>OLXZ01000073.1_pt1 | contig 71351 bp, 49 predicted proteins | sample 1673901 | NCBI WGS metagenome assembly OLXZ01 (sample SAMEA103958131, study PRJEB25191) | human gut metagenome | reverse complement strand
TGTTAACCTTAAATCTAATACTATGAAAAACACAGTACAAAAGTATTTATTTTATCTGAAATAGCAAAACCCAAGACTAAAAAACAATGTTTTACAACATACATTAACCACCAAGACGAAATATTCAAAGGGGTTAACAACAAAGTGAAAAAGTCTTTTGGGATAATCCAAAAGACTTTTTCACTATTCTTCCAAAATTCAAAAATTAGAATTCACATTCTTCCTCATTTTCCGTAGAAGGAATGGTAACCAACACTTTGTCAATTCGAGCTCCATCCATATCCACCACTTCCAATACAAAATTATTCCACTCCAACGTTTCTCCACTTTGTGGTATATGCTGTAAATGCTGCAGAATTAACCCTCCTACCGTATGATAGTCTACATCTTCCAAGAGGTCTTGACGATTAAAATAGCACAAGAAATCATACAACGGACACTGCCCGTCTACCAGCCAGCCATCCTTATTGATTCGCTTGATAATATCCGGTTCCTCCCCAGCATCGTCCATAGAACCGACCAAGCCTTCCAGAATGTCACGCAAGGTGATAATTCCCACGCAAGCTCCAAACTCATCACAAACCAGAGCACGACTTATCTTCTGGGCCTTCATCTGCTCCAAAGCCTTGTACACATTCATGTTTTCATGAAAGAATGTAGCCTCATGCGTCAGAGCCGGCAGATTGAAATTCGCTTCAGAAAGATGTAATACCAAATCCTTCAGGTTTACTACCCCTTTCACCCTATCCAGGTCACCATCTTCCGTCACCGGATAAAACTCATACAATTCGTTCACCAGTACTGCTTTCACTTCAGCCGCCGTCATTCCACTCTCAAGTGCCACAATGTCACTCTTATGCGTCATAATGGAGCCTACTTTCAAATCGCCCAACAAGAATACACGCTGTACAATGTCCTGTTCCACAGGCTGTACTTCCCCATCATCAGCTCCTTCTTTAATAATAGACTTGATTTCCTCTTCTGTCACTTTACTGTCGGTATCCTTGATACCCAACAGATTAAAGATTGCTTCCGTACTCTTAGATAACAGCCAGACAAAGGGTAAAGCCACTTTTGCCAGCACATTCATAGGCCGTGCCACCAGCTTAGCCATTCTCTCGGCCATGCTCATACCAATACGTTTAGGCACCAGCTCACCAAAAATAATAGTAAGATAAGTTACTATCACTACAATTATTCCCTGTGCCAGTCCAAAAGCATAAGAAGAAGCAACTCCCCATGAGATAAGCAGATTCGTCAGGTCGACCGCAATCTTATTTCCCGAATAGATACCGGTCAGAATACCGATTAATGTAATACCAATTTGAACTGTAGAAAGAAAACGATCTGGGTCCCCTGCCAGTTTCAATGCTACGCGAGCAGATTTATTCCCTTTTTTTACATCTGTCGACAACCGGGATTTTCGGGCTGATATTAATGCCACCTCGGACATGGCGAAAATACCGTTCAGTACTATCAACCCGATAATAATGATTATTTCATCCATATATAAAAACGAGTGTGTTTCAGAGGAACAAATTTATATGAATGTTCATAGCAAAAAAAGTGAGCTGCCTATAATTATATTGTTTTAACAAACAGGCTACTCACTTTTTTCATTTCTCTTTTCACCTTACACACATGAAGTTAGCCGGCTACATCAGAATCTTTTCGATTGCATGAAGTTCTTCTTCTTCAAATGAAAGGTGATTCAAAGTTTTCAAGCTATCTCCCAGCTGTTCTACCGAACTAGCCCCCACAATCACAGAAGTCACAGTTTCGTTTTTCAACAACCAGGCCAAAGCCATTTCGGCCAGTGACTGTCCGCGCATAGCCGCCCGTTCATTCAAGGCTTGTATCTTATTCAACACTTCCGGCGTAAGCGCCTCTTTCTTCAGGAAACCACCCCTTGCTATACGAGAATCATCCGGAATACCGTTCAGATAACGATTAGTCAGCAAGCCTTGTGCCAGAGGAGAAAAAGCCACAAACCCACTTCCGCTCTCCTTCACGGCATTCAATATCCCCTGAGATTCCGGTTCGCGTACCAGCATGCTATACCGTCCCTGATACAGCAGGCAAGGCACATCCCGTTCTTTCAGATAACGACATGCAAACAGATAGGCATCCAACGGGTATTTAGACAGGCCGACATACAAAGCCTTTCCCTTACGCACAATATCAACCAATGCCTGAAGAGTTTCTTCCAACGGCGTTTCCGGGTCATACCGATGAGAATAAAATACATCCACGTAATCTAGATTCATCCGCTTCAAGCTCTGATCCAAGCTGGCCATCAGATGTTTTCTGGAATCCCAGTTGCCATACGGGCCTGGCCACATGTCATGACCTGCCTTCGTAGAAATAAACAACTCATCCCGATAGGGAGCGAACGATGACTTCATAATCTGCCCAAAGGTTTCTTCGGCTGAGCCATAAGAAGGTCCGTAATTATTAGCCAAGTCAAAATGTGTAATTCCATGATCAAACGCATAGTGCAATTTTTTCCGGCTAAGCGAAAGTGTATCTACATCACCAAAATTATGCCATAATCCTAAAGAAATGGCGGGCAGCATCACTCCACTACGCCCGGCACGGCGATACTGCATACCACATTCGTAACGATTTTCAGCAGCAGAATAAACAGGTTCTATCATTAGACTTAATTTTAAGGCGTACAACTTTATTTTATCAATGACAAAAATAATCTTTTATTTCATATAACTTTCCCATTTTATAGACAGATTAAAAATATACAGAATTTCCTATCTTTGTCCAAAGAACCTATTTCCTTATGCATACCACTACAGATAACCAGGCGAAAACTTTCACAGCAGAAAAATCCCGTATCCAGGACTTTACAGACTTCACGGCAGAATTTCCTCATGAGCATGCCTTCCTATTTGACGGAATTATTCTCGGTATCTGCTCAAAAGGTAACATGCGGTTCAAAATAAACTATAATGAATATCACATTTCCGCCAACGAAGCATTTGTCATCCTGCCACGCCATATCTTTACGATTATAAGGACAAGTCCCGACCTGCAATTAAAAATTCTCCGCTTTTCATCAGATTTTCTGCTCACCTTGCCAACAAATCCCGATTTCAGTCTGGTAAGAAGAATTTCACACTGTCCTTACACCTCTATCCAACCACAGGATATGGAAAACATACAACTTCTGCACACAATGGCACGGCAATACGAAAGTCTGTCTGACTTAACTTTGCAACTTCAAAGCTCCCTACACCTCTCTATTGCCTTCATTATTACTGCATCCTTCGAACAAGCTCCTGCACGCGGAGAGCTCCCTTTATCCCGGCAAGAGAATCTCACAAAGTCCTTCTTCCATCTTTTATTACAACATTATCAGACTCAGAGAAGTGTAGCTTTCTATGCTGAACAACTATGCATTACCCCTAAATATCTCACTACTACCGTAAAGAGAATCACCGGTTATTCCATACAAGACTGGATAAACGACATCACAATAATTACTGCCAAACGGTATCTGAGAACGAGCTCCCGAACCATACAAGACATATCCGAGGAACTCCACTTTCAGACCGCATCATCATTTATACGTTTCTTCAGACAACACACCGGCTGCACTCCGCTAAAATATAGAAAGGACAACGACTGACACACATTATTTCTCTTGACGAACTGAATGAAGAATGTGCATAAATTCCTCACCCGTAATCGTTTCTTTTTCTAACAAGAAAGTAGCAGCTTCGTGCATCACTTGTATATTCTCCTGAATCAGACAGCGCGCTTTTTCATGGGCCTTTTTAATAATATCCAACACCTCCAGATCAATATTAGCCGCTGTTTCAGCAGAGCAGGTAAGTGAGGTATCTCCGCCCAAATATGCATTATTCACGGTTTCCAACCCCATCATATCATATTTATCACTCATCCCATAACGAGTTACCATCGCACGGGCCAGTTTCGTAGCCTGCTCTATATCATTCGAAGCCCCAGTTGTCACTACATGACAAATCACTTCCTCTGCTGTCCTTCCTCCAGTCAATGTCACAATCCGATTGAACAAATCATCCTTATTCATCAAAACCTGTTCCCCACTTTCCACTTGCATGGTATAGCCCAATGCTCCTGATGTACGAGGAATAATCGTTATTTTGTGTACAGGAGCCGAATGTGTCTGCATAGCAGCAACCAGCGCGTGTCCGATTTCATGATAAGCTATAATTCTTTTCTCTTCCGCAGATACCACCTTTCCTTTCTTCTGAGCACCGGCAATCACAGTTTCCACACTTTCTTCCAGGTCAGCTGTATTTATTTTATTCCTGCCCATGCGAACAGCCCTCAAAGCAGCCTCATTAACAATATTCGCCAGTTCTGCTCCGGAGGTACCAGCCGTAGCACGAGCCACCACATCAATATCCACCTCTTCATGCTTTACTCTCTTCAGGTGTACATTCAAAATGGCTTTTCGTCCTTCCAGGTCGGGCAATTCCATCTGGATACGCCGATCAAAACGGCCCGGACGCAGCAAAGCCTTATCCAGATTTTCCGGACGGTTCGTAGCGGCCAATATCACTACTCCCTTTCTGCCATCAAATCCATCCATTTCTGTCAGCAACTGGTTCAATGTCTGTTCCCGTTCATCGTTTCCTCCCAGTCCACTATCTCTTCGCTTACCAATAGCATCTATTTCATCTATAAAAATAATGCAAGGAGCTTTCTCGTTAGCCTGTCTGAACAAATCGCGCACTTTTGCCGCCCCCATCCCGACAAACATTTGTACAAACTCAGAGCCGGATATGGCAAAGAAAGGAACCTTTGCTTCCCCTGCTACCGCACGTGCAATCAACGTCTTTCCTGTTCCCGGAGGACCGACCAACAAAGCACCTTTAGGCAAAGAAGCCCCGATATCGGTATATTTCTTAGGATTATGTAAGAAATCCACAATCTCCTTCAGCATTTCTTTGGCCTCGTTCTGTCCGGCTACATCGGCAAAAGTTGTCTTGATTTCCGAGTCTGCATATATCTTGGCTCCCCCATTTCCAAATGACATGAAATTACCTCCAGCTCCCATACGAGCCTGAATACTCCGGCTGGCTTGCTTCCAGATAATATAGAACAAAAGCCCTGGAAGAATCCACATTAAAATAAAATTAAGTACAGGAGAATTTTCCTCAGGTACAATCTCACTAAAGGTAATTTTCCCGTTGGCATTCGGACTCTTCGCTTTCAGTAACCGGTCTACCAGCTGTGGGTCTTCTATTTCTCCGGTCTGATACGTCAATTCTTCTCCATTTTCCAATACCGTGAAATAAATCTGTCCGGACTTTACCATAACTTCCTTTATCGCACCGGCATCCATCTTCTCCACAAAAGTGCTGTAATCTGTCGCTCTGATTTGCCTGTTCATCAGATTAGGAAAAATCAACCAGTTTAAAAACAGCACGATTAATATCACCCATAAAAAAGAGACGAAAGGATTTCCTTTCTGAGGTCGTGTTCCCGATACTTCTTGCTTCATATTATTTCATACTTAGTTTGACTCCAAATATCGCAAGCTATTCAAAAAATTGAATAACCATAATGGAAGAAATAATGTGCAAAAGTTCGCAAGAATAAAGTTATTATATACATTTGCTATAGTAACTTCAAGACTCAAATATATGAAAAATATACAATGGCTTTCTATCGCATTACTGGCAGCCTGCCTGCAGGCTCATGCCCAGCAGAATAATATGCAACGTGCACAACAGATTCTGCAATGGATGAAAAATGCACAAAGTGACAGTATATACGCTTGCTTCGACGCTAAAATGCAACAAGCAGTTCCCTTGTCACAATTAAACAATATGTGGTCACAAATGGAGCAACAGCTCGGAACGCTGGTGGAAGAAAAAGAATGGAAGCAAGATGCCATTGGCGGAACAATAGTCTATTACAGCGACTTGAAATTTGAACGTGCCCCTATACGCTTTATGGTCGCATTCAATCAGGAAAGAAAAGTAAACGGACTTCGCCTGCTGCCTGTTCCAGCCGAAGAAAAGCCACAAGTAATCCCTTTCGACAGTATTCACCTGGAAGAATCACCCATAGAGGTTGTCACCGGTACGTACAAACTGCCTGGCGTCATCACCCGGCCTAAAGGAAAAAACAATCTTCCCATCGTAATCTTATTACAAGGCTCGGGACCTCATAATAAGGACGGACAAATCGGTCCCAACAAGATTTATCAGGATATGGCTTGGGGATTAGCCTCACAAGGTGTAGCCGTTCTACGTTATGATAAACGTACGTATGTGTATGGGAAATCGGCTTCTCCAAAAGGAAAGGATATTACTCCAGAAGAAGAAGTGATAGAAGACGCCATCTCTGCCAGCCAGCTTGCAGCCTCCCTTCCGTTTGTTGACGCGCAGAAAGTCTTCATTGCAGGGCACAGCCTGGGAGGATTACTGGCTCCTCTCATTGCTACACGCTGTCCTTCCGTAAAAGGTCTTATCCTGCTGGCCGCCCCTTCCCGTCCGCAAGATGACATTCTCAAAGAACAGTTGCACTATTTGGCTTCACTGAACGGAGATACTGACGAACAACTCCTCATGCAGCAATATCAGCAAATCAAGGCCAGCGCTCCTGAAGCTTACTGGGACTATCTGGACAAGTACGCTCCTGTCATGACAGCCCACTCGTTGACTATCCCCATGCTCTTTTTACAGGGAGAACGCGATTATCAGGTAACCATGCAGGATTTTGCAATGTGGAAACTCGGAATGTTCGGTAAACCCAACGTAACTTTCCGGTCGTATCCGTCTTTAAACCATTGTTTCATGGAAGGTACCGGGAAGTCTACCCCTATGGAATACAATCACCCCGGACGGGTATCAGAGAAAGTAATCAAAGATATAGCAGAATGGGCCATTCACTGAAATGAATGACCCATTGACCTGCCACAAGTTATTTTCCTGTTTTCACTTTATCCCATGAGGGAGGAGTGATTCCCATCAAATGGCGGACAAAGAAGTCATAACGCTTGTGTTCGCCAAAGTCCTCTCCCATCGTGTGATGAGCTCCCGGAATAACCACCAGTTCAAAATCTTTATTGGCTTTTATCAAAGCATTGGCCACCTGCATGGTAGAAGCCGGATCGACATTATCGTCCAGTTCGCCTACGACCAGCATCAACGGACGGGTCAGCAGATGCGCATTGTCTACATTGGAACAAGCACTGTAGGATTCATCTACCGGATATCCCATCCAAAGTTCATTCCACCAGATTTTATCCATGCGGTTGTCGTGACATCCACATGCCGAATAGGCAGCCTTATAGAATTCCGGATGGAACAACACGGCCCCGGTAGATTCCTGTCCTCCGGCAGAGCAACCGAAAATTCCTACCCGGTCAATATCCATATAAGGATATTTCTGCGCAGCGGCTTTAATCCAGGCTATATGGTCGGGCAATCCGGCATCTTTCAGGTTCTTGTAACAAACTTCTTCAAATTCTTTTGAGCGGAAAGAGGTCGTCATACCATCTACCTGTACCACAATGAATCCCAGTTCAGCCAGCGACGTCATCCACCAGTTATAAGAAGAGAAAGTCTTTGGAACATACTGGTCGCCCGGTCCGGAATAAATGTATTCAATTACCGGATACTTTTTCGACGGGTCAAAATTAGACGGACGATAAATCACTCCCCACATATCCGTTTTTCCATCACGTCCTTTGGCAGAGAATACTTCCGGAGCCTTCCAGCCATTGGCCAGCAAAGCAGAAATATCGGCTTTATCCAACTGCATGCGGATTTTTCCGTTCTTTGCATCACGAAGCACAGCAATCGGAGCCTGGTCTACTTTGCTATACACATCTACCAGATACTTATAGTCGGATGAATACCAGCATTGGTGCATTCCCTCTTCCGGAGTCAGTTCTACCAGGTTACTTCCGTCAAAGTTGATTTTATAATAATGAATCAAGTACGGGTCCTCGCCTTTTTTCATACCATTGGCCGAAAAATAAATCACTTCATTGGCCTCATCCACATGCTGCACTCCACGAACATACCACTCGCCTTTCGTAATCTGATTCAAAGGCTTTCCGGTAGCCCGGTCGTAGAGATACAGATGATTGTAGTTATCCCGCTCACTTGACCAGATAATCCGCTTGCCATCGCTCAAGTAGTTACGGTAAATCCGAGGATAATTCACGTATTTTTCTTCCTTTTCTTCAATCAACGTACGTACACTGCCATCCACTGCCGACATTTCCAATACGCGATACACTTTATGCCCGCGTTCATTGTATTCGAAAGTAATGGCCTTACTATCCGCATTCCACATCGGACCAGACAATTCATATTGATGGCTGAACAGCTCCGTAGAAGGAATCAAACGACGGCCAGATTCTACTTCAAAGATACAAGGCACCTTGAAACGCAGTTCGTCTCCAGGTTTTGCATATTCCTGCTTATGCAATTTGGGTTGTGCCTGATCGGCAGGAGAAGATTCCACATAATATACGTAACGTTTTTCTACCGGACGAATCCGACAAGATACCACCGACTTGGAATCGGGCGACCACTGGATATACGAAGAATAGTAATTACTCAACGTTCCATCCTGACTCAGCTGCTTCTCTTTGCCTGTAGCCATTTCGCGAACATATACATTGTCATTTTTGATAAAAGCGGTCCACTTACCATCCGGTGAGGTAACCGGGCTACCTTCTTTCTCATCGTCCACTTCCATCCAGTGACGTTCCTTTCCACGAGGAGGTATGGCTCCTTCATCCAACAAACGGTTATTTTTGATGCTGTAAGCCCAAAACTTCCCGTCCAATTGGAAGCGTAACGTATCTAATGAAATATTTAACCGGCAATTCTGAAGCGGAAGGTTATAAGCATTTATTGCACGTCCTGCTTTTTCTGTCAAAGCAGCCGCCATTTTCTGCTGGTCAAACAATGCCGTACGTTTTTTCGATGCAGCATCTACCTTCACATATTCCTTTCCCTTTTCTGTCTGCCGTACATACCAGAAAGCAGAAGTCTGATCTACCCAATGCGGAACCACACCTGCATACAGCACGTGCTTGGCATTGTATTTCTCTCGCAGCGCATACGCACGGTTGTAATCCTCTACCGTACCTTGTGCCCAAAGTGAGATACAAGACATACTTCCTAATGCAAATAGCAAAACACCTGATTTAAACATATTATTTTCCATTCTATTCTATGATATTAGAGAATTCGGAACCTCAGGTTTTCTTCAGTCATACCAAAGAAAACCCAAAGTCCCGAATCTGATTGCATTATTATCTATTAATTATCATGGTTATTTCACTTCCCACTCATACAATCCAGAAGAATTCTTATCCGGCTGTACCACCTCCAGTTTCACGGCCTTTGTCTTCACCGGTTCAAAGTCTACGGTATTGGGATTGCCCTTCTGGACCCCATATGCTGTAATATTCTGAACTGGAGCCCAATTGCCTGAAGCATCCTTATAATAGATTTTCCAAGACTTCGGTACACGGCAACCTCCCCAAGGAGCATCATCATACCAATACACCGTAGAAGTGGAAACCTCCATTTCTTCTGGGAATTCGTATGAAATCCATTCTGTAGTACCTTCTTTCGGCCACCAATGATAATACGGGATTGTACGGTCATTCTCATCTTTGGGAATCAGCCCATCTGTAATAGAAGACAATGAGGTAACTTTATGTGAGGCATCTACCTTACTCTTCGATGCCAATGTCGGGATAGCAACCGGACGAGTAGCACTTACTTCATTCGGCAACCACACAGCCATATTTCCCGCTCCACGATGTGCCCATGCGTAATAAGGAATCATAGTCAATGTATGATCTTTTGCGACCAGACGGCCTGATTCATCGTATTCCAATGTCTGAGCCTGAGTCTTAATCTGATTGATACCATACAACAAATCCGGTTTTTCTACAACTTCAAATTTCGGAGTGCGGTTCATCAATACACTCAAGACGTCAAAATCATTGTCCGGCCATTCTGCACAATATACAATCGGACCACGTTCTACAGATACCCGACCACGGTCAGCTTCTACCTTCGCATTGGCTCTTACAGTACGCACATTCATATCGAAGTGGATTTCTACCTTATCTCCCTTCTTCCATTTACGGTCGATAGTCAGGTAACCTTTCTGCAAGTCTGATTTCACTTCTTCACCGTTCACCTTCACACTGTATTTGGGACGTACACCATCGGTATAAGTATACAAGTCACTCGGAACCACCTGATTGCGTACCCATCCCGGAATACGAATCTTCATGGCAAACTGTCCAGCTGAGTTACGGTCTACGGCCAATGTAATATCCCCGTTCCATGGATAAGATGTGGTTTGTGAAAGTGTAACCTTCTTTCCGTTTACCTGCAAAGTAGCATTGTTAGCAATAAACAAGTTTACGTATACATCTTTCCCTTTTACTGCATAAACATAGCCCGGAACAGAAGGAATGAAACGACAGATATTAGACGGGCAACAAGCACAACCGAACCAAGGCTGACGCTGGTGCTGGCCCATAGACTCCAACGGATTCGGATAGAAGAAACCGCCACCATCCAAAGATACGCCTGAAATCAACCCATTGTACAAAGTACGTTCCAGCACATCGTAATACTTGGACTCTCCGTGCAAGAGGAACAAACGATAATTCATATATACATTACCGATAGCCGCACAAGTTTCACAGTAAGCCGACATATTAGGAAGCTCATAATTCTTTCCGAAAGCTTCCCCGTTGTTCGTCGCACCAATACCTCCGGTGATATACAGTTTCTTAGAAACAATGTTATCCCAGATACGGTCGATGGCATGAATATAAGCTGTATCACCTGTCAGGGCAGCCACATCGGCCATACCAGAATACATATACGCTGCACGTACTGCATGTCCTACAGCCTCATCCTGTTCAATTACCGGTTTGTGAGCCTGACTGTATTCATCCCGACGAGAAGTATAGCCACGCTTATCCAGGAAGAATTTAGCCTGATCCAGGTATTTCTGGTCACCCGTTACCAAATATAGTTTAGCCAATGCCATTTCTGCAATCTGATGCCCTGGCACACGTACCTGCTGTCCCGGTTTGTCACCAATCTCCCGGCAGACACAGTCTGCATAACGAATGGCTATATCCAGGAAATTCCGTTGTCCCGTAGCCTGATAGTGTGCAATAGCACCTTCTACCATGTGACCTAAGTTATAGAACTCATGGCTCAGTTCTTCCACCTTCTCCCAGCGTTTACTACCAGCCCATTCATGTGGATGCTTAGGATTCATGGTACGTGAAGTATACAAATAGCCATCAGGCTCCTGCGCAGCAGCCACAATTACCAGCACACTGTCAATGTACTTTTTCAGCTTTTTATCTGGATAAGTCTGAAGCAGATAGCTGGCTCCTTCAATAGTCTTATACACATCCGTATCATCAAATGAATAGCCTGTCACCTTATTATTTTCACTCGGATGAGCAGCCATTTCAAAGTTCTTGTAGCGTCCGGTTTCTTCACATTTGCTAAAAGCCAATGGTATAGTTACTTCACGGCTGGCTTTCAAACGCTGTCCCCAGAAAGAATCCGTCAGTTTTACCGAAGTAAACGGAACCGGATCAATCGGATAGCCGTGTGCAGAAGCCTTCTTCTGCGCGTATGCCCCACCTCCTATCAAGGAAAAAAGCAGAGCAGAAATCACAAATTTTTTCATGGTGTTACTCATATTTTATAGGTTATTATTCTCATTTATCTTTCAAGGGAAGTGCCTCATCCCAAATCTTCAATGCATGTAAATAGCCGCTAAAAGGCCAGTTACCTTCTGCATTCTGTCCCAAAGTTACAAATTGTATCGGTTTAATCAGCAGCTGAATATCTTTTGAACTGATTAACTGCCCATTTATATATACCTTCTCGATACGTCCGTCAAAAACGACATAAATATGTTGCCATTTTCCTTCCAGTGACTTAGCCTCCTTATAACCGACATCTTCGTACCAGCCATAATGGTTCAGCATCCCGCAACGAGGTTCTGTGCCATTCACCAGCATGATTTTTTCCATTTCATCGTGCGAACTGGTAAAATCGGCCACGCATTCATTCTCAGCCATTTCCGGATTCAGCACCCAGGCTTCCAACGTATAAGGAGCATTGTCACGAAGAGTAGCCGGCAAGGTAAAGCTGGAACGGAAGAACTGCTCGCCTTCAAAACGGAAAGCTTTCTTACCCTGCTGTTCTTCTACAATTACCGGAGCCTTTTGAGTCTCAAAATAACCTTCTACAACTCCCTTATTGGGGATATATCCCACCGTATCGCCAACCACAAAATCATCTGCATCCAGAGATACCAGCAATCCTCTTTTCATCTTATCAGAAGCTTCTACACGTACCAGCCCTACAGTTGCATCGTAGGCCTTTTCCGCTTCTTCCTGTTTCCAGTTATAATAACGGAAATTTGTCAATGTCAGTTCCTTGTCCTGTGACTGAATAACTACCTTTCCTCGCTGTACATACTTATCTGCCGATTGGGAAATCCAGCGGTTGTTTTCATATACCCAGACTGTAGTTGTATGCTCCTCTTTTGGATTAATAACCGGAGAGATAAATTCCAAGCATGTACCTGGTGCCAACACAATGGCCTCCTGTCCGTCAATACGCTTACGAGAAACTTGTCCAGATTTCAATTGGAAGACACCGCCCAGCATACCGCCGTCGTTTCTCCACTCCGTACCGTTCCAGTCCAAGCCCGAGAGTCCCATCCACAACTGAGGAGATGCCGTTTCAAACTCGCCGAACACTTTAATATTCCACAAAGCACCGGCAAAACCATTTTTCTGTGTTCCCGTTGTGGTTAATCGTACATACCGTGCTTTCACATTACCGAAATCAACCATTGGACTTCCAGCCAGATAATTAGAGCGCTTATCTGCAAAGACATCCCACTTCTGTCCGTCTACTGAGGTTTCAATCACATACTGATAATACGACGTACCATATTCAAATTGTGTCCACACCGTACGGATATTCTCAACCTTCTGCAAGTCAATCTCAATCCACTCCTGCCCCATTGTCTTCGGACGCCACAACGTACCATTATTATCGTCTACCGCATATTCAGGCACAAAGTTGGCATCATAATATGAAGAAACTTTGACCGGTTTCCGATAGGCCAGGTTTTTCGATTTCAATACACTCTTGGCAAAAGCCCCCACTCCGCTGTGTGTTCCTTCTATAGGAGCGATGGAACCATCAGCATTAAATTCCAGCTTGTCAATGCAAACCTGACGATGAAATCCACGGTTGGAATGAGGATTATCATGACGATGGTATACGATATAATAATTATCTCCTTTCTGCAAAATGCTGTGATGACCCGGTCCGTGCACTGTACCGTCGGCGGACGTCTTCAGAATTGTACCTCTATATGTATAAGGTCCAAGCGGTCCTACCGTGCTCGTAGCGTACTGCACATGATAGGTACTGTCATGACACGAATCGGAAGAATACATAAAATAATAGATACCATTTCGTTTCATCACAAACGGAGCTTCAAAGAAATCCTTTACTTCCGTATTAGGAATCAACTTTGTTTCCACAAAACCTTTCATATCAGGCGTCATCTTTCCAGCCCCGCAGCCAAAACCTTTATAGATACCCCATGTACCCCAATACAAATATACCGAACCGTCATCGTCTACAAACGTCTGGCCATCCAGCGTAATGGCATTCTTCACAAAACGGTCGGGAACCAGCACGGCTTCACTTTCTCCCAGTACATTCTTCCATGGGCCACGCGGTGTATCTGCAACTCCTTCATATACATTGCAAGGCTGGCAATAGAACATACGATACGTGCCATCGGTATGCTGCATTACATCCGGGGCCCAAATCCAGTGGCTGTCCGGCCAGTTCATCGGCATGATGGTCCAGTTCTCAAAATCCTTGCTACACCATACCTGCGAAGGACCAAATCCTGCCCCACTGCCATCAGTCGTAGCATAGACATAATATGTATCTCCGAACTTCTTTATCGTAGGGTCTGCAAAATACCCTGGAATAAACGGATTCCCCGCACCTGGAGTATTCCATTCCACCTTTTGTGAATAAGCAGTACTCAAAACTGTCCCCAACAACAAACTTGTCAATACATGTTTTTTCATTCTTTTCCTCCTTTTATTATGGGTGCACTTCATTCAATATCGGAATTTCAATTTCATAGAAATACTCTTTCAGCAACTGATACATGTCAGGATCATACGATTTCAATTTCGTACGACGGTTCATGGCATTGTGTACTTTATTCGGAGTCTCCGAATAACGGTTACAGTTGAAGAACGACTGCACACATTCTGCAAAATACTCTTCTTTATTTGAAATAGCATACGTATCCTTCCACAAGCCCTTGGCAATGGCATTTTGTCTGCACTTCTCCAAACGGTCATCAAAATCAGGTTCTACACCTACAATACCAATGGTATGGAACAAATGTGCAAACTCATGAATCAGAATATTTTCTCCCACATACTTATCACCCGGGAAAGCCAGCACATTCTCTTCTCCACAGCTAGCCGAAAAATCATCTTCCGGAGCACCGCCAAAACCTCTGGCACGCTTATTCCAGAAAGCGATATTCTCCGGTGTGTTGCAGATATGCGCATATTCCGGCAAATCACACACCTCTTCGTGCTCCCCGATAATCATCACATGACATCCTTTGCTTACCATGTGTCGCTTGATATCCGGACGCTTCGCCAGCATCAGCGATACAATCTCATACGCCTTTTCCAGGGCCTCATCACGTACCTTATCAGATGACACAATATACAATCCGTCTACTTCCAAGTATTTTTTATAGAAAGAAGGGATTCCTTTTCCCGCAGGCACAGCCGAAGGTTTCACTTCTGTCACAAAAGTACGTTCCAGTTTCAAGGCAAATCCTCCTCCAGAAGCCAAATGGATAGGCAGTTTCGTATGGGCATCTACCACAAAAGTTTCCTTCACATAATCTTCTGCCTGGCGAGATGCATTGACACCGTCCTTGAACAAAGTACATTGGTACTTCTCTCCTTCACCCAAGAAGGAGAAATCCAGTGTCACCTCACGCTCATCCCAGTTTGTCATACCTCCGATATACCAGTTAATATCTTTTTTGCGAACCGCCACAATCGATTCACCCAGTTTGCCTGAATAAATAAAGGTAGAATCTGTCTCCACCGGAATTGAACTGATGAAATCCACACATTCCTGTTCCTTCAAATAATTCGTCGGCGCATCACACAACATCGTAAACGGAGAGTCATGCACAATGTAAGCAGCCAACTGATGACATCGTGTCCCCATGCTGGCCGGACTAGAATACATCGGCTGGAAATCACGTTTCGACAAATTTCGCATAGCCCCCGGTGTATAGTCCACATAGCCAGCCATCAAACGGATGTACGGGAAAGTCACGTCATAAAGTGGCATATTTTTCTCCACTTCACTCCATTTCATCTCTTCCATACCGAACACGCTTTCATAATTTACCACATTCGGATAGGTACGATTCAAACCGGTTGGCTTATAGATACCGTGATAATCCAATATCAGTTTATATTCTGCCGCCTTTGCCGCAATACGATAAATCATTTCCACCGCAGTCTGGTCATCCCGGTCAAGGAAATCCACCTTAAAGCCTTTGATTCCCATTTCAGCATACTTCCGGCAAGCCTCATCCAACTGCGAATCCAGCACATTGAACACCGTCCAGAGTACCAGCTCCACTCCCTTGCTCTTTCCATATCGAATCAATTCCGGCAAATCCAGTTCAGGAATCACTGTCAGCATATCCCCGCTCTTCGGGTCATACCAACCCTCGTCCAATACGACATATTCCAATCCGTTCCGGGAAGCAAAATCAATATAATACTTATATGTATCCATGTTGATACCTGCTTTGAAAGGTACCCCTTTCAGGTTCCAGTCATTCCACCAGTCCCATGCTACCTTACCCGGCTTTACCCAGGAATAGTCTCCAATGCGGTTAGGAGAAGACAATGCATATACCAGATTATTCACCGGCATTTCTGTATCCTTTTCAGTTATAGCCAAGATACGCCACGGATACGTACGGTTTCCTTTCACGCGTGCAATGTAATTCTCCGCTTCCGTCACATACTCCTGCTTACGCCAAGGATAGAAATCCGTTTTTTTCGGATAAGGAGCAAACACACCTTTCAATGTCTGCTTTCCATCCGGCTGCACAAACATTCCCGGATAAGCTTCCAAGTCCGACTCCAGCAGTGTCACCTTTGCCTGTTTGCAATCCACTGTTACTGGCAAAAAAGCCAGTTCCTGTGGAGCCTCCGACAACGGTTTCACCTCATACGTATTTTGAAAAGCCATTGCCATCGGTTTTTCCTTATTCGTAGAATACGGTAAATAAGCTGTATAATTCCCGGCAAACCGGAATTCCGCAATTTCATTTTTGATAATCAAATTCTCCTTGGAAGAGGTATAAAAACGATAAGCCACTCCTTCGTTGTAGACACGGAAATATACTCCATACTCACCTCTCAGCTTCAAGTTCATTTCATTGCAAACTGCCTGAAACGACTTGAAGCGATAAAAAGGTGCATCAATGTCCTGAAAAATCTTTTTAGTCTTGGCAGAAATCACTTTCGCCCCACCTGCCAGAGCAGGTGTCCTTCCTTCTTGAATTAACCCTAATTTACTATCAACAACAATAAGAGAGTCTTTATGATATACAGAATAAATCAGTCCGTCCGTACCCGCAGAGATTTCCACTTTCAACTGCTTGTCGGGCGACTGCACCACATATACTTTATTTCCGGCCGCCATCACAGAAAGACAACCACAAAGCCATAAAACAGCACTTACGATTAACGATGTATTTTTCATATTATAGAATATTTTTCCAATTGCAAAGAAAAAAGATAAACAAATAACTCTCTGCCATTGAAGTCTGAAACGATAACAATATTATCCCAAAATCGCCCCTCCTGCACTCAGGAGAGGCGATTCTATACTATTTTTTCATCCTATTGGACGATTTTTGCCTGATTGGAACTTTTTACGAAATACTGATTGAAGACGATTCCCAACACAATCATCACCAGTCCGATGTAAGTAGTAAACACAATCTGCTCGCCCAGCACAACAGAAATGAAGAACAATGACATGAAGGGCGACAAGTAACACAACTGGTTTATCAATGCCGGATTGGAAGTTTTCCGCATGGCCAGTCCAAAGAAAATAAAAGGAATTCCCATTTCAAATCCTCCAACGTACATACCCGACAACACACCAGTCAGCGAGCTCAAGTTCAACCCGCAGAACAAAGCTCCTACCGACAAATAAACCGACCCAAACAAGAAGGTCAGAAACAAAACTACACTACCATCCGTCTGCACTTTATTTCGGTTATTCAGCATCCAGTAGGTAGCCCACAACACGGCACTCAGTGCCGCCAGCAGAAACCCCTCGGTCGATACGTTCATCTCTCCGTTAAATCCGGTACCGATTGAGATCAATGCGACTCCCGCCAAAGAAACAAACATACCGATATATTTCTTCTTTGGTATAGGTTGTCCGGCAAACAAAGCCAATAAAATCAACAACACAATCGGCCAGGCATAATTAATAGGTTGCGCCACTTGCGCAGGAAGCAAGTCGTATGCCTTGAACAGCACCAAGTAATAAGCCACCGGATTCAGCAGCCCCAGTCCGGCATAATACAACCATTGTTTCCCTGTCAGATTCCCAAGCAATCTCCATTTCCGCTGTGCAGTCAGCAACACCGCAAATATCACCAGTGAAGTCAGACTGGCTACCCACAACATCTCGAAATGCGTCAGATAACGCAAGGCCATCTTGAAAGCCGTGGCCACCGTCGACCAGCTTAACACCGCCACGCAGGCACACGCAATCGCTTTACTATCGTTCGTCATCTCATTGCCTCCACTTCTTCCGTTGTCAAAGGAATCTTCTTACCCAGTCTCCGTGCTCCGGTAGCCGTAATCAGGTAATCCTCCTCATTACGCAGCCCCGTAAAGTCCCGATAACTTTCCAGTTTCTCATAATTGATGAAATCGGTAAAACGATGCTCTGCTTTCCAGTAATCCATCAGTTCCGGAATAAAATAGACACCCGGCTCAATGGTCAACACAAAACCCGGTTCCAGCTTACGAGCCAAGCGCAACGACTTACGCCCGAACTGCGTACTCTTAGGCTGTCCGTCATAACCAACCCATACCTCCCCGAGATTTTCCATATCATGCACATCCAGTCCCATCATGTGCCCCAGTCCGCAAGGGAAGAACATGGCATGTGCCCCTTGTTCTACCGCATCTGCCGGATTTCCTTTCATCAGTCCCAGCCCTTTCAAGCCTTCACAAATTACCCGGCAGGACAAATCATACACATCACGGAAATACACACCGGGCTTCAAGGCATTCACCGCCGCCTGATGCGCAGCCACCTGAATGTCGTAAATATCCTTCTGACGACTGGTAAATTTCTTTCCTGCACAGATGGTGGAAGACATATCACCTGCATACCCCATGACCGTCTCTGCACCAGCATCCACCAGCAACATATCTCCTTCCCTTACTGTATGCCCATGATAATGATTATGAAGAGTTTGTCCGCATACCGTGGCAATGGTCGGGAAAGACAAGTTACATCCATGCGCCTGAGCCACTGCTTCCAATGCCGCAGCCACCTCATGTTCTTTCATCCCGACACGCAGCACACGCATTGCCTCCAGATGCATTTCAGCCGTTACATCACATGCACGCTCAATCTCCGCAATCTCTTCTTCTGTCTTATAATTTCGCAGATTCACGATTCCCTTGATAAACGGAACAGAAGGCATCTCATTTCCCGGCTTCACCCCCAACAGGTCCATCAACTTCAAACGATGCTCTGCCCGATAAGGCGGAAGATAATGCACCGTACGCTTCTGTGCCACCACCTTCTCTACATACTTCTTCAGTTCAGCCAGTGGCAAGGTTTCCGTCACTCCTACCCGCTGTGCCTTCTCGTGTAAAGTTGGCTGCGTTCCCATCCACACAATATGGTCAATGGTCAGCTCATCGCCAAAAATGATTTCACGGCCTTCGTCAATGTCAATTACAGCCGCCAGACCAGCGTATGACAATCCCCAGAAATAGAGGAATGAAGAATCCTGCCGATAATTATACGTGTTGTCTTCATAATTCATTCCACACTCGTCATTCCCTAAAAAGAGCAGTAAGCCGGAACCGACACTCTCCTTCAGCTGTCGCCTGCGAGCGACATACGTTTCTTTTGCAAACATACCCCAATAAAATTAGTTCTTTAAATCCGTTCCTTTCAGTCTGATGCGATAAGGCCACTGTGCATCTTTTTCCCCACTTTCCGGTGAAGGATTCATCCAATGCTCCTCCGGTGCTCCCATCACTACGAGCCACAAATATACGAACTTCTCGTTTTCAGGCATCCCAAAAGTGAGTTTTCCTTTCTTATCGGCAGACATTTCACCATATATACTCTTCCCGTCGGCTTTGACGGCTACAAACCCATATCGCCAACCAGCCTTTTCCGGATGCACCGATACATATCCGTCCTGCTTTTCATTTAATTCTTCAAACTGCAACTCCACCTTTGCCCCCGGTTCCGGCACCCTCAGCGGAATGGCATTAAATCCATAATTCTCCGGACAATTTTCGGCTGCCACCTGATACCACCCATCCGATTGGGCTGTCAACTTGCAAGTGTACTTGTTCGCATAAGGACGCGTGTTCTTCCACACCCTGTCAAAATCCCAGTTAATCAAATGCCGGCAGGCATCAAACATCTCATCACAGAAAGCTTCCTGCGACAATCCCGTCATGCGCTTGTAAGTCATCACCGGGTCTTCCCCTCTCTTGCCCTGACGGAAAAGCTCTGCAATAATCGGACGCCCCCGCTTCATCCCCCAATATTCCAGAATATACGGTGAATGATAAATATTCTCTAAGTGCAGATAAGCCTTGTGCGTCAACTTTGTAAAAGCTTCCCAGTGATAACGTTCATCTGTCTGCCAGTCCGGATTCACCTGCCATAACATCCACTGCGATGCCATTTCGAAGAAACCGGAGCCACCCCAGGCCTCTCCTTCTCCGTCACACGAAATCTGTGACTGAAAGCTATGTCCTAATTCATGTGCCACGCAGTTCAATTTCTCATCCTGTATACGATTAGGAGCCGCCCATAGTGCACCAATTTGCTGGTCATAATCACCTCCGTAGGCTGTTCCTTCCAGCGAATAATTAATCATCACCATCATCCGGTAACGGTCGCTTTTCGAACCAGGTTTCGTGAACTGTAAAGAGTCGCGGAAAAACGTATAAAAGTATTCCAGTTTGTCCGTCAGGTTATTCAAATCCACATGCATGTCATGCCCTTCCAATTGAGGAGGATTGGCCAGATCGTTGCCGAAACCTTTCTCCCAGAACACTACCACATTGTCCGTACAGCACATCCGATGATAGCTCCATTTAGATTCCGGATTCTGAAGGTCCATCCCCTGCAAATCTTTGGGGATGTAGATTTCTTTTCCTCTCAACTTATTGTTACATAAATCAACGGGACATACCGATTGAGAAAAAGCGGCAGTAAAAACTGCCGCTAAAAAACAGGTCCCTATTAGTCGTTTGTTCATTTGATATCAATATTAAAGACTAAAGTTATTACATATTGTTGTCCGCCCTTTGTATAAACCAAGGCTTCTTTCACCATATAATTATCACCCGAAACTAATTTTCCCGGATATTGTCCGACAGAAAAACTAAAGTTTTTCGCGTCATATTCCACATAGACCTTACTGTCATTATCACTTCCCCATCCAATGGGATTGCCAAGACTATCGAACCAGAACCCATACCCATTAGCAGTCGTATTATAATCTAAACTACCATCCGGCTTCACGGCAGCAAAAGCTATCTTTCCTTCCTGAGGTTCGGTCTTTGCTGATAACATGTTCGAAGTCAGTTGTGAGGGTTGCATAGCAAGCGCCTGTGCTATTTTCGTAAGATCTCCATTTTCAGAAATACTGACAGAAGCCCCATTATAATCGGCATCACTTGCTGCAAATGTAACATTATACGTCAGTGTCAAATCCTGAGGTTCAGCATCCGGGTCGATTGTAATATTTCCCAACAAATCTGTATTCTCAAATTTCACCTTATACGGGAACTGCTCATCAGTCAACTCCTTTTCATCCCACGGATGAACCACATAATTCTGTGGTGTAGCCTGCACTATAAAATACAAACTCTGTGTACCAGCCGGAACAGTGAAGGAAACACGTCCGCTCTTATCGGAATGTGCTTCGCCATACTCCCGACTTCCATCCTGTTTCAAAGCTACAAAACCATACATCCATCCCATATTTCCGGCACTACCTGCCGTATTGTATTTCGTGGTTGTACCCTTCACTGTTTCCGATTCCATATATTCACCCGGATCACCCGAAGCCAGTGTTGCACCAGGTTCCAGCCCTACAAAATCAGCCGCTACTACCATATTGCCAGCATCTGGCACATTTAAAGGAATCACATTAAAGCCTGTAGCCTCCGGACAATTGGCATAAGCCACCTGATAATATTCACCACTCGTATAGAAAGTAGTATGATAACGTCCGAGGTACCCCTCTGAATACTCACGTACTCCATCAATATCAAAGGTTGCCATCCTGCTGGCATAATCATACAGTTCCTTTTTAGTTTTACTCCAGTCACCATTGCAATACAACCGTGTATAAGCCGAAATGGCATCCTCCGGATAGACAGACTCTCTCCAAATATTACCGATTGTCTCAATACCGTGTTTCATAGTCCAATAAGACTGCAACCAATAACTGGCATAACGCATCCATTCATTTTCAAAATGACGATGATTATTATTCAACCAGACATCAAAGTTATAAGAGGTAAACATCTCCTCCGGATAATCCTGAAACGACTGCCACTGCGCGCATTGTTCCCAGAAGCCATTTCCACCATTGCTCCCTTCATATCCATAACGGAAACCCGACTTAAGGTCATCATTTCCTCCCTGGCATAACTTATCACAATACACCTGATACTGGAAACTATGCCCGATTTCATGCGCAATAGTAGAACCTACAGGTTGGCATGTACTCGGGTTTACCCACAAGGCCCCGATGGTATTGTCATATCCGGAGCCAGTGGCGAGCCATTCTTCCTGATACAACAAATATATTTCCATCTTATAACGGTCCAAAAATGATTTTCCCTGTCCAGTTTCAGTAAATTTCAGTTTCTCCACATTGGTCCGATAGAATAATTCCGCCTTTTCCAAAAGGTCATCTATATCTACTCTCAAATTAGCAGGTACCGTTTCTGCATTAGGGTCATCTCCAAATCCAGCTTCCCAGAATACGAAGAAATGCTCACTTTGTTTGGAGCGGAACCACGACCATTTGGCATCACTCCGGAGCATATCTATCCCTTCAAATTCAGCCGGCTTGTAATATTTATCAAAGTCCTCTATTTCTGATTCATCCATCACTTGTAAAGAATCTACTACAACCTTTTCTTCAAAATATTCTTTATTTTTACACCCAACTTCTAAAAAAGCTATAATAACTAATAAAAACAAATATACATATTGGCTTATACTTTTCATAAATTTCTCGTTAAAAAGAAGTGCGTTTAATTCTGTTAATCAAACGCACCCCCTTAATTATATCAAGCTAAATATTAATCTTACCATCCATAGTTTTGTACAAGAATCCCATTTTTATTAATATCATCTTGAGGTATTGGGAATAAATACATTTTATCAGAGAAGACACAATTAACATCGACTGTTCGTTTATAATATATAGCCAATCCAACCTCTCTAGAATCCCATACACGTTGTTCCGAATAAGCAGGATCACTTGCATAATCAGTCATCGAAACTTTACCCATCTCTCTAGCTTTAGCCATAAGTTCATCTTCTGACGGCTGAGCATTCATCCTATAATTGGGAATACCAAAACATCTATCACCAACCATCCAACGACGAACATCCCAAAATCTATGTCCTTCAAAGAATAACTCAACCCTCCGCTCATTACGGATTCTTTTTCTCATTCCAATCTGAGTCTTATCTTCTGCTACATCAGACAATGGTAAACGAGGCATATCAACTCTATCCCGAATTTGATTAATAGCATCATAAACCTCTTGATTAGGAGTATCATAATACTCATTTAAAGCTTCGGCTTTTATCAAATACAATTCTGAAAGACGAAATAATGGATAATTTGAACTAGTTCCAATCCAATTCTTTATATCTGCTTCAGGATTCATATATTTTCGTACGCCATATCCTGTTTCATTATTTGTATTAATATTAGGATATCCATCAACCCAAAGTGGACCATATTGTTCTTGATTTCTCCAATAAGCAAAATGATAACAACGCTGTAGACCTTCAGTTGCATTTCTAAATTTTGCACCTTGAAATGTCAGTGAAGCATAAAAACGGGGATCCCGATTGACATACATATTATATAAATCATACTCTCCCATATCTTTCACTACTGAATAATTCAAATCGAGATATACATTTGTACAAGGCTGCATAGTAGTACCATCCCAAAGTTCATCAACATGAGTAAATCCATCTTCTTTATAATCAGATTCAGGATTTATTGTAGGTGTACCATTCTCATCATATAAAATACAACCTTCATCATCCATTAAAAATGGTAAATGCCCCGTTGCTGTTTCATAAGCATCTACCTGATTTTGCATAATAGAAAAACGTCCCCATCCACCTTTATCATTTGAATGAGAGTTACAACTAACATCCTCATATATACCATAAGTTTGAATACTAGCAAGTATGAATTCAGAGTTATTCGTATTATTGTAAAACATTTTTTCGTATTTATTGATTGAATTTACCCCTTCATGTGAGAGAGTAATGCCAGCCGACAAACACCGATCAATAGCCGCCTGCGCTGCATCTGCTGCTTTTTTCCATAATTCTTTATCATAAGTTTGAGGAAACAGTTGAGTTCCATCAGCATTTTTTATATCTTTATACAAAGTATTTCCATTATAAAGAGGACTTGCTGCATACAATAATGTTCTGGCTTTTAATGCTAATGCTGCAGTTTTTGATATACGTCCATAATTTTGAGTATCATTGTTCCATGTATCAGGTAATTGAGACTCATCAGAAGCAACTTGATCTAACTCAGAACAAATAAAATCAACAATTTTATCTATTGGCGTTCTTGCCAGTTTTTCATCTGGAACATTTGTCAAATCTAGAACTTCCGTAATCAAAGGTACTGCCCCATACTGGCGCAATAAGTCAAAATAAAGGTAGGCTCTCAAAAAACGAGCTTCTTCCTTAAACTGTTTCTTTTTTACTCCATAAGTCTGTTGTTGACTCTGAGTTAAAGGTACATCATCTATTTTATTTATAAAATTGGTCGCTTTTCGAATTAATGTGTAATTCCATGACCAATCCCCCAAAGGATTATATGATGTTGTAAGTCCACCTAATTTAAAATAGGTGGTAGGAGCTGTTGTTCCCCAATGATCAATCATTTCATCGCCAGCGCATCCAGTCCAGTTAAATGGTCCATCACGTAAAATACGATCATCAGAGTTTTGTGTAGTCCATTTTAAAACATCATGATACAAAGATCCTAAATCCTGTTGAGCTAAAGTTATATCATTAAATATTTTTTCCTCTGTTATTATCTCAGCAGGAACAATATCCAAATAGTCACATGAGTTCAAAATAAGACTTGAAGCAAATAAAAATATGCATGCTTTTGATTTATATTTCGTTAACATAATAGTAATTTTATTAGAATGATACATGTACTCCAAGATTAAACACTTTCATTTGAGGATAATTAATAGCTCCTCCTGGAGATTCTGGATCGAAGATTTTCATATGATCCCAAGTAAATAAATTCACAGCATTTGCATAAATTCTTAAATCATCAACTCCCAAGAAAGACAATGCTTTTTGAGGTAATCGATAACCAATCTCCACATTCTTTAAGCGTAAATAATCACTTGATCGTAACCAATAGGTTGAATTTACATAGTTATTATCACTATGATCTGAAGATAAACGTGGATAATACACATTTGCATTCTGCTCTGGTGTATTATTTGAAGACCAATAATTTCCAACTACATCTTTTGAGACTGATGCTTTAGACTCAAAAGGCCATATTGCTGCTCCAGTAAACCAAGTATATCCTCCCAATGCACCCTGAAACAAAAGACTAAAGTCAAAATTCTTGTAATTACCAGACAAAGACAAACCTAAAATCTTATCTGGAGTTGAAATTTTACCTAAATAACATTGGTCAGAATCATTGATAACTCCATCACCGTTCAAGTCCTTATAACGAATATCTCCTGGTTGTAAATTAGATGCTGTAGTTTTAGGAATATTAGGGTCATTCACTTCATCCCATGACTGAAATAAACCTTCCGCTACATACCCATACATTTCATCGATTTGAGTTCCAGTTCTACGCTGCCAAGGTTTATCTGAATACTCTGGTTCATCAGCACTAATAATTTTATTTTTAGCATAAGATATATTTCCCTTAATAGAATATCCCCAATCTTTAAAATTCTTCCGATGTTCAAGTTCCACCTCAAAACCCTTATTTACAACAATACCCGCATTAATCGCAGGCAAAGAAGAAATACCTATGACACTTGGGATTGTACCCGGAGAGCACAAAATATCTGTACGTTTTTCATGAAATACATCTACAACTAAATGTAAGGCACTTTTCCATAAATCTAAATCAACTCCAACGTTTAATTTTTTAGCTTTTTCCCATGTGACAGACTCATTACCTGTAGAGTAAACACCAGCACCTCCTAAAGCCAAACCGTTCCCTGTATAGCCAAAGTTATATCCTTTCCATCCTGTAGTCCATTGACTTTGATATAAGAAACGGCTTCCATTATCATCATTTCCTACCAAGCCATATGAAAGTCTAAACTTTAATAAATCAATAGCACTCAAATCTTTCATAAACTCTTCTTCAGATAACACATAACTCAAAGAAACTGCAGGAAAAAATCCCATTCTTTTGCCTTTCATAAAGTTTTCAGATCCATTATAACCCATATTAAATTCTCCAAAATACTTTCCTGCATAATTATAGGTTAAACGAGCAACTAATCCTTGTTTACGAAATGCCAATCCATTTATTGCATCAGAAGCATCTATCAGTTTACTACTTTGATTATACATTAATAATCCTGTTACATTGTGATTACCAAAACTTCTATTATAATTAAGCATTGCTTCTAAAAGAGTATAACGAGTTCCATTAGCAGCAACACTATACCCTAAAGTCTCAGATCCTGTTTTTACATTAGTATAATTACCCTTAGACAAATCTGTTTCTGTTTCTGAAATAGAAAATTGGTATGCATTATACCCTCTTGCACGAGTTACATTACGATAATTATCTGCATCAAAAGAAAGCCTAACTGTTGCACTTAATCCTTTTGTTACGTAGTCACTCATATCCCATGTAACCCCTGCCGTCGCATTTAAAGTATTACTTTTATTTGCAATATATCCAGTTTGAGTTAATAAAGCATAGGGATTTGCTTCTGAATTTGCATATTCAGCAATAGAGCCATCAGGATTAGTCATTGGATAATAATATGGAGGTCTTGTTTTTATTGCATAGAATAGATCATAAGCACTAGTTCCTGGATAATTCTGATCCTGAACAATTCCACCCATGTTAAGCATCAATTTTACATCTTTACGTATATCGACATCAATATTTGTTCTAAAGTTATAGCGTTGCATTTTTGCATTTGTGTTATACTCAGACATATCCGAATAATTATAAATGCCATCCTGACTCAAATAACCAACAGATACAAAATATCTAAACAAAGAGCCACCACCTGATACATTTACATTAGCCTGCATCTGAGGAGTCATCTTCCTTAATAATTCATCAGTCCAATTTACATTTGGATATAAATATTTATACGTAGGATTGCTTCTATCACGATATTTCTCAATAACTTCTGGCGTATATTGGCTAGACTTTCCATCATTCTTCAATCCTTCTTCATATAAAGTCAAGAACTCATATGAGTCACAATATTCTGTCAAACGAGTAGGCGTTTGTACTCCATATGAATAATTTAATGAAACTTTTGGCGCACCAACTTCACCACGTTTAGTCGTAACAAGGACAACACCATTAGCCCCCCGTACACCATAAACTGCAGTTGCAGAAGCATCTTTTAAAATTGAAACACTTTCTATTTCATTGGCATCAATATCTCCAAAAGAACGTTCGACACCATCAACTAAGATTAGAGGGTCAGTATTACCTGTAAATGTAGCCTTACCACGCACAAATATCGTTGCAGCATCATTTCCTGGCTCTCCTGAAGACTGAATAGCAGTAAGTCCGGTAACTTTACCAACCAAAGCATTAGAAATATTAGCCACAGGAGTCTGTTTCAATATTTTCTGATTGACTGAAGTTATAGCCCCCGTTACACTTGCTTTCTTTTGAGTTCCATAACCAACAACAACAACCTCTTCCAAAGTTTCAGTACTTGTCTTCAAAACGACATCAACTTTTTGTTTTCCATTTATTTCAATTTTAGCATCCTCATATCCCACATATTGAACGAGAAGTTGAGCATTCTTATTAGCTACTTGAATGGCATACTCACCATTAAAATCAGTAATTGTTCCATTGGATGCATTCCCAACTTCTCGTACAGTTGCTCCAATAAGTGTTTCTCCGGTTTGGTCTATGACCTTACCCGTAACTTGATACTGTGCCCTGACATAAAAACTTAGCAGACAGAGCAGCACTGTAACTAGGCATTTTTGCATAATACTACAATTAAAATTAAACATAAGTTAACAAAATAATCACTCTACTTTCCATTCAATAATACCTCCCGAGGCTCCTTTCTGAAGCTGTGCCGAGATTTTCAATCCGGTAGTCTGGACTGGCTTAAAGTTTACTACGTTGTATTTGTCTTTTTCTACACCATATTTATCACTTGTTTCTACTTCTTTCCAGCTATTTCCAGACTTATAATACAATGTCCAGCTTTGCGGTACACGGAAATCACCGTCGTAATGGTCGAAATCCAGCCAGTAAACTTCCACTTTTGATACGGTATAAGGCTTATCGAACTCGTAGGCCAGAGACTCCACCGTACCATTCTTCAACCACCAGTAGAAATAAGGTTTGGAAGTATCGGAAGAACGTTTCGGCTCCCACTGGTCGTTCACACCCCACGCGTAAGACATCACAGCAGCCGACTCAGGCGCATCTTTCTGGATTGCAGCCTGAATGGTGAATGTCTGTGCCTTCGAAGCAATGGTCGGCTCGGGAGTTGGAGTTGCATATTCTTTTGATTCCGGAATCCAAACTTCCATCTGGTCAGCTCCACGGTTGTTCCATGTAGAATAAGGGATAGCCTTGAATGCGACATCTTTTACCGTACCATCCTTCTCAACTTCCTTCGCAGTGCCTTTCAATACCATCACCCCGTTCAACAGATTGGCTTCGTAAGAAGCTTCTATCGGAGTATCATTCGGAATAAATTTATTGAATACGATGCTGTCAGGCTGATCCTTTCCTTCCAGGCAGAACATAATCGGTCCACGTTCCAATGCTACCATTCCACGGTCTACTTCCACTTTATCGTTGGCTTTGATGCGGCGAACATCCATCGGCATTTCCAATTCAATCACATCACCTGCCTTCCATGTACGTACAATGGTTTCGTAGCCGTCACCTTCTGCTCCACGTGTAGCCGAGCCGTTTACCTTCAATGTATATTTCTTAGCCGCATCGGTATATGCATACAGGTCAGAAGCTACAGGAGCCGCTTTTGTCCATCCCGGGATACGGAGACGGATGGCAAATTTGCCTTCTTTTTCAGGAGTAACCTTGATGGTTACCTTTCCGTTCCACGGATATTCGGTTGTCTGTTCCAATGTTACTTTATTATCTGCGGTCTGCATTTCTGCCTTACCCTGAATATAGAGGTTTACATAAATGTCATTCTGCTGGGTAGCATACGCATAGCTTGGTACGGAAGCCATAAAGCGGGTTACATTACCCGGACAGCAGGCACAGCCAAACCAGCGCTGGCGTTCATGTTCGCCCATGGATTCCAGCGGATTGTCATAAAAGAATTTGTCACCGCTCAAAGAAACACCTGAAATCACGCCATTATACAAGGCACGCTCCAACACATCCACATACTTGGAATCACCTGTAGCCAAAAACATACGGTAGTTCCAGTATACATTGGCAATAGCTGCACAAGTTTCACAATAAGCAGTATGATTCTGCAACTCGTAATTCGGTCCGAAACCTTCTCCCTGCGCTCTGGAACCCATACCTCCGGTAATATACAGTTTTTTGCTCACCAGGTTATCCCACAAACGGGTCAACGCATGAAAATAAGCCGTATCGTTTGTCAGGGCTGCTACATCGGCTACACCAGAATAGAGATATCCGGCACGTACCGCATGACCGACAATTTCATCCTGCTGGAGAATAGGTTTATGATCCTGACTATATTCATTCAGTTTATGACCGTCTGTTCCACGTCCGGTTTCTTTTACAAAATAACGGGCCATGTCAAGGTATTTCTTGTCACCCGTTACCTTATATAATTTACATAATGCCATTTCTACGATAGGATGACCTGAGGGTACATGCTTCTGCCCTTCACCCGGTCCAAATACCTTGCAAACCAAGTCGGCATTCTTGATAGCCACATCAAGGAATGTGCGTTTACCCGTAGCCCGATAATGTGCTACGGCAGCCTCATACATGTGACCACTGTTATACAACTCATGACTGTTCAGTTTTTCCCATTTGGAATGTCCCCACCAACCGGACAAACGTTCACATTTATTCGTCACGCACGTAGTCAGGTATCCGTCCGGTTCCTGAGCTGCAGCAATAATATTGATTACACTATCCAGATAATGATCAAGCTGAGGATCGTATTTTACAGCTAATGAATAAGAAGCTCCTTCTATTACCTTATACGGGTCAGTATCATCAAAAGAAAAATCACCACGATGTTCTCCTTTCTTTAATCCGCCTGCAATAGCAAAGTTATCGAAACGGCCGTTCTTCTCACATTCCTTAAAAGCAGAAGGGATGGATACCGTACGATTTGTTTCAATACGGGGCAACCAAAAGCCATCGTTAATATGCACTTGAGTAAACGGAACTTCCTGAATAGGAGCATCAGGTTGTTGATAGGTCGGTTTTGTGCAGGAAGTGATTCCCAACACAGCGACACCACTCATCAATATCAAAAGCTTGTTCTTCATATTATATAAATTGGGTTCTTTATTCGTTTGTTGCAAATGTAGAAGTTAAGAAAGTAAAGCGATAAAAATATCATCCATTCATCTACAAAAATAGTCGGCAACATGCCGACTACTACAAAAACATAAAATACTGGCAATAAGCGCGTTACATTACACTATTAGATTTATTTATTAGTTTTCAGGATTATTTTTTCATATCTATCAACTATTTTTCAGTTCTAGCTTACACATTATTTTTACCGATAAATGAACTATCACCCCATGAAATACATATTCATAATTATTTTTGATAGTCTCTATATTCTGATATTTCAATAAATCACATACTCATTTTTATACATGTTCACCCCATCTACCCAATAAATGGTCTGTGTATGTTTCTCCAAGCAGTCTCGGCACAAATTAAAAAACAAAAGGCAAATAAATATAACCTGCCTGTCTTGCTTCATACACACATTTTTATTTTTTATGTTTCCCGAAGCAAAGCCCTATGTTTCCTTTATCAGAGCCCTACGTTTCTCATAGTCGAAACATAGGGCTCTTTTATGAGAAATATAAAAAAAGACGAATCTCTCCATTAAAAGAATTCTCCGAATTAGACTTTTACATTATTTTTCTAGACTATTTTACATGCCTCATTCGTATATTTTAAGCACCTTTGTAAAGATTTTAAATAGACCTATACATATGAAAATCCTACTCAGCCTGATTCTCAGCCTATCAACTTACTTATATGGGTATGCCATACTACCTACACAGTTTCATTTTCGGCATTATAACATAGAAAACGGAATCTCCTCTAACAACATTTCATCTATACTCCAAGATCAAAAAGGATTTATCTGGATCGGTACTGACAATGGATTAAGCCGGTTTGACGGGAACCAATTTACCTTCTATCAAAAAAGCAATCCGCTTTATTCTAATTTACACGCAAATTCCATCAATACTATTTGTGAAACAAATACTAACGAACTATGGATAGGAACAGAAAATGGAGTATATATTTACAATCAAATTCAAGATACTTTTACTCAATTTACAAAGACTACAAGTAATAACATTAAAATATGTTCGTGGATAAACTATATAATACAAGATAAAGAAAAAAATATTTGGATTGCTACACGAAAACAAGGGGTTTTTCAATATAACACACAAACCAGTAAATTGATACAATACGAAATACCAGAAAATGGTAATATCATTATCCGTTTACTAAATGATGAACAAAATAACATTTGGGCATCAGGGCCTTACCAACTTTGCCGTTTAAATAAAGTAACTAACAAGTTTGAAATCTTCCAAATTGAGAATGAGCCCAATGGAATTTTCTCTATGGCTTTATGGGAAGACAATACACACCATATCTGGATTGGTACATGGGAAAAAGGGTTATGGAAATTAAATCCTCAAACAAGGCAAGTTGAAAAATATCTAACTCCAGATAACGGCAAAAGTATATTACACATTCATTCCATAATTGAATATTCTCCCGGAATTTTTTTTATTGGCTCAGACGATGGACTGACTATTTTCAATCCCATCACACAAGAAAGCTATTTCTATAATCAATATGGAGAAGAAAATCGCTCACTCTCTGATAAATTTATTTATCCCATGTTGAAAGACAGTGAAGGAGGAGTGTGGATAGGCACATATTACAATGGAGTAAATTATCTTCCTCCATACTGCGGACAATTCAATGGCTATTCAGGTTCAGATGAAATTCCTCATTTTACAAGTCAAATCATTAGCCGCTTTTGTGAAGACAAAAACGGGAACATCTGGATTGCATCTGATGATTCGGGATTAAGTTGTTTCAACCCGTCAACCAGACAATTTGTAGATTTTATAGGAAGAAATGAATTGAAAAAAAAGAACCAGCATGCTCTTTGTATTACAGAAAAAGACCTATGGATAGGCACATACAGCGACGGCATTCTAGTTTTAAATACACAAACTGGTAAAATCAAAAATTATAATATAACCAATGGATTAGATGAAAATAGCATTTATTCTATTTTCAAGGACAGTAAGGAAAGAATATGGACAGGCTCTATGAGTGGAGTATGCTTATATGATTCACAAACAGAACATTTTACTCACATCAAAAATTTAGATGCTTTAATTATCGAAATCACAGAAGATTCTAAAGAAAATCTATGGATTGCGACTCAAGGGGAAGGAATATTTCAATACTCTCCAAAACAAAATAAATGGAAACACTATAGCAAAACAAAAGGACTTAATTGTCTAAATGTCAACCACCTGTGCATCAATAGAGAAAATCAAATTTGGGCTGCTACCAGCGAGGGATTATATCTATACAACCCTCTTAAAGATACATTCGAATATCAGCCTCTTAAAGTGCCCAACAAATGCATCAATGCCATATTGGAAGGAGAAGACTGCCTGTGGCTTACCACTGCCAAAGGACTGGTGAAATATACTCCGGCTACACAAGAAACTCAGATTTTCACCAAAAGCGATGGGCTGCAAAGTGAAGCATTCATCATGGCCTCTGCGTTGAAAACCCGTAACGGTGAGTTTTACATCGGCAGCATCAATGGTTTCAACACCTTTTACCCACACCTGCTGAAACTCAATACGCAAAAACCTAATGTGGTATTGACCAGCCTGGAAATTTTCAACCAGAAGATTGAAACACAAAAAGACGGCATATTACCGGAAGCCATCGACCATCTGAAAGAAATTCATCTTTCTTATAAAGACAATGTCATTACACTGAATTATGCGGCATTAAGCTACTGCACTCCTCAGAAAAACCAATATGCTTACATATTGGAAGGATTTGATAAAGGCTGGAACTATGTAGGTTCACAGCACAGCACTACCTATACCAACCTTCCGGCAGGTACGTACACCTTTAGAGTGAAAGCTTCAAATAATGACAATATATGGAACGAAGAAGGTACTTCCATCCGTATCATTGTGCATCCGCCCTTCTATCTGTCTCTGCCTTTCAAGATTGGCTATGTGCTGCTGTTCCTGCTTGCTTTAGGGCTTTTGCTACGCTACGTCATACGACGCAGTGAAAAGAAACATGCCAAAGCCATTGACGAACTGAACAGTAAAAAGGAAATAGAAATCCACGAAGCTAAAATTAATTTCTTTACCATGATTGCACACGAGATACGTACACCGGTATCACTCATCATCGGACCGTTGGAAAAAATCATGCAATCAACCCATATTCCTATTAACGAACGCCAGGAACTGGAGATTATCGACCGTAACAGCCAACGATTGCTGTACCTGGTAAATCAGTTACTGGATTTCCGGAAAGTGGAACAAAAAGAAATACGAATGAAGTTCACTTCACAGTCCATCAAAGAGCTGATGCAGGCCGTGTGTGAACGTTTCTCACCAACACTTCAACAAAATGGAGTCAGCTTCTCCGTTACTTATCCTGATGAACATTTCCACGCGGATGTAGATAAAGAAGCACTTACCAAGGTGCTAAGCAACCTGTTGACCAACGCCAACAAATATACACAAAGCATGATTGAGGTCCGCTTTCAAGAACATCCCGAAAGACAGACCTTTTCCATCGAAGTAAAAGACAATGGAAAAGGAATGAACGAAGAGGAACTGAAAAAAATTTTCAAACCTTTCTATCAGGCTTCTGAGAACAAACCGGGAACCGGTATCGGACTCAGTATCGTAAAGGGAATAGTAGAAGCACACCATGGTCAGGTCAACGTGACCTCTCAGCCGGGAAAGGGTTCTTCGTTCATTATTACTCTTCCCAGAAAACAAGAAAATCTAGTGACAGAAGAGGAAGAAAATCAAGCGACCAATCCGATTCCAGAGGATATTATACCTGAACAGAATGACACAGCTGCCACATCACAAAAAGTACTTCCCATCATGCTGATTGTGGATGATAATGAAGACATGCTGAACTTCCTCTCTTCTCACTTCCAAACCAGCTATACCATTGTGACAGCAGTAGATGGAGTGGATGCGCTCAACAAGCTAAAGGAACAGGAAGTGGCCCTGATTATCAGTGACTGGATGATGCCGAACATGAATGGAATTGATTTGTGTAAAGCGGTACGAAACAACCAACTGACCAGTCACATTCCGTTTATTCTGCTTACGGCAAAGACCGATACAGAAGCCAAGATTACAAGTATGAATTGTGGTGCAGATGCCTATATCGAGAAACCGTTCTCATTGCAATACCTGGAAGCATGCATAAAGAATTTGTTAGAACTGCGTTTGCAGTTACGACAAAAATTCTCACAAATGCCGACGGTTTCCATCAATTCCATTGCGGCCAACCAGAACGATAAGGTATTTTTGGAGAAGATGAATCACCTGATTGAAGAGAATCTGAACAACGAAGAACTGTCGGTCGACTTCTTAGCTGAAAAACTGTGTATCAGCCGTTCCGGATTATTTGTGAAAATCAAGGGACTGGCCAATACAACGCCAAATGAAATGATTCAGATTATCCGATTGAAGAAAGCAGCTTCCCTCTTGCTGGAAAACCAGTACCGTATTAATGAGGTAAGCTACATGGTGGGATTCAATAATCCGTCTTATTTCAGCAAATGTTTCCAGAAACAATTCGGAATGAAACCGGGAGAGTATATAGCCAGTCATGCACATAAAGCAGAATGAAAATTTTGTGTATCTTTGCGTCACAAAGATTTGATTAAACCATGAAGTGTATAGAAATCACCCCACCGGCTGACATACAGACTTGTATTCAGTTGCCTTCTTCTAAAAGTATCTGCAACAGGGCACTTATCATCAATGCACTGGCGGGCAGTACATGCCGTCCGGAAAATCTGTCAGACTGTGATGATACGCGCGTGATGATAGAAGCATTGACACACATGCCGGAAACAATTGACATCATGGCTGCCGGTACGGCCATGCGCTTTCTGACAGCTTATTTGTCCGTAACTCCCGGTACACATGTACTAACAGGAACCGAGCGGATGAGACAACGCCCTATCAAGATTTTAGTGGATGCTCTGACGAGTCTGGGGGCACAGATTGAATACACGGAAAATGAAGGTTATCCCCCGTTAAAGATTACGGGAAAGGCTTTGGAAGGACATTCACTCTGCCTTCCGGGAAATGTCAGTTCGCAATATATCTCGGCCTTGCTGATGATAGGACCGATGCTGGCACACGGATTGAATCTGGAACTGGAAGGAGAAATCATTTCACGCCCTTATATCAACCTGACCCTGAAAGTGATGAAAGATTTTGGGGCAAAAGCTGAATGGACATCCGACCATACCTTGCAGGTGGCTCCACAGCCTTACCATCCTATTCCTTACTACGTGGAAAGTGACTGGAGTGCGGCTTCCTACTGGTATGAAATCGTGGCGTTGTCCAAGCATGAAGCCGTCGTAACGCTTCCCGGACTATTTGCACAGAGTCCGCAGGGGGATGCTAAAGTGGCTGAGTTGTTTGAGCAGTTGGGTGTCTGCACGCAAAGAGAAGGAAACAGCGTGACACTAAAGAAAACACATCCGCATACCGACCGGATGGAATATAATTTCGTAAATCAACCTGATCTGGCACAAACCTTCGTAGTGACTTGCGCCATGTTAGGAATACCATTCCGCTTCTCTGGCCTGCAAAGTCTGAAAATCAAGGAAACCGACCGAATGGCTGCCTTAATTGCCGAAATGCGTAAATTAGGTTATGTACTGGAAGAAAGTGAAGGTTCTGTACTTTCATGGAATGGTACCCGATGTACTCCAGATGAATCGCCTGCCATCGATACGTATGAGGATCATCGCATGGCCATGGCTTTCGCACCGGCTGCTCTTTGTAATGGTACATTGCGCATCCGTAATCCGCACGTCGTATCCAAGTCTTATCCCCGATTCTGGGATGATTTACTGACGGCAGGTTTTCATATCACCCAACTTTAATCTGATTCATTATGTGGATTCTTGTCATTATTTTAATTGGAGTAGTCATTTTCGGACTGATAGCCGGATTCTTTTATAACCGATCTATCCAGAAGAAAATAGAACGAGGGGAACTGAAAGAAGCCCCCGAAATAAAAACCGTGGACGAAGAATGCTGCGGACAGCATCAAATCTGTGAAAAAGAGAGTCTGCTGGCAGCTGTCAGCAAACAAATAGAATATTACGACGATGAGGAACTGGACCGCTTCAAGGGACATCCGTCGGACAACTACACGGAAGAGGAAATCAATGAGTTTCGGGAAATCATGTACACCATGAAGGAAGAAGAGGTAGCCGGCTGGTGCCGCAGCCTGCAACTCCGCGGAATAGAAATTCCTGACGAACTGAAAGATGAACTGTTCCTGATTGTCGGAGAACGTCGTTTTCACTAAGCTGCTATTCACCAATGAATGTATTAGAACTATTTCATTATACTTTTTTCCAACATGCCCTGCTGGGAAGTCTGTTTGCCAGCATTGCTTGTGGAATTATAGGCACGTATATCGTCACCCGCCGACTGGTGTTTATCAGTGGAGGAATTACGCATGCCTCTTTCGGAGGAATCGGTATCGGCTTGTATGCAGGTATCTCCCCAATTTTAAGTGCGGCCATATTCTCTGTGTTGTCAGCTTTCGGAGTGGAATGGCTCAGTAAACGCAGTGACATGCGGGAAGATTCTGCCATTGCGGTATTCTGGACATTTGGTATGGCAGTAGGTATCATCTTCAGCTTCTTGGCTCCTGGATTCACGCCCGACCTGTCGTCCTTCCTGTTCGGCAATATTCTGACCATCAATCGGAGTGACATTACACTGCTGACTATCTTGAGCGTAGCACTTATTCTATTCTTTACGTTGTTTCTAAGGCCTATCACAGCCATTGCTTTTGACCGGGAGTTTGCCCGTTCACAGCGCATTCCTGTGGCTGCTTTCGAATATACACTCATGGCTTTCATCGCCCTGACCATCGTAGCTTGCTTACGTATGGTAGGTATTGTACTGGCTATTTCTCTGCTCACGCTTCCGCAGATGACGGCCAATCTCTTTACCTATAGTTTTAAGCGCATTATCTGGCTGTCAGTCGGCATTGGTTACGTGGGCTGTTTAGGAGGTCTGTTACTTTCCTACCAGCTTCGGGTGCCTTCGGGGGCAGCAATCATATTCATCTCAATTTTAATTTACGTAGGAGCCAAGCTAATTTGCATGCTACGCAAAAAAGCGGCTCATTAAGAATATCGGAATCAAATTAAAATCACAGTATTATGGAAATAAAAATCAACTCACTGGACAATATCCATGAAGCTGCCAAAGAATTCATCGCAGCGATGGGAGACAATACGGTCTTTGCCTTTTATGGTAAAATGGGAGCCGGAAAGACTACATTCATCAAGGCCGTATGTGAAGAATTGGGCGTAACGGATGTCATCAACTCACCGACATTTGCCATTGTCAACGAATACCGCTCAGATGAAAACGGAGAACTGATTTACCACTTTGACTTCTACCGTATCAAAAAGCTGGAAGAAGTGTACGACATGGGATATGAAGATTATTTCTACAGTGGCGCTCTCTGCTTCATTGAATGGCCGGAACTGATTGAGGAACTTCTTCCGGGCAATGCAGTAAACGTGTACATTGAAGAGAAAGAAGACGGTACACGCACAGTCCGTTTCGACGAGAATAACGCATAAAAATGGGAATACACTATTTTATACAAGGGCTATTTGTCCTGGTTGGACTTTTGTCTGTACTGGCGGCTATCTGCAACTGGAACTGGTTTTTCACGGCACAGAACACACAGTTCATCGTGAGAAACGTAGGACGGAAACAGGCACGCTGGTTTTATGCCCTGATTGGCATACTGATGATGGGAACAGGAATCTTTTTCTTCCTGTCCATTCAGGGTACGGTGTAAAAACAAACAGAGTTTTCAACAGCTTGTTAATAACTTTCTCCGGTTATTAACAGGCTGTTTTATTTTTCCACATCTCAGAAATCAAGGGAAAGCTGACCGTCGCCCAGCAAATTAAAGCTCATACGGTGATAGGGAGTCGTGCCGTAGGCAGCAATAGCAGCCCGGTGTTTTTTAGTGGGATAACCTTTGTTACCCTTCCAGTCGTACATGGGATATTCCTCATGCAGACGGTTCATGTAATCATCACGGTAGGTCTTTGCCAGAACAGAAGCTGCGGCTATGGATAGATACTTCCCGTCTCCTTTCACTATAGTGGTATGCGGAATTCCCGGATAAGGATTGAATCGGTTCCCGTCAATCAGCAGATGCTGAGGAGTGACCTTCAACTGAGATACGGCTCTGTGCATGGCCAGAAAGGAAGCATTCAAAATATTAATCTTATCTATTTCCTCTGGTGTCACTACCCCTACAGCCCAGGCCGTAGCTTCTTTCTCGATTACGGTACGCAACTCATAACGCTGTTTCTCCGTTAGTTTCTTGGAATCATTTAGCATTTCATTCTGAAATCCAGGAGGAAGAATGACGGCTGCTGCATAGACGGCTCCCGCCAGACAACCACGACCGGCCTCATCGCAACCGGCTTCTATCAGTTCTTTATGTAAATAGGGTAACAGCATATATGAATCATTCTATTTTTTCGGACTGCAAAGGTAGTGCTTTTTTCAAGTGTGGCCATTTATTTTCAGCAGAAGTTATCCCTGTGTTATTCACCGATTTTCGTATCTTTGCCGCACTAAACAGAAACTTATGGTACAGATTGACGACGTAATAGTAAGCCTGGATGTATTCCGGGAAAAATTTCTATGTGACTTGCACGCTTGTAAAGGAGAATGCTGTATTGAAGGGGATGCAGGTGCACCCGTAGAACTGGAAGAAGTGGAGAAACTGGAGGAAGTGCTACCCGTAATCTGGGATGATCTGGCTCCGGAAGCTCAGGAGGTAATCAAACGTCAGGGGGTAGTCTACACAGACGAAGAAGGTGATCTGGTTACTTCTATCGTCAACGGAAAAGACTGCGTATTTACCTGCTACGATGAGAAAGGCTATTGTTATTGTGCCATCGAAAAAGCATACCGGGAAGGGAAATGCAACTTCTACAAACCGATTTCCTGCCACCTGTATCCGATACGCATAGGAGATTACGGCCCATATAAGGCAGTCAACTATCACCGATGGGATGTATGTAAGGCCGCAGTTTTGTTGGGAAAGAAAGAGAACCTGCCGGTTTATAAATTTCTGAAAGAGCCTTTGATTCGCAAATTCGGTAACGAATGGTATCAGGAGCTGGAAAATGTAGCCAAGGAACTGGAAGCACAGCATCTGATTTAAAACAATAAGAATCCCGCCACAAGATGCTCTCTCATGAGAGCTCTGTGGCGGGATTTTTCGTATCTTATTTTGCTTTTTCTACACGTACTTTTTTCACTAGACGCAAGGCATAGTCTACGGTTTCTCCGGATTTCACAATTTGGGTGTTGTAGAAACAAAAAGTAGAATTAAAGTCATTGCACAAATAGCGGCAATCATACTTATTGAAACGGTCTAATCCGTTTTCCGCCAACATATCACTAAGTTCTACAATCGTATCATCATACTGGTCGCGGAATTCTTTGGCTTCTTCTGTGGTAAAAGTTCTCCAGCCTGATATTCCATCCTCCTCATAAGCTTCAGAAACAGATATGGCCTCTGCTTTTTTCAATAACCATTGTCGGGGAGAAACAAGCGTAGCCAATACCTCATTCGCGGAAAGAGATTCTACCTTCCATACGAAAAAAGGTCCCCAAACAGTTTCTGATTCAGGTAATACTTCGGAAACAATTACGTCGGTATCCTCCTCTGTATCTTGCCCGTCATCTTCGTCCTCGTTGCCTTCCGTACCTTCTCCTCCATCAGGAGCATCCGGATCTTCCCACTCTCCTTCTTCTGTCATATTCTCAAAGGGGAACTCTTCCGATACTTCCGGTGTCCAGCCGGCTATCTGAGTGTTTCCTTCCAAAGATATTTCCCCATCGCCCGTACTGATAAAACGATAAGGCTTTCCGGCTTCCAAGGGATAATTAAAGAAATAGCCATATACCGTTTCCTCGGATGCAGTTTGAATATTCAAAGAAAGATGGGTTTGCAAGCCTTCTGAAGGTAATACATATATTGGTCCGGCTTTCCAGACTCCTTTTACTTTTTCACATGGTATGGAAGCAAACTGTCCGTCATTACTCAATGTACCTTCCAAAGAAATTCCGGAACTGACGGGAGAAATACGGGCTTCAACCGAAATTGCCTCATCAGGAACTCCCCCAAAAAATAAATACAAAGCAGCTACTGCATAGGAAAGAGAAACCGATACTTTTACATCATTCTGCAATTTGACTACATTTTTCCCTATTACCAAAGGGGTTTTAGCATAATTCCCTTCAGAAAAAGTTAGAAATTGCTTGGAATTCAAAGCCATCGGAGGAAGATAGTCTCCTGAAGACAAGCCAGATATAACCGAAAACACATACTCCCCTTTCGGCATGGAAAGTGCAGGCCATTCCGGTTGGCTCAAGACTTCCTCCTCCCAAGAAACAGCTCCCTGAGAATCAAAAAAATAAAGATGTAAGGGATACAACGAAGTAAACAGCTGGGCATTGGACAAGGTTACATCAACTCCGTACGGACCAGATGTTTCGGTTTCTTCACTTTCTTCTACCTGATAAGAGCCACATCCTGCCAAAAAGAACAAGCAGGCCAGCATAACAAAAAACGATTGAGTCTGATAGCGCAATTCCATAGTCTTTTTCTTTTGATTAACGCAATCAGACTCAATCGTCTACCTTTACAGCCTAATTATTTGCTGTTAAAAATATTTTTCTAGTTTCTTAATCATCATTCCCAGACAGAAAACTACAACATGATCGTTTTCCTGAATCATCGTATTACCAGTTACCAAAATACCTTCTCCATTACGAATCAATCCACCGATTGTCGCCCCCTTAGGCAACCCTAAATCTTTCACCGGCTGCTTGGTTATCTTTGCTCCCGGCTTGACCGTAAACTCAGCCACATCGGCATTGGCAAAAGTCAGACATTTTACGTTTGAGACATCAGCATCCAACATCATCTGGTAAATATGACTGGCAGCAATAAACTTCTTATTGATTACCGTACCAATATCCAAACTCTCGGCCATACTGATGTAATCCACATTCTCCACTTCGGCCACCGTCTTGGTTACCCCCATTCGCTTAGCTGCCAAGCAAGCCAGAATATTGGTTTCGGAATTACCCGTTAAAGCAACAAAAGCTTCGGTATTTTTTATACCTTCCTCCATCAGCAGCTGAATGTCACGGCCGTCGCCATTAATTACCATTACTCCATCATCTACCAGTTCGGTCAGACGATTGCAACGGGCAATATTACTCTCAATGATTTTGGCCTTCATGTAATCGGGCATGTATTGCACAGTACGTACGGCTATGCGGCTTCCTCCCATAATCATCACGTTACGGACATCAGCTTCATTTTCTTTTCCGGAAATCTTACGAATATAAGGAATGTACTTTTTCGTCGTGGTAAAATAGACAATGTCATTCAACTTTATCACATCATCTCCACGTGGAATGATTGTTTCGTTTCCTCTCTTAATGGCTACAATGTGGAAAGGAATGTTTCTTCCTCCCAGTTCATGTAAAGGAACATTCAGGATTTCTGCCTTTTCGCGCATTTTAGTTCCTAACAAGACCAATGCTCCTCCGGCAAATTCCCACCACTGACGAATCCAGCTCATTTTTACGGCATCCACAATATCGCGGGCCGCCAGCATCTCCGGATAAATCAGCGAATGCACCCCCAGCTTGGCAAAGAACTCTTTATGCTTAGGCAGCAGATATTCATAGTTGTCAATACGAGCCACGGTTTTCTTGGCCCCTAAACTTGTAGCCAGCATACAGGCCGTCATATTGCGACTTTCATCAGGCATAACTCCGATGAACAAATCGGCCCCAGCTACTCCGGCTTCTTTTAATCCATTAATCGAAGTGGGCGAAAGATTGACAGTCATAAGGTCCAGGTTGTTTCCCATAGCACTCAACTTGCTCTCGTCTTCATCCATCAGGATAATATCCTGCTTTTCGCCCGACAACAGTTTTGCCAAGTGAGTTCCTACGGCACCTGCACCAGCTATAATAATTTTCATAAATTCATTATCTGTGTAATTGAACTAAATATCCCCTTTTCATCCAGACCGCAAATGGCATACAAATCATTGACTGGTCCATGTTGTACAAAAGCATCGGGAAGTCCCAATCGCTGCACACACGGTTTGTAACCATGGTCACACAAGAATTCAAGTACAGCACTTCCCATGCCGCCATTGCGTACTCCGTCTTCTAAGGTCAGTACTCGCGTAAATTTCTGTCCTACTTCATGCAGCAAATCTTCATCCAACGGTTTCAAGAAACGCAAGTCGTAATGTGCGATGCTACATCCCAGCTCTTTTTCTGCAGAAGCAATAGCTGCTGCGGCTTTATTCCCGATCGGACCAATCGTAATCACCGCCAAGTCATTACCGTCTTTCAATTTACGTCCCTTACCTACTTCTACAGCTTCCAGCGGACATTCCCAATCTGTCAGTACTCCTCGTCCGCGAGGATAACGAATGACAAAAGGTCCTTTATCGGGCAACTGAGCCGTGTACATCAGCTTTCGCAGCTCATGTTCATCGTACGGAGAAGCAATTGTCAGATTAGGTATCGGCCGCAAATAAGCCATATCAAAGGCTCCATGATGTGTTGGTCCGTCTTCACCCACCAATCCGGCGCGGTCCAAACAAAGTACCACATTCAACTTCTGAATAGCTACATCATGAATTATATTATCGTATGCACGCTGCATGAACGAAGAATACACATTACAGAAAGGCAAAAGCCCGTCTTTCGCCATTCCTCCAGAAAAAGTTACAGCATGTCCTTCCGCAATTCCTACGTCAAACACACGGTCAGGCATTTCCTTCATCATAATATTCATGGAACATCCGGAAGGCATGGCGGGAGTTACCCCCACAATTCTCTCATTCTTACGGGCTAACTCCAGCAGCGTATTTCCAAATACGTCCTGAAACAACGGCGGCATACCACTTGTATCTGAAACGATACGTTCTCCCGTCTCCTTGTCAAAAATACCGGGTGCATGCCACAAGGTTGCTGCTTCTTCAGCTGGTTTAAAGCCCTTTCCCTTACGGGTATGTATGTGCAACAACTTAGGCCCTTTCATATCCTTTATTTCTTTCAGAACCTTTGTCAAAGCAGTGACATCGTGTCCGTCCACTGGACCGAAATAACGGATATTTAGTCCTTCAAAGATATTCTGTTGCTGCATCAGCATGGACTTCAGGCTATTGTTGAAGCGTATCAGGCTCTTACGCCGTTCATCGTTCAAGATTCCCCAGCGATAAAGTTTTCTCGACAAAGCATTTCTCAAACGGTTATATCCCTCGGAGGTATGCAGATTCAACAAATACTGCTTCATTCCACCCACACTACGGTCGATGGCCATATTGTTATCGTTCAGGATAATCAGCAGATTATTGGGAGTAGAAGAAGCGTTGTTCAATCCTTCAAAAGCCAGACCGCCACTCATGGAACCGTCGCCAATAACGGCTACCACATGACGGTTATCTTCTCCTTTTCGTGCAGCTGCTACCGCCATACCCAGTGCAGCCGAAATAGAATTCGACGCATGTCCACACGTAAAAGTATCATACTCACTTTCTGCAGGAGAAGGGAAAGGACAAATACCATTCAACTTACGATTGGTACAGAAACGGTCACGACGGCCTGTCAGAATCTTATGTCCGTATGCCTGATGTCCTACATCCCAAACAATACGATCGTAAGGAGTCTGATACACATAATGAAGAGCCACGGTCAACTCTATCACCCCCAAGCTGGAACCAAAATGTCCCGGATTACGAGACAATTCATCTATAATCTTATTTCTAAGCTGATTACAGACCTCTGGCAGCGCTTCGACAGAAAGTTTCCGTAAATCCTCTGGGCTATCTATCTTATTCAGCAAATCGTATGAAGTAGTCTGTTCCATCCTGTTCCTCATTAACTTTAATCGCACAAAAATAGCATAAATATATATAATGTACTTACATTTGCAGTAAATTTTCTCTTGTCATGGAATTCAGAACCAAAGTTGAACTACCCGCCAAAAGCCCCAAAATTCAGCATACTGACCGGCTGATGATATGGGGTTCCTGTTTTTCCGAACATATCGGAAACTTGCTGGCCGAACATAAATTCAGTTGCGACGTGAATCCTTTCGGAGTTTTATATAACCCCATGTCAATAGCGACTTCCATACAATGCTTGTTGAAAAAAGCCCTCTACAGGGAAAAGGATTTACGTGAGGAGCAAGGAATATGGTACAGCCTGATGCACCACAGTACCTTTTCGTCTCACAAAGAGGAAGATTGTCTACAAAAAATCAATCAGCGCATCGCACAAGGGCATGAGCATCTGAATCAAGCCGACTGGATTATTTTCACATGGGGTTCATCCTTCGTCTATACCTGGAAAGAAAATGGAGAAATTGTAGGAAACTGTCATAAGCTTCCTTCCCGGTTATTTGAACGTAAGATGGTCAGTGCCGATGAAATAACTGCCATCTATTTACCTTTATTACAGGAACTGAAAGCAGTACGTCCGAATCTACAATGTCTATTTACTGTCAGCCCGATACGTCACCTCAAAGACGGTTTGCACGGAAACCAGCTCAGTAAGGCGAATTTACTCATCGCAATTGACCAGATTTGTCGTCAGATGGATTTCTGCCACTATTTTCCTTCTTATGAGATTATGATAGATGAGCTACGTGATTATCGCTTCTATGCTGACGATATGATGCATCCCAGTCCGCTTGCCATTCAATACATCTGGGAATGTTTCTGCAATTGCTATTTTACACCTTCTACTCTCTCATTCCTGAAAGAATGGAACAAAATACGTCAGGGACTGGCTCACCGTCCTTTTAATCCTGAATCAGAAGCCTACCAAACCTTTTTAAGTCAAATACTGTTAAAGATAGAGGACTTAAAAGAAAAATTACCGTACTTAGATGTTCAAAAGGAAATAAAGTTATGTCAAGCACAATCGAAGAAATAACCTCCATTTTAGGAGCTCAACGCATAGGAACTACCTCCTCTACAATCGACTGGATTCTAACTGACAGCCGGTCATTGTGTTTTCCGGAAGAGACGCTGTTCTTTGCCTTAAAGACAAAACGCAATGACGGACATAAATATATCCCAGATCTTTACCAGAAAGGGGTACGTAATTTCGTAGTCAACGAAATACCGGAAGCGGCCTCATCATATACTGATGCAAATTTCCTGATTGTACCCAACCCGCTGAAAAGCTTACAACGTCTGGCATCCAAACACAGAGAACAATTTCAGGTGCCGGTCATTGGTATCACGGGAAGTAATGGAAAGACTGTGGTAAAAGAATGGCTATACCAGATACTAAGTCCAGACCGTACCATCACCCGTTCTCCAAGAAGCTATAACTCACAAATCGGAGTGCCTCTTTCCGTATGGCTGATGAATGAACACACGGAATTGGGAATCTTTGAAGCCGGTATTTCCGAAATGGGTGAGATGGAAGCATTACGTCCTATTATCCAACCCACTATCGGTATTCTGACCAACATAGGAGGAGCACACCAGGAAAACTTCTCTTCCGTACAAGACAAGTGTATGGAGAAACTGCAGTTGTTCAAGGACTGCGACGTGATTGTGTACAACGGTGACAACGAACTTATCACCAGCTGTGTAACCAAATCACTGTTCACAGCCCGTGAAATTGCCTGGTCAACCAAAGACTCCGAACGCCCGCTTTTCATTGAGAAAATCCTGAAAGACGATACGGGAACCACCATCAAATACCGCTACTTAGGATTCTTCAAGGAATACCGTATCCCATTCATTGACGATGCGTCCATTGAAAACTCACTCAACTGTCTGGCCGTAGCACTTTACCTCATGGTACCTCCTGAAACAATTGCTGAACGCATGCTTCATCTGGAGCCCATAGCTATGCGACTGGAGGTAAAAGAAGGTAAGAACGGTTGTACGTTAATTAATGACAGTTATAATTCAGATTTTGCCTCGCTCGACATCGCACTCGATTTTATGATGAGACGCTCGGAAGATAAGAACCGGAAGCGTACACTCATCCTTTCGGACATGCTGGAAAGTGGACAAACAAGCAAACTATTATACAGACAAGTAGCCGACCTGGTACATAGCCGGAAAGTAGACCATATTATCGGAGTCGGTGAAGAAATTTCTGCCGCAGCCAACCGGTTTGAAATACAGAAAGACTTTTTTGCCAATACTTCCGAACTTTTAAATTCCGGTTTGCTGAACCAGTTGCATAACGAAGATATTCTGATAAAAGGGGCACGTGTATTCCACTTTGATGACATTACAGATGCGTTGGAACTGAAGGTACACGAAACCATTCTGGAAATCAACCTGAATGCATTGGTAGACAACCTGAACTACTACCGTAACAAACTGAAACCGGAGACTAAAATCGTTTGTATGGTAAAAGCCTCAGCCTATGGGGCCGGTTCATTTGAAATTGCCAAGACACTGGAAGACCAGCGAGTTGATTATCTGGCAGTAGCTGTGGCCGATGAAGGAGCCGATTTGCGTAAAGCAGGTATCAACAGTTCCATCATCATCATGAATCCGGAAATCACGGCTTTCAAAACGATGTTTGATTACCGTCTGGAACCAGAAGTATACAGTTTCCATCTATTGGAAGAACTTATCAAAGCTGCGGAACGTGAAGGAGTCAGCAATTTCCCGATTCATATCAAGATTGATACAGGTATGCACCGGTTAGGATTTGCTCCAAGCGAAATCCCGCAACTCGTACAGCGCCTGCAGAAACAGAGTGCGGTCATCCCTCGTTCCGTATTCTCTCACCTAGTAGGCAGTGATGCAGAACGCTTTGATGCATTCACACGCCATCAGATAGAAACCTTCGAAGCTGCTTCGACCACGCTTCAGGAAGGTTTCAAGCACAAAATTATTCGCCATATCTGTAACACAGCAGGTATTGAGCGTTATCCGGGTGCACAGTTCGACATGGTCCGCCTTGGAATCGGATTATATGGAGTAGATCCGTTTACCAACAAGATGCTGCACAATGTCACGACCCTGAAAACAACTATCCTGCAAATCCACGAGGTACCGGCAGATGAAACCGTAGGCTACAGCCGCAAAGGCGTGCTGACACGTGATTCACGCATTGCAGCCATCCCCATCGGATATGCCGACGGATTAAACCGCCATCTGGGTAACGGACATGCTTACTGTCTGGTGAACGGACAGAAAGCCCCCTACGTAGGAAATATCTGTATGGATGTATGTATGATTGATGTAACGGATATTGACTGTAAGGAAGGTGACAAAGCCATTATCTTCGGCGATGACCTCCCGGTAACAGTACTTTCCGATATACTGGAAACGATTCCGTATGAAATCCTGACCAGCGTGTCAAACCGTGTAAAAAGAGTCTATTACCAAGATTAATCTTCTATCTCATTCATAACAATACGGCCCTCGACGAAGGAATTAATCATCTTACGTCGAGGGCCGTATTTTATTCCTAAAAGACGATTCATCAAATAGAACAAAAGAATGTGACCAGGAACGGTACACTGAAATCCGTCACAAAACCATGGAATATGGAAACTACCACAAACTGCTGCCCTGAGCAACGAGTAATGATAGGCAACGTAGTATCCATAGTAGTAGCCCCCCCAGCCGATATAGGGGCCAGATTACCAAACCAACGCACCAGCAGAGGAGCGCAAAGTAAAGTAATAATCTCACGCATAATGTTGGAAAGCAAAGCAATGGTACCCAGCTCCGGTCCCTTATACTGCGTAATAAAAATACTGGAAAGAGAATAATATCCAAACCCTGCTCCCACAGCCATACAATCAGAAGCACTGCGATGAGGAAGCAGTAAGCTTACCAGAGCTGCGGCAGAAACAGTGCCCAATATAGTAGCTACCGGAAGAAAGATCAGACGTGGATTCAGCGAACGAAAATTCTTCAATGTCTGCGGATCATGTCCCACACTCAATCCTACACTAAACATCAGGGCGCATAAAGCATAGAAACTGATATTGCTTTTACTTATATCAAAAGGAATCAGATGAAAAAGGCCACACAATGTGCCCAGAATAAAAAAGCCAATAATAATCAAACTTCCTTTCATGCCTTTTCTCCTTTCTTTTTATATAGTAAGTACCATAATCCCCAGGCCAGAATACAGCTGCCCAGCACACAAGCTAATGTAATCACAAAAGCCTCTACCCCCAAAGTGGCAAGTCCCTCTACAATCTGTCGATTACCTCCGACCTCTATTCCCAGCAGAAACAACAATGCCCAAATTAACAAGGTAATGACTTTACCAATCCACGAAAACTCCTGACGGCGAAGGAGAAATCCTATCAACATCCCCCCTAGCATAACTCCAATAACTGTAAACATGTGTTCTTATCTGAATTTTGCGGCAAAAATAGCGAAATATTCCAAATAAAAAAGGACTACTGCTCACGCGGTAATCCTTTTTTATTTAGTTAGTAATTTAATTTTGAGAGAATTGAAACTTCACAGCCTCGTTGTTGTTTTAAGTTTTAATAAGCACTAACTATTTATATAAAAGCAAATGAAAATGTTCTATCTATTACTGTTTTCTTCCAGTCTGGGCTTGGAAGATGTCTCCCGAATCAGCGTCTTCACCGAATCACCTTCATAGGCAACCTGTGGATTTGCCTGACGGTCCTCAAACTGATCATGCACATATACAATACCGGAGGAACTTCCCTCGTCTGTCGCATGTTTCACTACTCCTCCTAATGTGAAAAGCAGCAACATCATAGCCGCAGCCTTGAACAGAGGCATAAAACGTGAATAAAGCGTCAGCTTTCTGGCTTTTACTACCGGACGTTCAATTTCTGCAAGCACACGCTTGTCAAAATCATCACCCAGTTTCATCTCGGCAGCTTCTTCCTGGTAAGTAAACAAAGAACGATAGCGGCGCAAATGAGCAGGAAGTTCTTTCTGCTGAAAGAAAATCCGAAGAATCTGTTCTTCCTCTACTGAGGTTTCACAGTTCCAGTAGCGTTCCAAAAGTTGTTCAATGTACTTATAGTCCATAATCGTTAATCTCACTGTATTTTAATTTGATGCGTTGTCGGGCTCTGAAAAGGTTTACTTTCACTTGCTCTTCCGTAATCCCCAACACATCAGCAATTTCCTTATAACTCTTACCTTCAATATCCCTAAGCTGAACAATGGTCCGTTGCTTTTCCGGGAGTTCATTCACCAGCCTGTGTACCAACTGGAATTGTTCGTTCCGTTCAAACTGGCTTTCGGGAGTCTGTGCATCCGGCATTTCCTGCGTTTCCGGTGTCAAGGTCAGATTCTGAGCCTCTTTTTTCTGACTTCGGTCAATAGCTAAATTCCGAACCACTGTCAGACAATAGGCTTCTATGGATTCCAACTCTCCCCACTCGTCACGCTTGTTCCACACCTTAATCAGTGCATCCTGAACAATATCTTCCGCCTCTGCCCGGTCGAACGTAATACGCAAGGCCAACCTGAAAAGCTTATCTTTCAGCGGCAGAATATTGTCACGAAAACTGATCTCTTGCATGGCTCTCTATACTAATGACGGGTGAGTTTCATAAAAGTTACACCCACCCGCCAATTTTTTTTGAATTATTTTCTGATAATTGTTCCGGAATCTTTATGAATAGCTGATGCTAAGGTTATTACAACCTGCGACACACCTGCATCCAAGGCTGAAAAAGAATTTTCCAGCTTGGGAATCATACCACCTTGCACGATTCCTTCCTCCACATACTGTTTAAATAAATCGGGAGTCAGCACCGGAATTACACTGTCATCATCATTCTCATCACGTAGCACCCCTTTCTTTTCAAAGCAGTACACCAATGTCACATCAAAATACTCGGCCAAAGCCTTTGCGGTTTCTCCGGCAATGGTATCGGCATTCGTATTCAGCAGATTTCCATTCCCGTCATGCGTCAATGGTGCCATCACTGGTACAATCTGACGATGAATCAGGTCAGCCAGGGCTTTTCCGTCTACTTTCTCTACATCTCCTACATAGCCGTAATCGATGTCTTTCACCGGACGTTTCACAGAACGAATTACATTCATATCTGCTCCTGTCAGACCTACGGCATTCACACCTTTTGCCTGCAAGCCGGCCACAATATTCTTGTTGACAAGACCGCCGTAAACCATCGTTACCACCTTCAAGGTTTCTGCATCGGTAATACGACGTCCATTTACCATCTGGCTTTCAATTCCCAACTGTGAAGCAATACGAGTGGCAGAGCGGCCTCCTCCATGCACCAGCACCTTATAGCCAGACAGAGATGAAAAATCATCGAGCAACTGATTCAATGTATCAGGTTCCTCTACGATTTTTCCTCCTACTTTTATAACTGTCAGTTTTTCTTTCATAATTCTGCTTTCTTAAATTACTCCAGATAAGTATATCCATACAATCCGGAACGATAATTTGCCAGGAATTCCTTTCCTTCCTCCAGCGAGATACGTCCTTCTTTCACAGACTTTGTCACCCAGGTTTCCAAGGTACGTACCAGCTTCTTCGGGTTATACTGCACGTAGTCGAGTACTTCGGCCACGGTTTCTCCATCAATCACCTGGTCAATGCTGTAACCTTTCTCATCCACACTAACATGTACGGCATTAGTATCGCCAAACAAATTGTGCATATCTCCCAGAATTTCCTGGTAAGCTCCCACCAGGAACACACCGATATAATACGATTCCTTTGCCTTGATGGTATGTACAGGCAAGTCGTGTGCCACATTACGGCTGGTCACGAAGTTGGCAATTTTTCCATCCGAGTCGCAAGTAATATCCTGCAAGGTAGCCGTGCGGTCAGGACGTTCATCCAGACGCTGAATCGGCATGATAGGGAAAATCTGGTCAATCGCCCAAGAATCCGGCAACGATTGGAACAGAGAGAAATTACAGAAATATTTATCAGCCAACAGCTTGTCCAAATTACGGAACTCATCCGGTGCATGCTTCAAACCCGATGCAATCTGATTTATTTCACGTGTAACCGACCAGTACATACGTTCAATCTGTGCACGTGTCTTCAAATCGACAATACCGTGGCTGAACAAATCCAGCGATTCTTCACGAATCTGCTGAGCATCATGCCATGCTTCCAGCATACGGCTCTGATTCAGGTTATCCCAAATCTGATAAAGTTCCTGCACGAGTTCATGATCGTCTGCACTCACCTCAAAGTCTTCGTCCATAGAAGGCAGTGAAGCTGTTTCCAGCACCTCAAAAATCAACACCGAATGATGAGCAGTCAGTGAACGGCCACTTTCTGTAATAATGTTCGGATGAGGAATATTGTTTTTGTTGCTGGCATCCACCATGATGGAAATAGAGTCGTTCACATATTCCTGAATGGAATAGTTCACGCTACTTTCACTGTTAGCAGAGCGGGTACCGTCGTAATCCACTCCCAGTCCTCCACCTATATCTACGAATTCTACCGGGAAGCCCAACTGATGCAACTGCACATAGAACTGAGAAGCCTCGCGCAATGCAGTCTTGATGCGACGTATCTTTGTCACCTGACTACCTATGTGGAAATGAATCAGCTTCAGGCAATCTTGCATTTCTTTCTTTTCCAGAAAATCAAGTGCCTCGAGCAACTCACTGGAAGTCAATCCGAACTTGCTGGCATCCCCTCCACTTTCTTCCCACTTTCCGCTACCGGAAGAAGCTAATTTGATACGAATACCAATATTCGGACGTACATTCAGCTGCTTGGCCATCTTGGCAATCAGTCGAAGCTCGTTCAACTTTTCTACCACCAGGAAAATACGTTTACCCATTTTCTGCGCCAGCAAAGCCAGTTCAATATAGCTTTCATCCTTATAGCCGTTGCAGATAATCAGTGAATCTGAATCCGTATTAATGGCAATTACAGCATGAAGTTCCGGTTTTGAACCGGCCTCCAGTCCTAAATTAAATTTCTTTCCATGACTGATAATTTCCTCCACTACCGGTCTCATCTGATTTACCTTAATCGGGTAAATAATGAAGTTTTGAGCCTGATAGCCATATTCTTCAGAAGCTTGTGTAAAGCAATTGGAGATTTTCTCAATCCGGTTGTCCAGAATATCCGGAAAACGTACCAGCATAGGAGCAGTTACGTCCCTCAACTGCAACTCGTCTACCAGTTCCTTCAAATCGACGGCTACTCCGTCTTTTCGTGGAGTTACTACCACATGACCTTTGTCATTGATACTAAAGTATGAAACGCCCCACCCCGTGATGTTGTAGAGCTCTTCAGAGTCTTCAATACGCCATTTTCTCATTTCACTACATAAAGTCTAGATTTATACTTCTTTAATTTATCAATTCATTCAAGCGGCTTACCGCTCTGTCAATCTGTGCATAACTTTCAAGTTCTTCTGCGTTGAAACGCCATTTGGCCTTAGAATAATAAGGAAGTCTTTTTTCCAACGCAGAAGTAATAACCTGCATCAGCTCTTCGTCCGTTTTATTCGCCAACAGCGGACGCTTGGCCTTTGCTATCTTTAAACGACGGAACAGTACTTCCGGACATACATCCAGAAATACTGTTTCGCCTGTATGATTCATATAGTCCATGTTATCGAAAAAGCAAGGAGTGCCTCCTCCGCATGCAATCAATACATTTTCAAATTCTCCCGCCTCGTGCAGCATCTTCTGCTCCAGCAAGCGGAAGCCTTCTTCTCCCCTTTCCGCAAACAAGTCGGAAATGGATTTATGCATGCGTTCCTCGATGTACCAGTCGAGGTCGACAAACTGTAGTCCGGTAGCCGCACTGTAAGCCTTGCCCAGTGTGGTTTTTCCCGAACCCATATAGCCAATCAGGAAAACTCTTTTCATTTCTTTGCCTTCGCCTTTGCTCCTTTCGCCTTGCGCATCTCGGCTTTCTGAGCCTGCAATTCAATCACCTTGAAGCAAGCATCCAAGTTCAAGTCTGCCGGATTCACGTTTTCAGGAATCTTATAATTTTTCTTCTGGTAAGCAATGTAAGGTCCGTAACGACCATTCAGAATCTGCATATCGGGATTCTCAGGGAACTGCTTGATAATTTTCTGTGCTTCTTTTTCTTTCTTCTCGGACAACATCTGTACGGCTTCTTCAAAAGTTACAGCCATCGGATCCATCTCCTTCGGAATAGACACATATTCATTACCATGACGCACATAGGGACCAAAACGCCCAACTCCTACTGAAACAGCATTTCCATCGAGTTCACCCAACACACGCGGTAACTTAAACAAATCAAGTGCCTCTTCCAGTGTAATTGTCTCCAGTGAATGCTCCTTATTCAGCTGAGCAAATTTAGGCTTCTCTTCATCGTCAGAAGAGCCAATCTGTACCACTGGTCCAAAACGTCCGATTTTCACCGATACGGGCTTACCGCTCTTCGGATCAGTTCCCAGCATACGCTCACCTACTTTATGTTCAGTCTTCGTAGCCAATGTAGTTTCTACCAGCGGGTGGAAGTTCTCATAGAACACCTCCATCAAATCAGTCCACTTCTTTTCCCCTTCGGCCACTTCGTCGAATTCCTTTTCTACGCTGGCCGTAAAGTTATAGTCCATAATTTTCGGGAAATACTGCATCAGGAAGTCGTTAACCACACAACCTACATCGGTAGGAATCAGTTTGGATTTCTCACTTCCGCTCATTTCCGTCTGTACAGTTTCCTTTATATCTTTTCCCGTCAGTTTCAACAATGAATACTCACGTTTCACTCCTTCCTTGTTACCTTTCTCTACATATCCTCTTTGCTGAATAGTGGAAATCGTAGGAGCGTATGTAGACGGACGGCCAATACCCAGTTCCTCCAGTTTACGCACCAGACTTGCTTCTGTATAACGTGCCGGAGCCTGACTGAAACGCTGTACAGCAGCAATTTCTTCACGCTGCAGAACTTCTCCAACCTCCATTTTAGGAAGCCCGGTGGCATCTTCCTGTTCCACATCCTCATCAAATGACTCCTTGTAGACCTTCAAAAAGCCATCGAATGTGACTACTTCGCCCACAGCCTGGAATTCATCTTCACAGCCACTAACCGAAATGGTTGCTGTCGTCTTTTCCAATTCTGCATCGGCCATCTGTGAAGCCAGCGTGCGTTTCCATATCAATTCATACAAACGTACCTCCTGTGAACTTCCTTCAATAGATTCATTTGACATATATGTCGGGCGAATTGCCTCATGCGCTTCCTGAGCTCCTTTGGTTTTTGTGGCATACTGACGTGTATGTACATAGCGCTCACCCATCAGAGAAAGAATGGTATCCCGGCTTGTAGACAAGGCCAGTTCAGAAAGATTTACCGAGTCGGTACGCATGTAAGTAATCAATCCGCTTTCGTACAGACGCTGCGCAATCATCATGGTCTGTGCCACGGTATACCCAAGCTTACGGGCAGCTTCCTGCTGGAGTGTGGAAGTGGTAAAAGGAGGTGCCGGCGATTTTTTAACCGGCCGTGTAGTAATATCTTTTATTTTAAAGGTAGCATCCTTGCATTTCTCAAGGAAACGCTGTGCCTCTTCTTTTGTTTTGAATCGTTTCCCGAGCGTAGCACGAACCACCGCCCCTTCTGCGTCCTTAAATATAGCAACTACTTTATAAGAAGCTTCACAAGTAAACGCATTGATTTCACGCTCGCGCTCTACAATCAGACGTACGGCAACCGACTGTACTCGTCCAGCCGAAAGAGCTGGCTTGATTTTACGCCAGAGCACCGGTGAAAGTTCAAATCCCACAATGCGGTCGAGTACACGACGAGCCTGCTGGGCATTGACCAAATCAATGTTGATATGACGCGGATGCTCTATAGCCTTCAATATAGCCGTCTTCGTAATTTCATGGAATACAATCCGTCGTGTCTTTTCAGGGTCCAGATTTAATACCTCAAACAAGTGCCAGGAAATAGCTTCTCCTTCACGGTCCTCATCGGATGCGAGCCACACCATGTCGGCCTTGGCAGCTTCTTCTTTTAACTCTGCCACCAGTTTTTTCTTATCTTCCGGTATTTCATAAATCGGATTGAAATGATCTTTTATATCAATACTGAACGCTTTTTGCTTCAAGTCACGGATATGACCATAACTTGACAATACTTTATAACCCTCCCCCAAAAACTTTTCAATCGTCTTAGCTTTTGCCGGAGACTCCACTATGACCAGGTTATTTTGCATGATATTCTGTATTCCGTTTTTATATAATTCCGTGACAAATGTAGAAAAAAAATTATAACATACACGATAAACAAACTGAAAATAACTTACTTTGCAGGGGAATATACTTTATAACTACCTTAATTATGAACAATAAAAGTATCAACAGCAACAAACAATTCATGATAGGAAACGGAATACTGGCCTTCGGGGTATTCTTTATCGTATGCCTTTTCTTGTATCTGGGCTTTCGCAACCAGTCTAAGAGTAATGACAAGGAAAAAGCATTTGCCGGAATTTATACAGTAGAAATAACAGATTCTTTCACAGGAGACAGCCTTTCAATTTATATTAATGACAGTCTGCTATTTAATTCAAATATCGGGAAGAGCACCGTCAAATTTCAAGTGAAACGTTTTGCAGAAGAAAGCACACTGATGGTGGTAGACAATCACACCGATGAAATTACTCCCTTCAACCTGAATCCAGAGGGTAGCCAGATTGCAGTGGAAAAGAAAAACGGCAAAATTTTTATTCAAGAAACAGCAAATGAGTAAAGGGATAAATCAAATATGCCACGTAATTTATTGGCAAACCCTTCATTACTTTACTATGTTTCTCAATGCAAAACCCAATGTTTCCCTCACCGGAAACGTAGGGTTCTGCATTGAGAAACGTACGTTTCCGAGCAAAGAAATATAAAAAGCACCCCAAGCTGAATAAAAAATTCCTTCTACGTTTCTTACTTTTCTCCTTTTACATTTCAATTATATTTTTAATTCTTTTTATTTTCTGGTCAGAAATCTCTCCTTCTTCAAATTGAAACAAATCAAACAAGGTTTCTTAGAGAAAGTCTATCCGTGTGCGTAAACGAAAAAAATGTTATTAAATCAGCAAAGTTTCGAAAATAACGGATTTTCAATTGGAAATTAGAATAAAAGGCTGTACTTTTGGGTCGAAATCATTTATTTTTAACCTAAATCCACATTTTTAAAGGACAAAAGAAAAGACATGGAACAAGTATTTAGCTATATCATCGGGCTCGGAGCAGCCGTGATGATGCCTATTCTGTTTACCATTCTGGGAGTATGTATCGGAATTAACTTCGGCAAGGCACTGAAAAGCGGTTTGCTGGTCGGAGTCGGATTCGTCGGACTTTCTGTTGTAACAGCTCTTTTGACCAGCAGTTTGGGAGAGCCGTTGAAAAAGGTAACGGAAATCTACGAACTGGAACTGGGTATCTTTGACATGGGATGGCCTGCTGCAGCTTCGGTAGCTTATAACACTTCTGTCGGTGCATTCATCATCCCTGTATGTTTGGGAGTAAACATTGTCATGCTACTGACTAAAACGACCAAAACTGTTAACATCGACTTATGGAACTACTGGCATTTTGCTTTCATTGGAGCAGTAGTTTATTTTGCGACAGAAAATATCTGGTGGGGATTCTTCTCTGCAATTATCTGTTACATCATCACCCTGATTATGGCCGACCTGACTTGCAAGCAGTTCCAGTCATATTACGATAAAATGGACGGTATCTCTATTCCACAGCCCTTCTGTCAGGGATTCGTTCCTTTCGCCCTTGTTATCAATAAAGCCTTGGATATGATTCCAGGATTCGATAAACTGAACATCGATGCAGAAGGCATGAAAAGAAAGTTCGGTATCATGGGAGAACCATTGTTCCTTGGAGTAGTAGTAGGTTGTGGTATCGGTGCTCTGGCCTGCAAGAACAGTCAGGAGCTGGTTGACGGAATTCCAGCTATCCTGGGTCTGGGTATCAAAATGGGAGCAGTAATGGAGCTTATTCCACGTATTACATCTTTATTCATTGAAGGTCTGCGTCCGATTTCTGATGCAACCCGTGAACTGATTGCCCGCAAGTTTAAAAACAGCGCAAGCCTCAACATCGGTATGAGCCCGGCACTGGTAATTGGTCACCCGACTACACTGGTAGTTTCTTTGCTGCTCATTCCCGTAGCTTTGTTCCTGTCAGTAGTATTACCCAACAACCAGTTCTTACCGTTAGCCTCATTGGCCGGTATGTTCTACTTGTTCCCTGCCGTGCTACCTATTACAAAAGGTAACGTACTGAAAACCTTCCTGATTGGTTTGGTTGCACTGATTGTAGGTCTGTATTTCGTAACAGACTTGGCTCCATTCTTTACACAAGCTGCGCAGGATGTGTTTGTCAGAACAAACGATCCGGCCGTACAGATTCCGGAAGGATTCCAGGGAGGTGCACTTGACTTTGCCTCCAGTATCTTCTCATGGGTGATATTCCATGCGGTCTACAACTTCAAGATTGTGGGTTCAAGCATACTGGTTATCCTCACACTGGCAATGGCTATCTACAACCGTCGCCGCATTATCAAGGAAGCAAAACACATTGAAGAATAAAAACCAATAAATAAACAAACGCTTATGAAAAAATTAGCTATGGCTATGATGCTGGGCGTAGCAGCTCTTTCTGCTAATGCTCAGGTTAACTACCGGATGCAGACTGCATGCAATCCGCAAGACGTAAAGACATACGACACACAGAGACTGCGCAGCAGCTTTATGATGGAGAAAGTGTTGGTAGCTGATGAAATCAACGTAACTTACTCTATGTACGATCGTTTCATCTTTGGTGGTGCAATGCCGGTAAATAAAGAATTATCACTGGACACTATCGATCCGCTGAAAGCTCCTTACTTCTTGTTTAACCGTGAATTAGGTGTCATCAACATCGGTGGCGACGGTATCGTGACTGTAGACGGAAAGGAATATGAGTTGAAATTCAAGGAAGCTCTCTACGTAGGACGTGGCAACCAGAAAGTAACTTTCAAGAGCAAGGATGCCAGCAAGCCGGCTAAGTTCTACATCAACTCTGCCATTGCACACAAGGAATACAAGACTCAGTGGATTACCATCGATGGACGCAAGGGTTCTTTGAAAGCTAACTCAATGGCTGCCGGAAAGATGGAAGAAAGTAACGACCGTGTCATCAACCAGCTGATTGTAAAGAACGTACTGCAGGAAGGTCCTTGCCAGTTGCAGATGGGTCTGACAGAGTTGAAGCCAGGCAGCGTATGGAACACCATGCCTGCTCACACTCACAGCCGTCGTATCGAAGCTTATTTCTATTTCAATGTGCCTGAAGGCAACATGATTTGCCACCTGATGGGAGAACCGCAGGAAGAACGCCTGGTATGGCTTGCCAACGAACAGGCTATCATGTCACCGGAATGGTCTATCCACGCTGCAGCCGGAACAAGCAACTACATGTTCATCTGGGGTATGGCAGGTGAGAACCTTGACTACGGAGACATGGACAAAATTAAATACACTGAAATGAAATAACACATACTTCCCTATCGGGGGTATATCCTAATACACAAATTCCACAGACTTACACAGAATTTCTTAAACCAAGAATCTGCCAAGTATGTGGAATTTGTCATTTCATTGTGGTTGTAAACACACCTGACCAATTAATGCAGGTTTTTCGCCAATATTTACAGGCTTTTCGCTTGTAAGAAAATTATCTTTGTGCCAAAACAAACTAATCTAATATCATATATGAGTACAACCAAAACATCGAGCGAAACAATGAGCAACTACCGATGGATTATTTGCTCTATGCTCTTTTTCGCCACAGCGGTCAATTATCTGGACCGCCAAGTTCTGTCACTTACGTGGAAAGACTTTATTGCACCGGAGTTCCACTGGACAGACACACACTACGGAACTATTACTGCTATCTTTTCAATTGTCTACGCCATTGCCAACCTTTTTGCCGGACGATTTGTAGACTGGCTGGGAAGCAAAAAGGGATATCTCTGGGCCATTGCCATCTGGTCGCTCGGCGCCTGCTTGCACGCACTTTGCGGATGGGCTACAGAAATGAGTCTGGGACTTAAGGATGTCAATGAAATGATTGCAGCTTCAGGTGCACTTACTTCTACCATTGCCATCACCAGCGTGTACTATTTCATTGCAGCACGCATCGTGCTGGCCGTAGGTGAATCGGGCAACTTTCCCGCAGCCATTAAAGTCACCGCTGAATACTTCCCCAAAAAAGACCGTGCCTTTGCGACATCTATCTTTAATGCCGGATCTACCATCGGTGCCCTCATAGCCCCTGTCAGTATTCCCCCACTTGCCAGCTATTTCAAAAGTATTGGTGTAGGTAACGGATGGGAAATGGCTTTTATCGTAATTGGTGCATTGGGATTTATCTGGATGGGACTCTGGATGTTCATGTACAAAAAGCCACAAGAAAACCCACAGGTAAATGCTGCCGAGCTTGCCTATATCCAGCAGGATAAAAAGAATGAGGAAGCAGACGTTCACACAGAAGACGAGCCCAAAATCTCCCTCTGGCAATGTTTCAAGTTCCGTCAGACCTGGGCCATTATCTTTGGAAAATTCCTGACAGACGGAGTCTGGTGGTTCTTCCTTTTCTGGACCCCTGCCTATATCTCCGACGTATATGGATTCTCTTCAGACAGCGCAACAGCCCAGTTGCTGATATTCGTATTGTATGCCATTACCATGCTTTCCATTTACGGAGGTAAATTACCTACTATCATTATCAACAAAACAGGAAAGAATCCATACGCAGCCCGCATGCAGGCTATGCTGATTTTTGCCGTATTCCCGTTATTCGCACTTTTTGCACAGCCATTGGGTAATATTTCTTATTGGTTCCCCATCATCATTATCGGTATCGCAGGAGCTGCCCACCAGTCATGGTCAGCTAATATCTATTCTGTAGGAAGTGACATGTTCCCAAAGAGTGCCGTAGCTACCATCATCGGCATTGGAGGAATGGCAGGCGGTGTAGGAGCATTCCTCATCAATATGTGCTCAGGAATCTTGTTCGACTATGCGGCAGAAACCCAAATGGTATTCTTAGGTTTTGAAGGAAAAGAAGCCGGATACTTCATCATTTTCTGTATCTGTGCCGTAGCCTACCTCATAGCATGGTGTGTAATGAAAGCCCTTGTGCCTAAATATAAATTGATTAAGGTATAAATACACAATATTCCAGCTATTTGAAGAATTATCGAGGGATATGTAAGTACCAAACCTTACATTTGCCTCGATAATTTTTTTATAGTTACTGGTATTTATGAGAAAACACATTTTTGTTTTTTATCTCCTGCTTATCACCCAATTGCTTCATGCACAGAATGTCATTGATTTGGCTGGAGAATGGTCTTTTCAGATTGACAAAGAAAATAAAGGAATTGACGAGAAATGGTACGCCCATCCTCTTAACGACAAAATCAACCTGCCCGGTTCTATGCCGGAAAAACTGAAAGGAGAACGCCCTTCATTGCAAACCCAATGGACAGGATCACTTTACGACAGTTCTTTCTATTATAACCCGGAACTGGAAATGTTCCGACGCACAGGGAATGTAAAGTTTCCCTTCTTCCTTACTCCTGAGCGACGTTATGTAGGAGCTGCCTGGTATAAACGGGAAATACACATACCTTCGTCTTGGAAAGGCAAACGCGTGATGCTGTTTCTGGAACGTCCACATATTGAAACAACAGTCTGGATAAACAACCAGCGTATAGGTTCGCAAAACAGCCTGAGTACACCTCATGAGTATGATATTACTGCAGCAGTTCGTCCCGGAACATCAACACTTACTCTACGCATCGACAATCACGACAGTTGTGCTAAGGTAGGTCAAAACTCCCATAGCATCACAGACCACACGCAAGGAAACTGGAACGGTGTGGTAGGTCGCATGTATCTCTATGTTCTTCCTGAAATATCCTTTAAAGACATTCAGGTATTTCCGGAGCCCGACAAACAACAGGCCCGTGTACGTATGGTCATACAGGGGCATAAACATCCTGTAAAACTTTCTTTAAAGGCCGAAAGTTTTAACAGTGACATTCCTCATCATGTACCGGAAATCACACAAACCTTCTCCAAAAACGACTTAAAGGATACCCTTGAGATGGTCTTGCCCATGGGAAAAGATGTACAATTATGGGACGAATTCCATCCGACACTCTATAAATTGACAGCCACGCTTACACAAGCAAATCAGAGTGACACACGAGAAGTAGAATTTGGTATGCGTACATTCACAATCCAGGGACGCTGGTTTTATATAAATGGAAGAAAAACCATGCTGCGAGGTACCGTAGAGAATTGTGACTTCCCACTGACTGGCTATCCTCCAATGGATGTAGAAAGCTGGGAGCGTGTATTCCGCATCTGTCGGAAATATGGTCTCAATCACATGCGGTTTCACTCTTATTGTCCGCCGGAAGCAGCCTTTAAAGCGGCCGACCGCGTAGGTTTTTATCTGCAACCAGAGGGACCAAGCTGGCCAAATCATGACGTCCGTCTGGGACAAGGCCAGTACATTGACCAATACCTGCTGGAAGAAACTATCCGTATGACGCAAAGATACGGGAACTACGCCTCTTTCTGCATGCTGGCCTGCGGAAATGAGCCCTCAGGAAACTGGGTTCCATGGGTTTCTCGCTTTGTGGACTATTGGAAAGCCAAAGATTCACGCCGGGTATATACCGGTGCTTCCGTAGGTGGAGGATGGGCATGGCAACCTAAAAGTCAGTACCACGTAAAAGCTGGAGTAAGAGGATTGAACTGGAAAAGCAAGCGGCCGGAAACAATGACTGATTTCCGGGAATATCTTGATACGGTTAAACAACCGTTTGTTTCACACGAAACCGGACAATGGTGTGTTTTTCCTAATTTCAATGAAATCAAAAAATATACGGGAGTCAACAAAGCAGGCAACTTTGAAATATTCCAACACCTTCTGCACACGCATGGCATGGAAGGCAAAGAGCAAGATTTCATGATGGCTTCCGGAAAACTACAGGCACTATGCTATAAACATGAAATTGAACGTACCTTGCGTACCCCAGACTATGCAGGATTCCAGTTGCTGGCTCTGAATGACTATTCCGGACAAGGTACGGCACTAGTAGGTATTCTGGATGTCTTCTTTGAAGAAAAAGGTTATATAAGTGCCGAAGAATGGCGCCGGTTTTGTGCGCCGACTGTCCCGCTCTTGCGTACAGAAAAGTTCGTATATACCACTAACGAAACGTTTCATGCCAATATAGAGATCGCTCATTTCGGAGCAGAACCGCTTCAGGCAGCAAAAGTATGCTACCGCATAACTGATGCATACGGAAAAGTCTATTCACACGGTGTCATCGGTCAGACGGATATTCCAATCGGTAACCTGAATCATATCGGCCAGGTTGATTTTCCGTTGAAAGATATTCCATCGGCTATGAAACTTAATATAGAGGTACAAGTGGAAGGAACAGACGCAGTTAATGACTGGGATTTCTGGGTATATCCTGAAAGCGTGGACTTCGCATCTGATGAAACCATATATCAGACAGACACACTAGACAACAAAGCACGTGAAATACTGGAAAAGGGAGGAAAAGTGCTTATCAAGGCCGGAAAGAAAGTAACATATGGCAAAGAAGTCGTACAGTACTTTACCCCGGTATTCTGGAACACTTCCTGGTTCAAGATGCGCCCACCCCATACGACCGGTATCCTGCTTAACCCTCATCATCCTCTTTTCCGGAAGTTCCCGACCGAATATCATAGCAACCTGCAATGGTGGGAATTATTGAACCGTGCACCAGTCATGCAATTTTCTGATTTCGGGAAAGACTTCCAGCCACTTATCCAAAGTATTGATACGTGGTTTATCAGTCGCAAAATCGGGGTGTTGTTCGAAGCCAATGTATTAAATGGCAAACTGATTATGACCACATTGGATTTGGATAGTGCACCGGAAAAACGAATAGTAGCCCGGCAATTAAAGAAATCAATACTTGATTACATGAATTCGGATAATTTCCATCCTGAACAAAGAGTGGAAATTCAGCAGGTTCAAGAGTTATTTACAAAGGTCGCAGGTTCACCGATGTTGTATACGAAAGACTCTCCAGACGAATTAAAACCTAAAATAAAATAAGAGATACAGAAAAGCCACAGAACATTTTACTCTGTGGCTTTTCTTATTTCCTAACTGCCTATTTCTTCAATTCCGGATAACTGATGCGAGTATGATACATCGTTTTCAGTTTTTCCTTAAACACGGCTTTCACGGTAGCGATGTCCTTAAACGTAATCGGACATTCCTTGAAGTACCCGTCCTGTACCTGACTGTCGATAATCTTTTCCACCAAAGCAGAGATGCTTTCTTCTGTGTACTCAGCCAGACTTCGTGAAGCTGCTTCTACCGAGTCTGCCATCATCAGAATGGCCTGTTCCTTAGTAAAAGGATTGGGCCCTGGATAACGGAAGGCTTCCTTGTTTACTTCTTCTCCGGGGTGTTCGTTCTGATATGAAATATAGAAATACTTAGTCAAACCTTTTCCGTGATGAGTACAGATAAAATCTTTTATTACCTGTGGAAGATCGTGCTTGTCGGCCAGCCTCATGCCATCGGTCACGTGACTGATTACAATCTGTGCACTCTGCTTGTAGCTCAACTGGTCATGAGGATTCACACCCGACTGATTTTCGGTAAAGAAAGCCGGATTCAGCATCTTCCCGATGTCGTGATACATAGCTCCCGTACGTACCAGCTGGCTATTGGCTCCAATACGGTTAGCAGCAGCTGCTGTCAGATTGGCTAACTGAAGAGAATGCTGGAACGTGCCAGGTGCTACTTCCGACATCTCACGCATCAATTTATTATTGATATTGGATAACTCTACCAATGTAACATTAGAGGTAAATCCGAACATCTTTTCCAGGATAAACAGCAAAGGATAAGTAAACAGCAACAACAGACCGTTAATGATAAAATTGACATACATGTGCGTACTCAATTGTGCCACATCACTAACATGTATCAAATCAAGTGCAAGATACATCAGTGCATATGCACAAGCTACAACTAACGCACTACGCAGCAATTGTGAACGTTGGGAAAGTTCCCGCAGACTATAGATACCGGCCATACCAGCTGCTGTTTGCAACAATATAAATTCGTGCGGTGTGCGTAGACAAATCGAACAAAGCAGAATCGTTATGATATGAGCTACAAACGCCGTTCGTGAATCCAGAAAGATACGAATAATCAAAGGTATCATAGCAAACGGCACAATGTAAACACTCATAAATGCATGTTCCACCATGACAGAAGATAGTACCGGGAAAGCTACAATAATGACAAAAAGTAGTGCCAGCGTCCGACGCTTTTCATAATAGTCATTTCGGAACAATTCCAGATAAATCATGAAACAGCCTATCAGCAAAGCTACAAAAAGCGTTTGCCCCAGCAAGGTAAGACGCTTCTCTGCCACTGTCTCACTACGTTTGTTCCACTCTTTTTCCAATGATTTCAGGATATTATACGTATGACTGTCGATAATCTCTCCACGGTCAATGATTTTCTGTCCGTTCATCACAAATCCATTCGCCCAAGAAAGATCAGAAAGCAAATCCTGCTTTGCAGCCTCTGACTTGGAAGCATCATACGAAAGGTTAGGTGCAATGTATTCATTCAGATTACACCGTTGCAATAACAAGCGCTGATAATGTACTGTATCTGAATAAATCAATGTTTCGTATGCCGTTTTAAAACTATAAAGACTGTTTACCTCCACCTGGTTTGCCGTATTTTTGTCTACCAACTGAATCGAACGTATACTGTCTTTACGTAACTTTTCCCAATCATTGGGCGCAAAAACTCCTTTCTCGTACACTACTTTCAGTAACCGCTCAATATGATGCTGATATGCTGGAGCAGGGATAATACGGTGCAGACTATCAGTATACGCCTTCTTGAACTGCTGAATCATTCGGTCGGCTACCGTCTTATCCATTTGATAATACGGACTATACAAACGCATGATACTGTCTTGCTCCCGCTGCACTTCGGCATCATCTTTGTAAATCGGGAAATCGAACGAAGCTTGAAGCAGTCCGTACTTCCAAGGTTTATTAATGTCAAATTGATAATTAAAACGTCCCTCCCGTGGCAAGAAATACACAATTACACACACTGTTACCACGAAAATGGCCAGTTTATATAACAGTCCTTTATAAGAAAACTGTTTCTCAGTTTGTAAACTTTTCATGTTAAAAAGATATTTTGCGTGCAAAATAAGAAAAAAACGGGAAAATTAGATTAATTTTGCGGCGTATTTTTAGATAAAAACCACAATGTCAGAAAGAAAAGTAAGAGTCCGTTTTGCACCAAGTCCCACAGGTGCATTGCATATCGGCGGCGTACGTACCGCTTTGTACAATTATCTGTTTGCTCGTCAGCATGGCGGGGAACTGATTTTCCGTATTGAAGATACTGACTCACACCGTTTCGTTCCGGGTGCTGAGGAATACATTATCGAGTCATTCAAATGGTTAGGCATCCAGTTTGACGAGGGTGTCAGCTTTGGAGGAAACTATGGTCCGTACCGCCAGTCGGAACGCCGTGACATTTACAAGAAGTATGTACAGGTGTTGCTCGATAACGGAAAGGCTTACATCGCTTTTGATACACCGGAAGAACTGGAAGCTAAACGCCAGGAAATTCCGAATTTCCAGTATGACGCTTCTACACGTACTTCCATGCGCAACTCTTTGACTCTACCGAAAGAAGAAGTGGACAAACTGATTGCAGAAGGCAAACAATATGTAGTTCGTTTCAAGATTGAGCCGAACGAAGACGTACATGTACACGACCTGATTCGTGGAGAGGTAGTTATCAACTCTTCTATCCTCGATGATAAAGTGTTATATAAATCAGCTGATGAGCTGCCTACTTACCACTTGGCTAACATCGTTGACGACCACCTGATGGAAGTATCACATGTAATTCGTGGAGAAGAATGGTTACCTTCAGCTCCGTTACACGTATTGCTGTACCGTGCTTTCGGCTGGGAAGATACGATGCCGGAATTCGCTCACCTGCCATTGCTGTTGAAACCGGACGGAAACGGTAAACTGAGCAAGCGCGACGGTGACCGTTTGGGATTCCCTGTATTCCCATTGGAATGGCACGACCCGAAAACAGGAGAAGTTTCTTCTGGATACCGTGAATCAGGCTATCTGCCGGAAGCAGTTATCAACTTCCTGGCTTTGCTAGGATGGAATCCGGGTAATGACCAGGAAATCATGTCAATGGATGAACTCATCAAATTGTTCGACCTGCATCGTTGCAGCAAAGCGGGTGCTAAATTCGACTATGAAAAGGGAAAATGGTTCAACCATGAATATATCCTATTGAAGAGTGACGAAGAAATCGCACAGTTGTTTATGCCGATTCTGAAGGAACATGGCATCGAAGCCCCGATGGACAAGGTGGTTACCGTAGTCGGACTGATGAAAGGTCGTGTAAGCTTTATCAAGGAATTGTGGGATACCTGCAAGTTCTTCTTCGTTGCTCCAACAGAATATGATGAAAAGACAGTGAAAAAACGCTGGAAAGAAGATTCAGCTGAACGCATGACCGAACTGGCTGCACTGCTGGAATCATTGGACGATTTCTCACTGGCTCACCAGGAAGAAGTAGTCATGAAATGGATTGAAGATAAAGGCTACCACTTGGGTAACATTATGAATGCCTTCCGACTGACACTGGTAGGAGAAGGCAAAGGTCCTCACATGTTTGACATCTCGGCTGTATTAGGAAAAGAAGAAACAGTGGCTCGTATGCGCCGTGCAGTAGAGGTTCTCAAATAAGCTAAGACATGATTTATAATCTTATCATCGCTCTTTATACAAGTGCAGTCAGATTGGCTGCACTTTTTAATAAGAAAGTGGCCCTGATGGTCAAAGGAGAAAAGGAATCTTTTGACATTCTGGAAAAACAGATTATTCGCGGAGAAAAATATCTGTGGTTTCACGCAGCCTCTTTAGGGGAATTTGAACAAGGACGCCCGCTGATAGAAGAAATCCGGAAAACCTATCCGCAGTACAAGATTCTCCAGACCTTCTTCTCGCCTTCCGGATACGAAGTACGGAAGAACTATAAAGGAGCTGACATTGTCTGCTATCTTCCGTTGGACGCACCAGGCAACGTAAAGCGTTTCCTGGATTTGGCCCAGCCTTATATGGCCTTCTTCATCAAGTATGAATTCTGGCAGAACTACTTGAATGAACTTCAACGGCGAAATATTCCGGTTTACAGCGTGTCTTCCATCTTTCGGAAAGAACAGATTTTCTTCCGCTGGTATGGCAAAAGTTACCGAAAAGTACTGAACACATTTACTCATCTGTTCGTACAGGATGAAGCGTCTGTACAATTACTTCGCACCATTGGTATTACTAACACCACTGTAGTAGGTGATACACGTTTTGACCGGGTGTTGGAAATCTGCCGTCAGGCTAAAGAACTTCCATTGGTAGAGAAATTCAAAGAAAACCATACTGCCTTTGTAGCCGGAAGTTCCTGGGGGCCGGATGAGGATATTTTCATTCCTTATCTCAATGCGCATCCGGAAGTAAAGCTGATCATTGCACCACACGTGATTGAAGAAAGCCATTTGAAGGAAATCATCGGCAAGCTGAACCGTACCGTAGTGCGTTACACGCAGGCTACGGAAGAAAAGGTGAAAGAAGCCGATTGCCTGCTGATTGACTGTTTCGGTCTGTTGTCTTCCATTTACCGCTACGGAGAAATTGCTTATATCGGAGGTGGATTCGGCGTAGGTATCCACAATGTGCTGGAAGCTGCTGTATATGGTATGCCGGTCATTTTCGGCCCTAACAATAAGCGGTTCCGTGAAGCTCAGGGCTTGCTTCAATGCAAGGGTGGCTTTGAAATACAAGGAGCGGAGGACTTCAAAAAGATTATGGACAACTTCCTGAATAACTATGAAGCTTTGGACAAGGCTGGGAAAAAAGCCGGAAACTATGTACGAGACAATGCCGGTGCCTTGGAAAAGATTATGCATACAGTGACTTTATAAGTCGCAGAATCATACAATAAAACGGAGCTGAAGCAAAGAGAATCTATCCCTCTTACTTCAGCTCCGTTTTTCATTATTATCTTCTATTGTTTATCCCTGAGACTTCATCCGTTCTTTCTTATAGTGCTCAAATAGTTCAGATAAAGTTTCCATCGGAATATGCAGCAGATACATTTCCTTGAATACATCGGGTAATACTTGCTGAAGGAAAGCAGCCTTCCGAAACTCAATAATCTTCTGAGCAGCTCCAGTTGCCACAAAATATCCCAAACCTCGCTTATTGTAAATAATACCCTGACTCTGCAGATAATCATACGTACGAACTACCGTATTCGCATTTACCTCCACTATTCCTGCATATTCTCGTACCGACAGGATACGTCCTTCTTCTTCATACACTTCCTGAAGAATCTCATCCATGATACGGTCGGCTATCTGCAAATAAATCGGTTTATTCTCTTTAAAAGTCATAGGCGCCACAGTTTTCGTTTAACAACTTCTGAACGAGTAAACAACCGATAAGACAGCCACCAGTTGAACACAGTAAACAGAAGAAAGACAACTGAAATAATGGTTAACAATCCATTTACAGTTTGTGGAGTGTCTTGATAGTGTTCCTGCATCCAATCTGAAAAGCGAGTTAAAAAACCTCCTTCTGCCAGATTCGCAAATAAGATTCCTCCTAAAATAGTTACAACCAAACAAGCCCCTATTGTTTTCAGGAAAGGATGTTTGTACCAAAAGCTTCCTCCCAAAATGAAAAGTGAATGATTCCACAAGCAGAATATCCATACAAATAGCTGCATCAGCCACCAGGAATAGACCGGTTCTCCTGTTGCATCTACCGAAGCATGAGCCCATCTCAGGGAGAATACTTCCACTAACATCGGCTGGCTATACACAGCCGGTAAATCAAACACAGGCAACAACAGATAATGGGTAAGTTCCAAAGCCAGCAAGGCAACCAGAATCATCAATACAGTGCCTACTGTCACAAACAAGGCACGAGAGAAGAACTTCTCTAATTTCGTAGCCGGAAGTAATAAATAAGAAATACGTTTTTCCTTATTATCCATGCATTTCATGATGCGGGAAGCATAATATATCATTGCCACACTAACCACCATACCAATTATCCCCAACATATTGCCGCAAAATCGCTCAAAAGAATAGACTTCAGGATAACCTTCTTCCGTCCAGCGTTCTGCCGACCATAAAAAGCCCAACATCGGGAAAAAGCAGGCAGCAAAAATACCCAGCAAACCATAAAGGTTACTTTTCCAGTTCTCTATTAAATCGCGTCGCATGATATGCTGTACGCGTGTCATACTAAAAGTTGTCTCCATCATGTCGTGTCATTTATTTATCATTAAATATCGCTTGTACTTTCTCACGTTCCGTCAACAGGGCGTTGAACAGCAACTCCAGATTCAACGGACTTTCTTCACCCGAAAGGTTAGGCCATATCACACTGTTTCCATGTACGGATGGCTGTACAAAAAGCGCGTCATCCGTCGGTTCATTCATGCCCTGCTCCGCAAACAACAGTTTATCGGTAATATCTACTACCGAACGGTTCAGCAACACCTCATTTCCATCAATCACTACCACCTGATCCAGCAAACGGTCAATATCCCGCACCTGATGAGTAGATACCACTACCGATTTCTCCTCCGTCATACCAGAAGCTATTACTTTCCGAAATTGACTTTTAGAAGGAATGTCCAAGCCGTTGGTAGGTTCATCCATCAGAAGCAAGGAGGTATTGGCTGCCAGCGCGAAACACATATAAGCCTTTTTCTTCTGTCCCATGGATAACTCTCCAAGATGAATGTCTTCATTCAAATCAAAATCAGCCAAGCATGTCCGCAACAACTCCTGACTGAAACGGGGATAAAATGGTGCATTCACTTTCACAAACTGTTTCAGACTCAAATTAGGTAAAGTAAATTCTTCCGGAACCAAATACATATCCTCCAAAGTTACCGGCAGGCGTTTTTGTACGTCTATCCCTTTCATCCAGACAGAACCGTTTTGTGGGCGTAACAAACCACTCATCAAATAAAGTAAAGTAGATTTACCGGTCCCATTCTTTCCCAAGAGACCAATTACCTTTCCAGCTTCCATTTCCAATGAGAAATCTTGAAAAACGGAAGCTTTCTTTCCATAACTGAAGGTTAACCCTTCGATTTTTATCATAGACGTGTTCATGTTGTAAATAAATTATATTAGTGTATTAGCTTATTAGTACACTGCAAATGTAATTCTTTTTCTTTAATCTACAAGTATCAACAAAACTTTTAACAGATAAAATGAATTATCTCCAATCGATTTAATTCTTAAAATTACAGGAATAGAAGTTATAAGCCCGATGATTCAGACCCATGTCCCTCGAAACAGGTTTCTTTCCAGACTAAATTTCGTACGTTTTAAGCGCATCCGGAACTTCCGATGAAGAATGATTCTCCTTTTCGGAGAAAACGTCTCCTGCCGGATTTCTGAAAGCCGTCCGGGATAAGCGGTAAGGAAACAAAGGATAGCAAGGGGAGAAAGAAAGGGAAGAAGAAACCGTCAGCAGAAGGAGGAAGAGGCCTGCTGCGGAAGGAGCGGAAACGGACGCAGGCGCAGACGCACGGACAGTACGGACACAAAAAACCCTGAAGTATCTCTACCTCAGGGTCTCTGTTAAGACGGCGACTACCTACTCTCCCACTTGCGCAGTACCATCGGCGTGACGAA
>OLXZ01000052.1_pt1 | contig 79551 bp, 80 predicted proteins | sample 1673901 | NCBI WGS metagenome assembly OLXZ01 (sample SAMEA103958131, study PRJEB25191) | human gut metagenome | reverse complement strand
ATCAAACCATGGGCCAAAGCCGCCGGAATTTCCAAGCGATTCACCTTTCACACCGTGACACATACTTCGCAAACCTCTACAAATTCACTTGTAACTAATTGTATATCAGTACAATCAAAAACAACATAAATTTGCGACTAACACAGAGGTAACATATTCGATAAAAATAATTAGTCCGATTTATAATTGAGCGTCTGTCGCGAACTCGTGTTATTTATCGTTTCATTGGAGATAATTTTTTGCCTTCAAAGAAAAAAACAAGGCCAAATCTTCATGTTCTCCAACTTCAATTATTCCAATTCCCCTCTTTGTTGCACCTGCCCCTGTTCACATATGCATGAACAGGTCAATATATATGTCAGTCAGTTCATGTATATATACTACATGACTTCCGACCTGTTTCCTTTTCCGACTGCATCCCGGCTCTTCATATTCACAGAGCCGTTTCTGTTCCGGTCAAAATATTAGTCAGTCAGTCCGTGTATATATAACACGACTTCTGACTTGTTTCGTTACAGACCTTTTTTCTTTTTTTAGAAGGCCTCCTTTTATTATTTGCCATTTGCTGCATCTTGGTTATCCAGATACCTACGGTATTCTTTGCCCCTTTGTATCGGATCCAATCCCTCATTTGCGATTTCCGCGAAAGTCTGTTTTCGTGTGCAAAGTTACGGAGTAAGGACACTGCACAAGAAGCGTCTCACTATCTTCGGTGAATTTTGACGAAAACTTTCCGAAATCAAAGATTACGGCATTTCACAAAATTTCATCCTTGATTTCTTGTTTGTTGTCCTTTCATTCCCGTTTGAAATGGCACATAAAAACAATCCTTTCCAGCGAAGTCGAAAGACTTTGAATAAAGGGAAATAGTAACAACAAAAAAACATAAGACAATGAACAAGTACGATTTTATCAAGAATGGCAACCTCCTTTATTGGAACGACCCCGACAATGGTATATCCAGTGGCGACTATAAAGTGATTTCTGCACCTGAAGAAGTATATGAGGACAGCATCATCTTAATTGCAAGCGACCATTCTGAAGCAGAGGTATTGGCTTCGGAACTATCCCCGATACCTCCAACGAGAAGCTATAAAGAGGAGTTTCAGAAGTGGAGAGAGAAACATGAGGCTGAAGGCTCGGTTTTTTACAACAGGCTTTCAGAAGTTATTGCCACAGACAACGATTTGGAAGTTGGCGACATGGTGGCGTTCACAAATGATTACGGCGTGGTATTCGGTCCGTGTGAGATACTGGCTTTCGAGAAACCTTGGAACGGCGGCAGATGTGTTTACCTTGACAGTGATGCTTATTGGCTTGCAGACCGCTCCAGCCAACTCACTCTGATGAACAAAAGAACTCAAAAATAACAGTCGAAGCATAGACCATCCGCTATCCACAGCGGGTGGCTTTGCCCTTGTAGGTGGCTGCCCTTTTATAGTCCCATTTTAGTTTGTATCTGTTTTATTCAAGCAATACCCTTTTGTAGAAAGACGCAATGCTTGCACGACATGCGCCACGGGTTGTTTTCGCGTGCAAAGTTACGGTGGACGAACGCCGTTCAAGTACCGCCGTGGCTACCTCCAATGAAATTTGACGGAAACTTTCCGAAATCACAGATTACGGCATTTCATAAAAATTCATTCTCGGTTCCTTGCCCTCTGTTCTTGCCTCCCCCGTTTGAACCGCACGTAAAACAATCCCTTCAGGCGAAGTCGAAAAGGCTTCAAGGGCAGGGAAAATAAAAATTTGAAAATATGAAAGTAATATGTACAAAATGCGGCGGTATGCACGTGGCTTGCGAAGCCATGATTAACCCCAATGACAAAGCATTCCGTAACTATACGGATGAAGCCTTTATTTACGGATGGTGTGATGACTGTGGCAATGGTGTTGTCCTCTCCGATGTTGATGAAGTGAAAGAGGATATTGACAAACTCTATGCTGTTTTTTGTGCCGAACATAGAAAAGAACCGCTTTATGCGTTGTGTGAAATCGTATGGAAAGATGAAAGTTTCGTAGAGCCACAGCCTGTAACAATAAAGCTATCTACAGATGTGGATGATGCCACCGATGAAAAGATATTCTTCTATTGCAACAGCATTGAAGACCTTAAATCGCTTGCTGAATTTGAAGGTGGGGATTTTGTCCTTACAGGCTGTAATTGTTTAACCAATGAATTATAACAAGATGAACAGGTACAACTGGAAAGGCTATGATTTTATAGGTACAGTACCCGAATTTGCAGAAAAGTTCGGGTACTGCAAGACCCCCACCTTTGTCAATGCCATCAAGCGTGTTCCCCGACACCGATACAACTGCATGGACGCTATGGAGCAAAGGGTTTATGAGGAAAAACGGAAACGGGCGAAGCGAGCCTACTGCATCTATATGAATGAGGATATGACCGAGAGCTACATCATCACCAAAGAAGAATATCTGGCAACAAATCTCCCTGTCAGGGAGAAGCACCATGAGCCGTTCCTGCTTTCGTATAGCAACAGGGTGTTGCCTTATAACTTCATCGGAAACAGCCATGATGAAATCCCTGTCAAATCCGCCATGAAGAAATACTCCGCCGAAGCTGTGAAATTCGCCGAACAGCTTTTGCTTGCCGCAGGATATTTCAATGGCAACCGCCCTGTGGAAAAGCCGTCGGTAACGGTAAACTACACCTCGCTGTACCTGACCTACGGCAACGGCATCAGCATTACTTTTGACTCTGAACGGAGCCGTGACGGGGTGGACAACTGCCGTCTGACGGTTATCGACCTTGACGGAGAAAGGATTTACAACGGCTGGCGGAGATTAGACAGCGTTGATGAAATCCTGTACTATACAGTTGTGAACAAGGACTGCAAGGATGCCTCTTGTTATTTAGTCTGACTATGACGGACAGGCGGGGCTTTGCCCTGCCTGCACCTTCATAGGGTGTGGCGCGAATATCCACAGCCATGCCTTTTGCTTCACGGTGTCCGCCTTGAGACGCCCCCGCTCTCCCTCTTGTAAATTCCCATTCCAATCCTTTTATATTCCTGCCAGGAATATGAAAGCACAACCATTTCTATACGGAGTTATCAATCCCTGTTTGCCGGTCGGGATGGCAGAATATTACGGTGCAAAGGTAGAAGCCGCTGTCAGAGCGTCAAGGTCAGACACGCCGTGTTTGTCACTGCAAGATGGAGGCTCCGCCCAATCTTTCCCTCCAAAACCATGCCTTGTCTGCCAGCGTCACCTTTACAGGCACTGTAATATTCAAATCCCCGACGCCCAGCGGAAAGAAAGGGATAAAAACCAATAACTTCTTAACACAGACAAAACCATGTATGAGACAAAAGAAACATCAGACATCATCGGCGCATACTGCACATTACTTGAAGATTGCCAAGGCATCTGTGACGGACAGATTGTTGGAGACTACGGCACAGAGGTCGTTGTAAGGCTTCCAAACGGCGAAGAGATAGCAGCCCATCGGGACGAGGTGATTGTTTTCGATTGATGCGCCAAAGTACGGTGACGGCAGTCCAGGCAATACGTTCGGACTGCACTGTCCCGGTATTCCTGTTTTATTTCTTTTTTGAAGGTCTCCTTTTATCATTCCATAGGCTCCGCCGTTTTTATCCGGCAAATCCATTTTTATGGCATTCCGTTTCGCCAATGCAGGCAAGCTGTGCCGTCCTTGAAAGCGGATCTGACCGTGCATCGCCTTTTTTGTTCATGCTTTTCCCCTTTTCCTGCCGGATATATTCTGTCAGCGTTCGCCGGATGCGATAAAGAGTGCGGTGTATTCTCCGTCATTCTTTCAATCATCCATTCTGCCGCATGGCCGTCAACCATAGGATAGCCTTTCCTGAGCAGCGGTCTATGCATCCACGGACAGCCGCACACGCATACATAGTCCCGGACGGACATCCGCTTCACCGTCAGTATTACGTCATGACAGGGGGAGGCGTGCAATGCCCGACTTACGAATTTATACGGGATTGCTTCAACGTACAGCCATCTGGGACAGTATGGTGTCGTCAAGCTGCCACAACAGTATTACGGCGAGTCATACACAATTATTTTTCCTGATGCGAAGTTATGATCATGGCGGAGACTTATGCTCCTACGGGACGGTTGCCACCTTTGACCAACGGTTTTCAACAAATCTTCCTTTTTCTTTTCGCAGGCTTGACAAAAAGAGTATTTGCCGAACCTTCCGCTGGTGCTGCCCTATGCCCATGTCATCTTTTTGCATCGTAAAAATTAAATGTTTAACTCTTTAATACTTAAAGTTATGGCAACTTCAACAAACAACACCAATTCGTTCAACCTCAGTGGCTATGTAGCCGTCAACGCAAACATCCGCAACTTCGAGAAAAGCTCGGTTGCCCGTTTTCCCTTCTCAGTCAGTCGTACCGAAACCAACGGTACCGATACCACCCGCAGGTCGGCTCTTGTAAACTGCGAGTGCTGGCGCAAGTCCGAAGAGGCATCGACCTTCGAGCTTCTCAAGAAAGGCAAGCTCGTCCAGATTTCGGGATTCATCCGCCCGGAAGAATGGACATCGGAGGACGGAACCAAGCACAACCGCATCGTCTTCGTTGCCACATCCGTCAGCGAACTGTCCATCGAGAAGAAAACCGACGGGAAAAAGCCGGCGAAAGGCAAGGCTTCCAAAAAGAGAGCGGCGTGACGCTCCCATCCCTCTCTCATCAAAAGACGGCTACGGCCGTCTTTTCTTTTGCTCACGGGCTGCGTTCATCCTTTTATAGTCCTGCGATTCCGTTTATATGTCATACACATCCCTTTGTACGCACACGACAACCGTTTATACCACATTGTATTCATCCGGCAGTCGCCCGTCCGTTTCCTGCGGCGAATTTGGAGGTGGCAGGGCAAACATCAAGGCACACTCCGTTCGAAGGCCTTGCCTAATTCCCCTTATGGCCACCATCCTCCGATGCCGCAAGAAAACAGGAGCGGCCGACCCGCAAGCCCGGTTAAGGCAGGGAAAAGCCACTCCATAAGTCTAACATTCAAACTTAAAAGAAAATGGAAAAGAACATTGAGAAAATTCCAACTTACGCATTGCCTTATCTGGTGAACGGTGATGCAAGCAACCTGACAGAGGACGAAATCAAGCAGATTGACGAAATCTGCCGCGAACAGGGCATCGAGCTTGTTGTTCCAATCGGTGACAGCGTGGAAGGCGGAACCGAACCGTATTTCAGCAGCACCCCGTTATTCGGCAAACCGACAGAGGTGGAGGACTGCATCATCATTCATCGGAAAAAGGATTAGAGCCATGGACATGATAGTGCTTAAAGACATTTCAGACAGAAGCAGCCTTGAAAACGGCGTTGCAGTAATGGACGAAATCAGACAGGACGGCAAAACCGTCCTGTCAAGCAGTGACGGCATTTCGATTCCGATGGTATTCCGCAATCTCAGCGGCAGGAACTTTTCGGGAAAGGAATACCGTAATTATCTCAGACACGTGGCATACGATGACATGGGCTTCGTCCCCGGCACAATCACATTATGGCGTGGCGGACGGCTGGTCGCTGAAACCGAGCTGGAAAAAATCGACTGACAGATAACGGCAAGACTATGGAAAAAGAAAAACTGACTGTCAATGACGAGGAACTGATAGAACTCGCATACTCCACCACCTACCGGAGCAGCATCCGCACCATGATACAGGAAGCGGACACGGAGCGATGCCGCGTAATACTGCGGGGCATAATGAATGATGCCGGTGTGGATTGGGAAGATTGAGCGTGACAAGGGGACTGCTGACATCCGGCAGTCCCATTCCATGCGGAAAAACATCTGCGGCAGGCATTGTTCCCTTGAACTTTCCTTTTATGGGTTTTTATCGACGTCGGCGCACCGCAGGACACCCGCAATGCCTGGCACGCCGACACCCTATGTTCCGTTCCAGTCCGGGCGGCCTCCGGCGCAGGGCGAGCGTGGGCCGGCAGAGTGTGTCATGCTTCCACACACAGCCTGTCGGTGACACCCACGGTTCGCTCTTAGCCCCGACTTCCCCTGCACTCCGGGCTGCCGTGCCTCTACTGCGGCCAGTCCCGCGACTTCCGCCGCTGCCTCTTCTAATCAGACCTTTTATAAAAATTCTCCACCATTTATAGAAAAAATCTTTTTCTGTCAGGAACCGTCACTCCCGGAGGTTATCGGCGCGAAGTTCGGCATCCGGGCTTATAAGCCAAGGTTGTACGGAGTTTCTGCGAGATTTTACTGACAGGCGGTAAAATCATCTTGAAAACCTTGTCCCTTAAGCCTCTTAGATGCCCCTGTGATGCGCAGATAACCACCTCACGGACGGCTCCAAAAGGAGCAGGAAGTGAGGGAAGAAATAAATCTTCAACATTAAGGTCAGATATGAGATACAACAAGAAAAAGGCATTAACCGACAACGTAAACGCCATAGAGACGGCTTTGGCGGTACACGGTCAGGGCAGACAGGCCACTGACAGCGAGAAAAAGACATTAGCCCTTTATTCGGGTTTCGGAGGCATCAAAGAGGTGCTGAACATCGGCACGGACAAGCCCATGCCTGACGGCATGGCAGAGCCTATGAAACGCTTGCAGGAAATCCTGCTTGCTTTTGCAAAGTCCGACATTACGGAGTACAAAGCCCTCATTGACAGCATAAAGTCATCCGTACTGACGGCGTTCTACACTCCGCAATTCATCATCGACACTGTGGCGACACAGATACACGCCACTTTCAAGGACAACGGTATGCAGATGCGCACTTTCCTTGAGCCGAGCGCAGGGATTGGCGGCTTTCTGAAAACCGCCATGCAGGGAACAAGAGCATACGCATTTGAGAAAGACACCATCACAGGGCTTATCCTCTCGCTTCTCCATGACAACGCCACCACGATAAGCGCAGGATATGAGACCATCGGGGAACAAGACCTGCAGGACAAGGGATTTGATGTCATCGCCTCAAACATTCCGTTTGGGAACTTCCGTGTGTTCGATGCCGACCTATGGAAAAAGGGCGGCATATACGAGCAGTCCACCAAGACCATACACAACTACTTTTTCATAAAGTCCATGGATTTGCTCAACGAGGGCGGCATACTCGCTTTTGTGACCTCAAGGGGCATCGCCGACACTCCCGGTAACAAATTTGTGCGCGAATACCTTGTGAACCATGCAGACCTCATAACCGCATTGAGACTTCCCGACAACATCTTCATGGAGACCGGGGGCATAGAGGTAGGCACTGACCTGTTGGTGTTCCAAAAGCACACACGGAAAACGACTCTGTCACACCGTGAGCAGTTGTTCATGCAGGTAGGCAAGGAAAACGGCACGGACGGTATCGTGACGGAATATGCCAACAAACTTTTCATGCAGCCCAAGACGGCTCTTGCCACCGACAGCCGTATTTCCATGAACCAGTTTGGCAAGTATGTAAGGAAATACCAGTGGCAGGGCGAGGAAGCGATGATGCGGCAATACTTCTCCGCATTGCTCAAAATGGACTTCAGCCGTTTCTTCCGCAAGAGCCTTTTCACGGGTGACGGACAGGACACCATGCAGGGGCAGATGTCGCTCTTTGACCTTTTCGGGGATGAAATAACCGCCAAGCCCAAGGATATGGGCAAACGTGCATATACCGACAAAGTGGCATGGTGGATGAAAGACGGCGCAATGGTGATGTTCGAGGGGCAGCTCGGCAACCTCAAGATGCGCAAGTCCAGCCGTTATGCCGATGTAGCGGTGGATTTCGTGCCTATGGCTGACATTGAGGCGGCGAAAGAAAGGGCAAACGACTATTTCCCTATCCGTGAGACCTATCTTGAGCTGTCAAGCAAGGAGCGTGAGGAAGAACAGGAACACCCTGATTTGAGGGAAAGTCTTAATGCGCTATATGACAAGTTCGTAGCCAAGTGGGGATATTTCCATGACAACGACAACAAGGAGTTTATCATGCTTGACAGTCTCGGTGTCGAGGTGTTCACCATTGAAATGCAGTCGGGCGATGCCATAGGCAATGCTGACATCATGCGTGAGCCGGTGGCGTTCAAGAGAATAGACACCATGACCGTACTTTCCCCCATGGAGGCTTTGGCGACAAGCCTCAATTTTTACGGCAAGGTGGATATGCCGTTTATCGCCCGTAGTTCGGACAGGAGCGAGACGGAAGCCATAGACGACCTAAAGGGCGAGATATTCTACAACCCTATATCGGGAGAATGGGAGAACAAAGGTAAATTCATTGCCGGGAATGTCGTAGCCAAATACAAGGAAATCATGTCGCTGCTGCAGGAACTTGACGGCAGCGAAAAGGATTATACGGAAGCCTCGCTGAAAGCATTGGAAGAAGCGACACCCGAAGCAATCCCTTATGAGGAACTGGATATAAATATGGGCGAGCGATGGATTGACTCAAGCCTGTATGCCGCTTTTGCGACAGAGCTTTTCGAGACCGAGACATCGGTCATGTATTTTGATGTAAACGATACTTACGTTGTTTCCTTGCAGGGATATTCGGCAGTGGCATATCATACTTATTCAGTCCGCAACTACAACGGCGAGGACTTGTTTGTTCACGCCCTGCAGGACACCGTGCCCGAAATCACTAAGGAGGTGTACCGTAACGGCGACAAGGTGCGTGTGCCGGACGAGGAAGCCATACAGGAAGCGGCGACCAAGATACAGGAAATCCGCAGCAAGTTCAATGCATGGCTTGACAGCCAGCCCATAGAGGTACGCGACGAGCTTGTGAGAGCCTACAACGAGCGTTTCAACTGCTATGTCCGTCCGCATTATGACGGCTCGGCGCAGACATTCCCCGGATTGTCCTTTGAGCAATTTCCCTATGATGAACTCTATCCGTCACAGAAAGACGCTGTGTGGATGATTAAGCAAAACAATGGCGGTATCTGCTGGCATGAGGTAGGCACAGGAAAAACCATGATAATGTGCGTGGCGGCTTACGAAATGAAGCGTCTCGGACTTGTGCGCAAGCCTATGATTATCGGGCTGAAAGCCAATGTGCATGAGATAGCCGACACTTTTAGAAAGGCTTATCCGTCAGCGAAGATACTTTATCCCGGCAAGGAGGATTTCACACCTGCCAACCGCAAAGAAGTGTTTTCCAAAATCCAAAACAACAACTGGGATTGCATCATACTGACACACGACCAGTTCGCAAAAATCCCGCAGTCCGATGAAACGATGTTTGAGATTTTCTCGGAAGAGCTGCAGGATGTGGAGCGTAGCCTTGAGGTGCTGGAGGAAAGCACCATGCGCTACCGCAGCGGCAGGATGCAGAGCGGCCTTGAGAAACGGCAGGAAAACCTGCAGGCGAAGCTCGCCAACCTGCGCATGAGCATCAACAGCCGCAAGGATGACATGGTGGATTTTCACTCTATGGGGATAGACCATATTTTTGTCGATGAGTGCCATTATCAGAATTTTTTAAGTTTTCCTATTTTATGAGATAATTGGCTGATATTTATAGATTTTAGTTTGATTTAGTTTGGATTATTTATGGATAGTTTTGTAAGAAAAAGAAGCACCATGCTTACAAGCATAGTGCCATATAATCTTAAAATAATACGAATTTAATGAATTATAAACATCTAAAAAGATGTAGTAAGTGAAATTTATCTTGACTTTGTACTATTGAAATACAAAGATTATTCTATACAATACTTATTATATGCGTCTTTATATATATTTCTCACTTCCTCTTGAAAAGCCGCCCTTCTATTATGTAATTCCATCAATTGGCCATTAATCTGCTGATAAATAATCCTGTGTGCCGGATTTGGAAGCAATGTTTCATCATATACATCTGTTTCAAAATCCTCTTCTTCTATAGCCGCATGAGCAAGATTTAATAAATCTTCCTTGGTCATATCGGTTACAACCATCCAGTTTTCGCCTCTTGTAAAATAGGCTTTCCGATCTTCAATTTTTAAGTGTTTCATAAATATCTTTCCTTTCTGAATAAGCTTGTTCACCAGCTTCTAAACTGTTCAACGTGATTTCGTAATTCTCAATGGTATTTCCTTTAACATCCCTTAGGGTTTGGGCTGTTGGGTAGCCGCTATAAATGTTGAAATGAACTCCATCTGCCTCTATCTTTTTTTCCGTATAAAGAATGTAATCTGGCTTTATAGAACCTCCTATTGTATTATTATGCGTAGAAATAATCACTGGCATATTCTCTGCCATTTCCTTAATAAACTTATTTACCTCGTTCTTCAAAAAGAGATTATCAAACGAAGACTCTGGTTCATCAATAATGAGAATGTCACATAGAATAGCATCTTTAATTTTCTGCAAGAAGTTAAACTCCGAACGTTCCCCACCGGATACAGGCAAGCCTGAAGAATTAAGTATTCTGTAATCTATGGCTGCAAACAACTTATAAATACGATTACTCTCAACGCCTGCCGCCTTTAATTCATCTAAATACTGAATAGGGTTCCCATACTTTGCAAAAGCGTTAGTAAGTGACACCTGTTTTAATCCGACAGTTTTCAAATCTGTAGCATTCGCAAATGGGCGTGCGGACACACTGATTGTAAAATGTCCGGCCTTTTCCGTGCTAATAGTTCTGCTTTTCTTTATCGCTATAGCTACTTGGGCAAAAATTTCACGCTTTTTCTTATTGATGAAGTATTGGTATAAGTCTATATTGGGAATACGAGGTGCTGCAGATTTCAATTGTAGCGACTCCTTTACCATCTTGATTATGTTATTAACTTCTTTGAAATACAAGTTGGCAACGTTATCCTTCCGACATTGTTCTATCAATTCTTTTAAGAGTGACTTCAGTGAGGCTTCGGGCAAATGCTTATTGACAAGCGATTTGTAAAGCTGTGATTCTAATAAAGTCAGTGTTGCATTGATAAGTTTTTTAATCTCATCAAAACTTAGTTCTTTGAAATCGCTTTCATTAAACAGTTTTGACTTTGAGAAAACATCGTTAACATCGCTTTGCTGTGCTGAAGACATAACCGCTTCAAGGTACTTCTGCAATTTCATCTCATCCTCATCGGCTGAACAAGTTTTCAATACATCTGTTACTATAACGCTAAACTCGCGCAAGTAATCCTCTGCAGAATTTTCTTGTCTTACCTTCAAATCATTTTCAAACTGTTCAGAATCACTCCTACTAGTATTGAGCAGTTCAAATTGTTTAATGTATTTGGCCTTTCCTTCAAAACGGCTAGCAATGGCATTCAAGGTATGAGTTTTCCCTGTAGAACGTTTCCCAAACATAATATTAAGCCCCGTTGATAACATCTGTCCATTCGGGAATATCTGAAAAAGTTTAATTCCTTTTTCTGAGGTCAAAGTAACCTTTGTCTTATCCATTAGACAGAGTTTCAGTGTATTGACATTCACCTGATCAACATCAAAAAATGTATGGCTGACAGGATACTTATCTGGTGTAACACCTTTTTCTATTCTAAAGTCACTGAAATAGACAGGCGTAAGTTCTGTATCCTCCTTCTCCATATAAATAAATTTCTTGACGCTCGACACTTCACCTGCTATTATGTTTCTTCCCAATTTCTCGATGGTATCTTTATGAAGTTTTGGTTCTTTTTCATAATGTGGTATAAGTAAATATTTACTCAAATCTCCAAATATTCTAATGAATGTATCATAAGAAATATCATCATCCTTAGTTTTGATTAGATTTTTTACTTCTTCACATTTTGAATTAAAATCAAACAGCGTCCCGTCATCGTTATTCGCTATGACAAGAATATGCCCATTCTCCAAATCTACTTCAATACCGGGTAAAACAACTATTTGCGTCAATGCATCCTTGATTTCTTGATATTGTGCGTAGTCAAACAAGTTGTGATTTGTGATAGCAATTACATCCAATTTTGTTTTTGCAACATAATCCAACAAAACGTCTTTATCATAAGTAAACATCCTATCTGATACAGATGGCACTGTATGAATATGTAAATCACATCTTTTCATATATTTCTAATTTGTTAAATATATTTTCAAATGCTCAAAGAACAAATGGAAATCTGATTCCAAAATTACCAAATTATCCTGTATAACAGATGATTTTATAAAGATTTTGATATAGTGATGGCAAAAAAACACGATAAAATAGAATTAAAAACACTTCTAATTAGAAAAGTACAAGCAACACATATTTGTATTTTGAGATGATATAACAAAAAAGCATTTGCAGATAAATAATTCCAAACACTTTAACTTTGACACCTTTATTACCAACTGGGAGTATAACTGTATATTGCTATTTTTACATACAAAGTGGCTGTGTATCAATAAACTTTTGTATATTGACACACAGCTTTACTTTCAATTCGTCAAACTTATGTTGAGAATATTTTAGGCCTCATGTTTTATTATTTTTCCATTTCTTTGCCATATTCTTTTGACTCTCGTTTTCAAGCGTTTCCAAAGCTTTCTCTTCTTGTTCTGTAGTTATATCAAGATACGCCATTGTGGTTTGGATACACTCATGTCCAAGCAAATATGAAATTTGAGCTATGTTCATTCCATTTTCAAGCCAATGTGAAGCCTTGGCATGTCTGAATTGATGGGCATGTAAGTTCAATGGTACATCTTCACAAGTTTCATGAGCTATTAAGGCATATTTTTTCAGCATTTTGTTCACATTTTCGGCAGACATAGGAGCATATACTCCTTTGCTTTTTGAATAAAAGATTAGTGCATCCATATCATTATATTTCGGATGGTATTTCTTGAGGTATCTCTTTAAACATTGCACTGGTTGAGACAAAAGAGGAAGTGGGCGTTTCTTTCTCCCTTTTCCTATGACAATCATGTGAGGTTTAGTACAATCCATGACGATATTACTAATCTTCAATGTAAGGAGTTCATTAACACGTATAGCTGTAGAGTACAAAAGTAGCATCAATGTGAAATCACGAAAACCTGTTGCCGTTCTTTGATTTGGGACAGACAATATGGCTTTAACAGCCTTTTTGCTTAAGCCAATAACTTTTCTTTTAGGCGTTTTCTCATTGGGAATGTTCTCAGCTTGTAGAAATACGGCCATATAAGTCATATCTCTGTCCGCTACATATTTCAAGAAGGCACGTAAGGCTGACAACCTTACATTGCATGTTGCAAGGGTACAATTCCTATCGCTTTTCATCCAAATAATCCATTCCATGATATATTTCCTACAGAAGCACTCTGCATTCAATGTTTCCGGTAAAATGCCTTTCACTTTCTTAAGAAACTCAGCATAGAGTGTCACTGAAATTTTATAGTTTCTTTTCGTGTGAGGGCTACAAGCTTTTATTGAGGGCACATAGTACTCAAGCCACTCATGTAAATAACTAGCAATCTGTATTGCTTGTAAGTTAATCTTCTTTTTCATCTGTCTCTAATATTAATGATTGTTCTATTTCGCTATCGGCATATGCTATTATATCAGAAATCGCAGGGGTCAAAGAATAGTAAGCCAATGTGCTTTCCATTTGTCTGTGTCCCATGCTCTTGCTTAGAGCTAATAACTTGTCGTGTACTGCAAATCCTTGGTGCGTCCAGCTGTTTATGTTCTCTATGGCGTAGTTGTGCCTCAGTTCGTATGGGATCGCGTGGGATGAATTGCAGCTTTGCCACAGCACCCTGAAGTGGTACGTTACCCATACAGGAGGGTGCGGCTTGTCATCCGGTGTCGGGAAAAACACCCTGCGGTTCGGAGTCAGCCCATCTATTTTTCCGTCATAAATACGCATCAGGGGCAACATTGTGTCATGGAGGACTACATAATGTTGGTCATACCCTTTGCCGCGCTTGATGGATACCACGCCGTTTTCAAGGTTTACGTCATCGCGTTCCAGCAGGACGGCCTCGGTTGTCCTTATTCCTGAACTATACAGTAAGCGGAAGAACACCGGCAGTGTCATGCGCTGGATAGCCGCGAGTCTGCCACGCCTTGGCTTTATGTTGTCGCAAGCGTCAAAGAAGCGTTTCAATTCATCGTGTGTAAAAGGATGCGGCGTATAAGTTCTCGGTACAGACCTTGGCACTTGCGGCAAGTCAATTTTCGTCATTCCACGCTTTTTCATGTACTTGATGAAGTCCGAAACAGGATAGACACGTGACACGCAAGAGTTTGTGCATTCAGTTGGACGTTGCCTACACCACCTGTCAACGATTTCTTGGGTAAGTTCGGTTTGCTCTGGATATTCCCTTACGCAAAAATGGTCGAACTGTATTATGTTCTTGATATAGCTATAACTGTAACGCCCGGAAGCCTTGCGGTATTTTACATATCCTTCTATAGCTTTGGATAGGAATGAAATTGTCTTCATACGTCAAACACCCCCTTTCCTATGGGAAAGTGTTCTATACTCAATGAACATTCCTTCAGCCTCTTGAATTCCGCACTAAGGTAACGGTCAAGAGAATCTGGGGACGCATGACCGAGGGTGGCACTTATGACAGGTTGCTGCACACCGCCTTGCAACAGAGTCGTCGCCACATTATGGCGGAATAGGTGCAGACTTTTTCTCTCATTTTTACCTTGTCTTATTCCTGCTTTGCACATGACTTTTGAGCATATGGCATCGAGATTGCTTGTATGAAGCCTTCTGTATGGCACGTGTACTGTGAGAAAAACATATGGTTCCGAACTTCGGGGACGTTCTTTGAGCAGGTAATCAAATACAGCGTTTCCTACCACGGCACGGAGTGGCAATGTCAGTGGCTGTCCGGTCTTTACCTGAGTGATTTTTATCAGGTCGTGTTCCCAATCGAAACTGTTAAGCGTGAGTGCAGAGATATCACACCCACGCAATCCCGTGTACATGGCCAAGGTTATGATGGCTTTGTCCTGTAGGGATATTGTGCCATCGTATTCTAAAGTATGCCTGATAGCAGTAAGCTCTTGATCCGTAAGGTATTGAATATTCTTCCGCATGTTGGGTATAGCCGGCAGATATGCGATTATACGTTCAACGGATTTGCCATAGTGGGGCAAACAGGCTTTCAGTCCATATTCCACCGAATATTTGAGCGAATGGCCCATATTCGGTTTTCCGTCTTTGGAAAATACTTCCAATACCGCATTTCCTGTTATTGACTCTAATGAGTACACTCCCATTTCCTGTAGCCGGAAGAAGAACGAAGATAGTGCATACTTCACATTCGTTGAAAATTTGCAACATCTACCTACCGTGTTGAAAGCCATGTCTGTTACATCCTTGTATTCTGCGCAGAGCAACTCGTAGTGGTGCGGTTTACTATAGTGTTTACGACCATCGGGTAATAATCCATTCTCGATATATTGGCAGATTACACGTAACAGGCGTACCTTGTTCCTATAAGTATACTTGTTGGACCACAATACTTTTAGTGTCGGTTCAACGTCGGTGAGACTCTGCCATTTGTAATGGTTAGCATTTCCTGATAGCCACTCAGCCATTTTCTTCACATAGTCTATGTACATGGCTGAATAACCGGTGTCTTGCAAATAAGAAACAAGACCATTGACTTTTTCATTTAGATTAAATATGTCCATAATCGCATTTTGTTTGAAAGTTATTACAATTATAGACGTAATATAATCAGAACTATCTACTGTGCAAAATAAATGATTACTAAATAATTAAGTAATTTAACAGGAAACTTATAAAAGTTCTGATAATGGCATAAATCCGAAATTTTGGATTTGAGCCACATTTTCAAGAACTTAATGTTTCAGACACGCCACACGAGAGTTGCGGGCATAGGCAACACGAAAGGCTCACAAAGGGCTGCAAACCTGCTTTTCGCAATCCGTGACATTCAGAAGCGGACAGGGCGCGATTTGGGTGCAACATTCCTGTCGGGAACTGTCGTTGTCAATGCCCTTACGGAGCTTTATGTGATGTTCAAATATATGCGTCCTGCTGAACTGAAACGGCAACGGATAAGCTGCTTTGATGCATGGGCGGCGATATTCACAAAAAAATGCGCAGACTACGAGTTGAACGTAACAGGAAGCATCAAGCGCAAAGAACGCTTCCGCACATATATCAAAGTGCCGGAACTCGCCGCTTTCCTGCGTGAGATAACAGACTACCGCACCGCCGGCATGATTAACCTTGACGTGCCGGAGAAAAATGTGCGTTTCCTTTCCCATGCGCCGACCATAGCACAGGAGGAAATGATAGGACGGCTTGTGTCATTCGCCAATTCCGGAAATTGGGAGGATTTGGGGCTTGACACACCGGAACCAGACAATCTCGACAAGGCAAAGATGCTTATTGCCACAAACGTAGCCCGAAAAATGGCTCTCGACATGAGGCTGCTCGGCGACAAGTTCCTTGACGATGAAAACAACAAGGCTTCCATCTGCGCAAGGACGGTCTATGACTACTATGTGCGCTCAAACGTAAACCGTGGCACACAGTTCGTGTTCAGCGACCTTTCCACCTACAAACTTAACGAATGGAACATATACAGCGACATAAAAGAGAAACTTGTACGGCTCGGCATCCCTGCTAACGAGATACAGTTTATCCAGTGCGCCACCACGGAGAGGGCGAGGAAGAAGCTGTTTGCCGACATGAATGCAGGACGGGTGCGTGTGCTTTTCGGCTCTACATCCATGTTAGGCACAGGCGTTAACGCCCAACAGAGGGCAGTGGCGGTGCATCACCTTGAGATACCGTGGCGACCTGCCGACATGGAGCAGCGCAACGGCCGAGCTGTCCGCAAGGGCAACACCGTGAAACTGTGGGGCAATAACACCGTGGATGTGGTAATCTATGGCACGGAAAAGACACTTGACGCTTACAAGTTCAACCTCTTAAAGAACAAGCAAATGTTTATCAATCAGATAAACAACGGCACAATAGCCGTGCGCCGCATCGACGAGGACAGCATGGACGAGGACAACGGTATGAACTTCGCGGAGTTCGTGGCAATCCTTTCGGGAAACACCGACCTGTTAAGCAAGGCGAAACTTGATAATAAAATCATACAGCTTGAAAAGGAACTTGCCATATTCAAGAAAGAGCGGGGACGTGCGGAGCGTAAGATTGCGCAGAACGGACAGGACATCGAAAAGGCGGCAGCCTTTATCCGGCGAGTGGAAGATGACCTTGAGTATGCGGCATCATATACAGGAGAAAAGGTAATTTCCCTGCTTTCCATTGGCGAGGACACGGCGGAAAAGACCGGGCGCGAGCTTCACAGGATAGCCAAGACTTATCGGTGCTGTGCATATTCCACCATTGGCTCCTACATGGGGCTTGACCTCTTGGTAAAGAGCGAATGTAACCTTGACGGCTCATTTGACCGTAACACTTTCTTTGTCGAGGGGAAAAGCGGTCTGAAATACCGTTACGGAAATTCCGGCGCACTGCCGCTGGGATTTGCAGACACGGCACTCTATCCGCAAGCCACGCTTGACAAACTGCCCTCTATCATCAAGCAGCAGCGTGAGCGTATGGCGAAACTCGAAAGCGAGGTTCCCACGTTACAGGCCATCGTCAGCCGCACATGGGGCAGACAGGACGAACTGGACGCACTGAAAAAGGAATGTGACGAGCTGAAAAAGCGGATTGACGAGAGCCTTAAGGAGAACAGGCCGGAACAGGATGAAACGGTGACTGAAACGGACACCACGCCGATACCCGGCAGGAGGGCGACCGATTACGCCGCCTGATTTATACAATATCTGACCTTTCCCCCTGCTTGGTTGTGATGACCGGGCAGGGGGATTTCATTTTCACATGATACCGCCGACATCCCACGCACCCACATTCTGTTTTATATGTCCATCAGCCGGGAACCTGCCATTTCCCTTTTATACATCATACCGCCGGGACTCCTTTTATACAGTGAAGAATACACCGGAGATTTTCCCTCCGGTCAAAAATGCCTGTTGTATATAAATAATCCTGTTATACCAGTCTTACAATAGTTCTTTCTCAAGACCTCCCGACCGGGGTTTACGGCGGAAGTTCGGCATCCGGGAGCGACGGGAAAGGTCATGCGTTGTTTCTGCGAGATTTTGCGGCATGGGCGAAAAATCATCTTGAAAACCTTGCCTTTCGCCCCTTGACGATGCCCCTGTAATGCGCAGATAAACCTCTTGCGGATGGCTTCGGAAAGAAGAATCCAGGATAGGGAAATAAAAATTAAAACAGATTTCAGATATGCGTACAAAAAGAATGACAGCAGAACAAGGCAGGAGATGTGGCATCAGCCGCTTCCCCAATTTCCACCGCACAGGCTCGATAAGGGGCATGAAGAAGCTCTATTACGGCAATGACGCTCTTCTCGTAAGATGCGGACAGTATATCTATAATGTGACAAGCGAACCGTCTATCTACAATCAGGCAACTATATAACACAATACGGACATGAAACAGATAATATGGTCAAGCGACTATCTTTTTGATGACAAGGCAAGAGAAGATTATGTGAACGCGAAACGTGATATACTCGATGATGAAGACTACACTGTCAGCGATGCGGATTGGGCAGAGGTCATCGACAACTATCTTTCGGACGAGCGCATGAACCTTGACAGGCAAATTGACGGCGTTGTCATGGCATTTGCCGACCTCGGTCTCTGGAACGGCAGACGGCAGGGCTACAAGATACTCGGACATAACATCAATGGCATCTTCAACGTGTCGGAAGATGATAACGAATGGTACGGTGACGGCTTCAATATCCGTGGCAGCCTCACACACCATGACGGTACACATTATGTACTTTACCGTGTGGCGAAAGACATGGACGAGGCAGAACGCATAGGTGAAATGATTTACAACCGTGAAATAGACGAAGCCGGCTTCCGCAAAAAGACCCGTTCACTCTATCCGTATGTGGCTAAGATTTACGGATGGAAAACAGGGCGGTTCGGAGCGGCTTTCAATAAAGCGGTGTGACCGGTGGCAGGCTCCGATATGGGGTCTGTCCACAGGCTATGTTTTTTCCATGGGGGACTTCGCAATCCCTCATGGAAGCCGTGTGCCGCATCCTCCTTTTATAGCCGGTCCCCATCCATTTATACGAAATAACTCCTTTTATGCCATAGGCTTCCCCTCCCGATAAAAGCGGAATGTCTGCAATATTTCCAGCCATAAAACATCAGGAGCGAGGGCCGAATAACCGGCATCACGCTTCTTTTTGTTTTTTCGCAGGAAATCTTGTTGACAAAACATGACACTTGCCGTATCTGCCATCCGGCAGACGACAAAAGTCATTTTCTTTTTGTCTGACAGACCATTGTTTACCCGCCCAAGCCTATACCTTTCGCTTTCCAGTTTTCCATCGGTTGCACTTGAAAACAATGCGTACTGCTCAATCCTCAATAACCAACAGTGGTACACTTTTTTATTATTATCCAGTCCCTTTTTAGATTTACCCCCCTTCTATATCATCACCGCTATAATTCTTTTATAATGTTCATTTTTTATTCGGTTTAACGTCCTCACCGGAATTATTTTACCGCGAAGTTAAGTCCGGCCTGCAACCGTCAAGGCATACCTGCCGGTGCCATCCGAAAATCTTCCTCCTGCGGAGAGTATTTTCGTGTCAGCCTTGTCTTTATGCCAGCCGTCTGCTTCGTGTTTGCAGTAAAATAAATCCCAGGAGGCCGGAACACACCGGAAGAAAGGGAAAAGTATAAACTTAACATCATCAGTTATGGACAACAGACCCAACAAGGAACAGGAACTTGCAAAACAGGTGGAAACGGCTCTCAACTCCTACAGCTTCAACCCCAAGCTGTTCGCAGCAGCCATCCCCACAATGCACCGCACGCTGCAGCAGTCGCTGTGGCGGCTCATAAAGGAGTGTGTCAAGGTTATCGCCGACGAGAAGACAGGACACGATGACCGCAACATGGCTTCACACATGGAAGCAAAGGAAATGCTTGAATACCTAAACAAACACGGACGGCACATACCGTTTGTATAAAACCCTATGAATATGGAACAGAAATTTTATCTGCTTGCGACACTGATTGAAATGCAGGACAGCGTTTCTGACGGACACGCCCTGTATCGTTCGCTCGATGATGCGATGAAAGCATTTGAACAGGAGATTGCCGACTGTCAGGAAAACTTCAACGTGCGGTACGGCAGCACCCTGACAGACTTGCCACGGTGCAAGGAGTGGAGAACGGAAGACGGTCACGGCTATACGGTGACTATCGAAGAAATGATACCGCTATGAAAAAGCCAAGATACAACTACATCCAAAAACTGATTGACCGGATAACCAAGTCCGGTCAGTCAAACAATGACTGCTTTACCTATTACGGGCATCTTGTGGAACTACAAAGCGGCACCAGCGGCTATGTTTCAGTGACACTGTACAAGACTGATGACAGATACGGCGGAGAACTCGCGGATTTCAGTTTCGACTATTGGACGCTTGAACTGCACTTTGTCAGCACGGTAGGAAAGGTTTTGACGGAAATAATCATCAGTGCTTTCAGATATTTCTACGCTCCCCGAAAAATCTGTGTCTCTTACGACAAAAACGAGTATGAGGACGAGGACACGACCTATGAGTATGACGAGACGGATTGGGAGAAGCCGCCCATAAAAAAGCTGAACAAGTAATTACCAATAAACAAAAGGATTATGACATTCGATTACAACAAGGAAGACAAGACACCCATGTCATTGGTGCTTGAGAACGGCATTACAGCCGAAGGCGAGTTTATTGACTTCAGAATAACCGTGGAGACCCTGCCGAAAGGGAAGCAATGGTATCAAATACGCCACTGTGACGATGACGGTTCGGAGCCTGCATCGCTGAAAAGGGGATGCGTGGCGGTAAACTTCTTCGGCACGTTCATCTGTGACCCGATAGACGGCATGAAAGACGGTGACGAACTGGAGATAACGGAATGGGGATTTGATGAATGACAGCCCTTGTCTATAACTTAAAATCAAGGATATATGAAGATAAAGAATTTTGCGACATTCGGGCTTTTCGCTGACGGTGATATGATAGACAGCGGAAGCATACACGCCATGGAGAACGAGGCGACACGGAAAATATTAAGCGGACAGGCTGAAGCCGCACACATATCCGTATTTGACTTTGAAGGCGACAAGGTCATAGAGAAAACGCCAGTCTTATCCCTCCGCAGGAACAATAATGACATCTTCATCGCCAATATGCTGTTGCCTGACAATTCCGAAAATGTAAGGAAAAACCGCACTCTGATTGAGATAAAGGATATTGTCGATGAAATCATGGAGTGCGACAGTCTGGTTGACCGTACCGAGTTTGACACGGTACGGTGCAATATCGGCAGCGGAATACTCTGGCTCTGCGACCTTGAGAAACTGCAACGGCATTTCGACATGAAGGGCGTTATCGCCGAGGGTGACAACATCGCCCTGCTTATCCGAAATTACCAACTTTGAACATTCTCCCTTTGCCTTCCCGACCGGGCAAAGGGAGTTTTCTTTTTTACAACGTAAGGACATAATCCCTTTATAGCGCGTCGCGGCCATTCCCTGTTTTATTCCGTCAGTTTATCCACCTGTTTTATCTGTCGAACCTGACTGTTATAGTTCTCTGCCATGATTTCACTCATGCCGCCTTGCCTCTACGGATTATTTCTGCAAAGGTAGCGGCAGACCCCGCCAAACGGAAAATCCCGGACGGCAGAACCTTATGGAGAATCTTCCTCCATGTGCATGGAGCGTATTCCCCATCCTTGATTTGCCTTATTGCAGCCATGCCCCTTTGCCGGCAGAAAAATCCCTTGTGGCAAGCCGAAATGCTTCCGAACAGAGGGAACAATAAAATTAAAACATATCATACTATGGCAAAGGTAATTGACGAGAAAATCAAAAGGCAGCTGGAGAAAAAGACAACATTTTTTCTTAAATACTTCCCCGTGCGTATAAAGAACGTGGGCGAGGACGCTGTGGAAGCACGCAAACTTGTATGGGCTTTCAAGGATGCGGAGGACAGAGCATGTGAAAAAGTGGCACGGATGACAGCCGAACACATCAGCAAGGAGTATGGAGATAGAGCCAAAGACATCGTGTTTGTCTGTGTCCCTGCAAGCACGCAGGAACAGAACGAGAGCCGTTACAGACGGTTCTGTGAGAGGGTCAACGAACTGACAGGCATTCGCAACGGCTTTCCGCACGTGAGAATATCGTGTGACAGGCTCGCAGTACATGAACACCGCCACGACAAAACTGTCCGCACGGCACAAGTGATAGAGTTTGATGATGATTATTTTTATGGAAAGGATATCGTGGTCATGGATGACATCATCACCACCGGCATGAGCTACGCATTGTTCGCCAATCAGCTTGAAGCGTTCGGGGCAAACGTGCTGGGCGGCATATTCCTTGGACGCACACATTACCGCTATGGAAAATAATGCTAATCTTACAGCCGTCAGCAGACGGTGTTCCGCAGCCTTTACGGGACACCGCTCACTTCCCTATGGTGGAACGGCAGACATAAAGGAAGCATTGACGGAACTGATAAGGGAATGGCACGGAGAGGGTGTCACCAATTATCTGTGCGGCATGGCGCTGGGCTTCGACCTTATGGCGGCAGAATGTGTGCTACAGGCAAAAAGGGATTTTAACGACATCACACTCACAGCCGTCATACCATTCCGCGACCAATGCGGAATGTGGAACTTTAAAGACCGCCAACGCTACCATGCCGTCTTGCGGCAGGCGGATTTCCGCATATTGCTGAGCGAAAGGTATTACAAAGGCTGTCTGCTTGTGCGCAACGACTTCATGCTCAGCTATGCGAGCCGGATTGTGGCCTGTTATGACGGGCGGCGGCGTGGCGGCACATTCTACACCTGCAACAGGGCAAGGGCGATGAACATTCCTGTCATTAACCTGTATGACCGCTTGGAGGAATAGTGCGTAAGTCCCGCATATCCTTGACAATCCGTGGAAATAATCTGTCCGGGGAGAGGGAAATTCCCTTTTCACGGACAGTGCAAGGTTGCCCTTTTATATCCTGCGGTCATCCCGGCCGGTATAACCTGTTTTACCCCATACTCACCTTTTTGCAACCTTACGGTGTCTTCCCGTTTATACCATTCCGCAACCCAGGTCTTTCCAGGTCTCTTTCTCGTTGTCACCGGTTTGGTTTTATCAGATGCGAAGTTCGGCAGTCCCGCTTGATCCGACGGCTTGAAGTGCATTTCTTGCAAAATCTTCCTCCTGCGGAGAGTATTTGGCAAGAAAAGCCGCCGTATGAAGCTGTACGGACAACCGTGTGTTGCATCTGTAAAACCCCAAAACGGTTCCGGGAAAAAGGAACTGAAGAAAGGGAAAAAACAAACATTCAATAACTCATTAAAACCATACGAAAATGGAAGCAACACTCAATCAGACAGCAGTAAAGGAAATCACAATGGTAGCAATCTCCGCAATCCGTCCTAATGGTTTCAATCCACGCAAGCACTTTGACGAGGCGAGTTTGAACGAACTCGCAGACAGCATCCGTCAGCAGGGAATGCTACAGCCTGTCACCGTGCGCCCCACGGCAGACAACGGCTATGAGCTTGTTTTCGGTGAGCGCAGATACCGTGCAGCAACGATTGTCGGCATGCAGGAAATCCCTGCCATAATCTCCGACCTTTCCGATGAAGAAGCCGAGGAAATCGCCATCACCGAGAACCTACAGCGCAAAGATGTGACACCCATGGAAGAAGCCAATGCCTACCAACGGCTCATGGAGAGCGGACGGCACGATTTATCCTCTCTCTCCGTGCAGTTCGGCAAGAGCGAGGCATATATCCGTACACGGCTGAAATTCGCATCGCTTATCCCCGAAATCGCCTCTCTGCTTGAGACGGACGAAATCACGGTCAGTGTGGCGAGTGAAATCTGCCGTTACGGTGAGGACATACAGCGTGAGGTGTACGAACAGCACTTGAAAGAAGATGTGACATACAGCAGTTGGCGAGGACAGAAAGCCTCCGAAATCGCAAGAAACATTGAACGGCAATACACCACAGACCTTGACCGTTATTCTTTTGACAAGACCCTGTGTCTGTCATGCCCCCACAACACCAACAACATGTCGCTTTTCTGCGAGGGCTGCGGAAAATGCGCAAACCGCACCTGCCTTGCCGAAATGAACGCATCGTACCTTGTGGAGAAAGCCCTGCAGGTATTGGCTGATAACCCCACCGCAGCACTCGGACACGATACATACAATTACAACCTTACCGCCGTGGAGCGTCTTATGGCTATGGGGCATGAGGTAGTGGGTGACATACCATACGGCACGGCTTATCCCCGAAAACCCGATGCACCCGAAAAAGAGGACTACGACAATGGGGAAGCCTATGAAGCCGCATGCGGTGATTACGAGCAGAAACAGAGCGACTACGAGGAAAAATGTGGTGAAATACACCGCCAAAGCGAAAACGGCGAAATATCGCTCTATGTGAAGATAGGGAGCAATGACATAACGCTGTGTTATGTGAAGAAGAGCGACAAGGCAGACGATACGGCACAAGGACAGCCACTTTCTCCTGTGGAAAAGCTGGAGAAACAGGACAGGCGCAACAAGGAAATCGCCATTGAAAAGACTATCGAGGACACCAAGAAGCAAATCCTCAACATCGATGTGGCGGAAGCCAAGTTCGGGGCTGACGAGGACAGGATGGTTTATTTCTTCCTGCTGTCAAGCCTGCGGAGAGAGAATTATCCCCTGCTGGGCATTTCCGAGGAACAGACCCGATACCTCAATGACGAGGACAAGATGAACATCATCGCCAACCTGACGGCAAAGACAAAGGCTGTCATCCGCAGGGATTATCTGATAGCGCAGTTCAAGGACGCATACAGGAACAATGCCACGGCAGACCTCATGCTTGACTTCGCACGGAAGCACATGCCGGACGAACTTGCCGAGATTGAAAACGGATATAACCAAATCTACGAGAAGCGACACCAACGCATTGAAGAACGGAAAGCGGCAATCATGACAAAGGAAAAGATTACGGAAGAAATGGACGGCACGGCAGAGGTTTCCCCCGAAGATGTGAAGCCGGAAGAAGCAGCCGCATGATGAAAATTCAGCCAAGCGACAGGCAGGGTGGAAAAATCCGTCCTGCCTGTCTGTCATTATATTACACCACATTATCCATACGCATTTTTATAACCGTCAACCGAACATCGGTCATAAAGGCAGTTTCCTCTTTTAAGGCAACATTGGCTCCCGTTACTTTTTATAATAAATTCGGAACCACTTAACTTGCCTGAAGGCCCATTCCTCTTTTACAGGCTTTCCATTATATGAACGTATTTTTCCGTATTTGCATATCCGCTTCCGGGCGGCTGACCTGATTTTTGTCGCGAAGGTACATGCCATGCCGTTCCTTTCTGCAAGGTCATGCCGGACGGTTCCCGGCAAAATCTCCATTTCCAGCTTTGCAGGAATAGTATTTGGCCGTGAAACCTTGCATAAAGAGCCATGCCACCTTGTTGAGCGACACATAATCAAATCAGTCCCGGAAGTAGCGATGCTACGAAAGGGAAAACAACATTTATTCACTAAAACAATGACAATATGACATTCAGAGAATTTATGAGAGAGAACGGCTATGAGTTGCAGACAACCTTTTGGAGTGATTTCTCCATAGCAGACCGATTCGGACTTCCGGCAGTCCGTGACACTTTCAGACGTGCATTTGAGGAGTGGAAAGGAGATTACAAGTATCTCACGGAACTGGTATTGGTACTCAACCACAAGATATGGCAATACCATGAGACAAGACCGGAGTTTGCGGAAGTGTATCAGTTACTTTGGGAACAAGCCGACCTATATGCAACGGAAAATCTGAAGGATGACGAGCTGGGCTATTTTTTAGACACGACGGATTAAATCTGAATATCGGCGAGAGTACAGGGATTTGTATGCCTGTGCTTTCGCCTGTAGTCCCCTTTTTATTTATTCTCCCGTCTTTGGCAGCCTTAGCACTTTTCTGGCCAACGGTGCCAGAACCTCTTTTACATTTTCTGAGGTCATGGTGTGGCCTCCGACAAATTCCTTGGCATGGACGTAGAACCGGTCATAGACAGGGCGAAAATGCGCCAGCGTGTCTTGCGTGCCGAACAAGCCATAGACATACCGCTTGTAGCGCGGAGTATAATCCGCAAACTGTACCGTTTCCATCATCCTGAAATGCTCCACAAGCCTCTGCGTTACCTTGAACTCCTGCCGGTGGTCGGCACGCGGAGACTTGTACCGGTGCGTCCCGATTCTCGTTTGAAGGAACTCCGTCATGGCAAAGTACGGGTTTATCAGAATGACCTTCCTGTGCGCACTGACGAACATCCTTGCATAGAAACCGCCACAGCTGGACCCGACAACCAGTTGCGGGCGGTGGATGCGGATTTCCCTTTCTATCAGGGCTACCGCCTCCTCCGGATAGAGCGGCAAGTCCGGGGCAATGACTTTTGCCTCTCCGACCAATGCCTCGCGCAATGCCAATGCCATATCACAACTTCCGCTTGAGGTAAACCCGTGCAGGAACTAAACCTTCTTCATCCGTTATTCCCCGTCCCCTTTCTTTTTCCTTGGGCCAAGCGGTCCTTTCCAGCGTCCTCGGTCAAGTTCCACGTTGGCTTCGTTCAGGATGCGGAACACGCTGCTCCGGCTGCGGAACCCCGACTTCTTGAAAATCTCGTCGATGGGGAATCCTTCAAGATACATATTGACCACACGCTTGTTGCGCTCGGCACGGCACATCGCCTTGTCGCTGATGCTCTCGATATGTTTCTTTATCCGGCTTTTATGACGCGAGGACTTGCGGATGGCGTTGGCCTCTTTCGGGAGCAGGGCGATGGCTGTAAGCACGTCGCTGGTCCGCGTTTCCGGGAACAGCTCGTTACCCGAATCTATCCGGTCATGTATGGATACCAGCCTTATGTTCATCAGCCGGCAGAACTCCAGAAAGAAGACGAGCTGCCTCGCACCCCGCAACGCATTTGACAGTTTGGGGATAACGACCGTATCTCCGAACTGGATACGCGCCATGAGGCTGTCCCACTGCGTCCTTGCCTTATCCCCCGACAACAGTTCCTCACGCACAATCTCCACACAGCCGAAGTTCTCCATCCATCCACTGTCGGCCGAGAAGTCCTCATAACCGGGAGCCGTCATTATATATCCTATTTTTGCCATCGTATGAAAGAGTATGATTCAGAGTGCAAAATTAATCAAATCATCCGACAATCAATCAAACTCTCCGCAAAAACAGCCGTTACCGCACCATTTTTATGATTATTTACCTAATCAGGACTTTTTGCGGGATAAACTTTGTGTCAGTCACAGAAGATTATCTGACTGCTCCGGCAGATTTTCCGCAGCAAAAACACAGTATGATTTATATGCCTTTTTAATTTGTCTTTCAGTGTCTTTGCTTCACAATGCCAAGAGTTGCAGATGTTTGTAAAAATCATATTCAGAGTATGATATTTCAAATAAATATAAATATAATTCCGATTGTACTTTCGTGTCAGAATTATACTCTAATTTCGCGGCGTCAAACAATCGCTCATGCGAGAAAAACAGATATTGATATGAATGATTATCCGTCAAAGAAGACAATGTTGCGGCAGATTGCCGCCCTGTTGCCGGCATTGCTGCTGGCGTTGTCACTTTCCGCCTGCAAGGACGGAGATTCCGGGACAAGAAGTTTTCCCGGTGCCGATGCCGCGCTGGAAGATTACAAATCCTTCCTGCGCTCTGTCTCCCAACGGAAGGCTCTCTCGACTTCGGAGCTTGTTTCCTCCGTACTGGAGTGGAAGGCCCTTGACGATTCGGTGAGCGCCGCCATGTTCCGTGACAGCGTACACACGGACCGCGCGGCTGTAGATTCGGCATACTTCTCCCTGCGTGATTCCATCACGGACAGACTGGCATCGCTCGTTGACGGTCGCAAACGCTCGTTCCAGGACTATCTTGACTTCGCGCTGGCGGTCAACAGGCCGGGACTCGACTCGCTCTCAAGGCAGTTCATGATGTCGGCGCACCGGTTCTATGCCTCGATGGATTCCGTACCCGTCTTTGGACTGGACAATGTTTCCACCATCCGCAGGTATGAGGACATCCTCGACGATGCCGCACGGCGTGGATTCCGGGACAAGCGTGACCTGTTCACGTTCCTGCGCAACGAGGACAGGGCTTTCCGCTCGTTCCTCGGCCACCTGCCGACACTCGGCGACATCCCTCTCGCCAAAGTCCGCGACAGCTCATCCGCACTGATGAAGGAGATGATCGGGCTGTGCCAGGGCGACAACCCTCCGTTCACGACCTCGGAAGTCGTGATACTGCTGACGATGCGCAACAACCGGCGCCTGCTGCAGAACGCCCTGCAATGTGTCAATGACATCAACAACCGCAAGGTCAAGGGCGGCGACCAGTCGGCAGCCTATCTGTGGATGCTGCTCCAACCCTGGGTATCATTCGACGGCTTCGCCCTCTCGCTGATGAGCGACGCGCAGACAGGCACGTTGCGGACACTGGCCGCGGAAACGCCGAAATGTATCTTCAGGCTCGGCAAGCCGCAGTTCCCCATCGACACGGACGAGCTTCCCTCGCTGCTTATCAAGACCACAATTACCAATCTATGACCGACATAAAAACAAGATACGACTATGCTGAAACATAAAATTGAAAGGTTCCTCACTTATATCTCCATGCAGATGCCGGCACTCATGTCACGCTCCAATTATGCCGGTGCCGAAATCTTCGACGGCATGGCAGTACTTGAGTTCAGACTACCGAAGCCCTGTGACATCGGCGACCTGCTCGACGAGTTCGACGACCAGATGGAGCTGACAATCCTTTACCACGTCATCCCGTCAGAGGCGACGGTCATGGGACACCAGTGCTGCGCCTATTCCAATCCGTCGTTCGACTACCTGTACAAGGTCAACGGCATCAGCGATGACAACGGCATCTGTGACACAATCTACGCCTCGCTTTACGATTCGCTTGAAAGTTTCGGGCTTGACCTGCAGGCGGAACTTAACGACCAGACATCGAAAAGCAAGGTCGTTTTCGCACGCAAGGAGGAAGACCTGCTGCGCGACTTCATGAAATAACACGCCCGACAGTCTGAACGATGAAAGAGACCGCATACGACAGGATTGTCGGGACCATCCGGGCAAGACACACATGGATAACCGTGCTTCAAGCTGACAAGGAACGCAACCTGATGGTTCAGGTCGGCCGGGAACTGCATGAGATACGCTGCCGTGTGCTGATACTGGTGGCCCTGCGCCAACACGGGCTGTACAGGAAAGGCCATGTCTGGGACATCCCCGAATACAACCTCGACAAAGCAGTGCGCTCGCTCAAGCGCGATGCCCGTTTCAGGGAACGGTGGAACAAGGATGCCGCGACCGCCGATGACATCAGCGAGATCATAAACCGTGCGTCCTACGGATTCATCCGGCTTGAGCTTTCCGATTTATAAACGACAACTCAAATTCAAACAACATTACCATGCTGATAAAAATTCTCTACTCGCTTCTGCTTCCGACTTTCCTCGTCGTGCCGTTCCTCTACAGGAACAAGCGTCCTGCCATGCTCGACTTTTACTGCAACATGGCGATGAGCTTCGCCTTCAGGAAAATGTACACGCGGATGCTGTTGCTTTTCCTGCTGGCATTCCATTTCTACCATCTGACAATCTTCCAGAACCACTATGACCTTATCCCATCATCGGTGTTGTGCTTCGCGATGTTCTCCCATCCACTTTGCGAGAGGTGCATCTATTTCCTTCAGGAGCGTCGCATCCTTTGGGCAGGCATGGTTCTCTCGCTGGCGTGCCTTTTTATCCCGCACTTCATGCCTCTCGGCGTCTCTATCGGAGTGTTGCTCTGCGGAACGGTGTTCTATCCGTCTCGTCTGCTCAGGAACATATTGCTCCTGCCTGAATGGGATGATCGCCCGGACTGTCATGACGACATGGTGGAGATTTCCGAATTGTATTTCGATTGGAATGAGTCAGGGAACTATGCTTTGCGCGAAAAGCCTGCACGCAGACAGATGCACCTACTCAATGACGAAATCGAGGATGCCGAATTTGTGGAGATTGAGCAGGGACAGGATGACAGACAATCATAAACCGGACAATATGGAATCAAAGAATATTTTTTATCTCACCGCAAACATGGAACTGTTCCGCTGTCTTCAGGAAGACAGACCGGAGGATGGCGGACGACTGTCCCGTTACAGCGCGTTTGTCTATCTGCTGGAACACATGAACAGGCTACCCGGCACGGTGACGGCTTCCGGACAGGAGATTTTTCTTTCCGCCGGACAGCTTGTGACCTCGTACAGCGAGCTTGCCGCAGTATGGAAGTGGTCGCGTGACAACGTGCGCAACTTTTTCCTTGCCTTGGAAAAGACGGGAACCGTTTCGTTGGAACGCCGGGGAAAGGCTACGGTCATATCCCTTCCGGTCGGCATGACTGACGCTCCTGTACCGACACGGCTGCCGACCCGTGATGAACGCGACCGCCTGCGCTTCATCTTCGGCGCGATGTCTTTGGAGGAAATGGCGGAGATGCTGGAGTCAATCATGTCGGGAACCGAGCGGGACATCGACAAGTTGAAATCCGAAGACTCCAATGACATCGGTATCGGACGGCGGCTGCTCCGGCTGGTCAACCACCTCGTCCTGCATCCGTCCGGTTTCTTTCCCAAGGACGACCGTGTGGCGGATGCGCTACGCAACCTCTTCATCGAAGACTGCGGCTCCGACCTCGCAAGGTTCTTCACCCTGCTCACCATCGGGGGACTCAAGCTGGTCGATGACCGCTGCGACAACTCGGAGTTCCCCCTGTCGTTGCCGGACAAGACAATGCGTCTGCTTGCCGTGGTCCTCGAATACTATTCTCCTTTTATAAGGCACGGTGTCCTCTCCAATCCCGCCGCCTTCGGCAAGCCGGGACGGGCTGCGCCCGAAACCGGAAAGGACATGGCTCCGCATACGGGATAACGCGGCGGCTTGCCGCCCCATTATCGGACGGGCTGCGCCCAAAAAGGCCGCTTCGCGGCTGTTGGGAAGCATAATACCCCGGATTTTCAGCAGAAAACCGGGACGGACCGCAAAAAGCGGCAGCAAGCTGTGAGATTATGGAAGAATTTTCTTCGCAAAATTCAGAAACAACGGTGCCGGAAGGTTCAAAAATGCTTCAGGCAAATCGAAAAAACAACGAAAAAATCATGGCAAATTCACAAAAACAAGTCATGGATCTTAAGGTGGCAAAGGGCTTCACCGAAGCCCAGAGCGATGAGCATAAACGCAACTGGGACGATAAAAAATGGGGGCGTGCATCGGGTTACGGAACGTATGACCGCACGCGTGACAGCCTTAATTTCGAGATTGTGAACGGTAAAATTGTTCCTATCGACAAGAAGAAATCCATTCCGGAACGCATCCGTGAGATTCTGTCGGCACGTGGCATCAAAGACCCTAACGAAGGATTGCCGGAGCCGAAATTCCGCACGGTGGTGAACTTCATTTTCGGCGGTTCACGCGCGAGGATGCACGAGCTGGCTTTCGGGGAACAGACGGTCAATCTCAATAAAGATGCCGACAATTCCCATATAAAACGATGCCGTGATATCGAGAAATGGGCACTGGACGTGTACCGTTTTGTCGCAGATAAATGGGGCGAGGAAAACATCGCCGGCTTTGTCGTACACCTTGACGAGACGAATCCGCATTGCCATTGCACGCTGCTTCCCATAAGGGACGGACGCTTCGCTTTCAAGAAAATATTCGGTGGGAAAGACCTGTATGACTACAAGGATTATATGCGCTCGCTGCACGACGAGTTTGCAAAAGTGAATGAGAAATGGGGATTGTCTCGCGGTTCCGATATATCGAAAACCGGGGCAAGAAACATTCCTCCGCAGGAATACAGGCGTATGCTGAGCCGGGAATGTGCGGATCTTGAATCACAGATAGAATCGGACAAATCCCTGCTGCAGCAGCTGAAACATGAAGTCTCCCATGCCGAAAGGAGGGTAAAGGGACTGACCACGATGATAGCCAATCTTGAAAGCCGCAAGACCGAACTGGAGCAGGAAATGGTACAATTTTCAACCTATCTTCAGGCTGGGAAAGGTGACGCTGACGAGTTGCAGAAGAACATTGACAGGCTTGGGAAAGACTACCAAAAGGTGCTCGACGCCCTCACAGACAAGCGTCAGAAACTCGCCGAAGCCAGCCGCAAACTGTCCGAATATAGGGAGCTGGAGGAAGAATCCAGGGAGAAAACCAACGAATACCGGCAGCAGGCGGAGGACTATAAAAGGAGTATCCGCGAAGCATCGGGCGACCTTGCCGGGCAGATACGTTTCCGTATCGCAGACGCTTTTGTGAATGATGTCATCAGCAGCCTCAGAAGCACCATGCCGCAACTCGGCGATGCCGGTTCCGCGTTTGACGGAACGCTGCTCGAAGACCTTGCGGAACGTGGCGAAGACATACTGAAATGTGCCGGGATGCTGTTCGCGGGATATGTGGACGGAGCCACGACTTTCGCCGAGGGACACGGAGGCGGTGGAGGCGGAAGCGACCTGTCCTGGGGACGGAAAGATGACGAGGACGACCTGCTTTGGGCGCGTCGTTGCCTCTTCCGTGCGGCGAAAATGATGCGTCCGGCAGGCGGAAAATCTGTAAAACGCAAATGAAGTAACACCAATTAAACAAATTCAAACGATGAAGAAAATCTTATTTTCAATGCTCATGACCTTTGCGGCACTGCTTGACATGGATGCCCATGCGGTCAGCCACGCAGAGATGAAACTGAAAGAAATCGAAGCCGGACAAAAGGAAATCTCGCTCCGCAAGGAGCCTGCCTACCTCTCCGGCGCAATCATCCCGTCATGGAAGGACAACTGGTTTGTCAGCGTTTCGGGAGGCGTGTCCTCCTTTATCGGCTCGCCGCTTGGATGCGCCGACCTGTTCGGCCGCATAAAGCCTGCCCTCCAGATTTCATTGGGCAAGTGGCATACGCCTTCGGTGGGAAACCGTCTCGTCTTTCAGGGCTTTGAGTGGAAAAGCGGGGCTTTGACAGACCAGCAGTACCGCCATTACCATGCCGACCTGCTTGTGAACCTGATGCCGTCCCTGGCTATGGGTGACAAGGAGTGCCGGTGGGATATCATTCCTTTTGTCGGCGTTGGGATGATTGACAACCGCGATGCCGACAGCAATCCCTTTGCTTTCAATTATGGCGTGCAGGGACGCTTCCGCGTTTCCGACGGCTTCCATATTACAGCCGAAATAGGCAATGCGACCACGTTCAAAGATGCCGACGGTCTTGGTTCCGCAAGGGAAATCGGCGACCATCTGCTGACGCTTTCCGCCGGTGTATCGTGGACTTTCGGCAAGAACAGAGGTTGGAAAAAGGTCTTAGACGCACGGCCGTATATCATCTGCAACGAGCAGCTGGAAGCTCTGGCATACGCACAGGAAAGGGAAAACGGAAGGCTCGCCAAAGAAAACGAGGCGAACCTCAGACTGATTGCCGAACTCCGAAAGATTCTGGAAATAGAGGGACTGTTGGACAGGTATGCCGGATATTTTGACCGCACTGACGACAACGGCAGTGCCTCGGCCGGAGGCTACGCCATGAATGATTACAGTGGTCTGAACTCGCTGAGGAAACGCCTCCGTGAAGGTAAAAACGGCAACGCTGCGACAGACAGCAAGTCCGGCAAATCACAGTCCGGCAATGGAAACGGTAACGCGACAGACGGTGACAGCAGTGGCGGAATGCACGGATATCCGGGTGATACCGCAGACGGGAACGCACCTCTCGGCGCACCGATTTATTTCTTCTTTGAACTCGGTACCGACAATCTTGTGGAGGAATCACAGATGGTGAACATCGACGAGATTGCACGTGTCGCAAAGAAATACGACCTTGGAATTGAAATCACGGGAGCGGCCGACAAAGCTACCGGAACGGAAATGATAAACTCCAATCTAGGTTCTCTCAGGGCTTCTTTCATCGCCGGATGCCTCAAGGAGAGAGGCATTGAGAAAAGCCAGATCAAGACTTTCTCAAAGGGCGGAATTGATGATTACGCACCGGGTAAAGCGAACAGAAACGCCATTGTGAGGCTTTTCTTGCCATGATATAGACGAGAGCTTAAAAGCTAACTTTTTCATTTTTTTGCAGGCAGTCCCGACCGTGATGGCCGGGGCTGTCTTTCGTTTTCTGTCATTCCTCCAACAGATTTTAGTCCGTTTTCTGCCGGGATAAAAACTGAAAAGTAATCGCTTTTTAAGAAAGAGAGGTAAGGGAAAAAATGGACAAAGAGGCTGAGACAGTTGGTTACAGCAGGATATTCATGCTGCTTTTAGCATATTTTCCCGGTAGATTATTCGTTGTTTTTGACTAAAATAATCCGATAAAAACTTGTGTATGTGAGAATTATTTTGTACCTTTAGTATGGGAATTACCAATCAAAAAGTAACAGAATATGGATATTATACTTCTACTATTGGCCGGATGGTGGCTGTCGGGAGTCCTGGGCTTCCGGGAGCGCAGGAAACCGCGTCGCAGACGCAAACGCTCGTTCTGGAAGCCGGATATGGACGAATACGACTGGGAAGAGTTCAACAAACGCAACGGTCGTTAATGCCTTTGTCTATAAAAAACAACCCGCCGAAGACAAGTGTCCCGGCGGATTGAAATAAAGTATGCTGTGACTGTTCAGCGGCTGCGGTGCGTCCCCTGGAACGGCACTTCATCGTCCTCCTGCATCATGTCGAAAGGCCTGTCCTCGATATGGACGACCTCCGTAGTATTGCCGTCATTGTCTATGTCATAGACATCGGGATACTCGGTCGTGTGTCCGGGAATGGCCTGATAGCTGTCTATCTGTCCCTGGACAAGGTCTATGCGGTGGCTTATCATGGAGGTGGCGCGGCGCACGTCCTGAAGGGTTGTCTTGATAAATTCGGGGGATTCCTTGAGGCTGTCGAGCCATGACTTGAGGTAAGCCGCTGATTCATCCTTTACATTCTTCACGATGCCGTAGCGCGAGGCGACAAGGGCACTGCCCAGTTCGGCCACAAGTTCCTCACGGGCATAATCATCCGAGCCGAACGATGTGGGCTTCAGCCGGTCAAGACGGCCTTCGGAACCGGTCGAATGGGTCATCTCGTGAAATGCCGTACCATAGAAAGCCTCCCCGCTCATGAACTGCGATTTCTCCGGCAGCACTATCTCATCCTTCGATATGGAATAGTATGCCTGGTCCTGATGCGTCGGCTTGATGGGACACAACCAAAGGCCGTGCTTTATGATTTCGTCCATCGCCGGGAAGGAGAATTTCTCCCCGTCAAGGGATGCCGGCCTCTTAAGCCTGTTCTGCTCCTCCAGCTTTGCGTACAGTTCCGGGCGTGCCTGTTCCAGATTGGTCTGGGCTACGTTGAACACATTATATACGTTCAGCTTCGGATAGACATTATACGCCTTTTTCTCTTCCTCGGAGAGTTTCTTATAATCCTCGTATTTGATTTTCTCCTTGGTCTCTCGGTTCACGACTGTGAAACTTGTGAGGAAGATGGGAAAGGACTTCTCACCCTTGTTTACCGTGACCGTCGGAAGTTTCTCGCCGTTGTCATCCACCAGCGGCTTGCGGCTGCCGTCCTTGCCGACGGAATAATTCAGCCCGGTCACACGGTTGAAGGTGCAGAATACCGGAAGCCGGTAATCGTTTTTCTCACACAGCAACATGAGCATCGCAGCATTCATGCCGTTATACTCCCTGCCGTTCAGGTTCTTTGGCCATTTCAGGCTGCCCTCGGTGAACCATGGTTTCTGCCAGTCGGACTGCAGGCTCTTGATTTTTTCAACCATCAGATTCGCGAACCTGTCGAGGGCGCGGTCTTCGGCACTCTGGCCGTCGCCGTTGCCGTTGAATTTCCTGTATGCCATATCAGAACGGTGGGTTTTCGTTGTCCTTTGACGGTGTGAAAGGCTGGCGTTCCCACGGCTTTACCTCCTCCAGACGGCAGTCCAGGTCGATACGTCCGTTGTATGCCGATACCGTCAGCTTGCCGGTGGCGTGTATCTTCGCCTTGGGTTCAAGGAAAGCATCCTTGATATAATCGAACTTGATGAAGCGCACCCATGTGAACTGCAGGGCATCCCCGGACTTCTCCGTGGAATATGCCGAGAACGACACATATTTGCCGCCTTTCTTGTCGGTCTTCTCATCGACGCCCTTGCCGACGGTTCCCTTGAACTCCAGCGTGCCCTCGATGGCATCCTTGTTCGATTCGGGACTGAGGTTTACCGTGTCGGCATGGAAGTTGAAATAGAGGTTGTCGCCGGTCTTTCTGAAGGTGAGCGTTCCTGTTGCCTCTATGCGTGTCCCCGCTGCAAAAGCGGTCAGTTCCGATTCGTCCCCGTCCTTGCTTACGGAAACGGTCAGTTCCTTTCCCGGCATGTTGTTTCTTGAACCGGGGACTGTGAGCTTCACGGGGAAGCCGATGAACTTTTTGCCATCGCCGGCTGTACGGACTGTAGCCGATTTGCTGATGACACCGTTGATTGTTGCCTGTACTTTAATCATACTGTTTTGTTTTAATGGTTTGTTGTTATCTGATTGAAATATTCTCTGACGGTGTATGCTGTGACATTCCCTGACGGTAATCCTGCGACAGCTGCGCGTTAAGCGCGATGTTGCCGACAATGCCCGAAATGCGTTCTTTCTTTTCCTCACCGGTCAGGGTGCTGTCCGACAGGACAAGGTTCAGACGGTTCATGTCCGCCGCCGTCAGCTGTGCCGAAAAACGGTTTGTGCCGGTGTCCACTGACAATGTCGGTGTATCACCCTCCTTTACCAGGAGCGTACACTCCCTCATTCCCTGCACGAGCGGGGTAAGGTCTATGCGCCTGTCCGTAGCGGCTGCTGTGGCGGCTGCCATCTTTTCCTCTTCTGTCTTGTTGTCGATTTGCACGGCCAGCGCCATCAGCGAGGTGAACAGCGTCATAGCCATTTCCATCACCGGGTCCTGCCCGTAACCGCCCATGCCGATGCCGCTGTCCTCTGACGAGAGCAGCTTCTTCATCCAGTCCTCCGGGGAGAGTGACGTGTCGATAACCGGGCTGTCAGGATTTTCACTCCTGTACTTTGCCAACAGGTTCTGTCCGTCGTGCATGGCGGTGAGACGGATATTCCCTTTCTCGGCTATCTCCGCGAGATAGGCGGCGGGGTCCATGTCACGCCCCGTTCCGTCAGACGCAATCTGCTTAACACCTAAATGTAGATGCGACCCTGTGGTACGGGTTCCCGTATTGCCCGAAACGCCTATCTGCTGCCCGGCATTCACCGTATCGCCTACCTTGACGGATGTGGAACTCAGATGCAGGTAGCTGACCTGTACCTTGGCTCCGCCTTCACGCGCGTACTCGACGGTGACGGATTTTCCTCCGGGAGTGTTGGCATTGTCATTCACAGCCACCACCTTGCCGTCCTTTTCCGTCGCCAGCACAGCCTCGTTGTCGCAGCGTATGTCCATACCCTTGTGCATCTGCTTTTTTGACGGGTCGGTCGGGTCTGTACGCATACCGAATGGCGATGTGACGAACAGGAACTCCTCACGTTTCAACGGAAAGGAATAGTCCTGCTCCGTACCGTTGATATTGGCAGGCTGCAGTTGTGGGGTGCCTTGCCCCGGTTTCAGCCCCTTGGCGTTCATCTCTTCCATTACCATGCGGTCATACCGCTGGAGGTCGTTGCGCTCGATGATGGATATGAGTGCCGGCGCGTATTTTCCCGCCGTGGCATATCCGGCTTTGTCAAGCCCCTGCGCCCAGCCCCTGTAATCGTCCGCATCAAGTTTGAAGCACGATGCGTACCGTGAGTTTTCTTTCAGAAATCTGGAATGGTGGGCATACGAATCGCCCACGCTGTCGTAGCTGCAGAATTTCTCGTTCGGCTTGTCATCGGTATAGAGTCCGTATCTGCCACCGTTGGCTATCCATGACTGCGTTGCCTTGATGCCGAAATGGTTGTTCTCGTTCTGTGCGAGACGGCTCTGGCCGCTTGCGCTCTCAAGGATGCCCTGTGCCAGCGTCACCGAGGCCGGTATGCCGTACAGACGCATCTGCTCCATCGCAAATTCCGCGTATCTTTCCGCGTATGCCTGATTTTTTCCTGCCATAGCCCTACATTCTTAATCCGGTGTGACGTTCCATATTTTCCGCTCCCGTGACCGCATTGTGGGGAAGCGACATCCCGGCTTTCCTGTCCGGGGATTTGTTCTCCAAAGCGTCGCAGACAGCCACCCTTGCTCCCGACCGCACGAGCTTCGGCAGGTAGGTGTCCAGCATATCCGCCGGGAAAGAAACTTTTACGGCAGAAGCCCCTTCTTTTTTGCCTCCGTATTCTGTCTTTGCAAGCCCCAATGTCTTTTCCATTGTCGGCACATCATCCTGATACGCCTCGTAATTGTCACCGTTACGGAAGAGGAGCAGGACATCGGGATGTTTTTCCTTCACCTCGGCGTACTGTTGCAGTTCAGGACGCACGGCCGCCATATCGGGACGGACAACCGCAGTGTCCTCGTCCTGCTGTTTCTCCACGGCCTTTTCCTCCGATTTCTGCATCAGCAGGTCGGCGAACAGGCTGGCGGCGAGGCTGGTCTTGTACTGCGCCACATCCTCCGCCACCCACATCCTCTGCCATTGCTGCCTGCTCACTTCACGGGGCTGCACCTTGTCGATGCCGTCTATGACGGGAACACACAGTATCTTGTCATCCTTGCTCTTGAACACGTTGACACGCTTGATGCGCAGCGGGTCGATGCCCTCCGGCACGGAACCGAACAGGTCAACCTTCAGGTCGGGATTTGCCAGTGCGAGGGCATAGTATTTCTGTGCCAGCTCGTTGCGGACAGCTCCCGCCGCCACGCGGTCATCCTGCTTGACGGTGGAGAAGAAGCGGTTGATGTCGTTTTTGTCCGGGCGTATGCTGAACGACGGCCCGTTTTCCGGCTTGAGGTACAACGCCCAGCCGCCCGCATCGTCACGGAGCATCTGGATACGCTCGAACCGCACTTCCGTGGCACGGCTGACAGCCTCGCAGACATCGAAGTCAGATACTTTTCGGATTTCCTTTCCGTCCAGTTTCGCCGAATACACCTGTTTGTCCGCAAAGTAGGAATCGTCGGGATGATAGCGCAGCTGGCCGTCCTTGTTGAAGAACCTGACATAAGAGGCACCCTGTGCTGCCAACGCCGCCGCTATCTTCTCCTTGTTGAAGCCGGGAATGGTATGCGACACCACTCTCGCACCGGCCTCCCTGCGCTCGTCGACCGTCATCACCTCGTCGGGGGACAGCCAGTAGTTGCGGCGGTCGCCGTTGGGCATCACGACATCGCCGCCTGACCGCGCGGAAGTGGGAAGAACCACATCGGCTATGCCTGTGTTCCTGTCAAGAACCACGACAAACTCACGGCTCCGTTTGTCAGGAACGGCGTTGATGTCATCGGCTATGACGTGTGCGCCCTTTTCCTCCCATTCCTGGGGCATCCATTCGGAGCAAAGCCGGTGGATGCGTGCGGCGGCATCGGAAGCCTGGGTGTAGGCGATATTGACAAGTTCCGGGTCATCATGCTGCAGGCGTGCATTGGTGAGCGCGTCCTGCGTCAGCCGGTCGTAATGCCCAAGCCCTTCAAAACGGGCAAGGAAGTCGCGCTTGTCGTCCTGGCCTCCCGGAAAGTTGCGGTCGCTGATTTCCATGCCTCCCTTGCGGAGAATGTCCTGAAGCACCAGCGCGTCAGCCGCCGATACCTGCGGACGCCCTTCCTTCTGCTCCCTGAGTTCCTCGGTCTGCTGCCTGTTGCGGTCATGGGCCGACTCCATGCGTTCCCCCTGTTCCGCCTTTCGGATGACATCGAGCGCGTTGTTCACGTCGCTCTCCACGGCGTCTATCAGGCAGGGGTTCTCCTTCAGTTCCTCCGTCCAGTATTCCACCATGCCCCGGCTTTCGGGTGACAGTTTCGCCGGCAGCCCGAACTCCGCCATCTTCAGGCCGGAGGCTATCTCGGCGATAAGGCACTCGTAGCGCAGGGCATCGCCCGAAGGTGCCTTGCCGCCGTTCATCACCATACCTTCCCTCGACATCCGTTCACGGTGTCCGGTGGCACTCACCACCTGACGCACCAGTTCCTGCACATAGTCCATGTAGTTCCCGAAATGCTTCTGGTCGGGGATATAGACGGCATCCTTGCCGGTGTCGTATGTAGCCGTCCCCGTGGTCGATTTCCTTATGGGCACGAGGTTCTGTGAAATCTGCTCACGAAACCTGTTTACAGCGGACCGGGTCTGCCGTTCCTCGGCGAGTATGTTGCCACGGTCGGTAATGCCGCCGAACTGCTGGCGCAGTCTCTCGAACCCCCTTTCATCCACATGGGGAAGTGTGGTCTGCTCCACGTTGAAGAGCGCGTGTATCTCACGCTTGCGCACGGCCTTGTACTGCTCCTGCAGCACGGGAGGCAGGCTGCGGTAGTCATCGCGCGAGATGATGTCCTTCTCGTCATGCTTGTTGACGTAGGAGTCCCACCTGTACCAGTTCATTGGCACGGAACGCTCGTCCTTCAGCACGGATTCGTTCCGTTTCCTTGCCTCTGAAAACGTGGTGTACAGTGCCGTGGAATAGCCGTGGCTGTCAGCGTCGAGTATCAGCGTAAGGCTGTTGAACGGGCTGAGCGTGGCTCCCTTGGGATAGATTCTCGGAGAGAGGCGTCCCGACACGTTCAGCCAGTACCCCTCCGTCGATGCCCCATTGAGGGCGTTGGACAGCAGCTCCACCTGTCTGGCGGCCGCCGTCTGTTCCTGAGGTGTCTTTTCTTTCATTTCTATATGTCGTTTATGGTTTATCTGAGGATTATGCCGCGTTCCTGATTCTGCTCCCGTTGCTGTTCCTGCTCGATCTCCATACTGCGGTAGTTGTCTTCCGCCATCGCCCTCATGCGGTCGTGGCGGGCAAGCACCGCGTTGGCAAGCGTGTTCAGGGGCAGTGCGCCGGCTGCGTATGCCTGCGCCGCATTGTCTGGAAGCGTCACCGAGCAGGGCACGTTGTCGATAGTGGCTATCAGCGTGTTGCCGCGTATGACCGCACCGGATATGCGCGGGTTCAGCTCTTCGTCGGCATACTGCCTGTAACGGACGGCAGGCCGGTTGTTTTCGGACTTACGGTCTATGGCTTCATGGCCCATCTTGTTGACAAGGTTGGCACCTCCCATGCCTATCAGCACCATCTTCAGCAGGGGATTCTTTACGAACATCCCCACCAGTATAGAGGCCAGGGGCATCATGCCGCTTCGGAGGTTCACGGAGGTTGTCTTGCCGGTGAACAGCCCCACGAGCATATCAGGCAGCATGGCTATCACGTATGGGAGGCTGCGTCCTATGTCGCCGATGCCGTCCAGACCGACTGACTGTAGAAGATTCGCCCAGCCGTCGTTGTTGTCCTGCTTCTGTGTTTCATCTTCCCTTTCTTCACCGTCGTTTTCACCCGGAGTGCTGCTGCCAGCCGTTTCCGGTTCACGGGTTTCCTTATTTTCTTCTGCGGCCTGTGGCGGCTGCTGTTTTTTCTGTGCCTGCTCCCTGTCATTCTGCGCTTTCCAATCAAGGTATTCCTGCTCATGGCCGGGGGCGATGACTGACGGCACGGCAGAGAAATTCTTGCCCCGGTCAACTGCCTTGGGCTTGGTAAAGGACATCGCATCGAATTTGAGAGGGATAAACCCTTTCCCCTGATTCTGGAAAGGGTTTTGCAGATTGCCCAGACTCCAGTCCGTTTCCCATGCCGGCTTTTCTTTCAATATGGGCATCTTTTTCGACAGGGTACCGTTGACCGACTGGATGTAGCCGCTTTCGTAGGTCTTGATGCGCCAGCTGTCCTTGCGTATATCCGACAGCGTGCTGCCGTTTCCGAACAGTCCCGTACTGACGCACTGATCGACAGTCAGCCCCTTTTTCTGCTGTTTTTTGTCAAGCACGGACTCAAGTCCGGCAAATACGACCTCCGCGCCGGCTAACCTGGCAAGAGCACCCCACGAGTACACGCCTCCGAAGGCCACCACGTCCGATGCGAAGCTCACGCCCTTTACCGCGCCTTTCTCTGCCTTTGACGGCTTGTATATGGCTTCGCCCCGTTCCTCTATCTCACGCTGCAGCGGGGACTTCATCAGTTCCTGGGACAGACCGAAAAGGCTGCCGGACGCACCCTTGCGGAGGATGTAGTCGAAAGAGCCTTTGGGCATCTGGTCGCGCACCATGCGGTCAACCATCATCTGCTCGATGCGGTGGTCCACGTAGGCGAGTGCGAGATCCGTGCCGAGTTTGGAGGAAAGCTCGTCGTAACGCTTGCAACCCACTTCCGCCACCACCGCGTTGCGCCACTCTCCGGCAAGGCGTTGGAGGTCAGCCACGAAATCCTTGTTGCCGAGGATGCTGTCCTTGCACATCCCCACATAGTCCTCAGCTGTCCTTGCACATTCCTTCCCGGTGAGCCGGAGGTACTGCATGGTGTCGTCAGGACCCGGTATGCCTGCGGAGGAAGAGGACTGCGCGAGGGTACGCATGATACCGGCAAACGAATTGGAATAGTCCGCCACCTCTTTGGCCTGTGCCGCCTGAAGCACCGATTTCTCATGCTTCATGACCGGCACAAAATAGGTGTTGAAATAGCAGCCGAGGCAGTATTCCACCTCCGACAGCCTTTTTGTATTACGTGGTTGTGCCATTATGATATGTTAAGTTGTTTCAATAAGTTTTCCTTGGTTTGCTCAATGGCGCTGTGGTAAACCTCCATCTGTTTGGGATAATACTCCTCAAGCATCCGTTCCTTGTCTATCCGGTCAAGCAGGAATTGTATCGCGCATTCGCGCTCGATCTCCACGGCCGCCTCGCCGTCTTCCGAGCCGTTGAACCACGCCTTCGTCCACCACCGTATGCCGGAACGGTCGGGATAGACGGTGACAAGCCGCTGTATGTCGAAACTGCGCACGTCTATGTCCAGGTCGGCCAGCGGGTCTATGATTCCGGCGGTGGCGACGGCTTCGTCATAGCTTTTTTTTTACTCGCTTCATCCATGACCGACAGGAAGATCCGGTGCCGCAGGGCGAGGTAGTTCAGAAAATCCCCGATAAGCAGGTTCTGTACCTTGGCGGCGATGGGCACCGACCGTTCCGTCAGTCCGAGCGGATTGGCCATCGACGGTATGGCGTCATAGAAATAGTTCCGTGCCGCCGACAGGGAGAAGATGTTGCGCAGCGACTGTTCGGTCTTGTCGGGAACGGTGTAGAGTCCTCCCGCCACTTCCATCAGGTATTCGGGATAGAACCTCGCCATAAGACCCTCTATCTCTTCCATGTTCTCGTCATAGTCCGTCGGGATGTCCATGTCGAGGGTCTCGAAGTCGGGCATCCCGCTGTCCGTGCCGGACATCTTCATGTTCCCGAAAAGCATCTTCAGAAACTCCACGGGGTCTATCTCCGTGCCGTCATACTTCACTTCCAGATGAAGGGTGCTGCCGCTGATGGAGAGGATGCTCCCGGCCTTGACACGTTTGCCGAAGGCGACCATCGCGTTGCGTATGCCGCCGTAGGTCACATCGTATTTCCCGTAACGGGCCGTCTGGTAAAGACCGTGTTCCCTGTCCGTGCCGATGGCGGTGACGATACCGTCGGCCACTGCACGCAGCACATAGCGGTCGGCGGCGAGGTCTATGCCGTGGTTGAAGCTGCCGTCCTCCTGCTTTCCGTAGGAACGGGTCAGCACCACTTCTTCTTTCCTGTCATTGAACGGCATACAGTAGCCGCTCTCTGACTGCAGGTTCATTTCCTGTGTATATTCCATATCCTTATTATATGTTTACTTGTTGTCATGTTAAGCATGTCCGGAGATTGCTCATCTGTGCCGTCCTCCCTGCTGCCTGTTGTCCGCCTGCAGATTCTCCTGCACCTGCGCTACCCGCGAGTTGTTGCCGATAAGCATCATGGCGAGCAGTGCGCCGCCGATCTTGCCGAGCCAGCCGAACCGTCCGAATATCATCAGGCCGGCGGCGAGAAGTCCGACGATGCTCAGTCCCGACACGTTCCCTTTCCCTATGTTGGAGAAGAAGTTGCCGAACATATCGGCTCCGTTGCCCCCGCATACGTTTTTCAGGAACTCGGAGATTCCACCGAACGTGCTGTTGGCCTGTTGCACCGTACCGTTCAGCCCGGAGACGGATTCCTTCACATCACGCACAGCTTCCTGCACGCTGTCCACGGCGTTGCCCGTGGTGTCCACCACCGCGTCCACATTGTCCTTTCCTATCGCTATGTCGGCGACCGTCCTCACTACCGGCTTGTCATTGACAAGTGCCTCCCAGCCGAGATAGCCCATGCCGGCACCGAGCGTGGCTGACTTCAATGCCGTCCCCGCACCGGCAAGCGTGCGCTGGGGATGGATGACGGCCCCTCCGAGGCTTCTTGTAGCCGGGTTGTTGAAGACATATTTGCCGCCTTTGAGTATTGTTGCCCATTTGCCCATATCTGTAAATTTTTAGTGTGTTATCGTATTGTCCGTATGGAAATAAGCCTCACACCGGAAACCTTTCCGTGGCGAGAAGTCCTTGAAACTGCATGACTTGAAAAGCATCGGCTTGTTGACGTACTGCGCGAGGTCCTTCGCATACTGCGACGGTCTGGTCTTGTTTTCAAAATCCCGGTACGGCATCACATACGGCTTGATGCCAAGTTCCCGGCACCGCTCGATACGGTACATGTCCTGCTCCATCGTCGAGTTGAAGCCGACAAGGATGTAGCACATGATTTTCCACGGCTTGATGTACCGCGTGACCTCCATGAGTTTTTGGGTAAGGTCTATCTGCGGCAAGTCCCATGCGATGTGTATGGACTTGTAAAGCCGCAGTCGGTTGAGCCAGTATGCCTGTTCCTCGTCCATGATGCGCACGTCAACACCGTGCAGGTTGACCTTTTGCCCTGCCTTCAGCAGATAGTCGATGGCCGAACGCCATTCCGGGTTGGCGAAGAAGTTGTTGTCAAGAACCTCTATATGCTGTCCTGCGGGATTCAGCTGCACGGGTTCCACCGGGTATATGCCGCCCTCCTTGTCATGCACTAAACAGAACGGGCATCTGCGGATGCACCCTCTGGAGAAGAACTGGATGGAATAGGCGTATTGGGGATAGAGGGAGTAGTCCATCAGGGTCGATGCCTCGATTTCCGGGGCAAGACGGCTCTTTATGTCATATCCCGTTCCGCCTTTTATGACCTCGCAGTCCCAAGGTGTGTTGTCATCCGGCGAGAACGTGAATATCTTTGACTTGTAAACACGGTCATAGCCGCTCCCGAACATCGCGTCGGTCCATCCGACACTGTCACCTTTCGATTTGTGCCACGCCGCCAGCTTCATCAGCGCGAAATTGGGGAAGTGGTGCCCGTCAACATCTGTCAGTCCTATCCTCATAAGCCTTGTTGCGTTTTTTCGTTTTTATTTTTGTTCCTTTCATTGTCTGTCCTCATTTACGGGGTCTTATCTTGCTGTTGCCGCGCCAGCGTTCAAAGGCTTCGTCCGTGATTTTCCATTTGTCCACGTCGTAGCTCTTCGCTCTGCAGTCTATCTCCCGCCATACATCGGACAGGGAGGTGTATTTGACCGCAAGCGTGAGCCGGCGCAGGTTGCGGTTCAGCAGGTGGAGCTTCGGGCGTATGCCGAAAAGGATCTCGATGCGTTCCTTTTCCGTCATCTTCATGTCCGAGAGGCATACCAGCCTTATGTCGTTCACGATGTCGATGCCGCCGAGTATCAGTTCCCGGTATATGGAGCTTCTGCGTGGCGTGAGTGCCACGGCAAGCGCGTTTTCGGGTGACTTCTCCAGCTGCCGGCTCAGGCTCCCCATGTTCTCCGTCAGCTTGCCTATCTCGTGGTAGAAGCCGTATATCTGTGCCGCATAGCTGATTACCGAGCGGAACGAGTCGAGGTAGTCGTTGAACTGCCGCTGGAAATCGGTCGTGGCTTCCACTTCCTCCTTTGTCCATATATGTCCGGTAGTCTGTAGCAGCATCACCTTCTCCTGGGATTTGAGCTGTTTCTCCGCCTTGTCGGTGTACAGGACAATCATCCCGGACAACACAGGGTCTGTCTGCGCGAGAACCTTGCAGATGCCAAGGATGAATGTCAGTATTATCACTATTGTCCTTATCATGCCGCCTCCTTACTCTATGGCCCTTGCAGCCCGTTTCCATCTGTTGAGGGCGTCACCGGCGATGGTGCCGATGTCCCTGTCCAGCATTCCTGCCGTGATGTTGTTCCACACATCCGTGAGCGTGTAATACCGTATGCTCAGGTACAGCCTGTTGAGCTTTTTGGAGAATGCACCGAGTTTGTCGGACAATGCCCAGAGCGTCTGTGAGCGTTCCGCGCCTGTGAGCATATTCGTTCTTCCTCCGGTGGCGATGGCTTCCCGAAGCAGCGTATAGACGGAGATCAGCTCCGTCGCCGTCTCAAGGTAGAGGTTGTTCATCGACATGGTGGCGACTATGCCCTGCGGATTGGAGCCGATGGCTTTCTTGAGCTTCCCTAAGGTGATGAAGATGCGCACGCCGTCCTCGTACAGTGTGGCGGACGCTTTCAGCGACGAGGCGAATCCGGAGGCGGTCTGCAGGTAGCCGGAGTATTTCTTCTCCCATTCGTGTATCTTGGTGAACTCGGCGGCGATGGTGTTCTGCAGGGCGGCCGTCCGTGTCTGCGCGTCGGTCTGATCCTTCACCTGCCCGTTGATGGCCTCGTTCCCTTCTGCGAGGGCGAGCCATTCCAACGGGTTGGACACGACAAGCTGCGCCCTCGCCTGCAGGGAGGCAAGGACGGCAATGATGACGGTCAGTATCTTAGCGGTTGGTAATCTCATATATTCCGTTTCTTTTGCGGCTCGCGCCCACACGTTCACGTATGAAGGGGATAAGGTTCGCACTCATATCCATGCCTGTCATGTCAAGGCGCGGAGTGGAACGGTCGCCGGAGTATATCTGTATCGTTTTTAGTCCGAATATCTGTTGGGAGAAACTGCTCTCTTCCCGGAAATCCACGATGCGGTAGAGTTCCATGAAGTCGCGGGTACGCCGGAACACGCCGTGCTCGTAGATGAACTGCTCGTCGGTGATGATAAATCTCATGCTCCGCAGATAGAGGAAGCGGTACACGAGGCAGGCTGCGATTGCCAGTGACGCCCACAGGAGGATGTTGCCCATGAACACGCCGTCGATGCCCGCCACGGCAAGCCCGGCAAGGCAGACGGCGGTGATGATAAGGTCGTTGGCGAGGTACTGCCTCGCACGGGGACGGAATATCATCGTCCCGAAACTGTATGTTGGCTGTGTCCGTGTTTTCATCGTCTCATCCCTCTTGTTTGCGTTTCCTCATTCTCCATGGGTTTGTCAAGCAGCTGGTCGTTCCAGTCCTTGTACCGGCCGTCGCAGGGTTCATACCCGATTCCACGGCTGTTGATGCCTAACCTGTCGCATACGTCCCTGAAATCGAAAGGCTCCATCGGCAGTTCGTGACGCTTGAAGTCTTTGGTCAGGTCGGTGACGACAAGTTTTTCCTTGTCCTGCGTCAGGTGGGAGGTGAACACCCTCCCGTCTTTCTGCAGGGCGAAGTTGACGGCGAACATCCGTCCGGCACGGTCTCGGTCAAAGCAAAGATGATGTATGGCTTCGGGTGTATGCTCTATCATCGACGAGAACTGCTTTTTGGTGGGTGAACCGCCGGTTGACACATACACGGCATTGGCAAGGTCGTGGTAGCCCACATTTCCCGGCTCGTTCATTTTTATCTGATAGTAGGCCATCGCGTCAAACGCGCTCTCGAACCAATAGACATCCTGTGTCGCCCCGATGGGACGGGTGAAGCCCATGTCGCTGCGGTTGTTTTCCAGCCGGGCTATCCAGAGACCTTCCGCAGCGTTGCTGCCTGCCGCCATGCCCTTGTAGGCGGTCTTGCCCTCGGCATTCGGCCTGCTGCGCTCCTCCAGTCCTACGATTTCCTTACCAGGCATTGCGGCGAGTGATAAGGGGAACGAGAGGTTGGTGTATTTCTTGCCGTCACCACGTTCTCTCGTAGCCAAAAAGAAATGGTCGGAGAAGGCCCGCTGGGTCTGGAGATTGATGCCCCTGTTCTGGAAGTAGGGATAGAACCGTTTCTGCGATTCCCAGTCGCCGTTGACGAACGTCTGCGTCTCGTATTCGTAGATGTCGAAGGGTCGTGTCTCGCGCTGTCTCCCGAAATCCCGTGGCGCACGTTCGGCCACAGGATGGTTCAGGAGGCGGTTGCAGACCAGGTTGACGAGCCGGTCGCCGGACATTCCGGGACGGTACTCGGCAAAAAGGTTCGGATGCTCCTTGATGAAGCTGATGACATTGTAGTTTTTTATCTCCGGGGGCTGGAAGCAGCACAGGCCGTTGGCGGTCACTATGAACTTGTCGCCACGCACGCGCTTCCCGTCGCTGCCTATACGGACGTAGGAGGGATAGCGCATGCCGTCCCTGCGGTTGAGCTGGTAGCCGGCGTCCACCAGCAAGTCCTGGATGTTCACCCTGCTCTTGAAATCGTCGTATGTTAGTTCTGACATGGCCGTTGGTTCGTTTTACTGTTAAAGGCCGTGCCCCATGCCGGGGACACGGTCGTCGGGAAGGTTCCTCATGGCGTCGAACTGACGCGCCGCCACATCTGCGGGGCTGTCCACTCCCGGCTTGAAATAGACATGCGGCATGGGGCCGCGGTGTCCTTCCACATAGATGTCGGGCATGGGACGGGGACCACGGAGGAGGTCATGCGTCACCACGGCTCCGGCAAGCAGGGCGCCCGATATTTTCGTGCCGAGCCCCACGGGATAGCGGTCTTTCATGTCCACCTCCTTGAATACCTTTGAAAAGAGTTTCATGCGGTGCAGGTCGTCCAGTGCCATGAATTTCTCGTACTGTTTCTGCGAGATTTCGTGGCTCACCACCTCGCCGTCGATGACGGCGGTCATGCGGTATTTCGCCTCGCCTTCGCCCTGCACGGGTTCCACACGGATGTCATCGACGGTGACTTCACGGCCGTGCCGTCCTTCGCGGAACCAGCCCTTGTTCTCGTCTATGAGGCTCAGGTCGTTGCCGTCCATGACCACGCCGCCTTTGGGCAGGTTGTCACGGAGCGACGGCTCTCGCTCCACCTGATACTCCTGCGGATTCGTCTCCTGACGGTAATATTCGTCCTGTCGGGTAATCTGCCGGTCAAGGTCAGCCTGCACTTCTGGATGTAGTTTGATGTCTATCAGCTTGTCGCTGTTGAGCATGTCCATCGTGACGGCATCGGCAAAGTCCTCTTTGATGACTCCGTTGAGTGTCTCAAGGCGTTTGGCTATGGGCTGGTCTTTGATGGAGTTGGAGGTCAGCACCGCCAATTCTTCATCGGAGAGGTTGTACTGCAAGTCCGCTTCCAGTGCCGAGGACTGTATGGTGAGGGTCTTTTTCTCCGCATCCACCAGTATGCCGTGGCTTGCCAGTACCTCCTGCCATTTCTCGTTGGAGAAATAGACATCGGAGGTGATGGTTTCCTTGTACGGGATAGCCGATACGGTCGGTCTCTGCGGCTGTCTGACAGGGGTTATCACCGTCTGCAGTTCGGCAAGCACATCTTTCTCCGCCACGGGTGCGGTGTTGTAGCCCTTGTAATAGAAGCCGTAACCGCCGGATTGCAGTTCTCCGGGCTTCATGCGTCCGTCGGGGCGGTTCGGCACCATCGGTGCGCCGGGATAATAGAGCTGGCCCCCGATGCGGCGCAGGTGAAATCCCTCCTGCATCCTCGGCGTCCATCCCAAAAACGACCAGCCCATCATGTGATGCGGCGGTACGGGAAAACGGCGGTACGGTGCGACCCTGCCGTATTCGCCCACGCCGACGCGGTAGCCGTGAAGTCCCATCGCCACACGCCCGTTGGCGTTGCGGGCATGGACAAAATCTTTCGGCATGTCGAAGTCTGCGGCGACAATGCTCGCGAAGGTGTTGTATGCCTTGCGGTTGGCGGTGTTGGTGCCCCAGTCGGTGAGGGCTTTCAGTTGTTTCTCGGTGATGGGATAGTTCAGCAACGGGGAATCATGCCCCTGCACGAGCAAGGCGAAACCGTTGCTGCTTGCGGCCACATGAGCCTGCATCCCGTTTCGGAGCAGGATGCCCTGCAGTTCGGGTGTAAGCTCAAGGGGACGCGGATTGGTGTTTGTCCTTATAGGCATGATGTTGTCTTTTTTATGCGTTTCCGTTTTCCAGTGCCTCGTCGAGCATGGCGTTCCTCATTTCCATGAAGGCAGCCGCCGATTCCTCAAGGCCGGGGTCAAGCCCCTTGCGGTGGCAGTACCATTCGTATTCCTGCGACAGCTCGCGTGAGTGATGGCTGATATATTCTTTCCAGCCGTATTCGCCGGACTGCACTTTCTCGATGAGTTTCTCTTCGGGTTCGTATTTCATATCGCTTGCGGTTTAGTGTTTGAGTGCCATGTTGTTTCGCTTGCGCATCTCTTCCCACAGTTCCTCGGTGTAGGATGCTTCGGGAACATAGTCGAGGTTGCCTTCCCCGTCGGCGACCCAGCAGCCGTTCAGACCGAAGTTGTATCTGCCGAAGCCCTGTCGCTGTTCCTCGCGCCATTTCTTCTCATCGCCGCGCGTAAGGCGCACGCCGGTCTTTTCATTGAGGTCGATGCCGATGGTGTAGAGGTCGTCACCGTCCATGACAGTGACGGGCAGTCCTTTCTGCAGGCAGGTAAGTTCGGCATTGGTGAGTTTCATCTCATTGGCGGCATATTCGAGGTTGCGGCCGATGACGGGTGTGGGAACGTAGATGATCTGGTTGGTGCCCCGGTCTATCTGGTGGAAAGCCTGTATCTCTTTCCCTTCGGGTGTGGTGACGGGGGCGATGACGGGACGGTGTTCAAGGAGTGCCTTGCGCTCTTCCTCCGTGAAACGGTCAAGGCGTCCGGCTTTGAGCTGTGGGTAGAACACCACATCCACGCTGCTGTCATCCATGCGGATGAACGCGAAGCGTGTGCGGGCATGGATATCCTCTCCGTTTTCGTCGGTGACATGGATGGGAAGAACCGGGGAACGGCGGCCGTCGAGGACGTCCTCTATCGCCTTCTGTGGCAGGTCTTCAAGCATTTCCTGTGTCAGACCGAATCTTTCGAGTATGCCGTATGGCAGTTCCTCGCTTTGAAATCTCTGAATCTTCATTTTTTTACTTTTTTGTGGGTTGTCGTTTCCGCAAAATTATATGCGACGCTCCGATTCCGAGGTGTTTATAAGTATGATTTTGCTTTGGTTTATGCTTATTTAATATAAGATGCTATAATCATACTCACTTTCATACTCTGACGGCATAAAAATGGGTATTACAGGATTTTAGAGTATGATATTTGTTGCAGACAAATACACAATGTAATATGGTATTGTCTTATATGGGTTTATTACCTTTGCACCATGTTAAGGATATTATTGATTACAGCGGGACTGTGCTGTTGCATGGCAGCGTCGGCACAGTTTCATACGGTAACGCCCCACACGGCACGTTACAGGATTGAGCATGTCGCACAGGGGACGGAAGAGAAAACAACGGAAGTGACGGAAAAAGCGGCGGTGGAAGATTTGGCGGCCGATACCGTCTCCATGCGGAAACAGTGGATAGACAGCTACCTGAGCGTGTCCTATCCGCTGAAGGAGATTTTTGTCACTTCACCTTTCGGTGTGCGTACAGACCCTTTCACTAAAAAGCGCAAGAGGCACAACGGACTGGACTTGAGGGCTGACCGGTGTGAGACTTACGCTATGATGCACGGCATCGTGGTGAAAACCGGACAGGACAGGGTGTCCGGAAAATATGTCACCGTGCGGCACGGGAATTTCTCGGTCAGCTATTGCCATCTGTCCGAATGGCGAGTGAAGAAGGGAGACTGCGTGAGGCCGGGTGATGTGGTGGGTATAAGCGGCAGCACAGGCCGCTCGACCGGTCCGCATCTGCACCTGACGGTCCGGATGGGGCGGAGGCACATCAACCCGGTAGTATTGCTTCAGTTTATCGACGAGACGCGGCGGCAGGCGTTGGAAAAGCTCTCCAATTACGGCCTTTGACATGCTGCTTTGGGTCTCAGAACTGACCTCGAAACGCTTTTTTCGACGATTTTCGGATGTTTCTCTCTGAAAAAATTGCAGGATTGAAATAAAAGCACTACCTTTGCATCGACAGTTTCCACCACGCCTCTTCTCAATGCGTACCAGGGTGGAACTTTTGCTTTTTATACACCTATGGATTATACCAAACAACCGTTGGACTATCCCCAGATTCTTCAGATGCTGAAAGACCGGGGACTAATCATCAGAGATGATAATGATGCTTCAGCACAGTTAAAAATCATGAGTTATTTCCGTCTGGCGAACTACCTCCGTCCGATGGAACAGGACAAGACTACTCATGTATTCAAGCCCAACAGCCATTTTGACAATGCCGTCAACCTTTATTACTTTGACAAGAAACTGAGGGCTTTGCTGTTTACAGCCATACAAAGTTTTGAGATAGCTCTTCGCTCAAAACTCATTCACCATTTTTCAATGGCATACGGCTCTTTTTGGATAATGGACAGGAGTCTATTTGCCGATAAGAAAATCTTCACCGACTGCTCTATCCGTGTTCAACAGGAAGTTTTCCGCTCAAAGGAAGATTTTATCCAGGAGCATTTTGACAAATATTCCAATCCTATAATTCCTCCTGTTTGGAAAACCTTGGAAGTGGTTTCTTTCGGTACATTGTCACGTATCTTCTGTAATCTATCTGATAAAGGGATAAAAAAGAGAATTGCACGAGAGTTCAACCTTCCGCAGCATAAGTTACTTGAAAGCTGGTGTAAAAGTTCGGTTACTCTCCGCAATAATCTGGCTCATCATTCAAGAACATGGAATAGAGCATACCCGATCCAGCCACAACTGCCACAATCCCTTAACGGAGATTGGATAAATCCTGCTGGTGTTGCCAATAATCGGTTATACGCCCAGCTTTGCTGCTTGGCATACTTGCAAAACGCCACCCATCCCGGCAATGATTTCAAACAGCAATTAAAATCATTATTGCAAGCTCATCCTAATGTCGATGTGGCAGCAATGGGATTCCCTGTCGGCTGGGAAAATGAGCCGCTTTGGATGTAGTACAAGTACAATTATCTTTAATAATGAAAAATACGTTTTTGGACAATCCGTGAGCGCATTTTTTGTGACCCTGTAATTCTTCATTTTTATATCAAGGCAAATTATTGGGGCATATACAATAATTGGTATTCTACACACCTCCTACGATAAATCCCGAAATGTGTTTTCCCCTTGTAATGGCAGAATGAGAGATAGTCGGCCAATATGTTTCTGTCCCCGGCTTCAAGCCTCCGCAATAGACGGCTTTTTTTATATCCCTTTCCTCCGATAACCTTTGCGGTGCCGCAGTTATAGCTCAGGCAGGCAAGCAGGAGACTGTCAGTCCCATAGGAACGATATATGGCACAGAATTTCCGCAAGTCCTTTCTGAGCAGAGCGTCAGCCTGACTTTCTGTAAGCTGCACACCTTTACGGTACGGCTCGCCCGGCTGGACGACATGACCATAGCCGATGGTCGGCCAGTGCTCCGGGCGATGACGGGTCTCGTAATACTTTATTATAAGGACTGCCCGCTCAAACGGGGGCAATTCCATAAGCCGCCGCACCATAGGAGAGGCAGCGTTTGAGCCTACACAAATACAGGCAAGCAGGACTGTGAGAAGTGTTCTGAAATTATTTCGCATGGGCTCTCCGCTGTATTTCCGCTATCATCGTTTTCACCTCGATTCCCACACGCAGGAAGTTCTTGTACAGCACACGCTCCCTTTCTTCTTTAGACGGAAAGGTGTAGAACTTGGGCAACTCCACATACCCGGCTTCCTCTTTGGCTATCTCCGCCATGTCGAAATCAGTCTTGCAGAAGAACTTGGTGGTCTGAAACTCTTCCGACTCCTGTATGTTCATACTGTCGCCGCGCCCGGTCTTGGTCTTGACGAAATCACGCGCCGTCTGTCCGCATATCCAGCCTGTCGGCATATCGGATATTTTACTTGCCGGCACGAGGCTGTCCATGTTCTCGTTCAGATTGATGCTCGTCTTATCTCGGTCTATGGTGACACCTTTCTTGAGCTGTACCACCTTGCCGAAGATGTCGTTGGAGAGCCATTCCAAGGTCTCCTTGCTTCTTGCCGAACCGCTCACCACATTGCCCACGGTCGTGATGATTTTCTGCATGCCTACCTTCCCGTAATCGGCCTCCAGCTGCGGCAGTTCCTGAAAGCCGAGCGTCACGCTCACTTTGTTGCTTCGGGCAGTACCTATCAGTCGGTCTATCTTATGGAAATACAGGGTCGGCAGCTCATCGACGATGATTGACACAGGTATATTCTTTCCCTGTCCGGTGTTCACGCGTGTAACAAGGCGGTTTAGGATAAGAGCGTTCAGCGCACCGATGATGCTTTCCATTTCGGGGTCGTTGGCAATCAGCAGATAGGACGGGTTCTTCGGATCGCTAACCTTGAGGTCGAAGTCATCACCGTCCTTATGGAATATCCAGTAGGATTCTTTGGTGGCAAGGCGCGAAGTATAGACACGGAGCGTACCTATCATGCCCTCCAATTGCTCCATCGCTCTGTTTTGCAGGGCGGTCTGGAACGGGCCGAGCAACGGCGCGACCTCGTCGTCGGTCTGTAGCACATCAAAAATGGTCTGATAGCTCTGGTTCAGGAACGAGAGAATATGCGGCATGTCGCTGTACTTGCCGAGCCAGTAGGCCGGTTCCGTCACCGGGCCGTTCTTGTATTCACGCACGATGCCGGTAGGTTTCCATATTCTCGTCACCGGGTCTTGTACCTTGTCGGCATAGAGCTGTCTGCCGGAGGCATCATACGGCTCTTTCTCATAGTTCACGAAGAAATAGATACAGGCGGCGAGGAAGTTCACAGCCGATGTCTGAAAAAACTGGTCGGAACCGCCGCCTCCCTCTTTCTTGCCTTTCTGCAGGGATTCCAGCAGGGTCTCTGCGGTCTCGCTGGCGGCGGCAAGGTTCGGGATGTATTTCGCCTGTATCGGGTTCACACGCCGGCTGTATTCCACATCAACAAAGTTGATGATGTTGAACTGGCAGTTTGGCGGTGTCTTACCCAATCGCCTGTTTTTCAAATAATGGTAGTATAGTTTGGTGGCTAAGGTAGGGAACTTGTAATCATATACAACCATAGCGAAACCTTTGGCGGAGTGTTGGCGTATGAACGGCTCGATGATGCTGAAAGTCTTACCCGAACCGGGAGTACCCACGACCCAGGTACCTCGGAACGGATTGGAGACCGACACGCACCCCCGACGGAATTTCCCCTTGTAATAGAAGCGCATGGGGATGTTCACCGAATACTTGTTCTCCACCGCTTCGGTGGCCTGCTCGAAGCTCTCGTTCTCAAAGTTGAAGCGGTCTTTGAGAAGACCGTCCTTCAGGAACTTCGAGATATTGTCGAGAGCAACATGGATAAGTACCGCCCCGACGACGGATAGTATCATGTAGAGCCAGATATTGACCTTCAGCGTGTAGATGCGCGGCATGATGGAGAAACCGAAGAACCACACGGACAGTATGACCAGTCCGACACCGCCGAGCAACGGATAGAGCACCTGCTTCTGCGCATCCATCTCAAGGTGCTTCTTGTTGCGCGTTCCCACGCAGGTGATGCAGATGAGCAGGAAGGTCGTCACCTTGGCATATATCAGGTTGCCGTCATGGTAGATGAACCATGTCTTGATGCGGTCATGGATGTCCACGAGCACCCCGTTCCAGTGGTCGAGGGTCTCCGGATCGACGGCGTACTCAAAAAATTCCAACAGCAGCGACACATAGACCGCCGCACGGAATATCTTGTAAAGTCCCTGTATCTCTTTCGTTTCTTCCATAAATTATTCTGTTATCTGTTCCTGTGTATGCTCTGCCGCCTGTTCTTCTGTCTCCTCTGCTCCAAATCTGTACCAGCGGTCGTTGACCTTGACCGCTTCCATACCGAGATATGCGCCTTTTTCCTGCAGGGCGGCATCTATACGTTCGACGCTTACCGGGCCAATACCGCTGATGCCTTGCAGGTAATCCCTGTCAAGACAGGCCAGCTCTCCGATGCACGTGATGTTATGGTCTTCCAGGATTGACTTGACCGACGGCGGAATATTCAGAACCGACACCGGCTCCGAGAGATTGCTTACCTCTTCCGCCTGTGTCTGGCCCGTGTCGATGTCCAGCCCGGCCTTGATTCTCTTCAGCGAGTCAATCCGGATTTCAAGCTGCGCTATCGTGTCCATTCTCTGACGGATGGTTTTCTTTATTTCGTTAGTCTCGTTGATGAGTTTCTCCTTTTGGGTCAGCATCCTTTTCCGTTTCGTTTTCATGGACCGGTTCCCGGATTCAAGACAATCCTGTTCATATTTGAGTTCTTTGACAAGTTTGTCCAACTCTATCGCATGGCTTTTCAGGACAGTGTTTCTCTCGTTGTAGGATGCCAAGCCGCCGAGGATGCCGTCAAAGCGGCTGAGCAGGGAATCCATGGTTTCTTTCCGTGATTGCAGGAAATCACAGAGCTGCTGCAGTTCCTGACGGTGGGATTCCACCTTTACGGAGTTATAGGTTTGTATCAGCACCAGCAATATCAGCACAATGCCGAAAAGGATATGTATAATGTTCATGTCGTTCTTCATTCTAATCGTTCAATGTTACAATGGGTCTCACTTTGTGTGACTGGAGCTTCGGTGTCTCCTGCACGGCACCGCTGCCGAGCGAGTACAGCCATGCTTTCGAGGTCTCCTGACCGGCTACTTCCGTGGATGTCCAGTACCATACCTCGTCCGCATCGTCGGGTAACGGTTCTCCACCGCATCTTTCAATGATATGGTTAATGTACGGCTTGGCCACATACAGCAGTCGCATCTGGGCCACCGAGGGGATATAGGCACTCTGCCCATAACGCCACATGGAGAACACGGCATTGGCCGCCGGCGAACCGCAGCCGCTGTTGGCATACATCTCGTAGGTGTTGGCGTTGCCGTCATGCGCGTACAGGTCGGCGGATGTCCCCTGTGCCACGCCCACGCTGTCGGCGAAGGCTTCATCGGGAAGGTCACGGAGGTACACGGCATATCCGTTCCCTTCCATCTTTTCATCATTGTGGAGATGGAACACCACGGCTATAGGTTCCTTGCCCTGACGGTCACAGTCCTCCAAGGCCATGACACGGCCGTCGGTGCAGAGCACATGTCCGACTTTCATCGAGGTGTCGGGAAACTCGTGATGCCCGTCGCATGACGTGAGAGCCACGGTCAGCAAAAAGACGAACAGACCGAAGTAGTTGCACTTCAACATTTTCCACGTTCTGCACCATTTCACCCTCAATCCCTTGCTTCTGGAACGGCTGTCCGTCTGCCTGCGGGCATTGGCGCGGTTGATAATCTTGTTCATACGGTTCAGTATTTTCACATAATTGGTTTTCATGACTTCTTATTTTACAGGTAGTTTCACGCCTAACACGATGCCTGTGCGGAACAGGTCTTTGCCTTTTATCATCAGGTCTGACTTCACCTGCCAGTACACCTGCCAGCCGCCACGCAGACGGTAGTTGTGCTCATAGCCGGCGTGTACGCCTCCCAGCACCCTGTGGGTGTCCGAGCCGAGCGAACCGCCGAAACGGAAGCTACCGTAATGGTTGCGACCGCGTACCACGCACGGCTTGTAGGCGGCACCTATGCTCCACGAACGGTAGTTCTTCCAGAACGAATCCGGGCAGACATGGCCGCATGAGGCGCATTTGTCCCATTTGAGATAGCCGTTGGCGAAAAACTCCCAGGCATTGTGGTAGGCGTTCTCACGCTCATAGCTGAGTGTGGCGTCCAGCCCGTTCTCATACAGTAGTCCGACGCCGAAGGACACACGCCCGTCACGGTCTCCGGCAAACGCTGTGGCTGACACCGCCAGCACAGCGACAAAAATCATCAGTATCTTCCTCATGGCTTATTCCTCCGTCAGTAATGCGTTGCTGAATCCGTCAGCCGACAGCACGTCCTCATAATCTATGTTCACGGATATGGTGCGCCCGGAAATCTGCTTCTCGGTCAGCTCCACCGTCAGCACCTTGTCGTTGGGGAAGGTCAGCTTCTTCACCACGATCACGTTGCGGTAGCCGTGCAGGAACGATCGGGACTGCTCCAGTACCAGCTCCGGCTTCAGCTCCACGACCTGCGAGTTCGTGGCTTTCGACACCTTCTTGTCGGAGAGCTTGAGCCTTACCTCGTCAATGTCGAAGCGGATGTTGGTGCGGTTGTCCACCGAGAAGTCGAGGAAGAAATAGTCCCCCGCCGAATAGATGTTATTCAGCCGCATGGTCATGCGATGCTTCTTGCTGCTCACGTTGCGGAACCTCGCGGGCGATGTCCATATCTGACGAGCGTAGCGGTACATGTCCTCCGTTGACATCGACACGGCAGGATTGTGGTAGGCGGTGCGCTCCGACAGCTCCACCTCCTTGCTGGTGACGGCCTCCGTCAGCCGTGTCGTGTACAGCAGGGCGTACTGCGTGCGGTAGCGTTCCGTGACGATGGTGACGATGGCAAGCACCTCGCCGTCCTCATGCCCGGCCTCCTTCGGCTTCAGGCGGACGGTGTTGTTGATGGGCTGGTCGCCGGCCACCAGGTCTGTGGATATGTCCACAAAGCGTATCGGCTCGGAGGCGGTGATGACGGTCGTCACCTGTTCGTTGACGGTAAGCTGCTCCATTTCCCGGCAGGTGGTCTGCGCCTGGACGGAGTGGAATGCGGCGGTGAGCATGACGGCCGCAAGAATCTTTTTAAGCGTTGTTCTCATTGTTGATATTGTTGTTTTCGTTTTCTGTTTCCGTGAGTTTTTCTGCCTTTATCCGTTCTTCGGCTATCCGGCAGTAAGCGGCATCGGTCTCGAAGCCGATATAGTGCCGTCCGCTTCTGATGGCGGCTATGGCGGTGGTTCCTGAACCCATGCAGTTGTCAAGCACCACGTCCCCTTCGTCGGTATATGTCCTTATCAGGTACTCCACAAGGGCGACGGGCTTCTGCGTGGGATGATAGAAGGCACCTGCCTTGTGTTCCTTCGCTATCTGTATGACGGAAGTCGGATATTTGTCATCGGCAATACGGACGTCGGTCATCCTCATGCTACCATAGCACCGGTTGGTGAATGTCGGCTGATTGCGGCGGCCGTGGTTGCGCTGCGATTTGTCGCAGGGTATCATCTGCGGATGGTACACGGGCAGGTGCTCGTAAAACACAAGGATATCCTCATGCTTCCTTAGCGGCATACGATTGGCGTTCAGGTGGCCGCTGGCCCTGTCCTTGTACCAGACAAGGTTATACCGCCACAATCGGGGCTGGGACATCAGCAGCTTGGCCGTGAACATTCCCTGCCCGAACAGGATGACGGGACTGTCCGGCTTGATGATGCGCCGGTACTGCTCCCACAAAGGGGCAAGCGGTATCGGCCTGTCCCAACGGGCTTCCCGGTTCTTGCGGTTCAGTATGCCGTATGGCAGGTCGCACACGACGGCATCGACACTTCTGTCGGCAATCCTTTTCATTCCTTCCAGGCAGTCCTCGTTGTATATTTCATCAATGCGTATCATCGTCCTACCTGCTTTTATTGTTTTCCCTGCTGTTTACCAGATAGACGAAGGTGCCGTACTTGAGCTTCACCTTGTTCTTGCGTATGGCTTTCGCTATGGCTCCGGTGGTCTGCTGGTAGGCGTTCTGTATGGCCTGCATACCCCACTGCGCCACGTTGTTGCCGTAACTGCCGTTGTTGATGCTCATGTTGCTGCTCATAGCCCCGGACGCAATATCTTTGGTCGTCTCACGGAAAGAGGAGTTGGGCACATAAAGCCCCTCCATGCCATCGGTGTCGTAGAGGGTCAGGCTCACCTTCAGCAGTTCGTCATCCACCATCAGGCTCTTGACGGTGCCCTTCACGCGCTGCTGCCCGAATCCGCTCATGGTGGCGTACATATACGAGCCTTTTGCGAGGACAACGTCGTTTATCTCCACCTCGTCGAGCAGGCGCAGCCTTACACGCGAGCCGTCAACGGCTTTCACATCCTCGTCGATGATCGCCTTGATAAGGTTCGGCTCCGGCTCGTTCTCGGCAAGGGTGTTGAAATAGGCGGAGTTGGGCTTCTTGGCTTTCACCACGGTCTGTGTGGCGGCATCTTCGGGCGGCTGTGTGACGGCATCCGCATTCTCCGTTACCGTGCCTGCCGTCCTGAGCGTGTCATTGGAGACCGGCTGCGGTTGCTGCACTTCCTCCATGCCTTTCTGACCGTTCAGGCGGGCTTCGGCGAGTGCCTTGTTCAGCTCGTCGAGGGCTTCCTGCTGGCGTTGTGCGCCGTGCCGGAGGCGTTCATCCTCGCTCATGGGTTCCGTAACGGAGTCGTTTGCCATCGCCATGCCGCGCTCCCGGCTCATGTCGAGGCGGGACTGCATCTCCTGAAGGCGGCGTTCCGCCTCTTCGTCGAGCAGGGCGAGGTCCTGTTCCGTATATTTGGAGTCGTAAGCCTCCGTTCCGGTTCCCTGCTCCCGGTCAATGTTCTCCACGGCCGAGTAGTCCTGTATCTTGCCGTAGGACTTTGCCATGTTCTCATACTTGCCGCCTATCTCGTCGGTACGGAGCTGCGCCTGCGGCAGTTCCGGGTTCAGGTACTCCGTGGTCTGCATGCCGGACGGCTTCTCCGCCAGTTTCACGTCGAAGACATCGAAGATGAAGTAGCCGGCTCCCAGCAGCAGGGGGTAAAGGATGGCCGGGAGCATGTATTTCGGCGCACGCCAGTTAATCTTGCTTGTAAGTTCTTTCAGGGTCATTGCTCTCTGTTTTTATGATTGGTTTGTTACGTTTCTGTCTCAGCAGCTCTTCCTGGTGCTGCGTGGCCGTGACCGTCTGCTCGGTCTTCGGACGGTTGTATATCTCCACCATGCGGCAGATGTTCAGCGTCAGGCAACCGATGACGATGCCGAACACCAGCGTGAGGAACATCTTGGGATGCCGGCAGGCGAAGCACTGCGTATATCCGGCGGCTTTGTCGATTTTCAGCAACCTGGCCCACTTGCGTCCTGCACTGACCTCCTTCTCGTACCTTTCGGCATACCGGGGGTCGTTTTTGTCCGGCATCTTCTCTCCGAGTATAAGTTTCTTCCATCCCATAATCAGTAGCTGTTTTTGGTTCTCTGTTCGATGTCCTTGTTAAGCAGGGTGCGCCAGTTCACGATAAGCAGCCCGTGGGGGTTGTTGTCGGTGCGGGGCACGCGTTTCAGCTGTCCTGCCGTCACCAGTTCCCTGGTAAGGATGGAGGTGCGGCGTTCGATGCGCTGCCTGCCGTAGTAGGTGAACTCCATCTTCTCCTTGTTGAAGCTGATGCTGTCACAGAATATCGAGAACACCGCAGAGGTGCCCATGATATTGTTGTAAAATCCTTTTTCTTTCAGGGTGTTGTACTGGGCAAGCCCCGTCTCGTCCACCAGATACATGGCTTTGTCAAGCGTGTATTTGATGTATTTGTCATCGGGAGCGAGCGTGAAGAAGTAGTGGTGAAACATTTCCACATGGCTCTTGGCTTCCACATCGAGGGTCTCCTCCATGGTGGTGCGTTGCACAAGGATGGGCACATTGCCGTCCAGTACATAGATTTTCTGCTGGGCGTCCACCACCATGGAACGGGCCGTCCAGATGCTCGACAGGCTGATTACGATGCACCCGGCAAGGAACAGGGCGCAGATTATCATCACGAGCTTGATCTTGTTTTCCAAATTCTTTATGACCATTGTCTTATATTATTTTATAGGATTCCTACACCTTATTACATATATTATCGCATCATGGATGAAATCGCGCCGGTCGTTGACATCTTCGCCTGCTGTGCCACACCCTCGCCGAAGTTTCGCGTAGAGAAAGCCGTATCTCCTTCAGGTATCATCCACGCGGCCAAGTCCGGCACGAGGTTCAGGCACTTGAGAGCCACGATGCTTGCAGCCATCAGATAGCCGGCCGAGAAGAACGAGTTTTGCAGGTAGGCTGCCATCGTCGCCTCACTCTGCGTGATGGCTGTCAGGTTCTCCACCTGTATGCACAAGACAATATCAAACAGGAGCAGGACATAAAATCCTACGAAGTACAGCATGGCTCCGTAGAAATGTACCGTCAGATAGCGTATCATCCATTTCGCCCAGGCTCCTTCCCATTTAGGCAAGAGGGAGAAAGCCCACTGAATCGGACCGAAAATCGTCAACATGCCAAGTAGGATTTGCTGGCAATAGATCGTCGCCCACCAACCTATTCTAAAGACAATCAGCGCAATAACCATCACAATTTTGTCTATACAGACGGTCGCACCGGAGACAAGACTGGTGAACCACAGCTTGCTGGCATCCGTTTCCATATTGGTGACTTCATCGACTCCGGTTTGCTCCATCGTCGATTCTATCAGGGCGGGGTCCATCGTACCGGCACGGGCTACGTCCGCCTGTGCCTGAAGGCTGGTATATAGCGTGTCGCGGACGAAGATGAGCTGCTGCACTTCCTCGAACTTATCCCCAATCTGGGCGGCTTCCGCCTGATACAGGTCATGGGTGTATGAGCCGATGGCATTGGGGATGTACGAAAGGAAATCGAGCACACACCAGCTGCTGCCGCTGTTGTGCATCCCCGTGTCCGCAGGAGGATACCACCATGTCATCACTATGGCCACCGCCAAAGGACGGAACAGCTTCATCACATCGAGCGGCTCGTTCTTCACCATCATCTTGTACGCCATGCCTGCCGCCATGATGATGGCGAATAATGCCGCCAGTGCCATGCACATCTGCAATATCCACCAGAATGGACCTTGTGAACCGGTAAAAGTAGCGTCGCACAAGAACTCGTTGGTCTGAAAAATCACGTCATCCACCTCTTCTTCAAGCAGGTTGATACCAAAATCGCTAAGAATATTGTCTGCCATTGAATTTTGTTTATTAGTTCTTTATTTCTGAATCTGTAGCCCTTATTTATGGCTGGTTGACACTGTTTCCTGTAGCGCTCCAGCACGCATCGCGCCACCGGGCAAGTGCCTCCGCCGCATACACGGCGTTCTTGTTTTCCCTTTCATAACTTGATGCCAGTAGTGAGGCGGTCGTCTTGCTGTTGGCCAGATAGACGAGATAGCGTATCAGTTCCTCGTTCTTGCGCGACACGTCGGCATAGATGCCCAGGTACTGCTTCTTGCGCTGCGAGTTGGGCATATACGCCTCCTGTGTCGCTTTGATGGCCGACTTGAACACATTGTAGTATTCCTTCCACACCGTCTGCTGGCCGGGGGAACCGCCGAGCTGCAGGATGCGGTCTATGTTCTTCTTGAAATCCGCCATCTTGGAGTTGAGCTTGTCTCCCTCCGCCAGCCATGCCACATCCAGTGCGCCGCCTGTGCGGTCGGCCACGTTCAACGCCTCTATCTCGGCGCGTTTCGTCATGGCGGAGTCCAGTTTCTCAGCATCGTCCACCTGCCAGTATCCGGCGATTCCCGCCGTGGTGCGGAACGACAGCTTGTTCTTCGCCGAGGCGGTCTTCCGGTAACTGTTGTGCAGGAGGGTGTAATACAGGTCCGGCGTAAGGGAGCCGGAGCCGATTTCCGCTACGGTAAACTGGTTCTGCTTGGCGGAATCATGGTTGTAGGTCACGTTCTGTGCCGTGGCCGAAGTCACGCACATCCCTGTCATCAGATATAGCATCAGTCGTCTCATTTCCTGTTCCTGTATGGGTTAAGCCCGCTCTGCCGCCACCGCCCGAAGGCGTCCTCTATGATGAGCGACCGTGAACGGGGTGTGTAAATACTTTCTTTCCAATAGCCTATCCGAACCTGAATGTATCTCCATGTGTCGAAATAGGCCGCATTGAGCAGTTTCTTGATGTTGTCAAGGCTCGTGTTGATGCTCTCCAGCACAAGCATGAGGTCGGATGTCAAGCACGCGGCGGCTCCCGTGGCATACAGCACAAGGTCGCTGACCGAGCGGTACAGCCCCTTGCCCTCGGCCGATATGCGGTCGATGCACCTCAGGCTTATCCGTATGATGACGGTGTCCTGCAGGGCGAGCCTGTTGCGTTTCAGTACCTTGGAGTTGTAGTCTTCGAGCAGCTTCTTGTAGTCGCCGATGCGGTCGCTCACCGTCTGATAGGTGGAATACACGTTCATGGAGGTGCGGAGCGACTGGTACAGCACGTCTATCACATCGAAAGCCCTGGTGTATTTGTCAAGGTCGAAGTTCAGCACCTTGTAGTCTTCCGCCGCCTTCGCGCTGTACTCGTGCAGCAGGTTGTTGCTCTGTTCCAGCGTGGCACGGGCGAGAAGCAGGCTGCGCTGGTTCTTATGGTCGGCGATATACGCTTCCACGGAGGCCACGTCGAAGCCCCATTGCGCCCTGACGACGGCCGGCATCGCCAGCATCATCAGCGTAAGCAGTATGTAGATTTGCACTTTCATTCGGTCGGTTCCTCCATATATCTGTAGTTGCGGCTTCCGGCCCCGTTCATCCAACGGGCGAAGCTCTCGTCAAGAATCGTGCGCCTGCGTCCCTGCTCGTCGTTGATGTAGGGGGCGGCATTTTTCAGCACGTCGATGATAGACAGCTTGTAGTGCATCATCTTCTCAAGACACACGAGGTCGGCATAGATGCGTGTCAGGCGGCTGTCCACCTCACGCGCTATCTCCAGTCGGTCAGACGACCACAGCAGGTGGTAGGTGTCGCCGCTGTTGTCCTGCTCCACCGGTTCGTTCCTGATATATTCGGTGCTGACGGTACAGGAGGGATAGTCCCTAGCTATCTCCGAGATACGGGCGTTCACCGTGGCGGCGTTCTCCCTGTCGCTTTTGTCCGGGTCGAGCTGCAGCACGTCCACGACCTGCGTGTCGCTGTAATCCGCCGTCAGCGTCCATTCTATCTGCATGATGGCCCGGTGTATCTTGATGCCGAGGAAATACTTCGGCTTGCGGGCAATGCTCAGCGTGGCCTTGAACGTAATCACGGCATCCATGCTCCCGGAGGTGGCGGTGCGCACATAGGTGTAGCCTTCCCAGTGTCCCTCTCCCTGCCAGGTGAGGTCGAAGGCGGTCTTGCAGTCGTTCATGATGGCGGGGATGCGGTAGTAGTCATCGGTGGGCACATCCTCGCCGCCGGCGGCTTCCTCACGCGCAACCCGCAGGTCAATGAGTTTCTGTCTGAAGCCCTCCTGCTGGCGTGTCAGTTCCTCTATCCGGCTCTTGTTGGCGTTGTACTGCTGGCGCAGTACCGTCGCTTCCTCCACGGTGGCATTGGCTATCCGGCTTATCAGCGACCGGTTCTCGGCATTCAGTATGTCTATCTGCGCCTGAAGCTCCGCAATGCGGTTGTTGTATTCCGTTTCCAGACGGTCAAACTCCGACAGGTCGAGGCTGTTGTCCGTCAGCGTGGTCTGCATGGCGCACTCCTTGGAGTGGCCGTTGAGCGAACCGCCGCAGCTACGGCATTTGTACTGCGTGTTGCCCTGCGATATGGTGAACCCGTCATGGCAGGTCACGGAAATAATCACGCTCTCCGTGCCTTTCATCTTGGCTTCGTCGGTCGCCTGGTAATAGTTCTTGGCATCCGAACCGATGTAATAGACATATCCTTCCTCGTTATCGTTGAACTCCGACAGCCGTGCCTGCATCTGCCGCTGGAAGGTGCCGAGGTCCATCGAATAGGAATCGAACACATCCTCATATATCTCTTCCGTCCGGTTCCAGCTCTTGGTGACACGGATGGAATAGGCGTAGGACTTGGCGTACTGCCTGTTCTTCTTTGACAGGATGTATGCGTATCGGGAATAGGAAATGGAATAATGGAAGCCATCGCCCGATGCGTTCATCTGCTTGACCTTATTCCTCGACCATCCGGCGTAGTTCTCCGAGTTGGAGAGTATCTGCTCCGTCTGTGCCGACGAGGGGTAGAAGTCCGCGTCGGTGGTGTTGAAGCGTGTCCACGCGCCGCCGTAAAGGATGCTGTTGTCATCCGTGGGAGGCATGTAGTCGCAAAGTGTCTCGCTGCCGCTGTCACGGCGGTAGATGTACCAACGCTGGGTGTAATACTGTCCCATCGTCTCACGGAGATAGTCGGTCATCCACGAGGTCATGTTGTAACTGTCTATGCTGAACAGCCGGGCCACGTTTCCCGGACCGCCGACCATCGAGAGCAAGGTTCCGCCGAGGTCATGCTCAAGGGCCTTGTAGAATCCGTAGCTGCTCTCCGCCGCGTTCACGATGGCGGTGACGTTCCCCTTGGCGATGTCGTTGAACGAACTGCCGCCGAGCAGGGCCTCCATCATGTTCTCAGCTCCCGCACCGGCTATGCTGACTCCCATGTCGTACAGGGTGTTTACATCGGATTTGAGATTTTCCTTGTTAAAATGGTTGGGAATGTTGCCGAGATCGTCGAAGAATCTGCGCCAATCCACGCTGCCGCCGCCGGCAAGGTCGAACAGTGGCTGGAACTGAGGGGCGAGCTGCAGGAACACCACGTCACGGAAAGACAGCGAGCTGTTGGTGACGATGGACTCGAACTGCATGCAGAGCGTCTCCACCTCGTGGCAGACCTTGAACAGGTAGCTGCCCCAGTAGAGCGCAGTCTGGGGCGAACGGAGCATCATGCCCGCGACAGTCCATATCTTCGGCATAATCTTCGCGCTCACCAATGAATAGATTCGGCGGTAGTAATAGTTTTCCGTGGCACTGCTCCAGATGCCGAGGTCGGTCAACGCCTTGCGGTCAAGGTATTTGGACATGAAGATGCCGGCCGTGGCGACTTCCGCCGCACTGTAACGGTCGAGTATCTTCCTGACCTGTTCGCTGTAATACATTTCCGTAGCCGTCTCCGTGCCGAAAGCGGCGGTCATGGCGGCCAACGTTTTCTTGTCGTAGTTGACGGAATACCACACCGAGGCCGCAGCGTCGGACGCTACGGTCAGCAGTAAGGTCAATATGATCAGGAGGCGGTTCATGCTTGCAGTCAGTTTGTCGTTTTATTTCCCTTTCTTCACCATCCCTGTCTTGAGGAAGCGGTATTTGCCGGAGGTGCAGCCGTCGTTGGCGGGTGTGTACTCCACATATCCGCGTGACTGCAGTTCCTCGCTGGCGGCTTTCATCGCCGTGACGCTGTAACCGCTGACAAGGCTGAGCAATGCGGCCGGATTGATGCTGATGGTCTCCTGACGGTCACGCCTGTAGCGATAAAGCAGGTAATAGAACAGCACGGTGGCTTCCTTGCTGAAATTGTTGTTGTCGCAGTCGCGCCAAAATTCCTCTATCAGTTTGTTCTCGTTCATGATGGACTTTTGTTTATGGTTTTACTTTGTATCGTTTCTTGTGGGCAGGTTCAGCACATGGCCGGCTTTCTGCACCCGTCGGGCAAATTCCAGCGGGGCACCGATGCCGGAGTTGTCCCAGTCCCTGCAATATCTCTCAATGGCCTCCTGATGGCTGCATCCCAGTTCCGCCTTGTAGAGCTTGAGGGCATCTTTCTCGGCACGCTCCGTGGTGTAGGTCATGTAGCATTCGTGGGATTCCTCCACACCGTACACACTGCTCGTCGAGCCTCTGCGGATGAACACCTCACGGAAGAAGGAGCGGCCGTCCTTGTTGTCAAGCCGGTTGATGGTGAAAATCTTCTTGCAGTCCACATCGGTGAGTCCGAGGATGGCCTTGATATTGTCGAAGCGTTCACGGAACTTGCTCTGGTCGAGCAGCATCACCACGTCGGAATTGTTGATGATGGCCTCCTTCACAATCTCGCTGCCGATGATATCCTGTATTTCCTGTGTCACGACACCGACCGATGCCCAGAACTTGCGGGCCGTTTTGTAGAGGTACTTGATGTATTCGGCCATAAGCGGGGTGGCGATGGCTTTCCATGCCTCCTCAATCACAAGGACTTTCCTGTTCTTTTTCAGGCGCATCTTCTGCAGGAACACATCCATGATAATCAGTGTGACTATCGGGAACAGCGTGGCGTCATCCTTGATCGCGTCGATTTCAAACACGATAAAGGTCTCGTCAAACAGCGTGCTGTCCATATTCTCGTTCAGCGTGGTCTCGTGGCTGCCTCCCCGGTAAAAGTCACGCAGCTGGTAATTGAAGTCAGCCGTGTCGATACCTTTCAGCTCATTCTCACTGATAATCTCCGGTATGCGGGTCACGGCGAAGTCGAAGAACGAGTTGAACGACAACGGCGCATCTATTTTACCCGTAAAGTAACTGCGGTAGTATTCCTCGATGGTCTGGCCGATGAGCCTGTCCTCGGTCTTCGTCACGACTCCCTCCGAGCCTTTCCATATCTGCAGGATAAGATTTTTCAGGAAGTTGATTTTCTCGATGTTTATCTCTTCCTTGGTAATCTTAAACGGGTTCATGGTGATGGGCTTCTCCTCTGTATAGGAGATGTACTTGCCGCCGAGGTACTCGCAAAGCCCCTCGTAGGAGTTACCGGTATCGACCATCACGACATCCGTTCCCTGCTCATGGAGCTGGCGCACAACGGAGTTCATGTGGAACGACTTGCCGCTACCCGAAGGCCCCAAACAGAAGAAATTGCTGTTGTCGGTCATCTTGACCTTTCCCTCCTTGCCGGTGATGTCGATGGCTACCGGCATCCCTTTACGGTCGGTGTAGTATATCTTCAGCGGGGTGTCCTCGCTGTGTTGCACGTGCTCCTTGTACATCAGGCAGGCGGCGGCATCCGACAGGGTAAGGAAACGGTCATATTCGGGATTCATGCCGTAGCAGTTTCCCGGAAACGAGTTCACGAACAGTTCAAGCTGGTTGTAGGCACGCTTGGAGATGTGGATGCCCATGCGCCCGAACATATTTTCAAGGTGGTTCACGGGCTTCTGCATATCCACGTTGCGGGGGCAGCACACGACGAGGTTGAAGTGCGTATAGACAAGCTGCTTCCCCTCGCGTGCCACCACTTCCTGCACCTGCTTGATGTCCTCCACGGCAATCTGGTTGCTCGGATTGGGGATAGAGGCATGGCGGTTCTTCTTTTTCTCAAGGGACGAAAGCTCCCGTTTCTGGTTGGGGATGAAAATCATCTGGTTGTAGATGACGGTCTCCGCCTCCGGGATGCTGTCGATGGCTGACATGAGGTCAAGGGGCATTCCTGTGTTATTCACCTCCACGTTGGCGAAAGGACGGACAAGGGACGGCAGTCCCGCACAGTCCACATCGACAAGCGAGAACACGCGGCACTTGCGGTCGCCCATGCCGATGCTCTCGTCATCCACCTTAAAGTTGTTCATGGTGACGACCGGACTGTCGAAGTCCATCGCAAAATAGCGGTCAACATGGTTGTCGCATTCCCCGGCAGTCAGGAAGCGCACCTTCAGGCCGCCGTCGCGCAGTTGGTCCTTCACCTTGCGGATCTTCACGAGAAAGTCCTTCCATTTCTTCATGTCGAAGGAATACAGCTTCCCTTTCTTCGATTCCTGCGTGATGACAAGATAAGTGCGCGTGTCGGTATAGGGACGGCCTTCAAAGTAGGCGAAATAGGAACGTGACAGGAACTCCTTGTCCTTCGCGTCCGCCTGCGAGAAACGCCTGCGGGAGAACACGTCCTGCTTGTGTATGGCATATCCTTCGCCGAGGGTCTGCGCCACTGCCGTGAGCAGGTGGCAGAAATCGTAGTAGCGGTCGGCGTCGGCGGAATACTTCTGCACGGGATTCTCCATCTCAAGCACGGCGGAATACTCGCCGGTCTTGGTGTATATGACACCGATGCCGTCGTTGTCCTCCACAGAGAAATAGATGTCACGGAAGACGCGCTTGCGTTTGCCTCCCGTGCCGAATACGGCCACCGAGATCGCCATCCCTGTCAGGGTAGCCGCGAAAAACAGTATCACATACCAGGTCATGACGGTCAGAATAGATAAAAGAGTCTTGTTTTCATGTCGCTGTGCTCCTTGGAGTTGTAGGCAGTGATGAACCATCCGCTCATGTCGATGGAGTAAAAGGTGTCCGCGCCCGATTCGCAGGAGGTGGCATAGGTGCCTTCCGGCATCTTGAAAAATGAGGGCAGGCTGTCCTTGTGCTTTTCAAGATAATGGGCAAGCCGGGCCATTTCCGCCAATGACGGAATGTAGGCTGACGGCAGCACCCGTTTGTCCTGAAAGTTCTTCAGGTCGTGTCCGTTCGCATTGCTGAGTATGGCCTGCGTGAGTGCCGCCCCGTCGTCGAATCCCAATGCGCAACTGCCCGGATATTTGATACGGGGACTGAACACGATATGGTCCTCTTCCTCCTGCGGCTGACCGAAATATCCCTCACGCAGTTTGCCGTCCGCCGTCTCAAACACATGGCCGGTACGGAAAGACCGCTTCCCGAACCAGTTGCACGTGTTGTTGTCATCCAGAGCAACGGCCTTTCCGTGGCGCCCGTCAGTCTTTATGACCCAGGCAAGGCTGTTCTCGTCGAGCTTGGGCGAGATGGTGCCGTCCTTCTGCAGGAAATATCCGGTCTTGACCGAATCGGTGGCTGCGACAGGCGGTTTCTCGAAAGGATGACGGGTATCGACCCAACTGCTGCCCAACGACAGTCGGTCGTCGCTAACATGGAGGCGCAACTCTGTGATGCTTCCTCTCCGCAGCGGCGGCAGTGTGGTGGAGACGGACAGTTTCTTCCCGTTGACCTTGAGGGTGATGTGTATCTCCCCGGAATCCTCCGTAGGAATGAGATTAAAATCGTACGGGATGCCGTTGTTCAGCAGGCAGTCCGAAAGCACCGAGCACACACGGTCGGTATCGGAGCGTCTGCCGTCCAGCATCCCCTTGAGCGGAATCAGGAAGCCTGCGGTTGCCACACAGTCTCCCTGTATTTCCAGAATCTGCATCATATCGCTGATATTGTCGCTTTTCAGTATCAGGCGCAGCAGGGCGGTAAGTTCTTCTAATTTCATTGTAATCTTTGTTTTGTCGTTTGTCTGTGTCACGGATTGTATCTGTCCGGCAAGTTTCTCGCCGAGCGGATGGCTCACCGCAACGGTGTCGGCCGGATGCAGTGACGGAAGGAACGGATAGCAGACAAGGGGCGAAGCCGTGCTGTCCGCCATGACGGGGACCGAGGGCTTGAACACCTTGCCGTCGAAACGGAATTCCACGGCCTTGCCGTCCTCCATGCCGTCAAGCCATACAGCCAGCGAGCCTATCGCTTCCAGCTCGGCCGTTGTCCGTCCCGACACCTCTATCTCAAGAGGCTTGGACATCTTCGACCAGCCGTCCTTCACCTTTTCCGCCGTATGGTGCGCTGACAGGGCATCCCCGTTGCGGGTGTTCCCGGAACAGCCGGCAAGCAGCAGGGCAAGCAACATTATCAATCCGAAATTTCTCATGCTTTCAAATCTTTTTTGAACTGGTGTAAACGAATATCCCTTTGTCGGTCTTCTTGGAGTGAAGCCCCCTGCGCTGTTTCACCATGATGAAACCGGCTCCCGTACCGACCGCCATAACTAGTATGACAAGTCCGGTGAGGAAGCCCAGCACACAGTAGCCGATGATGAATCCGACTATCGCACCGCCGGCGGTTCCGGCCGCCCAGTAGATGTAGCGGCCCTGGATACCCAGGAATTCAAGAGGCTTCTGAAGCCCCTTGAAAACCGGGTAAGCGGTATAGCCGTTGTCTGCGTTCTCTGCCATAAGGTCAGGAGATACCGAAGAACAGGGGCAGTGCCTGGGCTGCTGCAATCAGGAAGATGCAGGCTCCAACCACCATCATTATTTTTTTCTTCACGTCCTGCTCCTCGTTGTTCATGGCGATATAGACGCTGATCGCGCCCACGACGGCCACGACGCCGGCGATGGCGTAGCAGAGCTTGACGACGATGGGCACATACTTGGCGATTTCCTCCGTGACCGTGGTCAGGGCCGATGTGCCTGCCTCATAGTTTCCGGCGGTGTTCTGGGCGAGGCAGGCGACGGTGCCGACAAGCAACATGAGTGCCAGCGAGCTGAATCGCGGGGATGTGACGAATTTCCTGATGGAGTTCTTGATTTTCTGTAATTTGTTCATCTGTTTCGTTTTGAAATTGTTTAACGGTTCTCTTATTCCTCATTTGCGCATTTGAGTCTGTTTATACACGGTAGCCGAAGAAGGCGGGGAACACGATGGTAGCCCCGATGATGAACAGGATGGCTCCCACCACCATCATTATCTCTTTCTTCCAGCCTTCCTCTCCGGCGTTTATCTTAAAGTAAATCTGCAGGCTTGCGATGACGGACACGATGCCGGCCACGGCATAGCAGACATAGACCACGTACAGTAACATCGTTATCACGAAGTCGTGGGCTTTCGCCAGTCCGTCCGCGCCCCAGCTGTAATCCACTCCGCCGCATTTGGCGAACGCGGACTGGCAGCAGACGGCAAGTGCCACCGTCAGTGCCGCACGTGCAAGGTCAGTATGTCTCACGGGTATGGCTGACTGTGGATTTACGGAATGCAATGTCTGGTTTCTTGTCATACAACATCTGTTCAAGTTCGTCATACGGGACACCTCCCTCGCTTGTCACGTCGGTCTCGTCCATGTTTTCTGTCAGGTCATCGAAACGGCCCTTGCCGTTCCCGGCGGGTGTTTCCTCTTCCGGTTCCGATACACTCGGGCTGTCACTTCCCCTGTCTGTCTCTTCCCCGATGGAGAATCCGTCGCCGCTTTCCCTCACGGGTGTGGCGACAACATCATCCTGCATCCCGCTGACATCAAATTCCTCGACCGGGGTGTCTTTCTCGTTTTTCTTGCCGTAAAGGTCTTTGCTGATATGGTAGCCGTAATAGATGATGTAGGCCACTGTCAGCACGATGACAAATATTACATACGGAGTCATTGTCGTTTGCGTTAATTTGGGTTTGAGTTTTATTTTCGTGCAAAGTAATATTGATTATTACAAGCCATGAAATTATATTCTCAAAAATCCCCATTTCTTAACGAGAATTAGTATAAAGCACTGATTTCAAACTCACTTTCATACTCTGAACACTATTTTGTGCAAATAGTGAGTATGAAAATAGCACAGTATGATTATGTAATGATTTAAGCAAAATTTGTCCTCATAAAAGGCAACTCATCGCTTTATTTTATTCTGGGCGCATATCTGATGCGCATAAAGTAAAACGAAACAGAAAATACAAAGAATACAGTCCTGATTTACCCGCTTTTGTCAAATATTCCGTATTTTTACTCCTTAAATGGGATTCTCTCGGTGAAAAATTTGGGTATAATTTATTTTAGTGCTAATTTTGTAACTAAAATAATTACTAAATGGGGACTAAAATAAACAACTTGCGCCAACAAACTCCCTCCATTGGGATATTACTTACTTCGTGGCTGGAAAAATCCGGTTTCAGTAGGAACGAGGTTTCCAATTATTTGAAATCCGGGTGGCTGCAGCGTATAACCACCGGTGTATATCAATTCACCGGAGATACGCCATCGCTTTATGGAGCATTGGCTTCGTATCAGAAACAGACCGATTTGAAATATCATGTAGGTGCAGCGTCTGCTTTGGAACTGAAAGGTTTCTCTCATTACATCACCATGGGAAAACCTGATGCCGTTGTCTTTTCCCCGGTAAAGCCGCCACTTCCTAAATGGCTGAATGATGCGGAGCTTGACATGCACCTTGTAGAAGTGTCAACCAAAGTAATCGGGGATATAGGAATCGAGCAAATGGATTATCTGGGGCAGACTTTAACTGTCTCATCACCGGAAAGAGCCATAATGGAATGTATCCTGCTTTCACCGTCTCATTATGATTTAATGGATGTGTATTATCTTATGGAAATGCTCACATCCCTTAGAGCCTCTCTTGTTCAGCAACTACTAGAAAATTGTACCTCCGTGAAAGTGAAGCGCATGTTCCTCTATATGGCTGAAAAGGCACGCCACCGTTGGTTTGACAAACTTGATCGTTCCCGCATATCTCTCGGCTCCGGCACACGGAGTTATGCGAAGAACGGAGTGAAAATTGGCGCATACGATATTGTAATACCTAAAGAGCTTGCTGATTATGAATAATATATATCGACAAAAAGTTGAACTGCTGTTGAAAATCCTGCCGTTTGTGACGGACGAGGACTGTTTTGCCATACATGGTGGTACTGCAATAAACTTATTTGTGAAGAACTTATACCGTCTCTCCGTTGATATTGATGTGACATATATTCCTATCGAGGACAGGCATACAAGTCTTCGGCGAATAAATGAGGCTCTTATGAGAATTGCCGACAGGGTTAAACGCCGTTTCCGGGATGTGAGAGTCATTCCTCGTCTTGACATCTGCAAAATCACTTGTGAAAGTCGTGGATGCCAGGTAAAGATTGAGGTGAACCAGACAAAACGCGGACTTGTCTGCGGTGATGCAGCCTTGTGTCCTTTGTGCGAAAAGGCACAGGCGATGTTTGGAGTGGAAGTTGATGCAAGAATTGTATCAATACCACAACTATACGGAGGTAAGATTTCTGCCGCATTGTCACGCCAACATCCCCGTGACCTCTTTGATGTAAAGCAGATGGACATTCCGCTTTCAGATGTAAAAAAGGGACTTATATTCTGCCTTCTCGGAAGCGACCGCCCTATCCATGAGTCGTTTGCTCCTAACCTTATAGACCAGCATGAGGCTATGGAACGCCAGTTTTCAGGCATGAGTGAGGTGCCCTTCAGCTATGAGGATTTTGAAGCTACCAGAGAAAAACTTGTCACTGATGTCAATTCTGTGATGACGGCAGATGACAGACAGTTCCTTACAGGTTTTGAAAATCTTACTGTTGATTGGGAGAACTCACCATATTCTTCTTTTAAAGAATATCCTTCAGTAAGATGGAAAATACAGAATCTGCAAAAGTTGAAGGCATCGAATCCGAAAAAACTGAAAGCAGAAGCTGACAAACTCAGAAAAATCTTCGGGATGTAATAGGTTGCGAAATAGGGAAATGGTGAACTGTCTCATACAAAGGTGATAGCAGGGAAAGACCACCCAAGTACCATCTAAGTAGCACCCAAGCACCACCCAGGTAGAAAACCTGATGGCGATAATGGGTGAGGATTCATATTCGGTTACGGAAATTATGGAAAACTGCAATTGAATATTACTAAAAATGAGAAATTGATACGGTTCCCCAAAGTTCCCCAAATTTCTTTGCCTCCAATCGCCCTTTCATAAAACACCCGGCAAACAACTGTAGGGCACAACCCAACAGTTAGAAAATATTTCGCGAACAAATTGAAAAATTTGTGGTTGCAATAGCCGACACAATAACAAACAACGTAATGATTGAACTGCATTTACAGCTATAACAAGCAGACGGCATATATTCAATGATACACACCGCCTGTTTTTCGTCAATCTCTATAAAGTCAGGGACAAAAACGCTTGCCACGGAGGAAATCGTTAAGGTCTTTGTAACCCTCATAGACACCCGATGCGTCATGTATCCCGTCACGGGCTTCGTTAAGCGCATCCACAGCCCTGCACCCGGCATCGTCATTGTCGAGGCAGCAGGTGACGGTAGGATAAGGCGCGAGCCATTTCATCGCCTTGCGGAGATTGGAAACGGAGTTCAGCACCACGAAATCCATAGTCTCGGCAAACGGCGTGAAATCAGACCGGCGGCATAGGGTCATGTATGACAGGAAATCCATGAATCCCTCAAAGACGGTACACAGGTCATTGTGGCTGCCCATCTGTATGAGCGACACATCCTTTTGCCCGACCGTTCCCTTGAAGAACGGATTCCTCACCTCATAGCCGCCCTGCACATTCCCGAAACCGATGCCGTAGTAATGGCGGCACCCGAGCGAGAAGTGTATCTCCCGGCAGAACTCTGCCGCAACGGTGCGGTCTATGCCTCTGGAACCGAGGTATGCCAGCAGTTTCTCATTGGAAAGCTGTCTAACGGCCACATTATGGAATGTACCGGTACGTTCACCCTGCACTTCGGATGGCAAGCGTTCCCTGATGACAAGCTCTGCCGTGGTGTAGTTCTGGATATGCCTAATCACTTCCATGATGTCATTGGTGTTGTACATCATCTTACCGAGGTCGATAATGTCACCGCTCTCCATCGTGGCAAGGTCGTACCAGCGGTTTTTCTTGCGGCTGACCTTGAACGACGGATGCCTGTCTTCCCGGTATGGGGCATGGTAAAGCGCGTAGGTTTGGTAATTGCGCACCGGACGGATGCCAATCCTTTCAAGATAACCGATAATGTCGATTCGCTTGATTTCCCCGAAATTCACTGCCATGTTCAATTTCTCAAATCCGTTAGTTTGTCCCTGTTATACCTGTATTCCCTGCCGTCCTTAACGACGATGCCCTTTGCCATAAGATGCTTGAGCCACATCACGAACGAGGTGCGCCCGCGCTTGTAGCCGGTCTCCGCATACTGTTCACGCAGTCTGGCGACAAGCGTATTGTAGCCCTTGACCGTTCCTCCGGCAAACACTTTATCAAGAATCTCCTTATGCTGCTGCACGGTGATATTCTCGAATGTCACCCGTTCCTCTTCATCGCTGCTGAAACCGGGAATATCCTCCGGCACACCGTCCTCGTTGATGCGGAAGGCAAAGTTCGAGAACTCCTTTTCCCTGGTTATCATCGGGCGGACCTCGCTCACTTCGGGATTCAGCTCGCTTTTGATGATTTTCATCACAGTCTCCGCCTTGTTGTTCAGTTCCGTGCCGATGTGTCCTCTCGTGTTGTCATCGCTCTTGTTCAGGTGCAGCACGGTATGGATGTGTATGTTGTACATATTGGTCCACCGCATGAGGTCGTTGATTATCTCTACGGATTCTCCGGGAGAGTTGATGTCGTTGATAAGGTCGCGGATGCCGTCGATGACGACGAAGCCGATTTTATTGTCAACCTCCAATGCGGAGTCGATGATATTCCTGCGTTGTTGTGGTGTGAACTCCCTGAGCATAAGGAAATCCAGCGATGACACCTCACTGTCGGACGGCAATCCCGCCATCTTCAGTATGCGGTGAAGCACCTTGAAACAATGTACGCGGCTCTGCTCGGTGTCTATATACAGCACTTTGGTCTTGCCGTCGGGCAGTTTGGCACGATAATGCAGCACCTCTTTTCCAGACAGCAATGCGGCCACTATCGCACTTACATTGAATGTCTTTCTCGATTTCGGCTTGCCTACGGACGCGCTGAAATTACCCACTGTCGCCACCGTAATCTCATCGACCGTCAGTATCTCCGGCGGAAACACATAGCGGTCGGTGGCACGGATTTTGACATACTCGAGGAACTTCTTGAATTTCTCCCGGTTGGCCTTTTCCTGCGGCGTAAGCTCCTGCGGTGCCGGAAATATCCTGTCGAACGGGATTTCTTCTATCTTCATTTCTCCGCTCCTTTCCTTGTCTTACGGTTTCCCTTGGGAGGCTCCATCATGGTCTCGGCCGCCGCCCTGCGGCTCATCTCATGCTTGGAGTAGATGACATTGCGGCGCAGCACGTCATCAAGTTCCTTACGCTCTATGTATATGAACTTCCCGCGGGGCTTGAAATGTGTAATCTCTCGATTGGAAGTCATAAGGTATATCTGGCTTTTCGATACCCCTATATATTCCGCCGCCTCTTCGACGGTCAGCATCTCGCGGCACATGAAGAGTTTGGACTCCAGCTCCTTGAAATGCTCGAATATCTCGCCGAGATCGCCGTAACGCTCCATGAAGGCACAGATGGATTCAATGCGCTGCACCGCCTCGTCAACCGTACTTTCTCCCATCTTGGAGAGCAGGTGGCTCACGTTCTCCACCCGCTGGAGGGTGGCTATAAATTCCGATGTCATAATCTGTCCTTTTTGTTAATAATAGCACTCATGCGGTTGCTCCGATTCATTGGGCATACCTGTTTCCGGCTCGATGACCATACGTGACCTTATCCATTTGTCAAGTTCCTCCTTGTTGAAGAAGATACGCCCGTTGGTAGGACGGCTATGAGGTATGTCGTATTTGCGCACCAGCTTGTACAGGTGGCTTGTGGTAATGCCGAGATACAGGGCCGCATCCTCGACCGTGAACGTACCTTTCAGATGGAAAAGCATGCCGATGAGCTGGTCAACGCGCGACAGCAACTTGTCGAGCTTGACGGAACACCGTTCTCCCCATTGGGTATCTGTAATAATCTGTTGTTCATTCATTGTTACTTTGTTCTTTTGATTCAACTTTCAGAGCCGTCGCCCCGTGTTTTGAAAGCTTTCGACTGCAAAGTAACAATGAGATAGGGCATTGAAAGCAATATTTTGAGTGACACTTGCAAAGTATCACTCAAAATAGCACTGTCACTCAGGAATTTGGCCGTCTATAGGACATATTTCTCGCGTATATGCTTCATTAGAATGTCTATGTCTTCCTTGTAGCTGAAGATGCCGTTGCTCCTTGCACGGTTGAGCGCGGACGAGAAATTGGAACGGGCCTGCGGCTTGTTCTTCCCTTGCAGCAGGATAGAGCCGCTACGCTCAAGGACAGTCTGCCAGCAGCGGCTGACAAGGTTCATGGCACTCAGACAGTCAAAGAAATAGGCGATGCCCATAAGATTTACTGCCACCAACGGAGTGGTGAGTGTACCGTGCATCAGTCCGTTCATTTCCTGGACTGTGATTTTCTTCTGGAAGAAGCCGGCGTCATTGGCGCAGTCAGCAAGCAGTGGCATATCCTCGGCTCGGATTGCACACGAGAGTCTTTGTTCCTGCACCCGGTTCGCAGAGGCGGTTCCGGATGTTCCCGGATCTCGCGTCCCGTCATCACGACGTTCCGTATAGACAAGGAATATCACCTTATCCATGTCCGGGACTTCCAGTGAAGACCGGGTGAAGAATTGTTTTACAAGGTCTGTCCGCTCCAACAGGAGGATGCCGATTGCACCCAACGCCTTGCGGTGGATGTTCTTGCCCGCAGCATCTTCATTTTCGGCATAATGATGACCGTCGAGAAACTGCAAGGCGAACACCCGCAGCGTCATTACGCCTGTGGCTACATAATCCTGATACTCTCTGTGCGCTTCCAGCAACAGTTGGCGCAAGTGGTCCAAACCTGCATCACAATTAACGGACCGGGATGAAAACTTCCCTGTAAAAAAAAGGAATAAGTTTTCGGATGAATGGATTTTTTTCCATACTTCGGATGTTGTTAATGAATAATTTATATGAAAATAGCGCAATGCTCCCTGTAAAAGGAAGTCATCACGCCATAGATATTCTCAAAAAGCACACTTATGTACAAATAACTATATCACTACCCGTTGGCGGAATTAAAAAGATAATATATTGATGTTTAAAAAGTTGTGCATAT
>OLXZ01000030.1_pt1 | contig 98899 bp, 126 predicted proteins | sample 1673901 | NCBI WGS metagenome assembly OLXZ01 (sample SAMEA103958131, study PRJEB25191) | human gut metagenome | reverse complement strand
TGGAGTTCAGATCATACTCGAAGATTTCTTCAATATTCAATGCCGGGCGGGTCTTGTTCTTGCCGTCCCGGATGTTTTTCAGGTTATTGCACAGGGCGGTTCCCACCATGCCCTTGGCACCTGTGACTAGAATGTTCATTCTATCACCTCTTTAATGTACTGCGGTGCAGTCCGGAATATCTGCGCCATCCGGCACAGTTGCATGATTGCAGATGGTGCAGTTGCTGCCGATGCGGGCAAAGTTTCCCACCGTTGCGCCTGTGCGAACTACGCTGTTGGTGTAGATAAGGGCGTAGTCCCCTACCGTCGCATCACAGTGGACCTCTGTTCCGGCATTCAGCAGAACACCGTCGCCAACGGACGCACCGTTCTGGACACAGGCATTTTGCAATACCACACAACCGCATCCCAACTTAGCGTATGGACTGATGTAGGCACTGGGAGCAATGATGTTGGGGAACGCATAGTCAAGTGCTTTTGCTTTCTCATACACCTGTGCCCGAAACCGGTTATTGCCGATGCCCACCACCAGCAGGTCATAGTCTTTCCGCAGCTCCCGCAAATCAGCAAGACCATCAACCACCGGAATGCCACAGATTTCGCCCCCCACAGACTGTCCATCATCCACAAAGGCACAGTCGTATTGGAGCATCGCCTGCTCCGCCACCATACGGCCAAATCCACCAGCACCGACCAGCAGGAGTTTTTCCTTAGACATTAGGAATGCCCTTCAGCTCGTTCTGGACATACTCGGTGGTCATGATCTTCTTGACGGTGCCTTCCACATCCAGGCGGTTGGTGTTGTGACTGGTGTAGGACTCGTCAGCCATAGTGTGAACTTCGCCTTTGACCACGAACTTGTCATAGTTCAGATCACGGTTGTCCGCAGCCACACGGAAGTAGTGGCCCATATCCTCGCTGCGCAGACGCTCCTCGCGGGTCATCAGCGTCTCAAACAGCTTCTCACCGTGACGAGTGCCAATGATGTTCGTACCAGTATCGCCGAACAGCTGCTGGACAGCCTTTGCCAAGTCACCAATGGTGGAAGCATCGGACTTCTGGATGAACAGATCACCCGGATTGGCGTGCTGGAAGGCGAACATCACCAGATCCACGGCCTCGTCCAGATTCATCAGGAAACGAGTCATGTTGGGATCAGTGATGGTGATGGGGTTGCCAGCCTTGATCTGGTCAATGAACAGAGGGATAACGGAACCACGGCTGCACATCACGTTGCCGTAACGGGTGCAGCAGATGGTCGTGCCGCCCCGCTCCGCCGCCACACGGGCGTTGGCGTAGATAACGTGCTCCATCATGGCCTTGGAGATGCCCATGGCGTTGATGGGATAGGCGGCCTTGTCGGTGGACAGGCAGACAACGCGCTTAACACCAGCGTCAATGGCAGCATGCAGGACATTATCAGTGCCGATGATGTTAGTCTGAACAGCCTGCATCGGGAAGAACTCGCAGGACGGAACCTGCTTCAGAGCGGCAGCGTGGAAGATGTAGTCAACGCCGGGCATGGCGTCACGGATAGACTGGGGGTTGCGGACATCACCGATATAGAACTTGACCTTCTTTGCAGCTTCCGGATGCTTAGCCTGGAGTTCGTGACGCATATCATCCTGCTTTTTCTCATCGCGGGAGAAGATGCGGATTTCCTTCAGGTCAGAATCCAAGAAGTGCTTTAGAACGGTAGATCCAAAAGAACCGGTACCACCAGTGATCATAAGGGTTGCGTTATCAAATGCAGACATTTTAAATTTCCTCCATATTCCTAATTTTTCAATATCTATGTACTCATCCCGAAAGGCGGTATCGCGATCTTTTACTCTCCACGCCCCAGTAGACATACCTTGAAGGTCTTAAAAATAATCTTCCAATCCACCCAGAAGCTGCGCTCCTTGACATACTTCACATCGAGATCCATCCACTCCTCAAAAGAGAGGTCATTGCGGTGCGGGGCAATCTGCCAATAGCAGCTCAAGCCGGGGGTCACATACAGACGCTGCTTTTCGTAGTCGCCATACTGCTCCACCTCGCGGGGAAGTGCCGGGCGGGGACCAACGATGCTCATATCACCCTTCAGGATGTTCCACAACTGGGGCAGCTCATCGAGGCTGGTCTTGCGGATAAACTTGCCCACACGGGTAATGCGGGGGTCGTCCTTGATTTTGAACACAGGACCATCCATCTCGTTCTGATCCAGCAGATCGTCCAGCTTTGCCTCTGCGTTGGGGCACATGGAGCGGAACTTATAGAACTTGAAGGGCTTGCCGTTGCGGCCGATGCGTTCCTGACTAAAAACAGGGCCTGCAGACGGGTCATCCACCACAATTGCGATGGCAGTAGCCAGCATGACAGGCGACAGCACCACCAGTGCCAGCGATGACAAAATCACGTCCTGCGTCCGACGCCCGATCCAGTACAGGCGATGGTCGCGCAGATTTTCCTTGCGGTTAACTTCAACTTCCTTATCGATTCCAACAGTATTCGTAGCCATTTTTTCTCCTCACATAAATCCTTGTCTATGCACTTCTTATCGTCATTCGTTTTATCGCAATTTTCAGAAATAGTGCCCTATCAACACGGCATATTTGCGATATGCAGTTTGCGGATGCTGCTTGCGCATTAAAAACACAAACTGCTATAAAGTAATCCCTTTAACTCACACCGTTCCCGCAAGCACCTTCCTTTTAGATAACCGTTCCTCTTTTCCTAAAATCGGCAGACCGTTATTCCTGATCTCCGGGTAAGCAAAAGCCCTCGGACGACAGCTTCGCCCAAGGTCATTTCAACTGCAATGTGGCCGTAATGAAAGCCAGAACGTCATGCTGCAGCTCAAGCGCCGCATGCACATTGCTTCCAGTATGCAATATTTCACATTTTTGTAGAACCTCAACAAGCCCACTTCATTTTCACCTTTGCGCATCACGCCAGCAAGGGAAACAGCAGTGGGCTTTTTATTTTGGTCTATCATTCGGGTTTCCTTATGATCTATCACATGATTATTCGCAAACAGACATAAGCCCACAGGATTCACCTCCTTACCGCAATCAAGGCGTATCCTTCCATCTCAAAACGGAAGATACCAGTTCTTCTACGTGGCCGTCTGAATTCTTTTATTATTCTATCATGGTTATATCTGGGAATCAATAGAAATCCGAGGAAATGTATCCATCCATGTTTTAGAAAAAATGCGATTCAGCCAGAACTTTTTTGCACATTGCCCAGTTTCGCATGAAAGCTCCAGATGAAATCATCGATGGACAAAATGTGTGGTCATATAGTTGTCCAAGGCGCTGGAGAGTGCAGTCAGGTGTGATAGCCGCTCCGATGTAATGACAGCCGTTAAATAGAACGCGCCCCTCGCGCGGAAAAGCCAGTTCATGCCGTCACATCAGTCAGGAGTTCTGACGAGGTATATCGCACAGTACTACACAATTTTTATCCTCTCCCCTGCTGCCCCTATTTATATATAGGTACAATCAGCATCCCGTCACTGCAGCTACCACCCGCTCTAAATCGGGCTATTTGTTCGCGCAAAAAAGCCCCTGCCGATCACATTTCTGTGAAAGACAGAGGCCGATTTTACAGCAATGAATCCGTCATCGTCTGATAAACGCTGTCCGCATTTTGCTCTACGCTCTCATTTATAATCTGCACCAGCATCTCCGAAAGCGCAGTTCGTTCGCCCGGAGCGGTGTTCAGCACGATATCCTGCAGAATGTCCCGCAAGATTTTTTCCCGGTCTGGGGAGATAAGACAACTCCGCTGTTCTAAGGAAAGGGAGCCCGTCTCCGGGTTTTTAATCACCCCGCCCCCTGTTGCGCCGGTTCTTGCGTAGAGGGTCTGCAAAACATACCCCTGCACACTCATGTTTTCGGCTGCAGCAGACTGGCGGATTATTGCCCCCATCTCCTTGGAGGGTCGAATCATGATGTTGTCCTGGCGCCGATTATATTCTATATTTGCCCTGCTGTGCGCTTCTTTTGTTGCCATAAATACACCTATTATAGTAAATTTTTGCAATACCAGTTAATTGGTATCATTGTACATTTTCCGCAGAGATAAACCAGTTAACGTTGTTTATTATGTCAATAGACGCAAGTCCAGTTAACTGGTATACTCATGCCATCGGGAACACCGGTTCTCACATCCGACCATTCACCCAACGATTTGAAGAGAGGTACGCACATGAGCATTAACGTTTTACTGACCCTTGTCGAGCAGTACAAGGAAGCCGCCCAACTGATCGAGGCCGCACAGGCTGAACAGGAACAGCTGAAGATCCAGATCCGCGAGGCACTGGCTGAGCGCTCCACCAACTATCTGGAAGTAGGCTGCCACAAAGTCCGCCTGTCTGATTTCTCCAGCACCCGACTAGACAGCAAAGCCATCAAGGCCGTAGCGCCCGACCTGTACGACCAGTACAGCAAAACGGTCACTGGCACCCGCCTGAGCATCACCTGAAAAGAAAAGCCCCATACAGCGCGCACCGTCCAAAGTTTGCGTTGTATAGAGCCCACTACACCCGCCGGGGCGGGCTACACCAATATTATACCTGTCCCGGCCTTTTTTATCAAGAGAAAGGTTCGAAAAATCATGAAACAGACTGTCAAAACCTCCCGCGCTGCCGGTCAGCTGGAAAAGATGTTCCGCGAGCTCAACAAGCACTACTTTGCAGGCAAACTGCCCGAGCCCATCATCAGCCTGAAAAAGACCCCGTCCGCCTATGGTCATATCACCTGTTCCAAGGTCTGGCAGGCAGGCGGTGAAAACAAGTACGAGATCAATATTTCGTCGGCTACCCTTGACCGTCCTATCGAGGAGACCGCATCCACCCTGCTGCATGAGATGGTGCATGAGTACTGCATGGAGACCGGCATCAAGGACACCAGCAACAACGGGGTCTATCACAACCGGCGCTTTAAGGAGCAGGCCGAGGCACACGGCTTGACTGTCGACCACCACGAAAAGTACGGCTGGACCATCACGAGCCCGTCTGAGGAGCTGTTGGACTTTATCATCTTCCAAGGTTGGCAGGATATCCAGATGGGTGAGCGGCTGGCATGGTCGGATATGGCAGGCACCGGAGCAGGCAGCAAGGCACCCGGCAGCAGTCAGACCGGCGCACCCAAGCCTCCCAAGGCAAAGAGCAGCACCCGGCGGTGGGTATGTCCCAAGTGCGGTACCATCATCCGGAGCACCAAGGAAGTGCGGGTCATCTGTGCGGACTGCATGGAGCTGTTCGTGAAGGCTGACTAATCACAGCAAGACAGAGAGCGAGGGCACGAGTGAGAGTAGTGCTATATATAAAATTACAGGAGGCTCCTCATGGATACTTATAAAATCGCTATTGACACCTTTCTTGCCGAGACATCCGAGTGCAAAGCCAGTGGGTGCGCCGTTTTTTTCGGGGCAGACATCGCATTTCAAGACATCCAGCTGCACACGCACCGGAACAAGTCAGAGCTGCATTTCATGGCCGGACACACCATGCTTTCCATCCCCCTTGCCAGCATCCTGAGTATCGAAAAGCTGGTATTGCGGGATATCCAGTCCATCGAGTATGAGATCATCACCAAAGAAGGCGGCACCATTACCCTTGACGTTGTTTAAAAATGCACCCGTAAAGACAGAGATTCGCCGGGCTGTGAGAGGACGCCCATTATTTAAAGGAGAGCAGCCATGACCATTATATCAGAACGTTTGCAGCACCTGCGCCTGACGCACGGCTATACCCAGACCGACCTTGCCCGAACTATGGGTGTGACCCGCCGGGCAGTCTACGCATGGGAGCACGACAAATGCCCCGAGATTCTCCATCTGATCCAGCTTGCCCAATTCTATCAGGTGTCGACCGATTATCTGTTGGGGCTGACGGAGTGAGGTGCTCCCCGCCACCGGAGGCCTTACCGGATACTTTTTGCCTGCTATAGTGCGGTCAACCATCAGTCCGCGCGACGGCAGCCGCAACGCTCCATATTTTTAACAGCACACTTGCAAGTCCATCTTATCGGACGCACTGTTTGGTAGACTTCAGGTACAGCAAACACACACTTCAAAATACAGGAGGAAACTATTATGGCAGGCGCTTTTTCGTTATTTTTAGGCATGTTGGGTCTTGGTGCAGTCAGCGCGGGACAGAACGCAAAAATCAAAAAGGCAGATTATCAGTATGGCGAGGAGCATGGCCTTCACGGCACCTCTGAGGTTCTGCAAATGCGGGAGCGAGTGCGTAAAGAATGGTGGAGCATCTGCGGCAAAACCTACAACGCATGTGAGCGGCCTGCATCGAGTTACGGCGACCTCAGCAGAACCCCGTGGTGCTATCTGAAAAAGCGCTGGTTCATTGATCACCTGAACAAAAAGGGCATCCCTTATGATGATCTGGTCGTAGACGATGTTACCGGCGTCACCTTCTACGAGAGCCAGAAAAGGACGTCTCAAGCCTATATGAGAAAGCTGCGGTAATAGACATCGCGCCCATCGTCACCACTTCTGTCAGCAGCAGGAGGCATTTATGGCTGAAAATAAATTCGTTGTCAAAACGGTATTCCATGATGAAAATGGAGATACTCTGCTTCGTGAGGATTACCGTGAGACGCGAGAAAAAGCACAGAAGCTCAAGGATTTGGCTGATTTTGGCTATGCCGGACTTTTTGGCAAGGGTCAAACGAAAGTTACCACTGAGATCATTGAACGCTGACACCAACCACCATTTCCTATAACAGCAACAGAGCTCTGCCGCTCAGACACGAGTAGCAGGGCTCTTTTTTGCGGTATTCGGTCAGGAAGTGTACTTAAAGAGCAGCGTTTAATATCAGACAGCAGATATCCCGGCGGATTTGCGGCTCGATTATTATTTTCACCACTTTTGAGCATACCCTATTTGTGTCGTGAAATGCGACGGAATTATGAGCGGACTTTGATTCCAGTCATAAGGTCTGTCAAACACATCTCCACTTGTGGCGAAAGTCCAGAATTGAACCACGGCGCACATTTTTGAGAAGGGATTGGTAGAACATTTTTGCGCCACCAATAGCGATTTCTGAAATTTTAGAATACGCTCTTTCTCCACTTGCAGGGGAAAGGTTAGTAGCCGAATTTTCGACTGCCAAGGGTAGTCCCGTTTCAGGATATCCTTGTCTATTGCTCAATTGTGAGCGATAGGTTCAAAGGTCGCGTTTTGCTACCTTTAGAATCAAAGGGTTGTAGATTTGTGGACACCCGGTCATAGCACACTTCTGCGCACGGTGGACTTTTTTGACCATTGCCACAAGTGGCGATGGGAGCGTACCAGACAGTACAGGGCAGGGAGTTTGTAATCCCCCTCATGCTGCGAACGAAACGTCGAGCGTCTTGACCCGCTTTCAACTAGTGTCAAACTGTCACTAGTTGATGGAAATAGAACAGTTTATCGACAAATCAGTCACCCTCAAATTGAGGGCTACTGACGGAAAAATGTATGATACGATTGTTCTTAATATGAAGAGTGTAATGGAGATCTGCCGTCTGTCACGAGCGTAACAAAGACAGTCTTGATAAGTTTTCAAGGGGATTTCAAATTGAAACCGCCTCCTTGAGCCATGTTGCAGGGGGGCGTGGAATGCGACTCCCTTTTGGCAGCCTAAAATTCCGCCACGAAAGGATGTCCACAGTGTAGACGCCCTTTGTATTATACGATAACGCGGCATATTTTGATTGAAATTCATTTTTTAATCGCGTCAGTCCAGATAGGACAATGGCTTATGATACCATCCGCCGGGCAGACGCTTACTAAAATATAAGTAATCGACGAATTGACGTATCTCCTATACATTTCCAGACAGAATCACACATCACTTGTTTTTCTCAATTATTTGAGATTTTTCACTAAGATCAAATCGTCGCCCATTTCTGATATGCGTCCTATTGGTGAAGGATTGATAAAGAGGAAGGTATTCGCTGACGCTCATACCATTTAGATCAACTCCAATCTTGAAAAAGCTCACAGGTTCGCTTAGTCAAGATTTCCGTTGGCGTGATCATGTTAACCGAGCGTTTCTGTCCCGTCCTCATGCTTCGGCCGTTCAAGAAGCACTCGGCTAACACAACCACGCAAAAAATCAAATAAAGAAGCCGAATAAAGAGCAACGCCTGTGCGCATATTTTTCACTTTTTTATATAATATAGTGATTTTCGTGCGCATTTTACTGCTTTGTGACCCACCAAACATTCTTATTTCGCAGTTCTCCACTTGTTACACGTCTCTTCTGTAAATCATATCCATAGTGCTGCAGCCATTGACGTGCGCAGGTATAGCTTGGCAACGATTTCTCGGCGTGTCCATCTGCCTTGTTGTAGATGTGCCCCAGCTCAAAGAAGATCTTCTGCCACTCTTCGTAATAGCGCTCTTCATTCAGGTGGGCATCCAGATATGCAAGCAGCGGTGGTGGTTCAAGGGGTTCAACTTTCGCAAGCAGGCTTTCATCGATCTTTTTCAGCAGCTCTGTCTGATACCCCTGTTCGAGCATTTGCAGCAGGAAAACACGTTCTACACGAGCCTGCAAGGTCGCACGTTTCCGCCAGCAGTATTCACCTTCCAGTGGGTCCAAAACGACTGTATGACTTTTTTTCAGTATTTCCAGTGTTTCGGGCTGATGCAGATATGCCTTCCATGCCTTCTTGTCATCAAACCATTTCTGGTACGCCTCGACCGGTTTCAGCTGATACTTCTCGATTTTTTTAAGCGTTCCTTCAAGACGTTCTTTGGGGTAATGCAGCAAATACACCGCACAGGTATCCCCCTCATCCAAGGGACGTTTGCGGCCAAGGATCTGCGCATTAACGAGCGGGTTCCACAGTTCACTGACAATATATTTCAGCGCACGGTCTTTCATATCCACACCATTATAGAGGGTCGTTGTGGTCAGTGTGACCTGATGCTGCAGAACATTGCCCACAAGCACATCATCCAGTTTGTCAAATTCCTCCGCTTCCTGACGGTATTTGGAGCACAGGCACGCCACATCCTCTATGCCTTCTGCCTTCAGAGTGTCCCGCAGTTTTCGTAGCTTGGCGATGGTATTCACAAAAACGAGGATCTTTTCTCCCGGCTGTACCCGGCGGATGATATCCAACTCGTCATCGTCACGGTAGAAGAACTTCACGCTTGACACAAACCGATAATCCATCGGCAGACGATAGTGCTGTCCCTTCGGGATCATTTTCCGCAGTTCCCAATAGTCAAAGAAGGGGCGGGCGGTTGCGCTCATAAAGATGCAGGTCTTCGTTGTCCACAGCTCTTTAATAGCCTCATAGCTTGCATCCACATGATCGTTGAAGCTGGCATCTGTTACCATGTAGTGATACTCGTCTGACACGATATAATCAAACGATCTCAGATAAGTTTTAGCGGCATCTTCATTCCTTTGCAGGAAGGTTTCCAGCCACTGGTATGTTTCAACACGGATGGTGTGCTCATACTTGTTATCTATGGCGGGTTTGTTGACAATTCCTCCAAGCGCGGGATCATAGTCCTCGTAGGATACCTCTATACTCCCCAAACGGTTCACATCGCGCTCGATCTGGTTGCGCAGAGCTTCGCGATTGCACAGAATCAGAATACGCTTACGATGTTCATATGCCCACGGCAGCAATGTCTTCAGAATAAAATAGGTCTTGCCGGAGTTCGTGCCCGCATCAAGCACCACGATTCCATGCCAGTTCTTGTAATCCTCACCAACAAGATCTGTGATGTACTGTTTTGCAGGCTGTGGAGTTGCCCCGGCGGTTTCCGGTTCTTCCTCCGGCACAATGGGATCAAGCTGTTCGTCGGCCTCCTTTTTCTTTTTGCGAGAGGCCTTAATACAATCCAGAATCTCCTGCAATTTTTGCTGTCGTTCTTCTTCCGTCAACGAGGCAGGGTCAATGTGCTGCTCCTGCTCATACTCCCGTTGTGCCTCAGCCAGCTTCAGGTAGAAACCATCGAATGGCCAGCGCTTCTCTTCATCACTCATGTTGATCCGCGTCTCCTTTTTTGATTTCACTATACCATATCATCTCGTTTTGCTCAAGGGACATTGACCCATTTTTACTTTCCCTCCCCCTTCCCCATCTTGATCTTATCTCCATGGCGATTTTGGCGGGTCAGCTGCTCTAGGGGGTTCAGGGCGTCATAGTTGGCTCTCAGGTCGTCCGCATACAGTGCCACATACCGCCGAGTCATGGTAAGGTCAGCGTGTCCCAGCAGCTTTTGCAGGCGGAACGGGTCGCCGCCAGCTTGGATATACAGTTTGGCGTAGGTGTGCCGGAACAGGTGCATAGAGGTCTTCTCCACGCCTCTGCTATGATTATAATTCCAAATCGCATTCCCGAGCGAATTCAACGTCATCTGGTTGCCATACTCCGAGACAAACAACGGGGCTGTAGGGTCGCTGGTACGATGCTCCAGATACTCCTCCATGATCTTGACCAGTGCCTTAGAGAGCGGCACGATCTGCTGATTACGCGCCTTCATGTGACGAAAAAACACTGTCCCGGCGAAAAGGTCCAAATCTCCGATCTGCAGGTTGAGCAGCGTGGACGCACGGCAGCCGGTACCAAGCAGGAAGTTGACAATGACCCAATTGCGGTATTCGGCAAAGGAGCAGGTCTTGCAGTCCGGTTCCTTCAATAGCTTCTGCAGCTCGTCGGTGGTGTAGGGTTCCTTGATCGGATCATCGGCACGCACCAGTCTGATCGGATACTTTTCCAGATAGCCTTTTTCCATGCACCAGTACAAGAACGCACGCACCATACGGAGATTCGTATTGATGGTCGTATCGTGGAGCTGTTGGTCCTTCATATAGAAGATATAATCCTCTACCGTTTCCTCTGTGATGGTATTGATGGGCTGCTCTGTATCCCCCAGAAACCGAAAGAAGCTTCTGCCCTTTGCGACGTAGAAGTCGAGTGAGCCTTGGGAGAGGTTCTTGAGCCGGTTGTACTTTTGGAACCTTTCAAAGGCCTGTTGGATGGTGGGGTTTGCCTTGGCAGCGGGTCTTAAATCACGGTTACGCACGAGAGAGACTCCTCCTTTTTTCGCGAAAAATCCCTCTCGCCCGCTCAGCACTTCCAGAAAATGGAATAAAAAGAAAAACCCAGAATCATTCGAATCAACGAACAATTCTGAGCTTTTACATGCCGCCGACGGGGGTCGAACCCGTACTCTGTCTCCAGAAAGGGATTTTAAGTCCCTCGTGTCTGCCAATTTCACCACAGCGGCGCAACCCCGGCTTACAAAGTCCTGCTGCCCTCTGGCTTGAGAGAGAGCCGGGAATAACAGGTGTGAGGAAAAATTATTACAACCACACTGCTATTCGCAATCTGGTGGTATTAACATTTTTATTAAATCAGCGGCTTTTATGATACAATAGTTTCCCTGTTTTGTCAAGAAAAACCGCTTATTCGGTGCTGCTTACACCTTGCCTCCGTGCAGCTCGGCGTACATCCGGGAGCGGCACTCGGCCACTGCGGGGGTCATGTTGACGTAGTGCTTGTGAGGGCATTCCAGACGCAACTCGCTCTCCCAAGTCTCCTCGGTGAGCTGCTTTGCAATATAGGCCTTCTTTTCTGCAATAGAGGGCAGTTCAATGGCCAGCTCGCCGCCCAGAATATGCGGCACCAACAGCGGGCGCACAGCGGTGGGGATAAAGGTGATGGTGCGTTCGATGGCGTCCGAGTCCAGATTGACCATAGTGACCGGCTTACCGGCCTCGATGACCTCGCCGTCCATGGCAATCAGGTCGCACTGTGCCTGACCGTTTTCGTCGTACAGACGCCAAGGCATCTTTTTGCCCGGGATGATGGCCTTGCTGGCGGAGTCCGAGCACTTCATCTTGGGGGTGTAGCTGCCGTCCGGCTTCTTCACTGCCACCAACTTGTATACGCCGCCGAACACGGGGTCGGAGGCAGAAGTGATGAGGTTTTCGCCCACGCCGTAGGAGTCGAAGTGTGCGTGCTCGTATAGTTCCATGTTGGCGATTTTCTTCTCATCCAGACCGTTGGAGGCTACCAGCTTGATGTAGGGCTTACCGGCGGCATCCAGTGCCTTGCGCAGCCGCTTGGAGCCGCGGGCAAGGTCGCCGGAATCGATGCGGGCGCTCTTGACGCGGCGGTTGGGATCGTTGGGGTATTTCTCAATGAGATAATCGTCCAGCTTGATCAGGTTGGGCAGACCGCTCTCCATAATGTTATAGGTATCCAGCAGCAGACTGACCGAATCCGGGTAGGTATCGGCAAAGGCCTTGAAGGCATCGAACTCGGTGGGGAAAAACTCGATAAAGCTGTGTGCCACGGTGCCCACGGCCTTGACCTCTGCACCGAACTTCATCTCTGCCAGACAGTTGGCCGTACCGATGCAGCCACCCAGCACTGCGGCGTAAGCGCCATCGTTACCGGCGCTCTCGCCCTGTGCGCGGCGGGTGCCGAACTCCATGACGTTGCGGGGGGTGTGGGTGTTCAGACCGGTAACGCGGGTGGCCTTGGTGGCGATCAGGCTATGGAAGTTCATGGTCTGCAGCAGGTAGGTCTCGATCAGGATCGCGCCCACCAGATCGCACTCGATGCGCACCATCTGCACATGGGGGTAGCAGACCGTGCCCTCGGGCAGGGCGTACATATCACCCTTCCACTTGTAGGTGCGCAGATACTCGCAGAACTCCTCGCTCATGCCCTTGGTGCGCAGCCAGTGGATATCCTGCTCATTGAAGTGATAGTCCAGCAAAAAGCGGGTCAGTTTGCGCTGGCCTGCGCTGATGGAATAGCCCTGATTATCCGGGTTTTTGCGGAAGAACATATCAAACACCAGCGTGGTATTCTTAAAGCCATGCAGGAACAGGCAGTTTGCCATGGTGAATTCATAAAAATCCACCACCATCGCGGGGTTATCGTAGTCCTCATCGGGGATATAAGGCTCAACCTTGATCTCGTTCATGAATGTTTTCCTCTCTATTTATACCCGGCGTCAGCTCTTCCCTACTGCGCGCCGCCTGCCGCTTGCCCGGCAGGGGGATCCTCCGCCCTGTCATGACAGAGCGTTTCTATCATGATAGCACGATTCCCCTGCCGGTGCAAGTATTTTCGCGCAAAAAGACCGCTGCACAAACGCTGTGCAGCGGTCTCTGCGCTTAAATCAATAGATTCTTTTCAGAACAGGCTTAGCCGTTCATGATGCTGGGGGTGGCGTTCTTCAGCACAACGTCGTGGCTGCCGCCCTCCACGATGGAGGTGGAAGAAACAACGGTCAGCTTGGCCTTCTGCTGCAGCTCGGGGATGGACAGAGCGCCGCAGTTGCACATGGTGCTCTTCACCTTGTACAGGGTGGTCTGCACGCCGTCTGCCAGAGGACCGGCGTAAGGCACATAGCTGTCCACGCCCTCCTCAAAGCTCAGCTTGGTGGAGCCGCCCAGGTCATAGCGCTGCCAGTTGCGGGCACGGTTGGAGCCTTCGCCCCAGTACTCCTTCATATACTGGCCGTTGATGCGCACCTTGTTCGTGGGGCTCTCGTCAAAGCGGGCAAAGTAGCGGCCCAGCATCACGAAGTCTGCGCCCATAGCCAGCGCGAGGGTGATGTGGTAGTCGTGGACGATGCCGCCGTCGGAGCAGATGGGCACATAGATGCCGGTCTCCTTGTAGTACTCGTCACGAGCCTTGGCAACCTCGATGACAGCGGTAGCCTGACCACGGCCGATGCCCTTGGTCTCGCGGGTGATGCAGATGGAGCCGCCGCCGATGCCGATCTTCACGAAGTCTGCGCCAGCCTCAGCGAGGAAGCGGAAGCCCTCGGCGTCCACCACGTTGCCGGCACCCACCTTGACGGTATCGCCGTAGTGCTCGCGGATCCAGCCGATAGTGCGGCTCTGCCACTCGGAGTAGCCCTCAGAGGAGTCGATGCACAGCACATCCACACCGGCCTCTACCAGTGCGGGCACGCGCTGGGCGTAGTCGCGGGTGTTGATGCCGGCGCCTACAACGTAGCTCTTGTTCTTATCCAGCAGCTCGTTGACGTTTGCCTTGTGGGAATCGTAGTCCTTGCGGAATACCATATACACCAAATTGCCCTCGGCATCCACCAGCGGCAGGGTGTTGATCTTGTTGTCCCAGATGATGTTGTTGCAGTCGTGCAGGGAGGTGTTGGCCGGAGCGGTGACCAGCTTTTCAACGGGGGTCATAAAGGTGGTAACGCAGGCATCGTCCGGGGTGTGGTTGATGCGGTAATCGCGGGAAGCCACGATGCCCAGCAGCTTGCCGTTAGGAGTGCCGTCGGCAGTGATGGCGATGGTGGAGTGGCCGGTGCGTGCCTTCAGTTCCAGCACATCATGCAGGGTGGCAGTGGGAGCCAGATTGGAATCGGACACCACATAACCGGCCTTGAAGCTCTTGACGCGGCGCACCATGGCAGCCTCGTTCTCGATGCTCTGAGAGCCATAGATAAAGGAAACGCCGCCCTGACGAGCCAGTGCAATGGCCAGCTTATCGCCGGAGACCGACTGCATGATGGCGCTGATCATGGGGATATTCATCTGCAGCGGGCACTCCTCCTGTCCCTTGCGGTACTTGACCAGCGGGGTCTTCAGGCTGACCGCCGTGGGCACATTCTCCGCAGAGGAATAGCCGGGGACCAGCAGGTACTCGCCAAAGGTGCGGGAGGGTTCTTCGTAGAAATAAGCCATAATCAAACTCCTTTTCTCTTAGGGTGTATCTGAAAAGTCGAAAATTTAGTCTATTTCTACAAGCACAGCTGGATTTTGCGTTAAACAGCCTTGAAATCCACAAAGGATTCCTGCGGCTATTTGCCTTAAATCCCGCTTGTGCTTGCGAAATATTCGTCATTTTCTTTGTTTTCAGATACACCTTAACGCATCCGATACAAATCAGCATCAAAATCATTCATGTTTGCTGCTTATAAATTGATTGTATATACTTTACCACAAAGCCCGCAAGAATACAAACCCCTGCCGCGCCAAACTTTATAATTGTCCTTTGCGGAAAAACAGACAAATTGCCAAGCGTTTTCGGGCATTGGTCATACTTTGATTTTTGAAGTATCACTTTTGCAGGTAAAACAGGGCTTGCAGAATGCAAAAAAGCTCGTCCGAAACACCGGACGAGCCCTTTTGCACACGAAGCGGGACACTGCCTGTGCGGCGCATGGGTCATAGCTGTGAAGGAGAACAGCCGGAGGAGGAGGACCCGCGCCCAGTATCCCAAAAAACAAGAAGAAAAAGATTTCACACACAGCCTTGGGGCTTTGCCCTTGCTGTAACCATATTGTAACTCTTTTGAAACCATTTTGCAATAGGGTTTTGTAATTTTTTTGTAATTTATTTTGTTAACTTTTTATGTCCTGCCCCGCCGGGCTGCCGCAAACATTATTTCCCTTTTTGTACCCGGTATGGTATACTGGCTATGAATATGCTGCCACAGGCAGAAAAAAGGAGTTTAGGATACGGTATGAAAACAAAATTGGGTATTGTGGGCTGCGGATTTCTGGGCAACATCGTGGCTGACGCGTGGAAGAAGGGTCTGCTGCCGGACTACGAGCTGGTGGGCGTGACCAGCCGCACCCGCGCTTCGGCTGAAAAGACCGCCGCCAACGTCGGCTGCGCCGTCTGCGAGGATATGGACGCGCTGCTGGCACTTGAGCCGGAGTACATCGTAGAGGCGGCCTCGGTGGAGTCGGTGCGCGCTATGGCCATCCCGGCGCTGAAGCGGGGCGTGAATCTGGTCATTCTGTCCATCGGTGCCTTTGCAGATTTGGATTTCTACGCACAGGTCAAGGCAGCTGCCGTGGAGGGCGGTGCCAAGGTGCACCTGGCCAGCGGTGCTATCGGCGGCTTCGACGTGCTGCAGACTGTCACCCTGATGGCACAGGCGCAGGGCCTGCCGGAGACCGCCGGCATCGAGACCCATACCGGTGCAAAGGGCTTCCGCAACACCCCGGTGTGGGCAGAGCATCTGCTGACCGACACCGAAAAGACCACCGTGTTCACCGGCAATGCAAAGCAGGCCATCGCTACCTTCCCCCGCCGGGTGAACGTGGCAGTGGCTACCTCTCTGGCCACCACCGGCCCCGAGATCACCGGTGTGACCATGCACTCTGTGCCCGGCTGGGTGGGCGATGACCACTGCATCACTGCCGAGATCGAGGGCGTGAAGGCTGTGGTGGATATCTGCTCCTCCACCAGCGCCATTGCGGGCTGGAGCGCCGTCTCTCTGCTGCGCAATCTGGCCTCGCCCGTCTGCTTCTACTAATATAAGGAGGAGTCCGTCATGTTTGAAAAGCTTGTTGCCATTGAGCCGGTCAGCCTGATCCCCTCTGCCGAGGAGGAGCTGCACCGCTACGCCAAAGAGGTGGTGTTGTACCGGGACGTGCCTGCCAGCGCCGACGAGATGGTGCGCCGCATCGGGGACGCCGACGCCGTGCTGCTGAGCTACACCTCCCGCATGGGCAAGGAGGTCATTGCGCAGTGCCCCAACATCCGCTATATCGGCATGTGCTGCAGCCTGTACTCTGAGGAGAGCGCCAACGTGGATATCGCCTACGCACGCACCCGGGGCATCCAGGTGCTGGGCATCCGGGATTACGGTGACCGCGGCGTTGTGGAGTATGTTCTGCACGAGCTGACCGGCCTGCTGCACGGCTTTGGGATGCCTATGCTGCGGGACGAGCCGGTGGAGATCACCGGCCTGAAGGTGGGCATCGTGGGGCTGGGTGTTTCCGGCCGGATGATCGCCGATGCGCTGCAATTTATGGGCGCAGAGATCAGTTACTTTGCCCGCAGCGCAAAGCCGGACGCCGAGGCTGCCGGTATGACCTTTAAGCCGCTGGCTCAGCTACTGGCTGAGAGCGAGGTGGTGTTCACCTGCCTGAATAAGAACGTGCTGCTGCTGGGCGAAAATGAGTTTACCCAGCTGGGCGCAGGCAAGGTGCTGTTCAACACTTCCATCGGCCCCGGTTTTGATTCCGCTGCGCTGGAAAAGTGGCTTGACCTGCCCGGCACCTATTTCTTCTGCGACACCCGCGCCGCCGCTGGCCCCGTGGCCGAGGACTTCTTTTCCCGGGAAAACGTGCGCTGCGCCAATGTGTCCGCAGGCCGCACCAAGCAGGCCTTTGTGCTGCTGAGCAAAAAGGTGCTGGACAACATCCGCACCGCACTGGGCGAATAAGCGGTGCATTTTGCGCGGCCTGTTTTTCTTGCATCTTTTCCCCGATTGTGGTATGCTTTCTATTATAAAAAGGGAGCCCGCGCAAAGCGGACTGAGAGTGGGCTGCATTGCCCTGACCTGTGACCTGATTTGGATCATGCCAACGTAGGGAGATAGCGCTTTTATCTGCGGATATGTCTTTGCGGGCATATCCGCATTTTTGCTGCAAAGGAGCATTTTATCCATGAAAACTGCATTGACCATTGCCGGCAGTGATTCCAGCGGCGGCGCCGGAATTCAGGCCGATATCAAGACCATGACCGCCAACGGCGTATTTGCCATGAGCGCCATTACCGCCCTGACCGCACAGAACACCACCGGCGTGACCGCCATTTTTGACACCACGCCGCAGTTTCTGGCACAGCAGCTCGATGCCGTGTTCACCGACATTTACCCGGATGCGGTGAAGATCGGTATGGTATCCTCTGCCCCGCTCATCGACACCATCGCCGAGCGGCTGCATTTTTACGGTGCAAAGCACATTGTGGTGGACCCTGTGATGGTGGCCACCTCCGGTGCAAAGCTGCTGCAGGACGATGCTGTGCAGGCGCTGACCGAAAAGCTGCTGCCGCTGGCCGAGGTGCTTACCCCCAACATCCCGGAGGCTGAGATCTTGTCCGGTATGAGCATTGCAAACGCTGCCGACATGGAGGCCGCTGCCCGCACCATCAGCGAGCGCTACGGCTGCGCCGTACTGTGCAAGGGCGGCCACCAGATCAACGATGCTGACGACCTGCTGTGGCGCAATGGCACCGGCAAGTGGTTCAAGGGCAAGCGCATTGCAAACCCCAACACCCACGGCACCGGCTGCACCCTGTCCAGCGCCATTGCCTCCAATCTGGCCAAGGGCTACGACCTTGACACCGCCGTGGAGCGCGCCAAGGCCTACATTTCCGGCTGTCTGTCTGCCATGCTGGACTTAGGGCACGGCTCCGGGCCCATGGATCACACCTTCAACCTGAAGGGAGATTTTGTCCGTGACTGACCTGCCCTTTGTCTCGGCGCTGGTGCAGGCCGACCTGCCTGTGTGGGAGCAGTGTTTGCAGACCGAGTTTCTGCAAAAGATGGAAAACGGCGCCCTGAGCGAGGACTGCTTTAAAAGCTACCTCGTAGAGGACAGCCTGTATCTGCGGGAGTACGCCAAAATTTTTGCGTGGGGCATGACCAAGGCCACCACCATGGCTGCCATGCGCACCTACTATTCCCTGCTGTCCTTTGTGCAGGAGAATGAGGATCTGACCCGGCTGCGGTATCTGGAGCAGTACGGTATGCGGGAAGCCGATATCCAGTCCCTGCCCCTGCGCCCGGAGAGCCGCGCTTATCTGGACTGCATGATCGACGCTGCCCGTACCGGCGAGGGCGAGGCTGAGTGCCTGATGGCCTGCCTGCCCTGTATGCTGAGTTACGGATGGCTGTTCCAGAAGCTTTTGCAGCGCTCCCCCGCCGTAAAGGACACCTACTACGGCGCGCTGGTGCTGGACTACGCCGGTCCCGGCTACGATGCCGCCTGCCGCGCATGGGCAGAACGCGCTGAAGCAGCCTGCACCGGCCTTTCGCCGGAGCGTGCCGCCCGCTGCCGCGCGATCTTCCGCTCCTGCTCGGAGCACGAGCTGCACTTCTGGGAGATGTGCGCCACACCCCGGACGGATATTTAAGAATAAATACAGAGAACCCGGAAGGTCCGCAGACCTTCCGGGTTCTCTTCTTATAAAATCTTTATCGCAGCACCGAGAGTTCCTCGATGCCGTAGCGCTGCATCAGGGCGATGGCCGCCGGGGTGATCTCCTCGCCGCTGACCGCCACAGGGATGGCGGGCGGGCAGGACACCGTGGGCATGGCGCACACCCGCCCCAGCGTCTTGTGCACCGGGATGCGCACCTGTGCGCCCAGCACCGCCTGCCGGATGGTACAGCGCTGCGCCGCCTGCTGCTGCAAGGCGGCAAACTCCCCTGCCCGGTTCTCGGGGCGGGACAGCCCGGCAGGCACAGCAGCCAGAAGCTGTTCCAGCACCGTTTGCAGACGCGTGTAGTCCTGCGGCGGGTTTTCCGGGGTGAACATCAGCACCACATAGCGGGGGTCGGCATACTCGCACTCCAGCTGTGCGCGGCGCAAAGCATCTGCCAGCGCTGTGCCGGTGCAGCCAAGGGCAGCGGCATCCAGCGTGAGCTTCATCGGCTCCTGCTGTGCCCCGGCAACTGCCAGCGGCACCGGGCACTGCCGCGCCGCTGCGGCCTTATTCAGGCTGCGGCGCAGACCTTCCAGCGCCGCGCAGCACTGCACCAGCCGCCGGGGGTAGTCCCCTGCCAGCACCGCATTGCAGGCATCCAGCGACTGCAAAATGAGGTAAGAGGGGCTGGTAGAGCCGAACAGCGCCAGCGCGCCCCGCACAGCCGCTTCGTCCTGCACAGGGGCATCGTGCGCCAGATGCAGATACGCACCGCCGGTGACCACCGGCAGGGTCTTGTGGGCAGAGTCGCAGCACATGGCCGCGCCCTGCGCGATGGGGTGGCAGTTTTGCGGCAGAAAGCGCAGGTAGGCCCCGTGGGCGTTATCCACCAGCAAAGGCACGCCCTGCGCCCGGCAGACCGCCGCCAGCGCCGGAATATCCTGCACCCCGCCCAGATAATCCGGGCTGGTGACGTATACGCCAAAGGGGCTTATCCCCTGCTGTGCCAGCGCGTGCAAAGCCCCTGTCAGCGCTTCGGCTGTGACGGGGCAGCTGCACAGTGCACCCTCTGCCTGCGCAGACGGCCAAAGCCATCGGATATCAAAATCCAGCAGCGCCGCCGCGTACAGCAGCGCCTTGTGGGCATTGCGGGCGGCCAGCAGCACCGGGCGCTTACCGTTTTGCGGTGCGCCTTGCAGCGCCAGAAACAGCATGGCACGGATGCACTGAGACGAGCCCTCAGTGCTGTAATAGCTGTGCGCCGTGCCAAACAGCCGGGTGGCGTTGGCTTCACTCTCGGCAATAATGCCCTCCGGTGCGTAAAGCTCGTCCGCACCGCAGATCTCGGTGATATCCAGCGGCTCAAAGCCTAAAAGGCTCTGCCCCTTGTGGCCGGGCATATGCAGCCTGGCGGTGCCGGACTTTGCATAGCTGCGCACAAAATCCACGATGGGGGTGGTCATGCTCATTCGCAGGCTTCGCCGTCAGCGCAGGCGTTGCAGGTAGAACCCAGCTCAATAGGCACCTCGATGCCCTTGGCTGCCAGTTCCTGATTCTCGGCTACCTTGATCATGATAGCGCACTCCATGCGCTTTTTGAACAGCTCGCAGCCGTACTCGTACACGCCGGTAATGCTGCCGGTGGCATGGTAGGAGTTGGCAGCGCAGCCGCCGGAGCAGTACAGCTTTGCCCAGCAGTCCTGACACTCCTTGCGGGCATAGGCGTTGCAGTGCTTGAACTCATCCCGCACGGCGGTGTTGGTAACGCCCTTCCAGATATCGCCCAGCAGGTACTTGGGGTCGCCCACGAACTGGTGGCAGGGGTACAGATCGCCCCAGGGGGTAACAGCCATGTACTCGGTGCCGGAGCCGCAGCCGGAGATGCGCTTATAGATGCAGGGACCGCCGGTCAGGTCGATCATGTAGTGGTAGAAGGTAAAGCCTCTGCCCTCGCGGTCGCGCTTGATCATCTCCTTGGCAAGGATCTCGTACTGCTCCTTCAGGATGGGCAGGTCGGCCTCAGTCAGGGCGCTGGGGTCGCTGGGGTCGCAGACCACCGGCTCCATGCTCAGCTCGGTAAAGCCGAGGTCTGCCATGTGGAAGATATCGTTGGTAAAGTCGGTGTTAAAGTGGGTATAGGTGCCGCGCATATAGTAGTTCTTGTCGCCGCGCTTCTTGACGAACTCCTGGAACTTGGGCACGATGCGGTCGTAGCTGCCGTTGCCTGCACAGTCCACGCGGAAGCGGTCGTTGACCTCCTTGCGGCCATCCAGACTCAGCACCACATTGTGGCACTCCTTGTTGCAGAAGTCGATAACGTCGTCATCAATGAGCACACCGTTGGTGGTCATGGTAAAGCGGAAGTTCTTGTTATGGATCTTCTCCTGCTCGCGGCAGTAGGCCACCAGCTTTTTGACCATATCAAAGTTCATCAGCGGCTCGCCGCCAAAGAAGTCCACTTCCAGATTGCGGCGGGTGCCGCTGTTCTCGATGAGGAAGTCCATGGCGCGCTTGCCCACCTCAAAGCTCATCAGGGCGCGGTCGCCATGGTAGCGTCCCTGCGAGGCAAAGCAGTAAGAGCAGCTCAGGTTGCAGCTATGGGCAACGTGCAGGCACAGCGCCTTTACCACGGTGTTGCGGTTCTTGAAGTCAAAGGCCATGTCCTTATAGACATCCGGGCTCCACAGCTTGCCGTTTTCCTTCAGGCTGGTCACGTCGTCGATGCACTGGCGCAGATCCTCCTCGGTCACGTCCGGGCGGCTGCCGTATTTTGCCAGCATGGCGGCAACGATCTCGTCTGCGGTATGCTCCGGGTACATGGCGATGACATCGTAGGCCACCTCGTCCACAACGTGCACCGAGCCGCTGCAGGTGTCCAGCACGATGTTATAACCGTTCAATTGATACTGATGTACCATTTTACACTCCATTCCAGATTACACTAAAAAATGCCGCCCGGCAAAGGCGGCATAAGGTTTGCAAAAATTACTTGTTGCTGTTCTCGCACTGCTGGTTAGCCACGCCGCAGGAGGTCTTGCAGGCGGACTGGCAGGAAGTCTGGCACTCGCCGCAGCCACCGGTCTTAACGCTCTTGGTCAGGTCACGAGTAGCAATAGTCTTAATACGCTCCATGATAGAAACCTCTCTAACTCTCAAAAATTTATCGCGCCGGACAAAGTTCCGGTACGCTTTTATCTTGTAATAGGATATCACGCAGCGCGCCTTTTGTCAAGATTTTTTCGCTAAGGCAATACCGCATAATTCTAAGTGCCGATACGGCGAGTGAGGTGCGGCAGATGCTAAGCCAAAAGCGCAGATAATACTTTGTGTATTATCGAGCATTTTGGCAACGCAGATGCCGTGCCGCAGCCGCCGGAGTGGTGCTTAAGCCGTAAGGCGGGAATTGTGCGGTGTTGCCCTAAGCCTTTTCACCCGCCCATGGGCTGGTAGCGGGTAAGCACCGTATGCAGTCCCAGCTCCCGGGCGCGTGCCAGTAAGTACCGGTAACGGCACAGCAGCGCCTGCCGCTCGTAGATGCGCTGCTCAATGAGGTCGGTATCCACCTCCATATCAAACATCATCTCGTTGCGCTTCAAACAGAACAGGCATTCCTTCAGCTCCTCCTCCAGTTCCGGATGGTAGCGCTCGTGCTCGGTATCCCGCGGGACGCGGGGCGAAAGCAAGGTCTGGGCGTTTTGTGTGGTTCGTTCCGGCATAGGCATCCTCCTTCTGGTGCTTTGTAAGGTTTTGTACCTTCCAGTATAGGCGGTGCGGTGCGCAGAACCTGCCGAAGCGTGGCAGCGCTCCGGCATAGATTATCCGGCGCTGCTGCGGCATTTTCCAAAAAAGTACAACTTTTTTCAAAAATATGCTTGACAACCCCGGGCTTTTCCCGTATAATAGCACACGTTGAGCGGCTCACCCCGCAAAACACAACAGAATATTGGGGATTTGCATAGTGGTAGTGCGGTAGACTCTGACTCTACTTGTGGGAGTTCGATTCTCTCATCCCCAACCAGAACAAAGCCATCTGAGGAAACTCAGGTGGCTTTTCTGTTTGTATGATTCCGCGCGGAAAAACTATTATAGATAGAGCGAACCCGGAAAGTCCACAGGACTTTCCGGGTTCGCCTTTTCACGGGAAATATAAATTTACAGAATGGTAATGCGGCCTGCGCCGTAGGGCTGCTCGTAGTTGAGCAGGTAGCCGGGGTATGCGGCCAGCGGGCTATTGGCGCTGGACAGGTGCGGCAGACCCGCAGCATCTGCGCCGTCAAAAATCATAGCGTAGGTAGACATCACCAGATAATCCTCGGACACATAGTCCTTGATCAGCTCTGCGCCGTCAAACATGGCAAAGCCATCGCCCAGATTGCGCAGGGTGTAGTTCATGCCGGCCAGTGCGTAAGTAGCACCCGGGTCCAGCGGCAGATAGCTGCCGGAGGCCTTATCGTAGATCTTCACGTTCTGCACGCGCGGGGTGCCGGTGGCGCTGCCGATCCAGACGTTCTTCTCGTCGGTCTGCACTGTGTTGGGGATATCGGTGTGGATCTCGTAGGTAGCACCGGCCACCTGCAGGAAGCCGCCGTTCTCCTTGCCATCCTCGCCTGCAAAGCGGGCTGCAAACTCCAGTGCGTCTTGGATCTGCTTGCCGGTGACCGACATCAGGCAGGCCACGTTGCCAAAGGGGCTGACCTGCTTGCAGGTCTTGAAGGTCCAGTCGCCTGCAGGCACGTCAGCGCGGATGCCGCCGCCATTCATGATGGCCACATCACAGTGCAGCTTTTCCACCTCGTTGAAGTAGGTGTAGATGCCGTCAGCCACAAAGTCGCCGAGGTTGGTCTCGGCAGAGCGGATGCGGCGCTTGCCGGTGGCGGGGTCAGAGACGTAGAAATCGCTGTCGCCCACAGCGATCTTCTCGCCCAGCATATCGTCCACGGTGTTCACCCAGCCAGTCTGCATGGCAGCGATGCCTGCATCCATGCCTTCGTGGGTGGGGATGAGTTTGGTGGTGATGGTGCCGTCCGCAGCGATGGTCATCTCGCCAACGTTGGCAAAGTAAGAACCGGTCTGGGTCAGGGTGACAGCCTTGCCGGAGGCATCCTGCACCTGCTTGTTCTCCATTACGGTATGGGAGTGGCCGTCGATAAAGGCGTCAAAGCCGCTGGTGTGGGCAATGACTTCCTCACTGGTCCACGGAGAGGAAGAGGGGTCTACGCCCAGATGGCCCAGACCGATGACCACATCTGCCAGAAGCTTTGCCTTATCAATGGCCTTCTGCACGGCGTCATAGAGCTTTTTGCCGTCCTCGCCGCCCTGAATATCGTAGATGTACTTGCGCTGTGCCTTATCCATAAAGTAGGCCGGGGTGGACTTGGTAAAGGTCTCGGGGGTGGTCACACCCACAAAGGCAATGCGTCTGCCGCCGCGCACGAACACCTTGACGGAGGGCAGCACACGCAGCGTAGTGCGCAGGTCTACCCAGTTGCAGGACAGGTACGGGAAGTCGGCTTCCTTCATGATGGCCTTGGCGCGGTCCATGCCGTAGTCGAACTCGTGGTTGCCGGGGGTGGCGACATCGTAACCGGCAGCGTTCATCAGCTTGATGATGGAGGCACCCTCGTCCATGGAGCCGTAGGCGGTGCCCTGCACATGGTCGCCTGCATCCACCAGCAGCACTTCCTTACCAGCGTTCTGATAGCTCTGCTTCAGGTCGGCAATAGCGGCGTAGGTCAACTTGGGGCTCTGCTTGTCGATGTAGGTATGGACATCGTTGGTGTACAGGATGGTAACGTCAGACTTGTCACCATACCAGCAGGCCGATGCGGCAGGCGCACCGATGGCCATGGATGCAGCGGCAGCGGTCACACCAGCAGCCTTTAAAAAGCTGCGACGGGAAATAAGTTGTTTCACAGGAAAACGACCTCCTTTTATTTTTGGCGTATCGCATTTGGGCAGGCTCTTCCCTCCTGCCCTTTCAATAGCTCTAGCATAGCACAGAACGCCGCCGCAGACAAGCCAAAATCATTCTTTTGGTACAAATTATTTTCACGTTCAGCTTTATTTTGACGCATATTGCACCATTTTTACACAAAAAAGACCTCCCCGTGCCCTGTCGCAGAGCAGCGGAGAGGTCTTTTTCAAAGGGGGGTGTTGACCCGTTGCCGGGTCTATCGGAGGAGAAGGAAATATCAGATGGCGTTATACTCCTTGAGGAACTTCTCAAGGTCGGTGCCCTCGATCTTCTTCAAGGCTTCCTTCAGAGCCAGACGCGGGATCAGCGGCAGATCCATGTCGGTGATCTTTTTGCCGTCGCGCAGTTTCACGGTGGCATCGATCAGGGCGCGCACATCGTAGGTGCTGCCCCAGACCTCGGGCACGCCGCGGTCAATATTCAGCAGGGTGTACACGGCCTCCATACCGGTGCGCATGGAGTACTCGGTGGTGAAGATGGTATCGCGGGCGGTCTCGGCAAACTGACCGAGGAAGGCAAAGTTCACAGCACCCTCGGGCACAACATCGGGACGGTCGCCCATAGCACGGGGCATGAAGAAAGCGTCGATATAGGGCATCATCACAGGCACGGTGTTGGCGCTGTGCTCTGCCAGTTCCGCGATCTGATCCTCGGGCACACCGATGTGGTACAGCCACTCCATGCAGATCTCGCGGCCAGTGCAGTCACGCATGGGCTTTTTGACGTAATCGCCGGGCTTATCGCTGAACAGGCCGTACACCCAGACGCACAGCTGGTTCTTGGGCTGATCCTTGAACTGCTGCTGACGGTTCAGCGTCCAGCTGAGCAGCCAGCTGGAGTCCTTGACGGTGACGATGCCGCCGGTGACGGTGTGGCCGCTGAAGGGGTCACGCTTGCAGATCTTGCGGATATACTGAGGGATCTTGTCGTCCAGCGTGGTGATGGTGGCACTCTCCCAGTTGCTCAGTTCCGGCTCGGAGCAGAACTTTTCCGGGTGACCGAAGGAGGGATCTTGTGCGGCGATCTTCTTCCACAGATCCCAGCCGTTGCCGGGCTGGATGGTGGGATCAAAGCCGGTGGCCTTATCCTGTGCACCCACGGTGCAGCTTTCCACACAGCCGCCGTTGGTGATGAACAGCAGATCGTTCTCGGTCAGGTCGATGTTGGTGGTCTCGCCCTCATGCACCACGGTGACAGAGCTTGCCAGCTTGCGGCCCTTCTGGATATCGAACTTCACGTCCGTGACCTTGGTGTTGTAGTGGAACTGCACGCCGAAGCCTTCCAGATAGCGCACCATGGGCAGGATGATGGACTCGTACTGATTATAGCGGGTAAAGCGCAGGGCGGTAAAGTCCGGCAGACCGCCGATGTGGTGGATATAGCGCTTGAGGTACAGCTTCATCTCCAGAGCGCTGTGCCAGTTCTCGAAGGCGAACATGGTGCGCCAGTACATCCAGAAGTTGGAGTTGAGCACCTCGTCATCGAAGAAATCGGTGATCTTTTTATCCTGCAGCTGCTCGTCCGGGGTAAAGAACAGCTTCATGATCTCCATGGCACCCTTATCGGACAGGCCGAATTTGCCATCGGTGTGAGCATCCTCGCCGCGGTTGACGGTGGCGCGGCACAAGGAGAAGTTGGGGTCCTCCTTGTTCAGCCAGTAATACTCGTCCAGCACGCTGGCACCCTCGGTCTCCAGAGAGGGGATGGAGTGCAGCATATCCCACATAACTTCGAAGTGGTTGTCCATCTCGCGGCCGCCGCGCATCACATAACCGATATCGTACTTGTAGCCATCGCAGGCGCCGCCGGCCAGTGCGTTCTTTTCAAACACATGGACGTGCTCGCCCTTCATCTGGCCGTCGCGCACCAGATAGCAGGCAGCGGTCAGGGCTGCCAGACCGGAGCCGATGATATAAGCGGATTTATGATCCACGCCCTCCGGCTTTTTGGGGTGTGCAAAAGCTTCATAATTGCCACTGGAATAGTACATAAAAAAGCCTCCCTGCTTCCATATTTTCGTTTCACAGCCTTCATCGTGCTGCTCTCTATGGCAACAGTATACCCCGCAAAGTGAACCGGAACAACAAACAAACTTTGCCCTGTGTATAGATTTTTTACATCCGCCCTCATTTGCTGGAAATGCGTACAAATTGTGACATAAAGCAAACCCTCTCAGGCGCTTCGCGCCAGCTCTCCCGAAGGGAGAGCTTTATCAGCGCTGACCGTAAGAGATACTTAAAAGCTCCCCCTGAGAGGGCAGACTTCCCCCGCACCGGGGGAAGATGTCACCGTAGGTGACAAAAGGGGGAATCTGGCAAAGCCGCAAGGCTTTGACTGAGAGGGTTTCTCCAAGCAAATCTTCCCACACAAAAAGAGAGCCGCCGCACAAGGTTCTGTGCAGCGGCTCTCCGGTGGATTTTAGTTCATCTGTTCCAGAGCCTTTTTCAGGTTCTTGGCGATCTGGTCCGGGCAGCTGGTGCTGCGGAAGCCGCACAGCGTGCCGTCCAGACGGGCAATGGCATCCTCTGCCTTCATGCCGGTAAGCAGCTGGCAGATGCCCTTCAGGTTGCCGTTGCAGCCGCCGACGACCTCGATGGAAGCAATGGTGTGGTCATCGTTCAGCACAAAGTTGGTCTGCTTGGAGCAGGTGCCCTTGTTCGGGAAGGAAAATTCCTTACTCATGGTCTTTACGTCCTCTCTCTTTTACGTTTTTCGGCGATGGCGCGCAGCTGCGCTGCGGCTTCGTCCGGTGCGGTACAGGTACCGATGGGGTGGGGGTGCTTGTGGTTGCGGCCATGGAAGTCCGTGCCCGCAGTAGCCACAAGGCCGTACTGTTTGCACAGGGCAAGGCACTCGGCGCTGTCCTCCGGGCTGTTACTGGGATGGTACACTTCTATGCCGTCCACTGCGCCCTCTGCCGCCAGCTCGCGCAGCAGGGGCATACTTTTATACACCGTGGGGTGGGCAAACACCACCGCGCCGCCGCTTGCCTTGGCGGTAGCCAGCACCTGCCGCACCGGCAGATACTCCGGCGAGTGCAGCACGATGCCCCGGGGGTTCCACCCGAACAGCTTGTGGTAGGTCTCGCCGTAGATGCTGCCATCGGTCAGGCCCAGCAGTTCCAGCGCCTGCATCAGCCCGCTTTTGAACAGCACCCCGCTTGCCTTTGTGGTCTCCCATGCAAGGTCGGTGGTAAACTGCGGGTACAGCTGTTCCAGCTCCTTTGCGCTCTGCAAAGCGCAGGCGTTGCGGCGCTCCTTCATGATGGCGCAGTGCTCCCGCAGCGCCGGGCAGTCCACGTCCGGGTAGTAGCACAGCAGGTGCACCCGGTGCTGGCGCTCAAAGTCGTAGCCGGTCAGCTCCACGGCGGGGATCAGCTCTACCCCGTCCTGCCCGGTGTGGGCATAGGCGTACTGGGCGCTGAGCAGGGTGTCGTGGTCCGAAAGGGCGATGGCGTGCAGCCCGGTGCGGGCGGCGATGGACGCCAGCCGCTCGATGGGCACAGCACCGTCGGAGCAGGTGGAATGGATATGCAGGTCACAGGACATAGCGGGTTACTTCCTTAGTGCTTATAGAAATTGATCAGGCAGCCATCGGCCAGGATCTGGCGCTCGTCGGTGGTGAGCGGAGCCATGTACAGCTCAAACTCCTTGACGGTATCGCCCAGAACATAGGCCTTGATGTTCTGCAGGTCGCCCTTGAGTGCTTCCCGCACATTGGGGATGAGCACATAGTCCCCCAGACCAAAGGGGGTGGCGCCTGCCAGCTGCAGGGGCAGCATGCCCCAGTTGATGAGGTTGGAGCGGTAACGCTTGGTGGCGTACTCGGTTACGATATTGGCACCGGCACCCAGCACACGCTGGCAGCTGGCGGCCTGCTCGCGGGCAGAGCCGTCGCCGGGCTTGACCGCAAAGATGGTAGAGGCGATCTGGATATCGTTCCAGCTCAGCTGCTCGCAGCCGGGCACGGCGTTCACCTTTGCCAGCAGAGCAGCGTCCCCTGCACCGGCGCGGCGGGCGTTCTCTTCGGCCTGCACAGCCTTGGCGCGGCCCACATACTCCGGGTCCTTGCGGCTGAGGGTGAACTCGGCCAGACCCAGGGGATTAGAGCGGTAAGAAGAGGTCTCACCGGAGGGGATCAGCTCATCGGTGGTGGTGACGGGATCGGTGATATAAGAAGCCACCTTTAGCAGCAGATTGTCGCCCAGCGGTGCGATCTCCGGCCAGTCCTTGATGTTAGGGCCAAACTTGAGCAGGGCATCGTAATCGCCCTTGCCAAAGCCCTGATACACGCGGGTGTCGTAGCTGGAAGCATCGTACTGGTACTCCGGCACGGTGGGATCATAGTCAATGTCGGTGGCGGGGGTCAGGATGCCGCCGTTTGCGGTGGTGGCTGCAATGCTGCGGGCATCCATCAGTGCCACACCGGCCAGCTGGCCGCTGCCGGGCTTGGAGCCCTCGCGGCTGGGGAAGTTGCGGGTGGTGTGACGGATGGACAGAGCGCCGTTGGCGGGCACATCGCCTGCGCCGAAGCAGGGGCCGCAGAAGGCGGTGCGGATGGTAGCGCCGCTAGCCATCAACTCGCCAATGACGCCGGTGCGCACCAGTTCCATCATGATGGGCTGACTGCCGGGGTAAACGCTCAAGGCGTAGTCGCCGCAGCCGCCGGTATGACCCTTGAGGATGGAAGCAGCCTCGTAGATGCTGTCGTACAAGCCGCCTGCGCAGCCTGCAATGACGCCCTGATCTACCCGCAGCTTACCGTTTTCGATCTTGCTGCACAGATCCAGCTGCACGTCCTTGCGGCCGATCAGCTTCTGCACATCCTGCTCGCAGGCGTGGAGGATGTCCTCCAGATTTGCGTTCAGCTCCTCAATGGTAAAGGCGTTGGAGGGGTGCATGGGCAGGGCGATCATGGGACGGATGGCAGAAAGATCCACCTCCACCACGCCATCGTAGTAGGCAAGGTCAGCCGGTGTCAGCTTTTTATAGTCTGCTGCACGGCCATGCACTGCCAGAAAACGCTGGGTAACTTCGTCGGTCTCCCAGATGGAGGACAGACAGGTGGTCTCGGTGGTCATGGCATCAATGGCGTTGCGGGTATCCTGCCGCAGGGAAGCAATGCCGGGGCCCACGAACTCCATAACCTTGTTTTTGACGTAGCCGCTCTTGAACAGCTTGCCCACAAGGGCAATGGCTACATCGTGGGGGCCGCAGCCCACCGGCAGACTGCCGGTCAGGTAGATGGCCACCACACCCGGGCGGGCAACATCATAGGTGCGGCCCAGCAGCTGCTTTGCCAGCTCGCCGCCGCCCTCGCCGATAGCCATGGTGCCCAGTGCGCCGTAGCGTGTGTGGGAGTCCGAGCCAAGGATCATTTTGCCGCAGCCGGCAAAGCGCTCGCGCATATACTGGTGGATGACTGCCATGTGCGGGGGCACAAAGATACCGCCGTACTTTTTGGCAGCGGACAGGCCAAAGCGGTGGTCGTCCTCGTTGATGGTGCCGCCCACAGCGCACAGGCTGTTGTGGCAGTTGGTAAGCACATAAGGAATGGGGAACTTTTCCAGCCCGGAAGCACGGGCGGTCTGGATGATGCCCACAAAGGTGATGTCATGGCTTGCCATGGCATCAAACTTGATCTTCAGGTTCTCGGCATCGCCGCTGGTGTTGTGTGCCTGCATAATATTGTAGGCCATGGTACCGGTCTTAGCCGCGGCAACGGCAGCGGCATCAAAGCCCTTTGCTGCCAGTGCTGCGGGTGCATTGCCATCTGCGGGCACCCACTCTCCGCGCGCATAGTACGCACCGCCGGTGCTGCATTTGATCATATCCAACATCTCGATTCGCCTCTCTTTTTTGTATTTTCCCGCCCGCCGCAATTGCGGGCATTGCCCCGGCAGTGCGGCTATTCATCCCGAAAACAGCCGTCCCCTTAGCCTTCACCCCTTGGGGGAAGGTGGCGCACAGCACCGGATGAGGGGTATTTCTTGGCAACAGCACCCTCATCAGTCGCCTGCGGCGACAGCTTTTCAAAGACTTATAACCCCTGCCCTGTTACGGCAAAAGCCGTATTTAATTTTTATTATAGCATGAAAGGGCGAAAAGAAAAAGCATTTTTTATGAACCCTTACTGCACCTTTGCGGCGGCTTCCTGCTGCTTTTCCTTTTGCAGTCTGCGGAACACCACAAAATAGGCCGGGATCAGGAAGAAGCAGGCAAAGAGCCATGCCACCGGGCTTGCGATGCAGGCGGCAAAGTAGCCCCACAGCGGCACGAACCAGAAGCCCACCATGGCGCGGGCGATCATCTCAGCCACACCGGCAAACATGGCAAGGCCGGAGTGCCCCAGACCCTGAATGGTGTAGCGGTAGATGATAAGCACTGCCAGCGGGATGTAGAACACGCTGTTCCAGAATATGAAGTCCTGCGCATTGGCCATAATGGCGGTCTCGCCTGCGTCCAGGAACAGGCCGATCAGGGGCTTGTCCAGCACGCGCAGGATGAGGAAGGAGGCCACGCTGTACACGCAGCCGATGCCCAGTGCGGTGTTCACGCCGCGGTTCACGCGGCCCAGATCCTTAGCGCCCATATTCTGGCTGGTGTAGGTGGTCATGGCGGTGCCGATGCTCTCCAGCGGCACGCTGAGGAACTGCGCAGCCTTGCCGCCGGCGGTCTGCGCGGCTACGATGTCGCTGCCCAGACCGTTCACCGCGCCCTGCAGCACCACGCTGCCGATGGCAGTAATACTGCACTGCAGACCCATGGGGAGGCCCATGGCGCAAAGCTTTGCGCAGTGCGGAGCGCTGATGCGCCCTTCTTCCTTATTCCAGCGCAGTTCCGGGTAGTGGCGCATGATGTAAATAAGGCTGCCGATGCCTGCCACAGCCTGACTGAACACGGTGGCAAAAGCCGCGCCGAACACGCCCATGTTGAACAGGATGATGCAGGCAAGGTCCAGCCCGATGTTCAGCACGCTGGCCACCAGCAGGAAATACAGCGGGCGCTTGCTGTCGCCCAGTGCACGCATCAGGGCGCTGGTCACATTATAAAGCAGCGTGAAGGGGATGCCTGCAAAAATGGTGCGGATATAGATATCCGCAAGGTCGATGATATCGGCCGGGGTGTTCGTCCACACCAGCACCAGCCGGGTCATAGCCACCGTAACGATGGTGAGCACCGTGGCAAAAGCGATGGACAGCCACACGGTATTGGCGGTGTAGCGGCGCATCTCGTGGTGGTCGTGGGCGCCGAAGGTCCATGAGATGGGGATGGAAAAGCCGCAGGCAATGCCGTTGACAAAGCCCAGCACCAGATAGTTCAAACCGCCCACACTGCCTACCGCCGCCAGTGCTTCCACGCCCACGAACCGCCCCACGATGATGGTATCGGCCAGATTGTAGAACTGCTGGAACAGGCTGCCCAGCATCAGCGGCACAGCAAAGGCAAGCAGCAGCTTCAGCGGGCTGCCCTGCGTCATATCTTTGGTCATGGAAATATACCTCCTGCCCACATAAAAAGGATGGATGTTCGCATTTTTGCCGTGAAAAACGCCCTGCCGGAAAAGCGGCAGGACGTTGTAAGGATTCATGAGTGGTATTATAGCGGAGCAGCGCCGGTTTTACAAGACTTGGTTTGCATCAACATTTCCATTTTTTTGCGTAAAGAATTGGTGATTTTGCTCATTCCGCGTAGTGTGCCAGAAACTGTTTGGTGCGCTGCTCGCGCGGGTGGTCGATCAGCTGCTTTGCAGGGCCCTCCTCCACCACCACGCCGCCGTCCATAAACAGGATGCGGTCAGCCACATCCCGGGCAAAGTGCATCTCGTGGGTCACGATGATCATGGTGGTCTTGCGGTCGGCCAGTTCCCGCAGCACCCGCAGCACCTCGCCGGTCAGTTCCGGGTCAAGGGCGCTGGTGGGCTCGTCAAAGCAGAGGATGTCCGGGTGCAGTGCCAGCGCACGGGCAATGGCTACCCGCTGCTGCTGCCCGCCGGAAAGCTGGTGCGGGTAGTGGTCTGCCCGCTCCGAAAGCCCCATCTGCGCCAGCAGTTCCCGCGCCTGCTGTTCCAGCTGGGCGTGCACCGCCTTTTTGTTGGCGCGGTAGTCCGGGCGCTCCTTTGCCAGCAGTTCCCCTGCCAGCATCACGTTCTGCAAGGCGGTGTACTGCGGGAAAAGGTTGAAGTTCTGGAACACCAGCCCGAAGTGCAGCCGCTTTTTGCGGATCTCGCTCTCCCGCTGGGTGGCGGGGTCGGCGGCGTCCCACATGGTCTCGCCGTTCACCCGGATGCAGCCGGTATCCGGCCGCTCCAGAAAGTTCAGGCAGCGCAGCAGGGTGGTCTTGCCGGAGCCGGACGAGCCGATGATGGCCAGCGCTTCGCCCTGCTCCAAGGTAAGAGAAATGTCCTTTAAGACCTTTGTATCTCCGAAATTTTTGCCAATGCCGGAGGCTTCCAGTAATGCCATATTCTTAAAAACCTCCTCAGCAGCGGAAATAATCCAGTTTCTTTTCAGCCCAGTTGAACAGCAGGGTGAGCGCGCCTACGAACACAAGGAAGAACAGCGCCGTGGAGAACAGCGGCCAGATCAGGCCCTTTGCGCTGTACTCCTTGGCCATCATGATGATCTCCTTGTTGGCAATGGTGTTTGCCAGCGAGGTGTCCTTGACAAGGGTGATGATCTCGTTGCCCATGGGCGGCAGGATGCGCTTGACCACCTGCAAAAGGGTGACCTTGAAAAAGATCTGCGTGCGGGTCATGCCCAGCACCTGCCCGGCTTCGGTCTGCCCTTTGGGCACGGCCTCGATGCCGCCACGGTAGATCTCGGAAAAATAGCAGGCGTAGTTGATGGCAAAGGCCACCACCGCCGCCACCATGCGTCCGCCGGAGCCGGAGGGCCACGGGTTATTCATACCCAGCAGACCGGGGCCAAGATAAATGACGATGATCTGCAGCATCAGCGGCGTGCCGCGGATGACCCAGACAAAGGTCTTTACCGCACCGGACAGCAGCCTGCACCGGCTCATGGAGCCAAAAGCCACCACCAGCCCCAGCGGCAGCGCAAACAGCAGCGTAAGGGCAAACAGCTCACAGTTGAGCAGGAACGCGCCGGAAAGGCGCCCAAGGATCACAGACACAAAAACACACCCATCTATCGTTTTGTTTTACGCCCGGCTCAGTCGGCCAGCGCCAGCTCGTACTTCTCGGCCAGTGCCTGCATGGTGCCGTCAGCCTTCAACGCGTCAAAGGCGGCGTCCACTACGGCGGCGGCATCACTGCCCTTGCGGAAGGCCACGCCGTACTCCTCGGCGTTCAGCTCGTCCACGATCTTCAGACCGGCGTAGTCGGTGCCCTCCCCGATCATGGCGTTGGCAAGGGTCAGATCCAGCACAGCGGCATCTGCCGTACCGGCAGCCACTTCCATCAGGCAGTCGGTCTGCACGCTCTTGGAAACGTAGTCTGCCTTGGCAAGGTTCTCGTCGCCCTGAATGGCGGCTTCACCGGCAGAACCGGCCTCGGCCACCACGGTCTTACCGGCAAGGTCGGCGGTGGAGGTGTAGGCGGTGCCCTCCTTTACCACCACGACCTGTGCGTTCTTGGCGTAGGCCTTGGTGGTGGCGGTGTTGGCCATGATATCCTCGGTCAGGGTCATGCCGTTCCAGATGCAGTCGATGCTCTTGGCGTCCAGCTCCACCACCTTGGTGTCCCAGTTGATCTCCACGAACTCCGGCTCTACGCCCAGCTTTGCGCACACAGCAATGGCAAGTTCGGTATCAAAGCCGGTAAAGTTGCCGTCGGCGTCGGTGTAGTTCATGGGCTCGTACACGGTATAGCCGATGACCATTTTGCCCTTGCCCTTGATGTAATCCAGATCGCTGCCCGCTGCAGCAGAAGCCGAACCGGCTGCGCTGCCGGAAGCAGATGCCGCAGCAGAGGTGGATGCACTGCCGCCACAGGCTGCAAGGCTCAGTGCCAGAGCACCGGCCAGAAATGCACTTGCAATACGCTTGAGTTTCATATCTTTTTCCTCCCATGGGGGACGTTCTGCGTCCCGCTTCCCTCTCGATTTACCATTTTACCATGCTAAAGTGATAAACTGTGGTTATAGAATAGCGCGTTTGCCGCCGTTTTGCAAGAGGTAAACCCATTTTTTTGCACAATGCACTGCTTTGTCCCGCCCATAAGCCCGCTTTTTGTGGGAAAGTGTGCATACCCCTTCCGTCTGCTCACTGCGTTAGCACCTGAGGGGGTATCCATAAAAAATCCCCCCGCACTTTTTGTGCAGAGGGACATCCTGTTTTTATGATTACTGCTCCGCCATGGCCTTCAGCGCCGCTTTTTGCAGGTCGGTAACTGAGATGGTGCACAGCGCCTTCAGGTCGGCATCCGTGCCGTCTGCGGAGAGCTTGCCGATCTCCACGGCGTTTTTGCCCTTCAGGTAGCCGCACCAGCCTGCGCTGTGCTCGTACCATTCCTTGCCTAACGCGCTTGCGCTGCGCATTCCGTAGCGGTCGCCCAGCTCGTTTTTGGTGTACACCGGCTCCCGCGGGGCAGACACAGTACCATCCGCGCTGACGGAAAGCTCCGGCTCGGTCATATCGCCGATGGCGCTGGTCACCCGGGCGTTCTCGTCCATGGTCACCACCGCCAGCGTGATCTTAGCCTGCACCTGTGCGTCCTTGTCGTCTGTGCCCGTAAGCCCCTGCGGCATTTCTGCCACTTCTACGCCCAGTTTGACCGTATCGCCCCGGGCAGCACCCAGCACCTGTGCATTCTCGCAGGCGCGGACGACAGCATCCCGGTAACGGTCCACCGCGATGGTGCAGCCGGAGAGAAGGTCTGCATCGGTTGGCTTGCCGTCCGCATCCGTTTTCAGCTTCTTCACTTCGTCCGGAGTCTTGCCCTCAAGCCAACTGCCAAAGGCGTCTGCCTGCTCTGCCCAGCCCTTTTTCAGGCCGGACACCTCTGCCAGTGGGTAGTCCTTGCCCTTCTGGCGCTTGGTGCGGGTGTCGGTGGGGGTGGTCACCTTGCCGGTGCTGTCCGCACTGACTGAAAGCTCCAGCTCATCCAGTGTCACCCCGGCCAGCTTGCCGTCTGCATCCAGCAGCACGGCAGCCGCTACGGTGTGGATGTTGCCCGCACGGTCTGTGCCGGTCGTCTCGGTCAGGACCCCCAGCCCGGTGCGCCACGCCGCGCTTTGCGCTGCACTGCTGCCCACAGAGGTGCTGCCGCTCACAGAACCGGAGCTGCTGCCGGAGTTTCCCCCGCCACAGCCGGTCAATGTCAGTGCTGCCGCCAGCGTGCAGCACAAAAACCAACGCAATGCCTGTTTCATATCGTCACATACGCTCCCTTTCCGTGCCTGCATTGCAGACGCAGGCTTTGGAGCTAGTGTGCCCCGCCGCGCGGGTTTTATGAGCAGATGTTTACATCAGCGGGCTTAACAGCCGCAGCACGCTGTCCAGCACCGTACCGGCCAGACCGGTGCGGCAGTCCGCGCACTGCACCTCCCGGCACTGGGGCAGGGTGCGGCGCACATCGTCCCGCAAAGCCATCACCTGGCTATTTTGCAGCAGCAGCACCCCGCACTCGAAGTGCAGAAACATACTGCGGTAGTCCATATTGATACTGCCCACCACCGCCGCGCGGTCATCGCTGACGCAGCACTTGGCGTGGAGAAAGCCCGGGGTATACTCGTAGATGCGCACCCCCGCCCGCAGCAGGGGCAGATAGTACGAGCGGCTCAGCCGGAACACCAGCTTTTTGTCCGGGATGCCCGGCAGCACCAGCCGCACATCCACCCCGCGCTTGGCGGCGTTGCGCAGCGCGTCCAGCATCTCCTCGCCGATGGCAAGGTAGGGCGTATAAAAATAAACGTACTGCTGTGATTGTGCCAGAATGTCCAGATAGACCGTTTCTGCCACCGGCTCTTCGTCCAGCGGGCTGTCTGCGTAGGGCTGTACTACTCCATCGCTGGCGGGCAGCACCGCAAGCTGCGGACGGAAGGTGCTGTAATCCTGCTCAAAGGGCCGGAAGGCATTCCAGAAATCCAGAAACATTACGGTAAAGTTCCACACCGCAGCGCCCTCGATGCGCAGACCCGCGTCCTTCCAGTAGCCGAAGCGGGTGATCGCGTTGATATATTCATCGGCCAGATTGATGCCGCCGGTGTAGGCTACTTTGCCGTCTATCACCACGATCTTGCGGTGGTCGCGGTGGTTCATCACCAGCGAGAGCAGCGGCACCACCGGGTTAAAGGGAATGCAGCGGATATGCGCCCGCTCCATGCGCACCACAAAGTCCTTGGGCAGACCCAGCAGGCTGCCGAAGTCATCGTAGATCAGCCGCACGTCCACCCCCTGCGCCGCTTTGCGCCGCAGAACATCCTCTACGCCCTGCCACATCTTGCCCTGACTGATGATAAAAAACTCCAGAAAGATGCTCTTTTCCGCCTTTTCAAGGTCGGCCAGCAGTGCCGGGTACATGGCCTCACCGCAGGAAAAATACCGGGCGGTGGTGTTCTTCCATGCGGGATAGCAGCCGTACTGGGTCAGGTAGCGGCTCACGCCCCGGTTTTCATCGCACAGCCCGGCGGTCTGTCCGGGCTGCTGAGCGCGGTCTGCCCGGTGCGCCTGCTCCACCGCCTGCATTTTGCTGCGCAGACGGCGGGAGGGCCGCTTGTTGCCAAAGGCCAGATACAGTGCCCCGCCCAGCAGCGGCAACAGCCCGATGAGGGCGATCCAACCCACCTTATAGGCGCTGTTTTCATCCTTGCGCACCAGATACAGAATGATCAGCAGGCTTAACCCGTTGAGCACCCCGGTGACCCACACCCGCGCCGTGCCGGTGGTGAGGGCGAAAAACACCCACGCCAGCCATGCAAGCTGCAGCGCCACCAGCACCACCGTAACCGTGATGCGGTTGAGGATGCGGTTGAAAAATTTGACGATCGGCAATCGGAACAGCATACCATCTCCCCTTTCCGTGTTAAGGTGTATCTGAAAACAAAGAAAATGACGAATATTTCGCAAGCACAAGCGGGATTTAAGGCAAATAGCCGCAGGAATCCTTTGTGGATTTCAAGACTGTTTCACGCAAAATCCAGCTGTGTTTGTAGAAATAGACTAAATTTTCGACTTTTCAGATACACCCTAGCTTACCTCTATAATACGGTTAAGTATAACGCGGTTTTTCCCCCTTTGCAAGCTTTTGGTGTCGGGTACACCGGCGTGCCGGCCGCCTTTATTCCTTATAAAAAAGTTCACCGGAGCGTCCGCAGATGCCCCGGTGAACCAAGATTCTATTATATATTTTCCGCTCAGACGGTGGGGGCTTCGTTGTCCTCGTAGCCCACCATCAGGCCGCCGTGCTCCGCGTAGTAGCTGCACAGCGCGCCGCAGCTGCCTACCTCCACCTTGGCCTCCGGGAACACCGCATGGACCATGTGCTTCAGCCGCTCCGCAGCGGCAGCATTGCAGCAGTGGTCGATGTGCACCCGGCCGTTGGTCAGGCCGTGCGCCTTCATTTCCAGCACCATGCGCTCCAGTGCGCCGTGCTCGCCGCGGGTCTTGCAAAGAACCTCCAGATCACCGGCATCGCTGGCCTGCCCGATGACCCGGATGCCCAGCATCCGCGCCACAGCAGCCACAGCGGGCTTCACGCGGCCATTGCGGGCAAGGTTTGCCAGAGATTCCAACGCAAACAGCAGATGGGTGTGCTCATGGTACGCCCGGATCTCCTCGCACACGGTGTCAAAGGGCTTGCCGGCCTTGATCAGCGCCGCCAGACGCTCCACCAGCAGCCGGGACTCTGCACCGGTAGACAGGCTGTCCAGCACAAAGACCCGCGCACCCTCGTGGCTCTGCTCGTACTCCTCGCCTGCCAGCAGTGCAGCGTTATAGGCACCGGACAGCGTACCGGTAATAGTTACAACATACACCTCGTCTGCGCCCTCGTAGGCGGTGAGCCAGTCCGAGATATTGGGGCAGGAGGTGCTGGTGCGTCCCTTATAGGTGCGCAGCATCTCGGCCAGCGCGGGAGCATCCACCTCTGCAGTGTCCACATACTCCTGCTCATCGGTCAGGATCTTCAGCGGCACACAGGCAAACCCTACATCGGGGAGCTCGTACACATTTGCAGAGGAATCTACAACGATTTTGCTTTTCATATTTTTCTCCATTTTCAAGCGGCGCACGCCGCAGTCATTCCTTTGTCCGTGACCATCATAGCAGTTTTTCAAAACCCTGTCAACTGTTTTCTCAAATTCTTTTACAAAGTTTTCATTGCCCGTTGACCAATTTTCCAAAATGCGGTATACTATTTCACAGGCAGAAGTACTTTTGCGGAAAGCAATTGCTCTGCCTTTGCACAAAAACAACGTTCCTGCTTGCAAAAAGTGCAGGAGCATGAACGGAACAAGATACTATGAAAGCTGAAACCAAACTCCGCGTTGCGGCGTGTGCTGCGGGCTTTGCCCTGCCCCGGTACAACGATCTCCCCTCGGTAGGGCTGTATCTGGACCAGACGGTGCAGTTCGTCAACGGCTATTTCCGCAGCTTCTGCGGGGTGGAGCTGACCCCTTCTATGGTAAGCAACTACGTCAAAAAAGGGGTGGTGGATCACCCCATCCGCAAAAAATACACCCGGGACCAGATTGCATCCCTGATGTACATTGCAGTCTCCAAAACGGTGCTCTCGATTGAAAACATCGACACCCTGTTCAAAATGCAGCGGGAGCACTGCTCCGCCGGGACAGCCTACGATATCTTCTGCGAGGAGTTAGAGGCCAGTCTTTCCGTGGTGTTCGGCGGCAAGACAGCCCAGCCGGAGACTACGCTCAACGACGAGCGTCTGCTGCTGCGCAGCACCATTTTTGCCGCGGTCAACAAAATGTATCTGGACTGCTGCTTTGATGCCTTGCGGCAGGAGCAGGCTCTGTGGTCGGATATCCTGCCGGATCTGGCGTAACAGAATAGCAGGTATAGCAGATATAGCAAAAGCCACCTGAAAAACGTAAGTTTTCAGGTGGCTTTTATGTTGGTGGACGAACCGCAACGCCGGACGAACCCATGCGTTGAGATTTCGCCTTATAGCGTTATTTTCATTATCCCACTTCCTGGAAAACTGGTACGCTGATAAAATCCATTTGCCGCTTTGCATAATATAATTCGCTTCTACGTTCTTTATTCTTTCGGACAGAGGTTTACATTCCGTCACCTCCACAGACAGCAAAAAATCCCCCGCCAGCTTTCCTTTCGGATTGCCAGCGGGGGATTTTTAGTTATGCAGTTTTAATGCACTGATTCGTCAGTTTGCCGTACACGTCCTCGTACAGTTCCTGCTTATCACCGTTGTATGTGTACTCGGCGTAGATTCCGTCGCCGGAAACCGTGGTGGACAGCAGGGCCTTGTAGTTCTGCAACGTCTTACAGGCCCATACCACAAAGACGTTCTCAAGCGTGATCTTGGTTTCATTGTGGCTGTTGTACCACTTCACCAGCGCGTTCTTGCAGACACTCTCGTATTCTGCCATGCCAGTAATAATCATGTGCGTTCTGTCCTTTCTCAGTCCTCCCGGATGGGAAGCGCTTTTGCTCTTGTGTACAATTCTGTTCCCGTGCCGTTTCCGCCCAGGGCGTGATAGCTCTTGTACAGATACTCAACGTTCTTCAAACCGGGCAGGTCGATGTGTCCGATTTCGATGTAGTGAGTGCAGGCTTGGTACAGTCTGTCGTGCAGAATTGCCAGCAAGCCATCCTTGATTGCCTTGTTTTCTTCCTTCTGTGCCTTGATCTTCTTGGAAAGGCTACGGTATGCTGCGGTCAGACCTCCCGCCACGATGCCGAAAACCCATTGCATCCAATACTTTGCAATAAATTCCAGCATCGTTTAGTCTCCCAGCTTCTTGTCGTTGTCCTCCCCCGCCTTACCGAAACGGGCCACAGTTGCGGTTTCCTTGGATTTCTTTTCCATGTATGCTTCGAGTTTGCTCTTGGTGACTTTGAAAATCAGTTCAACGAAAAAGTCCAGGAACTTTTCGTTGATAGCCCAATCTAACCAGTCAGGTGTCAGATCGCGCAGGGCTTTGATAACCTGCTTCTTTTTCTCTTCGCCCATCTTCGAGCCGATCACGTTCTCTTCTGCCCAGCAAATCCATTTGTAGGCAGCCTTTGCCACGACGACGCTGTAACCCAGGCGCACCAGAGCCAGCGCGCCGATGAACACGCCGCCGACCAGGCACACGACTGCCATCCATGCAGGCATTGCAGAAATAACCATCTTGATAGCTTCCATGATATTTCCTCCGTTTCCTTTCTCTTAACCTTTCCAACGACTCTTTGCGGCGCGCACATCGACGTGCACAAAGTTGTCGTTGTAATACCGCCCGATTCCGCCCCGGTTGGGGAGCAGGGTTTCGACGTATGCGGCCAGCGTATCAACCGATACACCAGCGATCCAGATGTCTGCGGCCTTTCCGTAGAGGTGCTGGCTGTAATGGGACGCTTTTTTCTGCTTTGCATTGTGCGCCGCAGTACGGAACGCAGAGTTGATGTTCACCGCTTTCCCAAAGTGGGTACGGATTTTTTGCAGAACTTCCACCAGTTCCGAATCAATAAAGATCGGATCGGAGCCGTCCTTGCATCTGAACTCGCGCACCTTAAAATCCGTGGACAGCTTTTTCGTTCCGTCCTTTGCCAGCGAATAGGCGTTAATCGCCATCGTTCACATCTCCTTTCGGGCGCAGGTCTGCGCCGCAGGCTCTTGTACAGCACTCGGCAATGAGCGTGGCAAAATCCCCGCGCTCGTCGGAGGTATCAGCCCCCGCCGCTTCCAGCTTCTCAAGCAGCCTTTCGCACAGATCGGGCCAACTTCTTTTCTTCATAAGTTCCTTTCCAGATGTCCGTTTCCGGCCCGGTTGGCCTACCATACTTCTGCATGGTGTCCCGGTAGATCAGGTTCAACCGCCCGCGCAGGCTTGCACTCTGCGTGTGCGCCAGCAGTCCTTTGATGCTGGCAACGCGGCGGTCAAAATCTTCCTTGCTCATTTCCCCGGTGGCGTACATCTCCGTTATCTTCTTGACCTCTCGCTTCAACCTGCCGACGGTGGACTTGCGCAGTTTCATGTGGGTTGCGTAAATCCGCACTCCTACAAATTCAATGCCCATGCTCACCGGGCGGATGCAGGTCTTGTCGTTCAGGTCAAGGAACAATTCATCCCGCAGGAATGCTTCGATTCTCTCTTTCCACTCTTGGAGCTGTTCTTTCGTTTCGGCCAGCACAATTACATCATCCATATACCGTATGTAGTAGTGGATGTGCAGAACGTGCTTGGCGTATTGATCCAGCTCGTTCATGTAGATATTTGCGAAAAGCTGGCTCGTGAGATTGCCTATCGGCATACCCACGTCGTATAACCATTCTTCCGGCGGCGTGTCTTGCGGTGTTTTCCCGCGCGGCAGGCCAAAGGCTTCTGCCCGACTGTTTATCACGCTGTCCAGGAAGCGCATCAACTCCGGGTCTTTGATTCTTCTGGATAAAATTTCTAGCAGCTTGGCATGGTTTACCCGGTAGAAGAATTTGGATATATCCAGCTTTAAGTAGTACCACTTCGCGTCTGGTTTCCGGCTAACCTGCCGCATCCAGTATTGCAGGCGTTGTGCCGCTTTGTGGCTGCCCTTATCTTTCCTGCACGCATACGAATCCTCGATAAAGAGTTTGTCGTATATCGGGTTGAGGTACTGGTATAGGCTCCACTGTACGATACGATCAGGATAGCGCAGGGCCATCACCAAACGCTTCTTTGGTACGAAAACCCACAGCTTGCGGTACGGGCCGAGAATGTATGTGCCGCCCTGCATCTGCGCTTGAATCACAAACAGGTTGTGTTCAAACGCCGCAGTAAAGGCTAAAACTTCTTGGCGGTATCGCTTTCCCTTGCGGGCGTTATGGTCGGCCTCGCAGAGATATTCAAACTCCGTAATGACCGCCCATGCGTTTTGAACTGTTTTTATTTCACCTGGCATTTCTGCCTCTTTTCACCGTCGCCGTGTGTGACGTTACCGCCTCCACGGCAATTCAAAATTTTTCCGGGTTGTCTGCCCGGAATGGAAATGCGCTCCTTTAGACACACGCACCGACTATGACCCGTAGATCACAGCCCCCATATCCAGCGTGGTGTCGCCGCACATAATGTGACGTGGTGTAAAGCGGAACGGCCCCCGATGTTCCAGTTGGAATTGCTGCGCGGATTGTTGAGGTTCAAGTTGAACAGGCCAGCGTTGCCGCCATTGTTCCAGTTGCCGCCCCGATTCGGAAGCCGAGTATAGTACATTCCCATGTATGAAAATCGGCAAACCGCTTATAGCGTCTTTATGTAGCCGCCCAGCAGTTTGCCTATTTCCTCGTTGTATTTGGCCCACACCTCGTATTGGTGCATCGTAAGTGGCGGCGGGTACTTGCCCCCGTGTAACTTCTTACTCGCCGCCAGCCGTACCATTCCGCGCAGTACGTCCAGCTCCACGTCGAGATTCTGGGTCGTGGTTTTCTTAAAATATTTGCGGTCGATTTCGATACTCAGGCGATAGATCGTCAGGATGGATTTCTTCAACTCGTCTGCGAGTTCCCGGTCTTTCCGTGGAAAACTCATTGTCAACGGGTAGCCGTAGTCCACCATTTCCTTGATCTTTTCCCTAAGATGAAACGGCTCCACCTTTTTCTCGTCGTTCTTTTCTCCCGCGCCCTTTTCGGGCTTTCCCTGCTGGGGCGGCACGTCGGCTTCTTTCGGCACAGTCAACACCTCCAAAAAATCGGCGCGGCGGCCCGCTGGCCCACCGCGCTTTCTGGTTTTTATCTTTCGCTTCTGTCCTGCGCTACCGCGCAGGACGACAGCTTATCAGGATTCAGCGGGCAGCTCCACAAAAGCGGAACGGCCCCCGAAGTCCCAGCTGGAATGGCTGCGCGGATCGTCGAGGCTCAAGTAGAACAGGCCAGCGCGGCCGCCACTGTCCCAGCTGCCGCCCCGATACGGAAGCCGCTCTTCTGCGCCGTTGTTGAACCAGAAGTAATCACCGCCATAGGTGGTGTCAATGCCAGTGCCAGTAAGAGCGGCATCCGGCATCAGCGCCAGTGCCATAAGCACCAGCTTTGCAGCGTCGCCCACAGCAGAACCGGCAGTAATGTCCTTGAACGAGCAGCCGCGGCCCTCGTCTTTCTGGTCGGTGATTGTGGTGTCCCACACAGCCTTGCCGGACACGACGTTCAGCTTGATGGAGCCGGAGGTCGTACCGTTGCCGTCGGGAGTAATCAGCGCACCGTCGCTGGCGCGGATTGCTTTCCATGCTGCGCTGGAAGCAGCCGTGGACACGGAGTTGTCGGCGGCGTTGTTGTCTGCAATGATTTGCAGTTCTCCCTTGTACAGACGCAGGCCGAGCAGCCACTCCCACACATTGCCGTTCATATCCCAGATGCCGTCCATCTGGCCGTTGTGGCTCCACGGCAGCGGGCCAGTACCCGTCAGCACGCGGGCGGTCTTACCGCTGTCCTGCACGCCAGGTGCGGGGATTGCATCGTAGGTGGACTCGTTTGCGTCCTTGCCATAGTTATTATTGCCCCGCGGCTCACATCCGCGCTTGTGGCACCACAGGGCAACGGCGGCCCACTCGGCCACGGTGGCCTCATGCCAGCCCGTGCCGTTTGCCTTGGTCTTGCTGGCAAACCAGTCAAAGTTCTGGCTTACGGTGGGATCTTCTGCGGGCAGGCTGTATGCGCGCTCGTTGTAAACCTTGGTCTGGTACTTGCCAAAGTAGAAGCCTGCGATTTCCTTGCCGTTCACACGGAATGCCGGGTGAATGTCGGTGCTGGTGGTGGACAGAACATCACACAGGCGGAACGCAGGAATCCACACAAAGACAGACGGCATACCCTTGTCGTCCATCAGAATTTTGTTCTTGGGAAATGCGCACTGCAATGCAAATGCGGCTGCCTCGAAATTGTTTGCCATAGTCTTTTACCTCCTTACAGAATGTTGAAGTCCTCGACGCTCCACAGGCTCAAGGTCACCTTGTCGGTGTCCATCGGCTTTGCCTTGCGCTCAATGTGAGTCTTGGGTGCGGTGTCCTCGGCGCTGTCGTTCTCGTCCGCCACTTCTGCGGCGGCCATGACCTCGTTTTCGGCCTCGCCCTCAACTTCCACTTCCTCATACTCGGTCGCCGGAATCTCGACGATGGCAACATAGAAGCGGCCATCGGCGTTCTTTTCGGGCAGGGTATCGGGCCTGTCGATCAGCAGCAGGTTGCCGTCCTTGTCGCCAATCACCGTCTTGGAAATATCGCTGTCGCGCTGGTACTTCGCCAAGTTCACGGTCAGCGTACCGTCCGCAAAGTCCAGCTTCGTGCCGTTCAACTCGTACTCGATTTTCCGGCCTTCGTTCAGCTCTACAACTTTCATGTTACTTCATACCTCCTGTCACTTTCACGGCCACAACAACAGTCTTTGCGCTGCCGTCATGGGTCAGCTTGAAGCCGTTCACCAGCTTGTCGCTCACGGTAATGTCGCCCAGCCTGCCGCCGGAATAGCTTTTGACGGCCACGTCCACGTCATAGCTGGTGTTCTTTCGTGTGGTCGTCAGGGCCACCGCCGTTTCCTTGGTGCAGAACGGCCACGGATTGCTGTTCGCGGTCAGGGTTACTTCCTTGACCTCCGCGGCAATCTCCGACTCCACCGCCGACAAGCGGCTGTTCTGCGTGTTGTCGGTGGACTTGATGCTGGCAATGTCCGTGTCGTGGCTGTTGCTGGAAGTTTCCAGCACGCCCAGCCTGCGGCCAAACCACAGCACGACGTTCTGAATGATGCGGTATGCCAGATGGATGTCGGAAATGCCGACCTCCATGTTGTTCAAGTGCGCCTGGTCGATCAGCGTACCCTGCTGAATAACCTGGCCGTCCTGATCCTCCACCTGGTCTACCCAGAATGTTCTATTGTGCATAACCTGTTGTCCTCCTTTACGTTGCTTCCACCAGCGGGAACGTGAAGCGCAGGAGTCCGGCGTTCACGCTGTCGCGGGTCAGGCTCACGGTCTGGCTCCCGGCCAGTTCACCGTTGCGGTCATACACACGAACCGCCGTGATGGTGTCTTTCTGGCCGGACGACGGAGCGTTGACGTACACCACGACTGCGTTCCCGACAACCTGCTTCGAGTTGATTTCGCCGTCTTTCCATGTACTGCCGTTAAGCTGGTACTGGAAGCGGCTCACCGCCCGCAGCAGTTCTTCGCGGCGGGCTTTCAGAAAAGTATCTGTGAAAAAAGCCATGCTCTTTCTCCTTTCCCTGCATAATAAAAGCCCCTGTCCGGGGCGGTTGCAGCGTTACTTGTTACACTTTGCTCTGCCGCAGACGCGGGGCTTTACCTTGAACGCCTCTACCTTTACGGCGTTCGATACCGTAGCGGCGGAACTTGCGCCCAGCGTGGCCGCCTGCGGCTTCTCGCCAGTTGCCGTGCCGTCGCCGGATTCCGCCGGGTTGATTTTGTAAGCGTCCATCTGCGGCGTAGCATCCAGCGTTTGTCCGCCGCTCCATCCCTTTGTGCTGATCCGGGGGATTGTACCCGTGATCTTCGGGCTGTCCAGGAATGCTTCTGCCTGTCCGCCGACGTTCAGCAGGCCGTTGGACGACCAGCCTAACGTACTGGACCGCCAGTATGTGCCGCAGATCGTTGCACCGCAGATAGGCACTTTGTATGCCATGCACTCCACCTGCGCACCAATGGAAATTCCGTGCCGCACCATGTAGCTGATATGCTCAAGGTGAGCTGTCAGGCGTTTGGTGTAGCCCAGCAAATCCTCCATTTCGTCGATGGTGTGATACTGCGCCGGGGCATCGGTGATGTTCACGTTCAGTCGCCAGAATCCGGGAGTGCCGCCGTAGTCGAACCACTCTTCCACTTCGGAATCCGGGTAAGTCACGCTGACCTGTTCCCGGACAGCCTTTACCGTTCCGGCGTACCGCTGAATTTCAATGGCTGTCTTGATGATTCTGCGTTTCGTTTCCAAGTCGGCGGCGGAATCGTACCACTCGACTTTGAGGTATACTGCCATCTGGTCGAGTGTTTCCTCGGAGCAGCTATCCACTTCGGAGAACGTCACACCAGCGTCAAGGCAATCCAGCACCCGGCCCTGTAACTCGGCGTAGACTTCGGACAAAACCTGCACCCAAGGCTGGGCGGCGACGATCTTAGGCACGCCGTCGGTTATCCTAGCCTCGCGGAGTTTAATCATCCTCGACACCTCCATAGACGACCGTTGGCTGGCCGCTCAACTTCGGAATCTGCACGAGTGCCTTTTCCTTGTCTGCGCCGCTCTCCACCACCTTGAAAGCAGGTTCCCGCATTTCCACGCGCTTCACGCCCGCGGCGCGCAGACGGTAGATCAACTCCATCGGGTTGATGTCCCGGCCAATGGAGCGTTGCCAGTCCTGGTACTCCTGCACCGCCTGTGCCACATTCTGCTGCACGATGTCGGCGTTCTTCTTCGAGCTGGCCCCGATGTAGTAGGTGAAGTCGATGCTGTACTCCACCTCTTCCGGGGCCTTGCAGATCACAAGGTCTGTCATTGGGCGACGGGCCTCATTCATCATAAATGTTTCCATTTCGGAAATGTCCTTTTCGCTCGGCATCTTTCCGCCCGTGAGCATGAAGTAGATGTACGCCGTGCAAGGCTGGCTTCTCGGAGAAATCGCAATGGCATTTTCAATGTCAGAGCGAAAACTCATAGCCCAGAACTCGTAGGCATCACGCGGGCCTGCGCAACTGTACGTCGTGGGGGACAGCCAGATTCTACGGGTCAGGCTGTCGTCGCTCTCTACATCTGCGCCGCCGCTGCTGGTGTCAATGTTCACAGCACCAGCCACAAACGGGATTGCGTCTACCAGCGTATCAATAACGCCCGGTGGAATGCCGTTGCTTTCCGCGCCGACTTCTTCCGCCTTTGCCAGCACATCAACGCTCGTTTCGCCAATGTCGATCTGGGCGTATTCCGTTGTGGCAAAATAAATACCCGCACCAGTTCGGATGCGTGTTCCCTGCGGAATCATTGCCACGCTCTTCTGCGCCGCCGACAAGGTAAAGCTGATCGTCACCGTGGCGTATGTTGCCGGGTTTCTTTTCACGCCGAAAGGCAAGCCGATGTTGTCCAACTGCGCGCCCTCTGCCGATTTCAGCATAGCGGCCAGTGCGCGCCGCTCCGCCACCTGCATAGCCATGTAGTACAGCATAGCCATGCTTTTAAGGGTCAGCGTCAGCGGGTCACTGTCGTACAGCGGCGGAGCCTTGGCATAAACCTTTTTGTAGTTCTCGATGTAGATGTCCATAACAAGGTCACGCGCGCCTTGCAGGGTGAGATTTCCTGTTACGCTGTACTCCGGGATGTCTGCAAACTCTGTGATATTAGACAATTTTCACCACCACCTTTGGCCGGATATATCCTTTCTTGCCGTCCTGTTCGCTATAATCAACCTGCTGTACCTGCGCGTGCTGTTCGTAGCGCGCCGTCTTTCGGGTGATCTCCGCAGTCAAGAGGGCTTCCGCCGCTTCCGCCGGGAGGCTCAAGCAGGAAATGTCCAGGCCAAACTCCCGGTCAAGTGCCTGTTCTCCCACTCGGCTTCCGTACAGCGTTATGAGGCGATTGTACACGTCGCGGTCTTGGTCGCCATCGGACGGCTCAACTTCAACTTCGATGTCGCCCAGCAGCAAGTTGTTCAGTTCGTCACTCATACATACTCCTTTAGGGTCAGCGTCACCTTGCAGGACTTGAGGCCCCAGAATCTATGTACCACGTCCCAGGTGTCCGACATTTTCTCGAACTTGAACGGATAGCGGGAAAGCGGCCTGTTGTTGATTATGAAGTAGTCAACAGCGCCAGCCTCGCACAATTCCTGCAAAGCGTTCAGCACCTTGCGCGGGTTTACTCCGAACTGTGAATTAAGTAGCAACTCGAACTGGTACTCTTTGAGTCCCGGCCCTACATACTCGCTCTTTTCCTTTCCGCCAATCACGCTATGGGCGGCCCAGTTGCTCGACGTGGAGCCGTTGATATTGTCCGGCGTTACGACGCGCCAGCTCGACACGGTAAAGACCAGCCCTGCAAAGCTGCCAATTCCGCCCCATGCCATAGAACCACCTCCCGATTACTGCGGCTTCCCTGTAACGCCAGCCACGGTATACGGGCCAGCAGTTGCGCCGCCGTCGTGGCCGTGGAGGTGATTCACAAGGCTTATGCCGTTTATCTTGCAGTCTCCGCTTCCGCCGCTGATGTTCACGGTGGAACCTTTGATTTCAACGTCCGTTCCCTCGATCTTGATAGTGCCGCCCTGCGTCAGCGTGACGGTAGAGCCACCGACTATGAATTTCAGATCACCGCCGATTTTGTGGGTTGCGTTCTTGCCGACCGTTTCCGTCGTATTTCCGTCGATCTTTTCTTCATAGTTGCCGCTTTTTCCGTCATAGCTTTCGTAGGCCACACCCTGCTTGTCGTTGTAGTCGTAACGATACAAGCCCTCCTTTCCGCCGGGGGGCTTGTTGTCGTCGTTCCAAAAGGTTCCGATGCACGTCCCCATTTCCTGATCTGCGGAGTTGTGCAGGACGCACGCCATCTGCCCAACAACAGGCATCCGATACAGGTTGTTCGACACCATGCAGATTTCATCCGTTACGGAATCGTCGCGGTCTTTGTAGGCAACTTCTATCGTTCCCTTGTCGTAGTTGACCTTGGAAACCTCACCAACGCGGATCACGCTCTGCATATAGATCAGCCTCCCACTCTGCTTCCTGCGTATTCGTTCGTGAGGCCGCCTGAGTTATCCAGCGGTCGGGTGATACTATCAAGATAATACTTCCCGTCCATCTTTCCGTACCCCTGAATGTTCACGCACTGTGTTGCGTGGATATTCAAGTCGCCCATCGTCTTGAACGACACGGTGGTATTGGAATGATTCTTCATTGCAATAGCTGCTTCGAGCTGTCGTTTCGCGTCGGCCTCGCTGGACGCATACTGGTTTAGTTTCAACATCCTGTCACCGCTACCGACGGTGACATTGATATTGACTTTCTTCCGCTGGTTGGTGTATGTGAACACGCCGCCTGTGTATGTTCCGGCCAATGTTGTGTTCCAGGAAAAGGAACCCGGTACAATGTCCGCCGGGGTGAATGTCCTTACGGCATCCTTTTGTTTGTATTTCTCGCGGTCGAAAATCCAAATCTTCCCCATGTACACTTTCAGGATCAGGCCGTAGGTTTCGCACAGGCTCTTGAGGAAAGCACTGTCGTTGTCGTCCTGTTCCTTGATGGCAATGTCCACATCTTCGGCATCCATCGAGCATTGCAGGCTGTTGCGCTCCGCAATGGTCGAGGCAATGCGCTGGATGGATGTGTTCTTCCAGACCTGTTCTCGATTTCTCTCGTGGAAGCCCGTATCGCTTGGCCGTGCCACCGCGCCGATTGTCAGCACGTCCGGGCAGCCTGTGAAGCCCAGGTCATCCACCACCAAAACGCCGCAGTCCAGTTCTGCACTGTCGCCCTGCACGATCCAGTTTTTCGTGCAGAGCTTCGGGTGCAGCTTTGCGGCAATGTCCGGCATCCACCCATTTTTCCATTTCACGTTGCTGGCGTTCACCTTGATGGAAAGGCTATCAGAAGAATCCGATCCGCTGTCCGTAAAAGTGAAACTTTCTACATCGTTCTTAATGTCAGCGGTCATATCGTTGTCGTTGTATTCGACCGACAGGAACGCTTGGCGTGGTAAGAACACGTCGATCACCTCACTTCTTCCAAGGCGGCAGGTTTTCAACCTCCGTCTTTACCGTGACTTCCGGGGTGACAAGCTGCACCCCGGAATCAAACTGGTAAACGTCGTTGTGCTCTCTGTTTGCGGCCATCAGCACGTCCGCCCGCATTTCGTCGTCATATACGGTCTTTGCGATCCCGTCCCATGTGTCGCCGCTTTTGGTAACGTACATAGAACCGCCTCCTTATGCGTACTTCGTGCGCTGTTCTCTGCGCTGCTCTTCCTTGATTTCCCGCTTAATCTCGGCCTTGAACTTCTCGAACTGTTCACGCATGATCTGCTCGATCTCTGCGCGGTCAGCCTTTCCGTAGGCTGTGATTTGCGGGGAGAATACAAACTGCATCTCGTCGCCGTCGCCCCCGCCGGAGGTTCTGGAACTTCTGTATGCAGCCTGCGGAATCTCGCTCAACTCTGTTGTGCCTGCATCACGCGGCGGCAGGACGTAAAGGGGTACTCCCGTGTCTGTTAGAACACCGTTTCCCCAGCTCGAAAGCACCGTCCCGCCGTTGTAGGTTTTCGCCGCTTCGGTCAGGAGCGACGTTGCCTCGTTGTCGCCAAGGTACTTTTTCAGCACGATGGGGGCCACGTCTGCGGCAATACTTGTGGCGGCCAAGGCCAGGGAGCCGTCGCCCGCCATAGAGTTATTCGTCACGCTCCACAGCAGCGAGGCCGCGTCGCCCGCCGTGCGGATTCCGTTGGAGCGCAGGGCATATTCGCCATACGCCTTGCTAAAGTCGATCAGGTTGTCCAGCTTCTCGCGGCTACCGTCGGTAAACCCGCCGTTGGCAAAGTAGGACACGTTCTGCGGCCCGATGGCACGGGTCGCATCCTCCCCGGTCACGCCCAGCATCCGGCCAGCCCGTACCCAGTGATTCACGTTTTCATCGTGAACGCTGCGTTTGAAGCTGATAACCGCCTCCGTCCCGGCCTCACCTGCGATACTGACACCGTGGGTGAAGCCGCCGTTGGCAAATGCAGGAGCCGGAACTTCTGCAAGGCTAAAGCCCCACTCCTTGCCCGCGATGCCCTCCGGCAGAGAAATACCGAGGATTTTTGTAGGCATCTTGATGTGGATTTTGTTCAGCGCGCGGATGATGGTATTTACCACGGAAACGCCGATGGAAGCAATGCCCTTTATCAGCCCGATGATTCCCTGGATCACAGGCTCGATTACAGGCAGGAGATTGTGAATCACATCCACGATCACCTTAATTGCGTTTACCAGCGTCGTTCCCACCAGGTCGATAATCGTACCGATCAGCGGGGCCACCGCTGGGAACAATTCATTCACCACAAAGCTCATCACATCCGCCAGCAGAGGCTTGATGTGATTTACGCCCAGGTCTACGATCTGGCTTACCAGCCCTGTCACAGACTGGATAATGGGAATGGCCGCTCCGAATGCTTGGCCGAGGTCTACGCCAAACATACTTTTCCCGCTCAGCTTCTCCTGAATATTCAGCAGGTTGTCCAGCGAGAAAGCGTTTTTAATTCCGTCACCGATTTTCTTGACATCTGCAAAGAATGTATTGAAAATCGTCAACCCGGTCGGGCCAAAAACTTTCAATACGATCTGCTGAATATCCGCGAAATGGTCTCCCAGCAGGGACACCACCGCAATGATACCGCCGATTCCAGCGATCACCGGGCCGAACGTAGAGAGCAAGCCGCCGAAGATGTTTGCGCCGCCGCGCAGGAGCGGCGAGGCCACAGCCTTTCCCAAGCCGAATGCCTTTCCTCCAAAATCCGTTACCGCTGGGGCGGCTGTCTTGATAAAGTTCTTTGCACTCGTCAGTGTTTGTCCCGGCTTTGTCTGCCCAAAGATGTATCCCATCTGGGCGAGTGCCGCCTTTCCGCTTAGTCCCTGTGTGCTGTTCGCCATTCGATAGATGGTTCTTCCAAGCCCAGTGCCATTTGCAAAGTTTATTTTCGACAGGAAGCCAACGCCAGCTTTCGCGGCATTTCCAGGTATCGCGCCAAGCACCGAAGCCGTAGCGCCGCCGAAGCTTTTTAATCCTCCGGCCAGCTTTGCAACATCAATACCATTCGGCCCGATGATTCCCGTGAAAATCTGCTTTGCAACACCGCCAACTCCCGATGCAATTTTCGTCTTTCCGAAGTCGGATGCGGCAGACACAACGCCGTTGAGGTATGGGAACTTCTGCAAAACGGTCTGTCCGTTTTCAGTTGCACCCAAGACGCTTTTCACAAAATCGAGTTTGGATTTCCCCAAGTCTTTTCCGTTGTTGTGCGTCAGTCCCCTAAAGTTTTTGAGTGTCGCCCACAGGCCGATGCCTGCTCCGTTCGCTCTTTGAAGCAGTGTCGGTTTCGGATTTGCCGCCGATGGCAAGCCCGCCATATCTGCGCCATACTTCATGCCGCTGGCTATGGTGTACGCTCCCTTTAGGAATCCGCCACCACCAGAGGCTACGCCACTTATGACCTTTGTTACATTGCTGACCCCCTGCACGATTTGCGGAGCCGCGGACATAACTGCGAATGTTGTAGCCGTTCCGCCGATAGCCTTTGCAACTGTCGTGCTGTTGTCATAGTTTCCGTTCTCGCTCTTTACGTTGATGAACTCAAGGAACTTCTTCACGATCTGCCAGAGCGATTCCAGCGCGCCGCCCAGGGCAGAAATTCCGTTTTGAGCAAGCTGTGCAAGCTGGCCTGTTACGCCAGCAATCAGTGGAGCGTTTGCCTCGACTTCTTTTGCAAACCCAACAAACCAGTCTGCGCCCTGTTTTACCACAGGGAGGAACGCTTCACCGAACGACTCCCGCAGATTGCGCCACGCATTTTTTGCAAGCTGGATGGAGTTTTCCGCCGTATCGCTACGAGTCAGATACTCGTTTTCCATGCTACCTTCCCATGCGTGCTTCCCGCTGGTGTCGGTGTCGCTGATCCAAGATAGGTTTTGTTCCAGCATCGGGATATTCTGTGCTATTTTCGTTGCGGACTCCACGGCACGCTTTCCGAAATACTGGCCCATCAAACTGATCTGTTGATCCTGCGGCATTGTCTGGATGCGGGAGAAGAAGTCCTTGATGGCCCCGATGGAATCATTCTGCATTCGCTTTGCAAATTCCACCGGGTCAAGGCCCAGCTTTGCCATAACGCCCGCTTCGCTCTTCGTGGCCGCGCTGCCCGCCGTCCACTTCAAGAACATATTGCGCAGGCTGGTTGCGGCGGAGTCGTCGTCAACGCCCGTCGCCACCAGAACGTCTGCCATTGCGGCAACGGAGCTGGTATCAACACCAGCCATTCCGCCCAAACTTCCAACGCGGGTTACAATTCCCGCCAGATCGGCGGCGGTGGCATTCGTGTTGTTTGACAGGTAGTTTAACTGATCTGCCAAATTCACGATTTCATTTTCCGCCAAGTTGAATGCCTGCTTCCACGTCGCCATCCATTCGCCGGACTGCTTTGCGTCGGAGTCAAAGGCAATCGCCATCTTTGCGGCATCCGCTGTGTAGTCGAGGATTTCCGGGGTAGAGGTAACGCCGCTCTGACCAAACGCAGCAGCAATAGCACCAGCGTCCTCAAACTCCATAGGAATCAGGGTTGTCATATCTTTTAGCCCGGATTTCATTTCGTCGTAATGCACAGTGAAATTGCCGTTGTCGTCTTTCAGTTCATCGACCACCTTTGCCACTTCTGCCATCGTGCTTTCGTACTTCATGGCATCTTTTGTGGCATCTGCAAAGAACTTCGTCGTGCCAACTGCAAGCCCGGTCATTGCACCGAGTCCAATTTTTCCGACGTTGCTTATCGTCTTTGCCAGCTGGCCGATCTGGCCGTTTGCGCTTTTTACGGCCTGCGCCAACGAGTTGTCAACTCGTCCGCCAATCAGGATAGAAAGTTCTAGTTCCTGATTTTTCGCCATTCCTCCGCCACCTCCTCGTTAATCTCCACCATTTCACGCACAGGGAGGTTGAGGTAAAAGTCTGCTCCCGTGTGCGTGACGGAGGCCAAACCTACCGCCGCCTTTCTGATTTCTTTGTAACCGCCTTTTACTCGAAAAAATCCTTATCGTTCACCGCATTTTTCAGGGGCATAGCCTCGCACAGAGGCAGACCCAGGAAGAACTTCACGTCCTTGCCAGTCGCCATGCTTGCCATCAGGCAGCAGTAGTAGTAGTTACTGGTGCGCTCGATGGCACGAATGTCCTCTTCCTCCATGCGGTTCTCTGCCTGCCGGATGTTCATGCCCGTAAGGCTGCCCACGCCGGAGAGGTCAACTTCTGTGTGCGTTTCGCCCTTGTAGAGATAGGGCTTGTGCAGGTGCAGAATATGGGGGCGGGTGTCGTTCTCGTCTTTCTGTGCAGGGACAGTGATTGCGCCCTGCACCATCTGGCGCACCTTTTTGCTTGCGCCGATGGGCAGGAGTTTGAAAAACTCAATGGGCAGGTCGGTTGCCTTGGCTGCCAGCTCGTCGGTGTAGGCGGTGGAGGTTTCAGGCATCACCATTGCGGCCAGTTCGCCGTCGCCCGTCAGCTTCTTCACGGTCAGCACCGCATCCTCGATAGTCAGCTTGTCCAGGCCGGACAGGTTGATTTCGGAATATTCCTCGTCGTCGAACTTGTACGGCTTTGCCAGCTTCACCAGCTTATCGTTGGTCTGCTCTTCGGCGGGTGCGGTCTGCTCGGTAACTTCCTGCTCAACTGCGGTAGAAACATTCTTTTCCATGATGTTTTTCCTTTCTCTGCATACAAAAAATTGACCGCCCCGATTCTTTTCCGGGGCGGTCATGCCGTTTGCTTTTTAGATCAGCGCGCTCACATCCGCCAGCATATCCTCGCCGTTGACGCGATAAATGCCGTTGAGCTTGTCGATCTCGATAATCTGCTGACCGTCGTTCTCGATCATCAGGTAGGTGAGTTCCAGCTTCACCTTTGCGTCCATGCCCTCACCGGGCTTGATCTTACCGGGGGTGAACTCCTTGACGCGGCCCACCTCAACGATGCGCAGACCCTTGTAGGCATAACCGAGGTTCTTGTCCACGGCCTGCTGGGCGGCGCGAATGGTAAGGTTTACCTGCCGCTTCGGGGACAGCATATCCACGAAAGAAGAGTAGATCAGGTTGAACGTGATCTCCTGTTCGATGGATTCAAACTGGCCGATGTTCGGGGCGGAAATCTTGCCGAGGATGCCAGTGCCGGAAACGTCGATAGTTTCCGAGGTGATGGTCGGCATAGAAATCTCGCTGGTAACGCCGATTGCCTTATTGCCGTTGATGTAGGTGTTATAGGAGTTGACGACCTCCGGGGTCAGGTTAGTGTCGAGTGCCATAGTCTTTTACCTCCTTGCGCCGCTTACTGGGTCAGGGCGGTGGACAACGCATCCGGGTCAAACTCGACCAGTTCCTCGATGTCCTCCGCAGGGCCAAACGGGGTCATGTACTTGTGGAAAGTAATGCAGCCGTTCAGCAGGTTGGTGGTCGGGTTCTCCGACTCAAGGTATTTCAGCTCATAGCGGGCGCAGATGCCACGGGAGACAAAGCTGTTGCCGCGGACGTTCTCGCTGTCCACCAGGGCCTCGATCAGACGCTTATTTGCGGGGCTGTCCACTTTCTGAAAGTACGTCTGAACGAACGTGTTGTCGTCCCAGCAGAAGAAGCGACGGACGCTAAACCATCTGTCCTTGGGGTCAGTGTTGCCGGGGTAGCAAGCAGTGTTGTTGCCCCACAGGCGGAAGCCGTTGATGTTCAGCCAGGTTGCCACGCCAAAGCTGTTCACGACGTTGGCCTGCTCCTGATCGAGCAGCACTTCCGTGCCGTCTTTCAGACAGGCGGCGGAGATCGGGACGGTCTTGTTGGACGGGCTGACGTTCGGGATGTCGCCGTTATCTGCGTCGGTCGCCACGGTCACGGCGGCGGCCATTGCAGAGCCAGCGTAGAGAGCGTCGCCCACCTTTGCGTACAGCCACACGGCGTAGCAATTTGCGCTGGTGACGGCCTGCTTCTCTTTCTGCTGCTTCACATCGTCGTACTTGGTTGCACCCGTGGAAGAGCTGTCGATGTCCACGATGCAGACGCAGTTGAACACACCGTTGATGTGAGTGGTCTTTGCCTGCAAGCCAGCGGACACGATGGCGTTCTCCGACCAGCCGGGAGCGATCAGAATACCCGGAACCATGTTCAGCTTCGGGAAGATCATGCGGATGCACTCCATGCCGGACTCAACGCCAGCGGCGGAAACTGCGCCCACAATGTCCGCCGGGGTGACTGCGGACGGATCGATCTGAACGCCGCTCACGGTCAGGCTGGTTGCGGACTTGCCCGCGCCGCCGGGGATGACAACGATATTGACGTAGCCGTTATCGTCAAACGCCGCAGTGTAGTCAGTGCCAGCGGTCAGCGTTGCGGATGCCGCCTTGACGACCAGCTTGTCCAGCAGTACACCTTTCTCTTCCAGAACGGCAACTCCGCTGTTGATCTGCACGGTCTTTTCGGTCAGGTTCTTCTTGTGCTTGTTGGGATCAAGCACGTTGATGAGAACCATCGGTGCGACTTTCTTGACCTTAAAACTTGCGCCCATGCTCTGGCAGAGGGTGTAGTTTTCGTAGTCGTCGCTGTAACCAACTGCCGCAGTTGCGCCATCCAGCGTGTTTGCCAGCATGGGAACATTGGTGCAGTGGTAGGGGTCGCTTGCCTGGTTGACAGGTGCAGTGCCGATTACGACCTGCAATCCTGCCGTGGCAACGACCGGGGCAACCAGGCTGGTTGCCTGCTCATTGGTATATACGCCATGCTTATATGCCATGATCTTTTACCTCCTTACTCAATGGCCGCTTTCACGGCGGTAAAAAGAATACCCGCTGCGCTCTTGGGATTTTCCAGAGCTTTGCGGGTATCGCTGAACTGTTCGATGGGAACCAACAGGCCCTTTGCCATCGGAACCGTTTCAAGGAAGCGGTTCATCATATCCGGCAGCATATCGCCGTCGGCGTACACCGTGTACTGTTTCACGGTGTTCTTCACGGTCGGGCCGCAGTAAACGACAGGGCCAGTTGCCTTAACCTCTGCGGCGTTCTCTGCCTGCTCGGCCTGTTTTGCTTTTGCAGTGCTCATGTGAGTGCCTCCACTTCCGGGTTGTTTTCTCTGCTCATGCTTGGGCCTGTAACGTCCATCTGAACAGTAGAGAAATAATACGGTTTTGTATCGTCCTGCTGAATTACGCAGGTAATCGGCATTAAGACGTTGAAGTAATCTCCAAAGACGTTGTACACTTTGAAATGCTGACTAATATCCTGCATGATGTTGTACAAATCCAGAAGAGCCGGTGCCTTTTTTAGTTTCTCGATCTCTTCCTTGCTTCGCGCAGGGGTTTGGTATGTACAGATAACCATGCTCATGTCAATCATTACCGGCTCTTCTGTGTCGGTGCTCCACCCGGCTGCTTTCACAAGCACGAATGGGGCAGCGGCGGCCAGTGTGTCCACATCCTCGTCGTTACCGTTATCGTCCGGGAACTCGAACTCAAAAAACTTCAGCTGCTTGTTCCCGCCTTGGCCGCTGAATGTTTTCCCTTCAAAGAGTTTTTCTAACTCCTTGCGCAGAACTTTTACCGCATCAATGGGGGTGTAGTTCGTCGGTTTGCTCACTTCTTCTTACCTCCTGCCTGCATCAAGATTTTTTCAACCTCGTGCCGCAAGCGATCCTGCAAGATGATCTCGCTTTCCGGCTCTACTTCTTCCCGCCACACGGTACTGTGCATGGAACTTGCAGACGGCGCAGACATGGTGTAAAGGTATTCGATAATCCCGTTTTTGCTCTTCCACCGTGTCGGCTTCGGATTCTTTGCAGGCTTACCGATAATTCTTTGCACCATGCCAACGTGTCCGCTCTCGAACCGCACCAAGAAGCCCTTGCTTCCCGGCCCGATAAGTGTTTGTCCGCCTGTCAGGTTATCCATTGGCGATTTTTTCAAAACCTTGCCTGTATGAAATTCAGGCGAGTGTACCCAGTTTCCGCCCATGTGTGGTTCGGTTGGGTTTGTCTTGAAATCCGCCAGATCGTTTCTTCGACTTTTGATGAAAATTTCTGCGGTCGGATTCTGTATCGTTGCGCGGTTTCGGAGTTTCAGTTGGTTTAGGTGGCGGCGGCCCGCCGTGCTTACGGCGTATCGGAGTTTCGCTTGCCGGATCATCATGTTTTTTGCGCGGGTCGCCGTTTGGTTCACCGCGTTTTTCATGGCTCTAGGAGCCTTGTCCTTTGCATCGCCCAGTGCCTTTTCTACTTCGTAGATGTTCGGCACAGATACGTCATAGATTGCCTTCGCCATTACTGCCGCACCCTCTCAAGTTCCACCAGGTACAACCCGTGCTCCGTCTGGCAACTTCTGATCGTGTAGCAGATTCCGTCGTACTCCATCAGCTTTCCAACCTTTGGGGCCGCGCCGTAATCTTCCTTGCGAATGAAGAACTGCTTTGTGGACAGGTAAAGTCCCTGGTCAAAGTTCTGCTTTGCTCCTGCTTCCCAGTGCGCCTTACGTTCCTTTAGGGTCATTTCATACGGCACAACGTCAAACGGCTTCCCGTCGATTTTGTGCTGCTCCACAAACTCCTGAAAGAACACAGAGTCAATGTCCGCAAGGGCTTCTTCCAGAAAATCCGTCATGCGCTCCACCGCCTTTCTTTACGCGGTGGCCGCTTTGCTCTTTCTGGTGCGCTTTGCCGCCGGGGCGTTTTTCTGCGGCTCGATCTCCGGCTGTGCTTCCGGCTGACAGACCGCAACGCCCAGGGCGGCCATACGGTCAGCTTCATCATCCGGCAGGCAAACAAATTCCCCCGCCCGAATCAACCGGGTGGGGGAGCCTGCCTTTTCACGGTAGCCGTAGCCGCCGGACGTGATCTGAACAGTTTTCATGCCGTTGCTCCTTTCTCACTTACTGCACAACATCTGCTGCGTAGATGTAGGGGCAGTAGCTCTTGGGTGCGGCCAGCGGGCGGCAGCCCAGACGGAGTTTGCGGCTGTCCTCGGCCTGATCCACGACCAGCTTTGCCACGCGCTTTGCGGCATAGGTGGTGTAGTCGATCTGGCCGTAGTCCATCTGGGTGATGGAGCCGTACATCATGTGGCCGCAGTCGGGAGCAGTAACCATAGCTGCGGTCTTGGGGAAGAAGCTGGCGACCTGGCCGTTCTCGTCCTCGTAGGTTTCGTCCACAGAGAACACGTTCAGCATGAAGCCGCCGAAGTTCAGAACGCCCATGAACACCACGCCGTCGTACTGGGTGAGCTGCTGGCGAATCTCGCCAACGATAATACCGCTGTTCTTGTCGAGAAGCTGGCGGGTCTTTTCGTCGGCCAGGATATAGTCGGCAGCATCAGTACCCAGAATCAGGTCTTTTGCAGGCAGGCCGCGGTAAGAGAGCATCCGGCACATAGCCTTGATGTCTGCCCAGAAATCACCGCCAGTTTCGTTCCACTTCTTTGCGGCAGTGTAGGTATGGTCGCTCTGGTTGTCGTAGAAGCGCACGATCTTCTTGTCACCCTTGGTCTTGCCGTCGATCATTTCCTGCATAGTGCAGCCGTTGGAGATCATGGTCTGTGCAGCCATCCATTCCTCGGTGCCTGCAATGCGGTTTTCCATGTCGTTCATGTCATCTGCCAGCAGACGAGCGGCGCGCTGTGCTTCGTCCATGCCCGGATACAGAGCCTCACCAAAGCCGCGCTTCTTCAGCTCGTCCATAGTCAGCACGCGGGACGGCGCAATGTACGCAGGCTGGTAGGAGTGAACCTCATAGCCGCGGCGCGCAATGGGAATGTCATGTACGTCGGGGGCAACGAAAGCGGCCAGCTTACGGTCTCCCTTGCGGTACTCGGTCAGCACCTCGTCGGCCTTGAAAATATCGCCTGCCCCGGTGGGGAAATAGCGGTCTTTGAAGAAGCCACGCTTCGGCACGATCTCTTCCGTGATGGCCTGAAGAATGACGTTATCAAAGAAGTTCAGCAGAATTGCCATAGTAAACGTCCTCCTGTTACATTTCGATGATGGGCAGGAGCGCAATGTCGCGCATACGCAGAGCGTCCTTGTCCGCCTCGGTCATGGTGTAGCTGTCCTTTACGGTCAGCTTTTCCGGGTTGAAGCAGCCTGCCAGGTAGACCACGACAGTTTCATCGTCGGTAGCACCCACAGTCACGTCCTGCACCAGAATGCAGTCCGCGGTCAGCGTATCGCCAGAAGTAGCAGTGCTGCCCAGGATGTACAGCTTGCCGTCCTTTGCGCTCTTGGCAAACACAGTGCCGCGAACATAGGTCGTCTCTGCCGCGCCTTTGGCGATCACGCCGGGGCCGACGCGCTTCTTCGGGTTGAGACCAACGATCAGGCCGTCGTACTCAACCTCGCCCAGCTTCTCGTTCAGCATCTTTTCAGCCATAACTTAGCCCTCCTTCTTTGGGTGCAGCAGGTTCTTCACCATTGCCCGCTTCTCGGCATCGGTCTGGTTCTGGTTCTTAGTGCCAGTACCAGCCACGCCGTCGGGGGCTGCGCCGCCAACGCTGTTTGCGCCGCTGGTGTTTGCATCATCTGCGGTATCTTCCAGCAGCTTGCGGTGATTCTTCTTTGCGTCAACCGCCGCACGGTACGCAAGCTGCTCCGCAGAGCAGGCGTTCTCGCCGTACTTTGCCTCCGCCACCATGTTTGCCGGAATCGTTTCTGCGATCTCGTCAATGGCAGCAAGGCGTTCACGCTCGGCTTTCTGTGCGGCTGCGCGCTCACTGTCCACGATCTCTTTCACGAGGTCGGGGCAGCCATTGCGCAGTTCGTCCACGTTCTTGAACTCCATGTCGTTCCCTCCGTTGTTTTCTCCCGACGGTTCCGCCGGGTCGTTGTTATTTACAAAACCGTCGTCGTTGTCAGGTACGACCACGGCGCGGTTTCGCACAAATTCAGGTGCGCTATCAAAAGTGCCTGGGACGGCTACGCTGTTTACGAACAGCACGCCGTTCCTGTTTTCGATTTTGGCGGTCTGGTTGCCCTCCACGATATCGTCAATGAAACCGTTTTCCTTGGCCTGCTCCGCAGTCCACCACGTCGTCTTGTCCATCCATGCGGCCAGCTCTTCATTGCTTTTCCCGGTCTTTTTCTCGTACTGTCCGAGAATCGTAGAGCGCATAACCGTAATGGAATCAATGAGTTGCTGCAATTCCTCCACGCCCATGAAGTTATCGCTCTTGGCTTTCACAGGATGAATCATGTAGCTGCTGTCCGGCGTGGCCTTGACGACCTTGCAATGACAGGCAATGATCGTTGCCGCACTTGCGCACAAGCCCTCTATCTGTGCCGTCACCGTGCCAGTGCGGCTTTCGAGCTGGCTACCAATGGCCTGCGCAGCCCATACGTCGCCGCCGCCGGAACAGATGCGGACGGTCAGATCATCTTCCGCCGGGATTGCGGCAAGGTCTGCGGCAAATTTCTGTGGGGTGATCTCGTCGCCCCACCAGCTTGTCCGGCTAATGTCGCCGTACAGCACCAGTTCCGCATGGCCTCCCGTTTCCGCCGAATTGCGAATCTGCCAGAACTTTTCACCTGTTTTCACTGGAACCGCCGACGGCCCGTTGAGCAGCAGGGTTTTGTGTTTGCGTTCCTGCAATGTCGTCTACCTCCTTTTTCATTGCGGCTTCGCCTTTGCGTAGCCTCATGTTGGCCGCATAGCTACCGCCCGTCATTTGCGCCGTTTCCTGTTCAGCTGTGCTAAACCCGCAGTCAACGCGCATCTTCGCCGCCTCGACTTCATCCTTGGGGTTCAGGTTCGTTCTGGCGGGGCCGTTCCATGCACACTGCATATAAGCTGCGGCAATGGCCGGGTTTTCCAAGAATCCGGGTGCTTTTATTCGCCCACGCTGTACTGCCTCGCAAAACCACGCCTCATAAATTGGTCGGCAGAAGTTATCTGCAAACCAGTCACGGTGCATTCCGCAAGTGCGCCAGTATTCGTTGAGCGCGCCGCGGGCGGCGGAGTAGCTGGTCGAGAACTGCTTGTACAATACTTCGCTCGGAATTTCCAGGGCGGCGGCCATCTGTTTAACAATGGCGTTCATAAAAGCCTCAAATCCCGTTGCCGGGTGCTTCGGGTCTGCGAACTCCACTTTTTCGCCAGGGTTAAGGTCGATGAACGCGCCAGGGGCAAGTTCCACGCTGGTTTTGTCCGGCGTATCCACTTGAACTTCCTGCGGCAACATCTCGCCCAGCGGAATTTCGCTGGACTGATCCTCTTTTGTGATAAACACCGTGAACATGGCGGAGATCACCGCTGCGGTCAGTTCCGCGTCCGTGAACCGTCCGAGTTGCTTTAGGCTTTCCAGCACCGGGGCCAGCAGCGGAACGCCGCGCAGTTGCCCCGCCCGCTCCCGCTGTAACAGGAGCAGGACGTTTTGCCGCCCGGTCTTTTTCCCGTATGCCTCAACCCGCGTCCAGTGATCCGCCGTCAGCGTCGCAGTCGTGGCAGATGCAAGCGGGTGACGGTCACAAATCCAGTAGGCCACCACCATTCCGTCTGCATCCGTTTCCACGCCCTGCGTAATCCTCTGGACAAGTCGCCCGTCGATTTCTCGCGGGGAGTCAATATCCGTGAACGCAGGCGAACACAGACGGTCAGCTTCCACAATCCGCACCCGCAGATCATACGGAACATTGGGTGTCCGTTTGTTTTGGAGCACCGCCAGCGCGTCGCCGTTCATAAGAAAGCCCGTAAACGCCAACTGCTGTAACATATAGAAGTTGTCAATTCTGTCAGCGTCGCAGGTGGGCTTGTCCGCCCACAAAGAAAATTCGCGCATGATCTGCGCGTTTACTTTCTGTGCTTCCTCGTCGGAAATGCCCAGGAACTCGTTATCAATCTGCGGTGTCGGCGTAAGCCCTCCGCAAATTACGTTGGTGCGCATCGTTTTAATGGCTCCCGTTGCAAGCGGAACGCCCATGTATGCGTCGCGGCTTCTTTCCCGCAGGACACGGAGATTATCTTCGATGTCCCTTTTCGAGTCGCCGCCGTGCCACATCCAACCCCGCATGGACTTCTTGTGCAGGTTTGCGCCGTAGTTGCCGTAGCCAGAGTTGAGCGTCTGGATTGCCATGCGCGCCGCTGCTGTCTTGACTGCCCGTTCCGGGGAAAGGGTGGCAAGCAGGTGATCCATAAATCCCATCGGCTACTCCCTCCCTTTACAGGTCGCGGGGAACAAAATGGTACATCCTGTTGCGCCCCGCCTTTTTTCTCGAAAGTTCTTCAACTTTGTTCGACCAATACTCAATGCGTTTCCCAATTTGGGTTACATCGGCGTAGGTCAGCATTCGGTTTCCAATCTGGTAGCTCTGGCCGTGTGTAACCTTTCGTTCCGCTTCCAGCCATGCGTCAAGCTGCGATTGTGCAGTTTCCAGTGTGATTCCCGCCATTGGTTAGATACCTCCCGAAATTTGGCGACGACCACGCCCGCGGTTTGCCGCCGGGGCAGGTGTCGTCACGTCCGGGGCCTGCTTTTTCAACACAGGCCGTGTAATGGAAAGAGCCGCCAGTGCGTAATTGCGCAAGTCTAGCGGCTCATTTCTCTTGTGTTCTTTGTCTTTGATTTCCCAATACTCTTTGAGGTGTCCCTTGACGAAGCGCACAACTTTCTTTTCGGCTGTCAGGCCCTTAAAGTAGTTTTCGTCGTAGCCAGCCTCCGGGTTGCTTGGGAAGTGGCAGTAATTCGGGCCAGGCGTTTTCACTTCCAGCCTTTGATAGATAGAGGTTTTGCCCGCATCCACGCCGATGATAAACAGGTTCGTTTTCACGCGGTTGTTCTTCGATGGGTTGCGGATGTATGGAACGCCTGCGCCGCCCATGCCCTTGATGGCAAAGATACGGCGATTCAGTCTGTCTTTCGCAAAGCGGTAAACCTCGTCCGTGTGATGGCCGCCAGAGTCGATGCAGGTAGCAAGCAACGTGTACTCCGTTCCATCTGCCTTGCGCCAGGAGCGGAGAAGAAAATCGTCCAAGTCCTGCCACACCTGATCCGACAACATATCGCCAAAGATTTTCTGGTAGCGGATGCCCCAGCACTCTGCGCCCTCGCCCCAGCCGACGACCTCCACCTCGAAACGATCATCTTGAACGTCAACGCCTGCGGTAAGGAACAGCACATCGTCCGGCACTTCCGCCGGGTAGATTTCGCGGCGGTTGTACAGCTCGGTGTCCTCCAACTGTATTCCGCGCTCTTCCCAGGTCTGCCCAAGTTCAGTGTTTACCCAGACTTTCATTTCCTCCGGGTTTCCGTGGTCGAGAGCTTCTTTTGCTTCTAGGAACTTCCGCACCACTTCGTCCCATCCGACGAATGTAGAGGCAAGGGTGTTGAGGTGGAAGCCTCTTGTCGCTGCGCCCGGATTGGCTGCAACGTATTTCCCTTTGATCTCCTGTGCTTTCCAGCGGTATTCGTTTGCAACGCACCCGCATTCACAGCACACATAGTCAATACCCTTGTCCAGATTGTCCGGGTCGAACTTCACGTTTTCCCAGACAAGCGGCTGGTATGCCCCGCACTCCGGGCAAGGGATATTCCACTCTTCTTGCGTGGAGAGGTTGAACGCATCCTCAATTCGGCTGTCGCCTTTGATGGTCGGCGTAGAAACCATGACGGTCTTGCAATCCCAGAAAGTCGTCTGGCGTTTCTTTGCCAGGTTCAGAGGATCGCCCTCTGTTCCTGCGCTTTTTGGGTAGCGGTCTATCTCGTCAGCCAGCAGCACTTTGATAGGGCGGCTGGCAAGGCTCGACGGGCTGTTCGCTCCAACGATGGTTATGTGACCACCGATGAAGTTCTTCTTCATCACGGTGTTTCCGGCGAATCTGCTTTTGACATCAACCAGCCCTTTGAGGCGCGGCGTGTCCCGAAGCATCGGGGAAATTCTATCTTTGGAAAGCGTCTGGCCCATATCGAGGGTAGGTTGCATACACATGATGGGGGCCGGGGCGTAGTCCATGTAGTAGGCCAGCACGTTCAAAATGAACGCATCGGTTTTCCCGATCTGTGCCGCCGACATTACCACTACTTCCCGGACGTGCGGATCACCGATGGCATCCATAATGGCCCGCTGGTACGGAGCCTTATCCGTGTGCCATCTGCCCGGTTCCGCGCTGGACTCGGAGGACAGCACCCGGTACTTGTCCGCCCACTGGCTGATTGTCAGCGGCGGTGGCGGTTTCAGCTTTTGCAGAACGACCGCAAACAGCTTAACCGTCTGCGGCTCCATCTTTACGATGATGTTCTTTTTCTTCGGCACTTTGTTCACCCCGCCTTACGCACTCCGGGAACATACAGATAATGAGCTTCTGGTGGAGTCTTTTGCCCCACGGGCAATGCCTGCACTTGCGCCACGGTTTGCCCGGTTTAGGTTCCGTCGTCTGCATCTTCATCTTCCTTTGGCGATTCCAACGCCGTTTCGTAATGCGAAAACTCGTCCAGAATTTCATAGAACGTGTCCCGCAACACGTCCTGTATCTCGTCCTCGTTTCCGCCCAGCTTCGCAATACTGGGAGCAAGTTTGTTCGGAAGAGCCATCATGCGGGAACGCAGGTTCATTAACATGGTGCTCAAGCCCAGCATGATGTCCTGTTTCCTGTACAGCTCGCCGCTCTTGACTTTGTTTTCCTGTTCCGCTGCAATGCGCTTTTCGCGCGTCAGCTTTGCCCTCTCTTCGTTCAGGTCGGCTTTGCCGTCTGCGTTGCCCCGCAGGAAGTTGATATATCGCCGTACATTGGGCCACAGTTCATACAGGCCAGGGGCGGCTTCTATCAAAATGCCCTCTTCCCGGAGCTGCCGCACCCGGCGTTCCGAAAGGTCAAGGCAGTTCGCCATCACCTTTACCGTGTAAAGTTTCATCGGCATCCACCCCCTCGGCATCCGGGCCGTCCATGTCAGCCACCCCCGTTGCTCTGATCTTGGCAATATCCAGGCGTTGTACTTCAAGATCGTACCGTTTCTCGAACTCTTCACCCTGCCGCAGTTGGCCTATCAGCGTTGCGATTCTGCCGGATACTTTGTACAGTGCCTCTTGCAGTTTCTCCCGCCGGGTGAACGCGCTGTCCTTGTTGTACAGCCCCATCTTCTGCTCTGCGCCGTCGGTGCGCTTTCCGTCCACGGACTTTCCGGGGCGGCGCATATCCGTCAGTGTCGCAATGTAAAGATCATCGTCTGCGCACTCCGAATATTTTTCGAGTGCGGCCAGAATCTTTTTCTGCCTATACCGCAGGACTCGCAACTCAAGCAGAGTGTTTTCTTTTGCCCCGGTCGGCAGATTGTCAAGCCATTTCTTTTCTTCATCGGACAACTTATCAAAAAAGACGGCACTATATGCGCCGTCTTTTTCTGCGTTCTTATTTTCCCGCGGCGCGCCGCCGTGGTTGCCCTTGGCATTTTTCTTTCCCTTGCTGTTTCTGTTTCCGGGCTGGCCGCCGCGCTTGCGCTCTATGGACTCGTCCCATTGGTCGATACGCTTCCAGTTCCGCACCGTCCCATAAGGCACGCCCACCTGATCCGCAAACTCTTTGAGATTTATTTTTTCGCCCGCCCGCCGTCGTTTGATGTACTCGGCCTTGGCGGTGTCACGCTGGCTGTTCCGCGCTGGCATCCAACATCACCCGCACCTCGTTTCCAAAATCCGCATAAAAGAAAAAGCCCCACGACTTGCGCCGTGGAGCTTTGCTTACTTATCACTGTACTAATTATATCAGAAAAAGTGCATCACGATACATCATTCCGAAATTTTTCTCAAAAAATACCCCCTTACTTTTTTCCAGACCCCCTTTGAGGAAGCCCGAAAATCCTCTCATACCTAGAAAAATTTCGCGCTTTCGGACCCGCACCGCCGAAAAACGCCTCCGGCAGTACCTAAAGGGGGCCGAGGCGGCCCGTCGGCCTCATCGGGCAGGCCGCCGACGGTGGGCGGGGTCGGGGCGGCGCGTCGTCGTCGAGGCGGGCAGCCCAGGGCGAGGCCGGGGAAGAAAGGGGGTTGGGGGATAGATAGGGCAGTATATAGCCTCTTAGCCTTACCCCTACTGGCAAAGCTATATCCCGTTAGGTTGAGAATCTGACCCCTCCGGCGGCGGGCCATTGCAAGGCCGCGGCGGCGCTGATCTGCTGGCCGTCGCGGTCATCATCGGGGCGGCGCAGGTGGTGCAAAGCGCAGGCAGCAGGCGGCGCGGCCTGCTGCTGTATGCGGCGGGGCAGATGGGGCGCAGGTGGTGCGGTCTGCTGGCGTGGTGATCTGGTGCAGGTGGTGCAGGTGGTGCAGGGCGGCGGCTTCATCGGGGCGGCGCGTGGTGCTGGTCTGCTGCTGGCTGCCGTGGTCATCATCGGGGCGGCGCAGGCGATGCAAGGCGCAGGCGGCGCGGCATCATCGGGCAGGCCGCCCACGTCGAGCGCGGCCAGGGCAAAAAGAAAAAGCCCAGGGCTGCGGCGCAGGTTGTGCGCGTGTCGCTCTGGGCTTGTGTCGTCGGTGCTGGTCTGCTGCTGATCCGGCAGGGCCACGGCGGGGCCGTTTTGCCGTTTGCCGGAGGGGTCAGATTCTCAACTTTACCGGGTAGTGCTCTATGTGTAGGGCTAGAACTTAGTGAGTTATAGCCTCCCCAGTAACCCCCTATAATCCCCCTTCTTCCCCACAGTTTTTGCCGTTCACGGATTCCGGGCCGGACGGATCGCCCACGGTGAGCGGCTGGCCCTCTGCCTGCATCCTGGCGCGCACGGCTTGCAAAATATACCCTTGCAAGCTCTGGCCGCTGGCGGCGGCGGCGGCGCGGATTGCTGCCCCGTCCGGCTTTAGAGGGCGCAGGCTTATATAATCACACTTTGCGTTGTATGCGTCGTTTGTACGGCGGCGGGCTGCTGATACTGGCATTTTTATTTTGCTCCTTTGCGCTTTATATCAATATAATTATACATAATGGCCGCTCTGAACGCAACAGTGCAACTTGCACAACACACGCAACAGTGTTTTGTGCAAAAAGTAGATTACACGCAACAGTACTTGACAAACCGCCCTGTTGCGTGCTAGAGTGTAGCCACGGCAAGCGACACGCAACAGTGCAACGCAAGCCGAATACAGCGAACAGGAGAAACGCACATGAACAAGCATTTTTTTGAACTCTCGCCCCGCACTCGCCGGATCATCTGGGCCGCCCTGCTGGCCCGCTGGCAGTCAAAGCAGGCATGAACCCCAGGCCGGACACCTTGACGGGCCGCGCCGCAAAGCGACCCGATCCCAGCCGCAAGGCGCACAACACCCACCGCCCCCTGGGCCGCTACATTGTCCCCGCTCAAGTGCTGGGGATGTACGCCGACGGCGACGGCGTGCAAGTCTGGTGCACCGACCTGGGCGACGGCTGCGACTGGTTTTTTACCGTCGATGCAAAAACCGACCTGCGGATTTATGACCGCGTGCAACTCGTTGTAGAGGATAACGACACCCCGGACGACTACACCGACGATCGCGTTATTGACGCGTTTTATTGCCACGACTGCGACGACGTGGACGACTAACCGTTGCCGGATACTCTAGCAGGGTTGCACCGCAAAGCAGCCCCGCCCCATCTACCCGGCCCCGCCGGGATGAACCACAACTAAAACACAGGAGGTTTTACACTATGACCAACGAAGAGATCATTTTGAAGAGCGTGCAAGCGCACTTGACCCCCGCCCAGCGGCACGAGATCGCCGCCGCGGCGTACACCCCGGAGCAGATCGCCCACGCCGTCGAGCATATCCCGGACGGCCTCGACGAGCTGGCCGCCTCTCAAGTCCACACTTTTGCATGGTGGAAAGACAACGGCAAGAGCGTGAAGAGGGGAGAAAAAGCCCTTTTCACCTGCCCGCTGTGGAAGTACACCGACAAGCCAAGCAAAGCCCAGATCAAGGCGGCAGAGGCCGCAGGCAAAGAGGTGCAGCCCGCTGTCCATTACTACCCCACCACGTCGTATATGTTCAGCTGCTTACAGGTTGAAAGCAGCAAGCCCGCCCCCGCTGGCCGCTTTAAGAGCATCGACGAGATCAAGGCCTATAACAAGATGCTGGCAGAGCAGCGGCGCGCCGCTAGAGTATCCGCCGCCATCAAAACCGCCGCGGAGTCAATCGCCCAGGACGTTACAACAGAGGCACGGCAGGCAGCCGCCCGCGTCGTCGTGGCCGTGGAAGAGCACCACGAGCTGCCCGAACTCGTAGAGGCTCCCCAGCCTGCCGCCAAGAAGAGCAGCAAGTCCCGGAACCCCGACGCGATCCAGATCGTTCTCCACAACGACCCGAACAGCATCATGGAGATCATTCTTCCCCAGTTTTTCCCCTGCTCCGCTGCCAGACTCAACCAGCTTATGAAGTTGGTGCAGGCGGACGCGGCCCACGCCGACGAAAACACCGCCGCCATCATCGACGCATTAAAGCGGATCGGCGCATTGTCGGACAGCAAGACCCGCGAGGCTTGCACAAAAAACCTTGCCGCCCTGGGCGCTTGCAAGGTCGAGAAGAACCCCGTGAAGATCCCCAGCAAGCCGGAACTTTTTGAAACCGTTTTGACTTACCAGGATCGCAGCCGCCACCGTCACACGGTCGAGGGGTTCCGCGTTGAGCGTTGCGGCTATACGTTCTTTGTCACCCGTGAGATCATCCCGCAGAGCATAGCCCAAAAGTGCAAGGCCCGCCGCTGGAATATCGTCGAGTCCCGCAGCGGTCGAGCCGTTGCAACTATGATGCACTCGAAAGCAGAGTGTGCCGACTGGCTTTGGAAAAAGTTCGACCCGGAAACACTCGCAAAGATCAACCTTGACGCAATGGAGCGCGAAAAGCTGGCCGCCCCGCTGGAAGCAATCGGAACGGCAGTATAAAGCGGACACCCCAGCAGGGCCGCACCGCACGAAAGCGGCCCCGCCCCAGCCCACACGGGCCACACGAAAACGAAAAGGAGCTGTTACAATGATTCCCGAAAAAATCCGCCAGCGCCAGCGCGCAGAACTCGCCGCCATTCACCGCCTAGAGGCCGCAGGCTACACGGTCGAGGGATGGAACCACACCACCAGCCTTTGTACCGTCGCCCGCCTGGACGGCTTGAACACGAACCACGACAAGAGCAAATTTTGGAGCTTTCCGACGTGGCAGGCTGCCGCGGCCGCTCTTCTGGGTTGACCGCCCGCGGATACTCTGCCAGGGTTGCACCTCACAAAGCAGCCCAGGCCCACCGCCCCGGTAGGCCGCCGGGAAAATATCACGAAACACGAAAAGAGGTTTTACCATGAGAAAGCTTTACCGATATTCCGGCACAGTTTCCAGTCTCAGCTACCGCCGGAACAATCCGAACGCGCTCCCGTTCTGCGATCTTGTCTTATTTGACATCCGCGACGATGACAAAGCGCCCGTGAAGATCGAGGCGATGGGCGGCCTTGCCGACTACATCAACGCCATCGAATGGACTGATGTAGAAGAGCGGTACATTACAGCCGACTGGTATTATGACAGCCTGCTGTGCCTCCTCCGTATCGAGATTCCCAGCGCCGAACCCGGCAAACCCGCAAAGATCATTGCTCAGCGTGACCCCATCGAGCCAAGCGCTACCATCTTCGGACCGTCTGATTATATCGAAACCAGCCGCCCCGCCCCGATGGACGGTGACCAACTCCGCGCTTGGTGCGAGTTCAACGCAAAAAGCGATTACAGGTAACACGAAACGGATACTTTACCAGGGTTGCACCGTGCAAAGCAGCCCAGGCCCAGCCCCACCGGGGCATAACGAAACGAACAACAGGAGGTTTTTTCTATGTCTTGTATTCATCTTTCTACCCAGCACACCGCCGCCGTCGCCTGCGGGGTTGCGTTTATGCTCAACGGTGCCGGGGGCATGGATCACCTTTCGGGTTCCGTCGTGACCTCGAAAGTCTGCCGCGCTTTCAAGTCCTGTATGTACCCGCTGGACTCCCTGTTTGACGACCGCAAAATCTACGCTGTTCTTTACAGGCTGAACGAATCCGCTTGTGTGGATCGTTACCACCTGGAACCAGACAGCACCGACGAAGTTCCTGAAATGCCGCAGGACTTCCCCCATCTGCTCCACCTGCTGAACTGGGACGGCGGACACTACACCATCGACAGCGATTTTTACACCTTTGCAAAGCTACTGGATAGCCTCATTTACCAGTGTGACGAAGATGTGAACCGCGGCAACGATATTTTAGAAGCCCTTTCAACCATTCGCTGTGCTCTGTATTCTTTCATTGTCCACAATGCCGCCGACTACAACAACGCCGAATGGATCATCTAACCCAGGCCGGACACCTTGACGGGCCGCACCGTAAAGCGACCCGATCCCAGCCGTAAGGCATAACGAACCACGAAAACGAAATGGAGGATTTTATATTATGGCAACTTACACGATCAACGAAAGCACCGCCCGCCTCTCTCACGAAATGCGCTCTTGGAGCGACTACCACGCAGGCAGCGCAACGAGGGAGTACGAGGCCCAGGTTGCCCAGGCCGCCGCCATCTTGGAGCAGGTCAAGGCCAAGTGCTTCACCGAAGAGCAGAAAGAGCGGGCCGAATACCTGTTCGACCGTTACGCCAAGACGCTGGCAGAGGCCACCAACAAGGAGAACGAGATCGGCACGCGCTGCCCCAGCGTGATGATCTGCGGCGCGGGCAACTTCCCCGTGCGGAAGAAGCAGAAGCAGATCAAGGCGTTCGAGGCCAACCGGGAGAACTGGCGCAAGGCTGAACACTATCTCGACCAGCTCAAGAGGGCGCACACCCTGGCCGTGAAAGACTCCGATCCCGAAGTGCTGGACTTCCTGCGGGCCAAGCTGGCAGGTCTGGAAGCTGGACACGAATTGATGATCTCCGCCAACGCATACTATCGCAAGCACAAGACGCTGGACGGTTTCGAGGGCATCCCCGAAAAGACGCTTGCCTGGATCACGAAACCCGGCGTTTACATGGCAGGCGGTCGGAACGGCGACGGTTCGCCGCTGGCGTTCCACGGCAAGCCGTTCCCCACCTACGAACTGACGAGCAGTAAAGCCACCATCAAGCGGGTGCAAACACGAATTGCAAAGATCGAGGCTGCCAAGGCCGCCGCCCCGGTGGAGGATGAGCGCGACGGTTACACCTACAAAGAGGATCAGGAGATCATGCGGGTGCAGCTTATCTTCCCCGGCAAGCCCGACGACGAAACCCGCGACGTGCTGAAGCACAACGGTTTCCACTGGTCGCCCCGCAACGGCGCATGGCAGCGGCAGTTAAACGACGCTGGCAAGTATGCCGCGCACCGGGTCATGGAATTTCTGGACGGCAACGAATAACGAAAACAGCGGACACCCCAGCAGGGCCGCACCGCACGAAAGCGGCCCCGCCCCAGCCCACACGGGCCAATCCCTTAACTCAACTGTGTTCGTAGGCTATTTATCAACGAACACCCAAACACACGAAAGGAGTTTTTTATGTTCATGCCCTATTTTGTCGATGGTGCAGGTAGGCGGCACACGTTCCAGGACGATTTTGCCTTGAAAGGTGGACTTCTCAAGGCATTGCGGAAAGGTGAGGACGTTTTTTCTTATCGGTTCCGTTTGAAGTCCAGCTATTCCGGCGGCCATGATTACGAACTGGCCTCGCTTCTTCATACCCGCAACGGTTTTGTTGCTAGTTTCACGTTTGAAAGTTCTCTTGGCAAGGAAACCTATTGCATCTAACTTTTTGTATGGCATCTGTCCCGGTTCTCCGCCGGGGCATTTCATGCTATACTGTCATTAACGAAATGGAGGTATTTCTGTGAACGAAATGCAGACTTTTTATCCCTGGTGCGTGGTTGCCGCCTTTTCTGACGGTTCCCGGCTCACGTTCGGCGGTTCTACCGAAGAGCAGGCCCGCAGCGCAATGGAAGCCGCCAGCAACGAACACGGTGAAATATCCTGGTGGGATCATGTCACCGACACGAATTATGTTGACGGCCAGTATTACCAGCTTTTGCCCGATTTGCCCACGCTCCACGTCGTCGATCTCGCAGGGTATGACGGCCCGGTGGATGCAAACGGTTTTCCCGCTGGCTTGCCGGACAAAATCGCCCGGTACGCCGTGGAGCATGGAGCCGCCGAGGATGAAGCCCAGGTCATTGTCAGGATGCACGAAAGGTGGCGACGCGCATGAACATTCTCCCGGAAGAGTTGCAGGCCGTTTTGAAGAAAGGCCTATCCGATACGTTCCAGCGTGAGCAGATCATTTCGGAGGACGAACGCCTGCGCAGTCTTGAATCCGCTGTGCAGAAGAACATCTGCACACTCCACGATCTCCCGCCAGACGATGTTATTGTGTCTGGCCGCAAGGATGCACCCGGCGTGTTTACTTTCATCATCACAGAACGAACGCCGGAAATTGTATTTACTTTTGACGCAGACTCTTTTAACGAACACGAATAACGAAAACTCCCCCGACGGAATTACCCGCCGGGGGAGTTTCTTTTGTTCCTATTCGCAAGTTGTTTTTCCAGTGAGGTTTTCGCTCTCGCGGAAGTCCCCACTTTTACGCGCGCACAAATCCGGCATCATCATAGCCTTTAATGTTTTTCCGGCACACGAATTTTGCCGCCGCCTGTCGGGGCTTTTCATGGCGTTTTGATAGATTTTCTATCACGAATCCGCCTTTGTGCTTTTTCTGCTGTTTTTAATCGCGCGCGTCATACGCGCGCAAGAGGACTTCTTCTGCCATTGGCATTTCGTCCAGCATCGGGCCGAGAATGGCAAGTGCAACCTTTTCTTTCCGCTGAGCGGTGATCTCCTTTACCCCCAGTTCCGCCGCAATACTCGTCCAGCCTCTTTGTAACGATTTTTGCGTGTAAACGTACCGCCCGCGCAGAATGATTTTGTAATCACCGTTCATGCGGTCTAATTGGTCACGAATATTATCCCTGTCAGCCAGCAAAACGCCCCTGCGCACCAGCAGGCGGTTTTCTGTGCGTTTGTATTCCTCGCTGCTGTCTGCCAGCTTCACTGCCAGCGACGCGGTGCTGTCGCCCGGAGTGGTTCCATGCGGCATCCCGTCCATGTCCATGCCCTTGATGGGGTTGTAGCGATCCTGCAACTCTGCAAGTTCTCTGTTCACGTCATAGAGCTGTGCTTCAATCCCGCCCAGGTAACGCAAAATCATTTTCGCTTCTTCTGCCTGCATTTTACCCTCCCGCGTTTTGCTCTGTTAGAATTTCCCGAAAATCTGGCCTGCGCCCGGTTCTGCTGCTACCTCTACGCTTCCGCCCATGATCTCCGCCGCCTTGCGGCCAAGCATGGTATGCGCCGCACACTCACCGTCAACGGCCCATTCCAAGAACTGCTCATAGTTCCTGCGAACCTCTTCCACGGCTGCATTGATCTGCGCCTGGTCGTAGCCCATTTCGTTTAAGCCCTCCACGAAATAGCGGATCGTCAGGTCGCCAGCATCCCGGCGTTCTGCCAGCGCGTCTTTTTCATGCTGCTTTCGCGGGTACTCTCCCGCCGGGAGAACAAACGACCTGTCCAGCATTGGTTCCGTTCGCTCTCTAAGTAACTGCCGCGCGCGGGTCTGCCCCAGCACAGCGCGCTCTGTTGTGTACACGTCGGCACGGTTTTTCATGGCCGCCGTCAAACGGTCAAGCGCGTCCTTGTCAAATTCCAGCACATCAAAGGCCGCAATGATGGTGCAGTAGCGCAGTACCTCGTCTGTGGCCTTTCTGTTATCCATGATATTCTTTTTCGCGCTGATTTTCGATGTCGCGCAACGGCTGATGGAATTTCTCACCATCATACGTTGTACTGCTGCATTCGGTCTAGCTTTCATGGTTTACCCTTTCTGCTTTGCAAGCCGCTTCCATGCCTTGATTTCTGCCGATGTGTCAGGCGTGATGTGTTCGACAAATTTCCATCCCCGCGGCTCTGCCACAAGGTCGATGAACAAGCGGCGGCGGTAAATATAATCCCGCTGCTGCCGCCTGGTAAATTTGCTTTTCACCTCCACAACCTCCGTTGTGCCGTCTGCATAGGTCAACACAAAGTCGGCGGTGTATCTGGCCGCCGGGAGCTTCACGTTTCCGTATTCCTTTTCCGGGAGCAGGGAAAACGCCCGGTGCGTTTCCACGTTGACGATCTGCCCCCGCTGCACTTTCGGCAGGATTATGCTCATGTAATAGTCATACTCGCCGCGGGAGTCAAATTCCATGCCTGCGGTTTCGGCAATGCTTGCCGCCGCAGCCATTGACGGCGCGGCAGACGCTTTTTTCTGGCCTCTGGCCGCGATCTGCGCTTCTGCCTGGGCGCGGATGCGTGGCGGCAGGTCGGAAAGTTCAAGCCTCACGCTCAAGGTTGATTCCTCCTGTTCTTTATCCCGGTTTCTTTGCGGTACAGGCGTACAATCAGATGGCGGGTGCTGTTTCCCGTGATGATTGGTTCGCAGTAGTGCAGGGTATAGCCGGGGTACATTTTCTCCCAGAACGCACGATCTTCCAGACGGTTTTCGCAAACGTCCTTGAGTTTTCCGCGGCTCATTTTCCCATCGTTCGGGCGCGGCATTTTGGGCGGTTTCAGCCCGCGGCTCTGCCGCCAGTGCCGTTTGCACCGAACATTTTTCACGATGTACTTTGCAAGGCTCGTGATGTACCCATGGTCAAAATGCAGCGGTTCGCACCGGGCCATTCCACGGTCGCCCCATGCTTTTTCTACCATTTCGCGGGTAAGCCCCTCGGTGTGTTGCATGACGATGTGGTGATGGTGTCTGCCAACCCACTTTCCGTCAATATACGTCGTATACTCTGCCACTTCCGCCCATCCTGGGTGTGCGATTCCGGCCTTGTCGCACATACGGTACAGCTTTTTCATCGCGGCAGAAAAATCCTTGTCCACGCGCTCCATGTCGCCGGGGGCGGGCAGATGGTCGTTGTCGTAGGTGTATGTAACGGAGTAGTCCGTTCTGTGGAAATTGCGCTGGATCAGCAGTTCCAAGTATCGCCCGGACTGCCGGAAATTGTATGCTTCTTTCGCAATGGAGCTGGCGAGTTCTTTCTTCTTGCGGGTGCTGGCCTTGTGCTGCTGTTCCGTGATCTCGAAAAAGTCAACCTGCATCGTTTCAGCCGCGGCATAATCTTTGCCGCAGATGAATTTTTGCTCTCGCACTCTGAAACCGCCTGCCATACTCTCTACGCCCCTCCTTCCGTTCACGTCATGGAACTTTCTTTATCTTGACCCACAAACGAAAGAGGGGAACGATGCAGAGGAACAACGCCGGGCCGCGTTCCCTTTGCCCTCTATTCCGATAAGCCGCCGGAACGCCGCCCTCGTTTTCCCTCTGCACTCCCTTTCCCCGCCGGGGGTAGGTGCATCGTTTCGCTCTTCTTTCTCGTCGTGTCCCTTAACTTAGCTTCCGTATACAAGCCCCTTGCCGCCTCGTCAGGGCGGCTATTTAACGACGGACTACTATGTATAATATATAATGTAAGAGGCTTGCTCTTCGGCGGTCACTTTTTCTTGAGGAAGCCGCCAATGATTTTCTTGTATTCCTTGCTACACTCCGGGCAAAGGTCGCGCTTGCGGCCCTGGTCGTCTGTCACTTCTTCCCAGTCCCTCGTCATACGTTCGCGGACACTGTTCATGTTGCTGCACCTATCCGTCGGCGCAAACATGGTCTTGCCGCATTTGTCGCAGGTATACTCGACCCCATCCCTAGTCATTTTCATCTTTCCTTTCTTTCCATTCCGGGCAGGTGTTCTCCTGGTCGGTAAAATCCGCCCGGTGTTCAGATAAGCCGTTGAAGCATACCCACGAGAAACTGTCATGCCATGCGCAGGTGGAGCAATTTTCTTCGCTGTGTTCCATTTACTCTTCCTCCAATTTTGTTCCGCATACCGGGCAGAAGTTCAGGTCGAATGTGCCATGCGTCATTGTGCCGATGTTCTTTCCCCGTCTTTGGTAACCATGAATTAGGGCAGCGGCATACATTGGCTTTTCGCCCTGCCGCCAGTTTATTTCACTCTTGTCCACCTTTTTCATGCAGGACAGAAACTCGCAAAAATCACAGTGCTGTTTATTCTCGTTCACTCTCGCTCCTCCCAGTTCCAGCAAGAATCTTCCGGGGTCGTTCTGGGTCTTTTTTCCAGGTCGTTGAAGCACGTCGTATCTCGCAAATGCCACCTGCAAAACTCGCAGCTTTTGTGTATGATGATTTTTGCGCCGCATTCCGGGCAGTGCTTAAACGTGTACTCGCAAAGTTCTTTCTCCCCGTCATCCGGGTCAATCTTGATTCGCTTCCAGTCCTCAATATGGATTCCGCACTTGTGGCAGATAAATTCGTCGCAATCCAGGTAGTCCATATTTTCGTTGTACGTCAGCGGTTGCAAACTTTCCGCAGTTATGGTCGGTTCAGCTTTCAGGCTTCCCATAATCAACTTCACCACGTCGATCTTAATTTTTCCATACGTCAGTTCGCCTTTCAAATCGCACGCTATGTTTTTGAGCACCTGTTCAAAGTGGTTTGCGTCAACCAACCTTTTTTCTTTCACTCTTGCTTTCCTCCTTTGGTTCATACTCTCCCGACAGTACCAATGCCATTGCCTCGCAGACTATCGTCACCTTGACGCGCTCCCAGTTTTCCCACGGGATGTCTTTCGGGCGGTCTTTGCGCTGACCTGCCGTTTTCTGCATAATCATCTGTCGCATTTCCATGCAGGCTTCTTTCAGCGCCGGATAGTTTGCCTTTAGGCCGCCCATTTCCATGAAGTGCCACATAGTATCCAGCATCGGATTTTCCCACGGTTCAGGTTTTACCATCGGTTTTTGCCTTTCTCTTGGGCGGTCGTTTCTTCGGTGCTTCCTGGATTGTAGCCGCAACTTCCTTTTGCTTCTGCTGCTTTTCCATTTCCGCCTGGATGGTCTCAACCAGATTTCTAAAACTCTGTAAGGTTTGAAGCGCCTGCATCTCGAGCACAAGCCGCGCCAACTCTTCCGGCGTTCCCTGCTGGATTGAGTGACCGTCCGGGTATATCGTTATCGTCATTCCGTACCATCCTTTTCTTTCAGTTCCACTTTCGGCATCGGCTGATCTGAACGGTTGAGCGGGGAAAAGAAGTCGTTCCACATCCCGCCCTCCGGGAAGTCGTGCCACGCCAGGGCATAACGGATCGCCAGCCATACGGATTCTGCTCGGTACGCTTCCCTCAATGTGAACTGGATAGAAGCTGTCGGCACATTCTGCGCCCAGAGCGCGCGCAGCCCCGCTCGCATACGGTCACGGAGTCGCATACACTTGTAAAAATCCTGCTCGTGATCCCGGTGGAATTTCTTCCGTTCCTCGGTAGTGTGGCACTCTTTCTCCATCTGCTCCACATAGTCCCAGCAGCAGACCTCATTCGTGAAGTCCTCGAACTGTCCCATCCGCAGGCGGAGATATTCTTCACACGCTTGCTTTACTGCTTCCGCCGTTTTCCGGCTCATTGTGATGGTCACGTTTTCCACTTCCGCCGGGGTCTTATTTTTTGTTTTCATCCTGCCACCTCAAATCCTGACAGGCGGTGCGCCATATCCATCACGCACCACAACACCCTCTTTTTCGGAAAGGAACATCGTTGTTTTGAATGGAAAGTTTAGTGCGCAGATACCTGCTTCACTCGCAGCATCGGCCAGCATCGCATACGGTCCATAATCGCACCCAAGTTCAATATCGAATGGCTCTTCCTTCATGCGTTCTTCAATGCGCTCGCTCAAAACTTTTTTGAACGTGTTCAACTGATCCAGCGTAATGCTTTGCCGCCCCATATCCGCAAGGAAGCACGTCGCAACGGACGTAAAGCTATCATCTCCATTGCTGTGCGGCTTATTATCAATCAGTTTCCCAGCCCACCAGCTGACGGCTTTTTCGATGTCCTCTTTTGCCAAGATCATACTGCTTCCCTACCTTTCTCTTTCAGAGACACAGACTCCGTTCCAGAGTCCAGTGTTTTGCCGCCGGGCCAGCCGCGGTGCTGTCCATGTTCAAACTTTTTCACCATAGCAGCCACCTGAATTGCTTCCACCGCCAGATGAATAGCCATCTCTCGGATTTTGTGAAGTTCTTCCTGCGGAATGGTTTTATTTGCCTTGACGGCGTTCCACATTCTGGTTTCAATGTGGAGTTTCAGCGGTACAAGGGCCTGCTCCACCTCTTCCAGTTCTTCACGGACGATGTTCTGGCCCTCGTGCGGGCTTGCAAAAGGCCGGAAGCGCTTGTTTGCGGCGTTCAGTTCCTTGTTTACCAGCTTACGAACGTCACTTTTGATTACATCCATCTTTCTTCCTCCGTTTATCTGTCCATGTTTTCCAGCCAGTAGATGATTCCGACCCAGAATCCGATTATTTGAAGTACGCGGTCTCCCAGCGTGCGGTGCTTTTTCTTTTTCTCAAGTTGCTGTGTCAGAACTGCGATCTGCTGATCTGCAATAGCTTTGCGGGTTTCCGCCTTTTCCTGTTCGTTCTGAACCTTTCTTTTCAAGAGGTAGATTTCTCTTTCCTGGCAGGCGCAAACGCTTTCCTGCGCCTTGAGTTTTTCCCAGAGCATAGCGTTCACGGCCTCTGTTGTAGCCTTTTGGTTCTGTCTGATCCGCTCCATTTGCAATGCTTGACCGTTCCAACTTGGATTGTTGTCTTTCATCAGATACGGCGCATTGTACGTCAGTGTTACTTGTTTTTGCGGCATTGGGGCTGTCCAATACCACCTTGCGCAACGCTCGACAAGCATCTGATCCATTGTCATTGCGTGTTTCTGTTCGTACTCCCAAACCCTGCTGTGAATAATCGCTCGCACCAGATTTGCGCTTTTTTCGTCCGCCTTTATTCCCCACTCTACCAGTTCCTCGAATTTTTCTGCCGGGAAAATGTTATCTATGAAAAACTCTGCGAACTCTTTTGCCCCATCCGATTCCAGGTAAATCCCATCGTGGGCCATAGCCTCGTTATTGAGAAGCCGTACAGCAAAGACCCCTGTTTCTTTGAACCGTTCAATGTCAATTTCCGGCACAACGTATATATTCATTCCGTTGCCCCCTCGTCTTTGACCTTGAGGCCCAGAAAATCGGCTACGCCATAGCTTCCGTCGCCGCATGAATGGCACTCATACAGCGTCGGTTCCATGACTTCTTCCGGCTTTTTCTGCCTTACGGCCCGGTACATCATGTCCATTACAAACCGCTGGTTGCTCTTTTCCCCGCTGGTTGAGCAGTCCACATACTCTTTGCCGCACAGGCGGCACTTGTATATAGCATCAAGCCTCTTCATCGTCTGCCTCGGTTTCCTCGTTGCCTCCTGTCGGCCAGCACTGGCGCGTTATGTCCACCGTGCCGTCCTTTAAGCCCTCCACGCGCAGGAGCGTCAATGCTTCCAGAAGCGAATCCCGCAGGGCTTCTTTCACATCCGGCTGCATAATCGCTGCCCGGACGGAAAAGCCGTCCTTTATTACGATGTACTTTTCGCCCTGGCTGGATGTCCGCAGATAGAACGCCATGTACGCAGAGCTTGCAAATTCACCCTGCAATGGGGCCAGATCGTCGGCGGTGGCAATGGCGATCACGTTCTTTTGCTCGTCCGTCAGCAGGCGGAGTTCCTGTCCGTGAATCGACACGTCAATGTCCATCGTCACCAGCCGGATTTCTCCCTCCACACTGTCGGTCAGGTTGTATCCCTCAAGCCATGTTGCGTCCTCGTCGGTGAAGTCGTTGTAGGCGATATTCTCCATCGTCTTAGGGCCGATGCCAAACATCATAGCGGTTTCGTCCCGGTCAATGGGCTTCGGGTAGCCGTTCAGGCGGTAGATTCCGTGTGCCGTCATAATCCATACTTCACGCAGCGGGCCGACGTAGTGAACGCCGCACACCCCGCTTGCCTTGATGTTCTTTGCGATAGCTGCAAGTCTCATTTTCTGATTACCTCCACGTCCGGCTTTTCGGTCTCTCTGAATCTCGGATAAAACGTCATTGCGCACATCCTTGCTTCATGGAGTGCGGCCTTTACACTTGCCGCATCGAGTTTGTACGGCAGATACATTGGTTGCTTCGTGTAGCTGTCGATTCCGTGCAGGGCTATGCTATATCTTTCCATTGTTTTCTCCTTTCCTTTTATTTTTCTCTGCGGGCAATCCCGGAATCGAACCGGGCGGTGGGCCTGTCCCTTGCTCATAAAAAAGGAGCCGCCGCGTGGGCGGCTCCTTAAAAACTTAGTTGATGCCGTTGATAATGGGGATGCTGTTGCCGTCGCCAACGTAGGTAGGCAGTTCGCCGTTCCACAGGGAGTCCACGTTGGTGATCTTGTAGTATTCCAACAAGTTACTATTCAAGCTGTCATTCAGCGCACGGTTCGCCTCAGCCTTTTTCTCGGCTACATACAACTCCGCATCTGCTGCCACCTTGGATTTTTCGGCCTCGGCATTTGCGGCGATCAGGTCAGCGTCTGCCGTGGCCTGGGCCTCGACGCGGCGTTTTTCTGCGTCCGTTTCCGCCTTTTCCTTTTCCTGCTGGGCTTTTACCTTTGCCTCCACCGCATCGGTGAATGTGTCGGTGAAGTCAAAATTCGTCACGGAAATGTACTGCAAGTCGATGTTGTACTCTGTCAGCACCTCGCGGAGTTTTGCATCCATCTGCGCCGCTACCGCATCCCGGTTTGAAATGAGGCTGCTTGCATCGTAGTGCGCCACCACCGCTTTCACCGTTTCCAGCACGCGGGGAGTAATCAGCGTGTCCTCGTACTTCTTGCCAACGGACTTATAAATCGTCATGGCGTTTGCCTGGTTGATACGGTAGCCAACGGATACGCTGGTTGAGACCTCCTGAATGTCAGAAGAGAACGCAGATAAATCCATGCTCATTTCCTGCACCCGGTTGTCCATCTTCACAATGGACTGCCAGGGCCGTTTGAACACGATACCTGCGTCCTTTGTACCGTCCTCGACTTTGCCAAAGGTCGTAACGATGCCCGTATAGCCAGTAGGGACGTAGGACACGCAGGAAATGCCGATCATAACTACGGCGACCACCGCCGGGATAATTGCGCTGTTCTTGTATTCTTTTGCCAGGAGCAGCACTGCCAGCGCAAACAGGGCGGCGACCACACCGATGATGAAGAAAATCATGTTTCCTCGCTTTCGCTCATTCGTTTATGTACGGGCGGAAGTTCGGTTGAATCTGATCGTGGCAGGTACGGCCTCCACTTATTCTTTGCCATCTTTTTTGTTCCTCTGCGGCTTCTTCTGTTCGGTCAGAATTTCCGACATGAGTTCAACCAGCCGTTCCAGTTCCCAGCGTACTTCATGGAAACCGTAGGCGTGTTTATCGTCGTAGGCATAGTTGAAAATCTTTTCTGCCGCAGTTCTGGACAGGTTATGCCCCACGTCGTCCTGTATTTTCTGGTAGACCAGTTCGTGTACGGCCAGCAGAGCTTTGTTTTTTGCCGTATTCAGGCGGCTAACTTCGTCCTTGAATTTTTTGTTCTCCTCTTCCAGCTTGTCACGGTTCCACTTGACTGACATATTTTCGTCGAAAATATGTCCGGCCTTGTACTTCTGCAAGCCTGACGGCTTGCATGACATTCCGTATGCTCGGTCGAACTCGTTCTGAATTTCATCCCATTCCATTGTTTCCCTCCGTTATAAAATCGGCAGTTTCTCATATCCTCCGATCATTCCAAGCGTTTCGCGCCATGGTTCCGTACACCACGGTTGCCTTGTGGCATTCGCCCGGTAATCTTTCATCAGCATTGTTTCGCCGCAGAATGGACACTTTTTCGAGAGTTTTTCGTTCGGGATTCCACCGCACTGTTTGTGGTGTATTGTTGTGTCACAGTAAACGCACCTGTATTCCAGTTCGATTCTTACAGGTGCATTTTTATCAAAGCTAACCGGGAACCTTTTGATCTTCGGATAGATTTTGTTCTCGTGGATGTCGTACAGCTTATTGAATCCACCCTCCGCTTTCTTCATCCAGTTGAATTGCCCTTTGGCGGCATCGTGCAGGTTCTCGTAGTGGTTCACGGTCACAGGCATACCGTCGTTGAAGTCTTGGTGCGTTACCCGTGTTTCAAATCTACACGCGCCGCAGGCAATCGGGCGCGTTTCGATCTCGTACCCATTGACCCTGCTTTCGAGTTTACCAAAGTCCTTTGCATCGGTTGTGCTCTTTGCACGGTCGTCCCAGTATTCCGTGGCCCCAACCTTGCGCGGGTCGTTTTTCCATGTAGCCACCCACGACGGCAGGTTTTTGTTCACTGCGTCGAACGTCAGGCCCCATTTTGCGCAGGCTGCCACAGCATCGTCCAGTTCCTTGCCCGTCCTGCACGTCCACAGGATCAGGGCCGCACCGTTTTCCTGCTCGGACAGAGCCTTGAAGATAACGCCCCAGCGCGGCAGACCGATTTCGGGGTATTTGTTTTCACAAAGCGTCCCGTCAAAATCAACCGCAATTACTTTCTTCATTTTGTCCTTCCTCCTTTACAGCAACTCATTCATCGTCATTTGGGTTGTGGCCTGCGGCACATCTTCCCAACCTATGTCAATATAATCCAGGACGCGGCCCCAGCCATACCAGTTCCCGTCCTCGTCCAGGCAGACGTGTTTCATCCAGAACTCCCACTCTTTCGGGTTTTCTTCGCGCAGAATGTCGAAACGGTGAGGGCGGCCCTCCATGTGGATTCCAAATCCGCACATGGTACAGCCCGTTCGCTGCGCCCTTGTCGTGTAGAGTTTCCCGTCTGCATTCTTTGCGATCTCTCCGTATTCTTTCGGTACTGGCACATCCAAGTCTAATGCCAGTTGCAGAATATCTTGTCTGTCAAAAATTGCAAACGGCGCGCTTCTCGTCGTTGTGCGCCCATAGTAGTTGCATCCGTGCATTTTCAGACTTTTTTCTCGCCGCCCCCCCCTCACTTGCCATGAGGCCCATGTAAGGCACACTGTTATGTTCTCTTGCCCAATCGCTGCAAGGTTTCTCCTTGAGGTAGTAGCAGCACCGATCCGACACCTTGAACGGCGCGGCTTGATAGCCCAAGGCCGCGCCCTCTTCATCTGCTCCACCAAATTTTTCAAGCCATTTCTGCGGGAGTTTCATCCGGCTATTTTTTTGCCATCCGCCATATTCTCCTGTTTCGCCAGTGATAATTGCATGGCGAACTGTTTTGTTTTTGTCCGTCGGATTCTGCAACAGCGCGATTTTTCCGGCCTTTTCTTTGCTTATGACAGGCCAGCCAAATTCCTGCAACACCTGCACTTTACTTTTCAGAGGCTTCAAAAGTACAAAGCTCGGCGCGGCACCGTCCCCCATCCAGTCCTTGTACTCTTCGCTCATTTCTTGCGCTATCCGCTTGTGAACCTCCTGAACGCCGCGGCCCTCCAATGAAGAGCAGGAAATGCACGTCACTGGGAGTCCGATTTTTTCAAAGAAGTAATGCAGCGTGATGCTGTCGAGGCCACCAACGGAAAGATGCACGTTCTTTCCGTTGTTCCGCGCCCAAGAATAAAACGCCTCTGCCATTTCCTGTGCGTGTGCCACCTTGCGTTTGTACTCCCACTTCTGCATCGTCTGAAAGCGCTCAATATTTGCCAATGAGCCATTTTCAGCCATAATATCCTGGACTGTTTTCATTCTGCTTGCTCCTTTCATTCCGCTTCCCGGATGATCCACACCCGATGTTCACCGTACCCGCTCCATGCCAGCGCATTTTCGTGGGTATCAACCGCAACGTCCAGGTGGTAGCCCTGCACGCCCGCGCCTTTGTCCTGCACAATGCGGATTCCAATGTTCTCTATGTACAGAACCGTCCCGTAGGGGAGAAGCGTTTGATCTGCTGCCACCGTCACGTCTGCCTGGATCGGCTGGCCGCTGGCGGTGATGCCGTGTCCCTCCCCGCAAATGTGCGGGTACTCTTCCACGCAGTATGCCGTACACATGAACGTCCCGGCTTCTTCCAGATACACTTTGCCGTCGGCCAGCGAATCAAGCCGATCCTGCAAGGTGGAAATGATTTCTTCATCCCGGAGTGCGCGGTCAGACCAGTTCTGAAACCTGCTGGCGTAAATGTCGCGTTCCTGTGTGAGTTGCAGAACCCTAGTGTTCAAGACTGCGCCGTTGAAAATTGCAAGGCTAAGAGCCGTACAGCTCAAGGCAAAAGAAATTGTCGGCAGCATCGGCTTTCTCATTTTCCTGCCGCCTTTCTCGCCATTTCCACAACCTGCTCTGCGGTCAACCAACCCTCAACGCCGTTATCGTCCCGGATGTTGCCCATCACTTCAAGCAAGCCCTGTTTGAATCCGTAGGAACCGTAACCGCAGATGGCATCCCAGTTGCCGCCAAAGTTCTTGTCGTTCACCGTGACCTGCCAGCCCCAGTCCTTGTCCGAAAAATCCTTGTCCATCTCCGGGAAGTAACGGTGCAAATCATGGTTGACGTGCAACTCCGTCAGCATTGCGTCGAGCTTTTCAATCTCCGTCATGCCTCTTTCGCCTCCCAGTTCTCTACGATCCAGCGAATTGCGGCATGAAGTGCGCGCTTCGGGCAGGCTCTAACCGTTGCCATTTTTGCTACCAGCCGGATTGCCGTGCGCACTTTTTCTCTTTCTGCCTCGGTAATGGGCGTAAAGCGATCATCTGCCATATCTTCCAGCAGTTCGATAGCCTCTGAATACAGCATGAAATCAACCTCCTTTGTTTTATTTTTTCTTGTGTGGGCGGTTGGAGTCGAACCAACTTTTATCTCGGTGTTTTGGGAGAGATAAACGCCGCCGTCGCCGTCAGCCATAGGCGCGCCCACATATAAGACCGCCGCCTCCCTGGAGATAATCGTAAAGACGGAGAGGCGGCGGGCGGCCTTATCTGCCTTTAACCAGCAGGGGGAAAGGCCTGCCGCCTTTGGCTTGGGCGGGTAGGACAAGGCACTTCTTCGCTTGTGCGGCGGCGCACCCTCTTTCGGCTTCCGTTGCCGTCATGCAGGGTACGACTTGACTAGGAGCAGCATGGTTTTTCACCAGCTTTCGCGTTAGGAGGGACGCTGCCATACGGCACTCTTTCGCCCTGTTGGTGCGCAAATGTTATGGAAAATCGCACCAGCTTCCATGATGCCTATACGCAACCGACGCAGGCGGGGTTCGGCCCCGCTTTCAGCGGATCAGCCGCGGCAACGGCTGATCCGCCCTGCGTCACATAAAAGGCCGCCGCACTGACGCGGGGTGTAGCGGCCCTGCAAAATAAGCCAAATGGGGTTACTTATTCTTCGGTCGATAGTGCTTGCACTGTTTGTCGTAGCCACCGCACGGCGCGCACCGCGGGATGGTTATTTTGAACGTATGCTCACACTGTACTTCTCTTGTTGCACCCTTTTGCGGGGCAGTCTTGGTGTATGCGCTTCTTGCCAAACGGTTCTCCTTTTTCGCTTTTTGGATGTAACTTGCGCGCCCCATCGGGGCCGGATGTTCTCGTTCGTCCTGCCAGATTTCCCAGCGTTCCGGCTTGTTATAATTTCTTGTCAGCCGCCAACATGGCCAGATGTACCGATAGCGGATTCCGCCTTTACAAGCGTCCCAGGCTGCCAGTCCGGCAGTTGCTATATATGCAATCTCGATCTCCGAAAACCCGCAGTTCAAATCTTCCGGCAGGAGTGCAGCATCTCCCGTGATTCTTCTTCCATCCGGCAGATACACAACGTACCTTACCGGGTTTGCATTACCGTTCATCATAGTGGGTGGCGATCATGTCTGCGAAATGCAGGCAGAGAACTTCGGGATAGCGGTCATAGGCTGTTCCGAGTGTGTCCCAGCTTTCCTTGCCGCAGTACGCCCCCATGTGCCAGCGAATCGCAATGATTTCTTTCCCGGTCAGCTTGATAAACCGCTGTGCCATAATCACGCTCTCTTCACCGTGTCCCAGCAGACCGCGATCCTCATAACCGTACTTGTGGAATGCAGTTTCGTGGTACTTGTTGACCTTGCAAATGTCGTGCAGGAGTGCCGCCACAAGCACTGCGTTCTTGTCGCAGTCCTTAAAGGCGTGGTTGGTTTCGCACAGTTCCATTGCTGCATCCGCCACATTGACGGTGTGGGTTACTAGGCCGCCGAAACGGTTTGAGTGGTGCTTAATACTTGCCGGGAGATCAAAGAACCCCTGCTTCTCTAAGTCGTAGAGCAGTGCATCCGCACCGGGCCGTTTGTGAAGTCCTGCTTTCAGCCACAGTGCTTCAAACTTTTCCCGCGGCTCCATGTCCTCATACAGCCTTTCGTTTGCCATTGCGCTTGCCCTCCTGTTTCTTCTGCCATTCCTCTAACCGCTTTACGTTCGCCGGGTCAGAGTAGAAAAGTTCTGCCAAGTCAAGCAGGCCGCGGGTCTGGTATTCCGTAACGATGGGCTGGGCTTTTTTTCTTGCCATTGCCGTACCGCCTTTCTTAGAACTTCCCCATGAGCAGATGTGCGAAAAACTCCGTCATGTTGTCTGTCTGCACGCCGCGCTTGCCGCTGATCTTGTCGAGCCATTCTTCCTTGCAGGCTTCGTCGATCATCTTGTGCATAACATTCTTGAGTTCGGCCAGCTCCTTTTCGTTGCTCGCCACGGTCACAAGCACCCCGGATGCAATTCTTCCGGCCAGCAGGAGCAGACCAGCTCCCGTCCCGTCCGGACCGATCAGCATTTTCCCGGATTCGTCCCGGCTTGCGTTGATTTTTGCAGGTGTTTTCATGTTCGTTCTCCTTTGGTTTCTGTTTTATATTCGGATGTGGAGGCGCGCCCCGGAGTCGGCACCGGGCGGGCGGGTGAATAACTCCCGCCTTGCACTGGCTGCGCCATATCAAAGGGGCGGTTTGGACAGGTTGCCGCCCCGCCCATGCGGGCCGCCCTGACGTGTTCTTTTTGTCCTCGTCTGGTAGGACACCCGGTAAATCCGATAAACCGGGGTGGCCGTCTGCGTCCCCTGCTTCCGGCCACATGGCAGGCGTGTTTCGGGTCGCCCAGCCCGTGCCGGGTGTTATTCCCAGCCATCACCGCCGCCGATAAAGACGGCTATCACCAGCAGGAAGAGCCAAACCAGGGCGACGATGCCCCAGTTAAAAGCCGTAGCGGACACCCAGCAGAGAAATGCTGTTGCCGCCAGTGCTATGACGAACAGGATAATGAGCATCACACACAGAACAATGATCGTCACTTCTTTTTCCTCCCGCGGTTCTTCTTGTGCTGCTGTGTCTGCCGTGCCTTTGTGCGGTCTTTGCACGGTCGGCAGTACAGTGAAACCAGCGTATCGCACCGACGGTATGCCGCGCCGTCGTGCCTGCGTTTTGAGCAGTTCATTTGCTTCTTCCTTTCCGCCTCGCTACCGCTCGGCTCACAGCTTGCCAGCGAACAGCTTTCAGCGTTTCTTGAAATAAGCGGAACGGCCCCCGATGCTCCAGCCGGAATTGCTGCGCGGATTGTTGAGGTGCAAGTTGAACAGGCCAGCGCCGCCGCCAAGGTGCCAGCCGCCGCCCCGAAGCGGAAGGTATTCACCTTCCGTTGCATCCACGGCGCAGTACGCTTTTTTCTCGCCAGCAAACAAGCCCAGTTCCATAAGCTGGTCGCTCCAACATTCCACCCGCACATCTTCCCAACTCTCGAAGTTGGCACGTCCATGCTGCGGTTTCTCGTTGGTGAACTTGATTCCGTCCATTGCATCGACGTAAACCTGGTCGCCGTTGCTATCCACGATGGGCTTCCATCCGTCGCCGCAGGTTGTCAGGTCGGTTTCCGGCAAGGCTGCGTCGTTGTTCTCCGCCGCCCAGAGTGCGCCGTCCTTGATCCGCAGACCCCGGACGATCTCTAAGACGTTGCCGCACAGGTCATGTACGCCCGTCGGCGTGTGGTCGTGCGTCCAGGTAGCAGGGCCGGAACCAGTCAGTGTCTTGTTGCTGTTCTTGATGTTTACACCGCACTCTGTCGGGTCGGCGTGGTACTTGCCGCAGTTGGTGTTACCGTGTGGCAATGTGCCGTTCTTCCAACTAAGACAGGCCAGCAAGCCCCACTCCGCCGCCGTCATGCAGTGCCATCCCTCGCCCTTGGCGAAGCAGGCATCCGCAAACTTGTCCGCGGTAATGTCGGTGACAGGCTCCATGTAGGGCAGGCTGTACGGTTTGCCGTTAATCATGGTGTTCTGGTAGACCGAAATGTAAATCTCGTCGTATACCTCGCCGCCAATGATGAACGCCGGGTGCGGCTTGTCCTTTCCGCCGCGGAACAGGTCTTTGTCGTTCATGCGGCGGAAGCGGTGCATGATGCTGGGAATGCCTGCGTTGTCGTAGATTGCAACAACATCCCACTGTGCGCCGGGGGCTACCTCTTCCGGCTCGGTCAAGGGCTTTACCGAATTTGCGTTCTCGTAGGTTTCGCAGCTCTCGCAGTCGTCGTGGCAACCCACACACTCCGGTTCTCCAACGCCCTCTTCCGGGTCACGGCAGCCGTCCCGGAAGATGGTCGGCAGCACATCAAAGCTGATCTTGTGCGCCTCTTTCACACACTTCAAGAACTGCTCTGCCTGGGCCAGAACTGCGGCATCCTCACCCTCGGCTTTCATGCTCATGGGCGGCCAGTTGATCTTTACTTTCGCCATGCTTCTTTTTCCTTTCTTCTATCTGGCGGCGAATTGTTTCTTTCGCCTTTCTTTTTCTGTCGTCCTCCCGTGCGCGCCACACGCCGTAGGAAAGCCCCGCGGCATCCGCCGCCCGAACGTCCAGTGTCAGGGCATCCGGGGGCGGCTTTCGGTAGCCATTCCCACGGGCGGGGCCGGGGATGTTCCTGCGGGCAGAGCAGCAGGGGCAGTATTTGCTTGCCGGGTTTTCGGCTACAAATACCGTTCCGCAGTCGGCGCACTTTTTCAGCACTCCCGTTACTGCCATTTGCCACGCCTCTCTTCCTGGGCCTTTTTGTATGCAGAGAACCAGCGGTCAAGGGCTTCTTTCTGCCGGACGTACCGACGGTGATTGCGGATCATCGTTACGATAGTGTACGTTACCGTGCAAGCTGCCACGACGACCACTGCCAATGTCGTAAACTTATTCATTGGCTGCCTCCTTGCCCGCCGGGGTGGGCTGTTCTGCCTCCGGCTCCATAGACTTTGCCAGCTTCATCCCCTGGGCCAGCCCCGCCAGATAGATTTTGGCGGTCGGGTTCTCCGCCAGCACCTTGGCAATCTCTTCACTCTTCATCTTTTCTTTCTCGCTCATGCTCTCACGCTCCTTGTTGTCCGTCCCTGCTTGTACCAGAAGCAGGGGCTTTTTTACAGCCACTTTTCGCCGTTCAGCCTGACCCAGCGAATCTTCCCGGTGTCGTCCTTGAAAAGCACAACCTCTTCCAACTTGTCAATTTCGGCAAGCTGCTGTTTCATGGTTTCCAGTTCTTCCGGCGAGTTCGGATCAGCTTTTCCACCGATGTTCCCGCCTTGCTGCTGGATCAACTGCGACAGCGCGTTTGCCCGCTCTTCCTTGCGGCCCTCGAAAAGCACCCGTCGGATGGTTCCGTACAAGTTGTAGATTTCGTAGGCCCGTTTCTGAATGGCGGTCATTCTGGCTGTCAGAAAACCGTTATCCTCAAAGATTGGTTCCATCTTCGGCGGCTCCGGCTTTTCCTTTAATAAGGTTTTCAGTTCCGGCACAAGTTCTGCTACATCCACGCCCAGTGCGGCGGCCAGCTTTGAAACCGTTCCCATCTTCGGGTTCCTGCGCCCGGTTTCCCACTGAGCCACCGCCACCGATGATGTTCCCATCCGTTCCGCAAGTTCTTCCTGTGTCAGCCCTGCGGCCTTTCTTGCGTCCCGGATTCTTTTTCCGATTCCTTTCTGCATCCTCTTCGCCTCCCTTTAATGTTGTCCGCCCCTGCCCGCCGTGCTATAATCAGGGCAGGAAAGGGGGTGATTTTGTGGCTGATACACAGGCCATGCGACAGGCTATCAAGCACTTCAAGTTCTACGCCACACCGTCAAGCGGCAGCTCTTCGGAGCCTGCAACGGTGGGCGACATCAACAAACTGATCCAGCAGACTGCAAAACTAATGGAAGCGTTTGTTGATGCTCTGGAAAAGGATCAGTGATCCTTTTTGCCGTCGGATTCGTCCGACGGCTTTTTGATTACCAGCACGCCCAGGCGTTCCAGTTCAAAATAGCACTGCTGAATCTCTTCCTGTGCGGCAGACAGGCGGACAAGAATCTTTTCCAGCTCTCCGCCCTCAACCACGATGTTCACGCCGTAGCCCTGCATCCCCTCCACCTCCTTTTGTTGAGTGATTCAATTTATAGCCTCATTATAGTTTAATCATTTAATATTGTCAATAGGGTTTTTTCCTGTTTTTGTTGAATGATTAAACTTTTCGTGCTATAATTGCCTTAAAGGAGGTGACATTATAGTGAAAAGCAGAATCCATGCTGTACGCGCACAGGCTGATTTAACCATGGCCGAATTTGCGAAGCGCATCGGTATGACTACTTCTTCTATCAGTCTGTTCGAGAGTGGCAAAGCCACCCCTTCCGATAGAACGGTTCTTTCTATCTGCCGCGAGTTCGGGGTCAATGAACACTGGCTCCGCACTGGCGAGGGGGAGATGTTCGAGCAGACACGGGAAACTGTACTGGATCGGCTGGCCGCCGAATACAGCCTGGACAAGGAGCAGGTCTCGGTGATCGAGAACTTTCTCGATCTGTCCCCGCAGGAGCGCACGTTGTTCCTTACACAGATGCGCAAGGTCTTTGGCGGGCCTGCCGTACAGCCGCCCCGCCGGGCGGATGTGTCCGGCGACGTGGCCGCTGCCGTTGTCAACGTGCAGGACGAGGTAGCCCGGTACAACGCCGAGCAGGCCGACGAGGCCGCCAGTGGGGGAAAAGAATCTTCTTCCACAGGTTAGTGCTTGACCGTGCCGCCGCTGAATGGCGCAGGAAGCACCAGTAAAATTCAGCACACAAAAAGAAAAAGCCCACCGGGGGACAAGGCCCGGTAGGCTTTTTCGTGTATGGCAAATAAAAACGCCCCATCTTCTCCGCAGAAAAGACAGGGCGTTTTGGAACGAGTTGAACCTAAACGTGCAACTCTACTTATATAAATGGCTCCCAGATATGATATTTCGGAAATGAATTTAACTTTTTGACTGTTGAAAGTGTGGAAAGATTTATTTTCCCCAGAACTTGCAACGGCTTGCAACAAACTTAAAACTACTTGAAAGGTGGTATTTATGCCTCGCAAAAAGAAACTGCAAGAGGTGGGCGGCCTGCGGCTGGTGGCGTACTATCGCTACTCCAACGGCGGACAGCAGACCGAGCAGAGCATTGAGGGCCAGCGCCGGGACTGTGAGGCCTACGCCAAAGCCCACGGCTACAAGATCGTCCATGAGTATATCGACCGCCACATTTCCGGCAAGAGCGACAGCCGCCCGGCGTTCCAACAGATGATCTCCGACAGCGACAGCCACCTCTTCGACGCTGTGATCTGCTGGAAAACAGACCGCCTCGCCCGGAGCCGCTACGACTCCATCATCTACAAGACCCGCCTGCGGAGGAACGGGGTCAAGATTCTGTATGCCGCCGAGACGGTGGTAGACGGCCCAGAGGGTATTATCATTGAGGGTTTGATGGAATCCCTGGCCGAGTATTACTCCGCCGAACTGGCGCAGAAACTCCGCCGCGGCCAGCGGGAAAGCGCGCTCAAGTGCATTGCCCTGGGCGGCAACCGCAGCTTTGGCTACGACATCGGGCCGGACAAGCACTACTGCATCAACGAGAAGCAGGCCCCCGCCGTGCGGTACATCTTTGAGCAGTACGCCGCCGGGGCTACCGCCGCCGACATCGTGCGGGAACTGACCGCCCGCGGCTACCGCACCAGCCGGGGCAATCCGTTTAACAAGAACTCTATCTGCCGGATCATCACCAACGAGATGTATCTTGGTGTGTACAAGTACGCCGACATCCGCATTGAGGGGGGAGTGCCTGCCATGATCGACCGGGAGCTGTTCAACCGCTGCCAGACCCAGCTTGCCTTTAACCGCGCCCACGGCGGCGGCAAGGGTGCGCCCAGGGCTGATTATGTGCTTGTTGGTAAACTGGACTGCGGCCTGTGCGGTCATGCCATGAAAGGAGCCAGCGCCACGGGCCACACCGGGAGCAAGCACTACTACTACACCTGCACCCAGCACGTCGAGAAGAAGTGTCCCAAGACCTCCATTGAAAAGAACTACCTGGAACAGATCATCGTGGACGGCGTTGCAAAGTACGTCCTTACCCCGGAAAAGATTTCGCAGATCGTGGACTGCATGATGGAATTGCAGGCCAAGGAGCAGGAGCCGAAAGGCAACCCGGAGAAGGACGCTCTGGAAGCAGAGCTGGCCGAGTGCCGCCGCAAGCAGAACAATATCCTTGAGGCCATCGAAGAGGGCGGCAGCGCCCGCCTTGCGGCCCGCCTGCGTGCTCTCGAAGAGCAGGAAGCCCAGCTTACCTTTGCCCTTGGCGAGATCAACAACGCCCCCACGCCGCCCCAGTTCAGCCGGGAAGCGCTCACGTTCATGTTCGAGCAGTTCCGCCGGGAAGAGGACGAGGTGGACGAAGAGTACCGCCGCCGCATCCTGGATACGTTCGTTTCGTCCATCCTGCTGTACGAGGATCGGGCAGAGGTCAAGTTCAATATAACCGACCAGAAAACCGGGGACTTTGAGCGTGTGATTTTGCCCATTTCTGCAAACAAAAAGCCCCCGGAAGATGACGATATAACGTCAAATTCCGAGGGTTCTACCGCGTTGCGGTTGGTGGAGGCGATGGGAGTCGAACCCATGTCCGAAAAGAGCTCAGTGTAGGTGTCTCCGGGTGCAGGCGATCTACAACATTCCCGCCACGCCACGCCGATCGTCAGGCTAGCGCTTTGGTAGCTTCATGAGTTCCTGCCGGTCCGCAAAGCTTAGGTCCGTTCAGGTGCTGTGTCTAAAGGACGCCCCGACCCCACACGACACAAGAGTGGGCGGAACGCGCAGCACTCAGGCTGCGAGCAACTGATAATTATTGTTGTCAGTTAATTTTTTTGGAGGAGTTATAGAGCAGTTCCCCCGCTGCTACCCGCTGCCCAGACCTTGCTCCCCCCGTCGAAACCTTTACGCCCCCCTATAAAGCACATCTTGCGATGTGCGGAAAGCTTGGTTTTCTGCGGTGAGCCGCAGTCTGCAATTGGAATGCTTAATAGTACTTGCCGTTGGACTTCACAGCCCGGTCAATGGAGCGCTTTGCATCGCGCTGGGCGGCATCGGCACGCTTGTCGTACAGCTTTTTGCCTTTGCACAGGCCCACTTCCATTTTTACGCGGCCATGCTTGAAATAAAGCGAGAGCGGCACCAGCGTATAGCCCTGCAGTTTGCACTGCTGGTGCAGACGCCGGATCTCACTTTTGTGCGCCAGAAGCCGCCGGACACGCATAGGATCCTGATTGAACAGATTGCCGTGGTCGTAGGGGCTGATGTGCATCCCCTTTACCAGCAGCTCGCCATTTTCAATATCTACCCAGCTGTCCTTCAGGTTGACCCCGCCGGCCCGCAGGCTTTTCACCTCGGTGCCTTTGAGCTCCACACCGGTCTCCAGCGCTTCCAGAACAAAATATTCGTGGCGCGCTTCGCGGTTGGTGGCGATGCTCTTGGTCGCCGGGCGCTCCTTTGTGGGTGCCATGCTGCGCGCCTCCTTTCTCCGTTCCGTTTGTTGTTTCAGTATACCATTTTTTCAGGGTAATGCAAGGGCTGTTTCTGACAGAATTGTAAATTTTTACAAACTCACAGCTCTCCCCGGCCGGAAAGTGCCCGGTACAGGGTAGTCTCGTCCGCATATTCCAGGCTGGCGCCCACCGGCAGACCGGAGGCCAGCCGGGTGACCCGGATGCCCAGCGGCTTGATGAGCTTTGCCAGATACATGGCGGTAGCCTCGCCCTCCACGGTGGGGTTCATGGCCATGATGACCTCCTTCACCGTGTCGTCCTTCAGCCGCGCCAGCAGCTCCTTGACGGTCAACTGCTCTACGCCCACACCGGCCAGCGGGTCCAGCAGACCATGCAGCACATGGTACAGGCCGTTATACTCCCGGGTGCGCTCAAAAGCCTGCACGTCCCGGGGCTTTTCCACCACGCAGATCACCGAGGTGTCCCGCTTGGCGCTGGCGCACACCGGGCACAGGTCAGCGTCCGTAAAGTTCTGGCAGATGCGGCACCGGTGCAGCCGGGTGTGCGCACCGCGGATGGCATCGGCCAGCGCCGCAGCGTCCTTATCCGACATACTCAGCACCTGATAGGCCATGCGGGTAGCGCCCTTGCGGCCCACGCCCTGAAACTTGCCGAACTCCTCGATCAGCTTTTCCAGCGGTGCGGCAGTGTAGTCCATGGTATCTCCCCTTCCCGGCTCAGAGACCCGGAATATTCAGGCCGCCGGTCAGCTTGCCCATCTCGGCTTCGGCGGTCTCGTCCACCTGCTTCACGGTGGCGTTGATGGCAGCAGCCACCATGTCTTCCAGCATCTCGATGTCGTCCGGGTCCACAGCCTCGGGCTTGATGGTGATGGACAGCACCTCATGCTTGCCGTTCATCTTCACGGTCACCATCTCACCGGCGGCGCTGCCGGTGTACTCGGCGGCTTCCAACTCGGCCTGCTTGCTCTTCATGTCCTCCTGCATCTTCTGAGCCTGACGCATCAGGGCGTTCATATCGGGGCGGCCGTAGCCTGCGGGCATTCTTGCTTTCATAATGGTATTCTCCTTTATTATAAACAATTTTTATCGCTTTTTGCGGGCGGTATCCTCAATGCTGACCTCTAACCCCAGCTTTTCCAGCGCCAGAAGGGACTGCTCCGCGTTAGAGGCGGTCTTTCCGGCTGTTTTGGGCTCGTAAGGGCCGATGGGCACCGGCACGCCGGATACCTCGGCGATCAGCTTTTTGATCAGCTTCTGACTGTCCTTGTTCACCCGGATAAAATCCCGGAAGGTCTTGCCGCCGTCGATCAGCACGCGGGTGCCGTCAAAGTAAGCCTTGGACTTGCGCAGATACATATACAGCATGGGGTCGATGCCTTCCAGCTTCTGCACGATCTGTCCCCAGTACGGAAAGGGGTTCGTGCCCTGCTGCGCCACGCTGCGGGGCTTTGTCAGCACCGGGTCGGCAGGGTGCTCCTGCACCGGGGCAGGCGGTTCCTCTGCTGCCGGGGCAGGCTGCTCTGGCTGACTGACCGGCTCCGGCTCCTCCGGCGGCGGTGCCTGCGGGGCAGGCTCGTCCCACGGCAGGGCGGCATCGCTCTGCTGTACCGGCGGTTCCTCTGGCATGGGCGGCAGCTCGTCCGCAGGGGCGGGCGTTGCTTCCTGCGCGGCAAGCTGCGGAGGGGTCTGCTGCACGGCAGGGGCAGGTTCTGTTCCTGCTGCCGGGGTCTGGGGTGCAGTTGCTGCCGGTGCGGGCTGCACCGGGGCGCTGGCAAAGGGCTGCACCGCTGCCGTAAAGGGGCGGGGTGCTTCCGGCTGTGCCGCGCGGGCAGGGGCTGCCTGTACCGTTACCGCCTGCATCTGCTGGGGCGGCTCGGACAGGCTGAACAGTGCCAGTTCCAGCTCGATGCGCTGGTCGCTGCCACGGGTCATGTGCTCCAGCGCCGTGCCCAAAGTGCGGATGGCGCGGATGGCTTCTCGCTGCCCCATCTCCGGGCCTTTTTGCAGGTACAGCGCCTCTTCCTCCGGCGATACACCGGACAGCAGCGCCTGCCCGCCGGGCAGCGCCGCCAGCATCAGGGCGCGGTAATGGGCGATCAATTCCTCGGTCAGGCGCTTCACGTCCACCGACTGCTGCCGCAGCTGTGCCAGCTGTGCCAGCGCGGCGGCTGCGTCCTGTGCTTCCAGAGCGTCCGAAATATGGAACAGGTAGCTGCGGTCGGTCACACCGGCCATACGGCGCACCACGTCTGCGTCGATCTTTGCGGTGACACCGGCGCAGGTATCCAGAATGGACAGTGCATCGCGCAACGCGCCATCGGCCAGACGGGCGATCAGTTCCGCGCCGTCGGAGGTCAGCTCCAGCTTTTCCTCCCCGGCGATATACTCCACCCGCCGTGCGATATCCTCCGGCCCGATGCGGGTAAAATCGTACCGCTGGCAGCGAGAGAGGATGGTGGCGGGCACTTTCTGGATCTCGGTTGTCGCCAGAATGAAGATGACATAGGACGGCGGCTCCTCCAGGGTTTTTAACAGTGCGTTGAACGCTCCCGCAGAAAGCATATGAACCTCGTCGATGATATAAACGCGGTATTTTCCTTCCGTCGGGGAATATGCCACTTCATTCACGATTTCACGGATATTATCGACGCCGTTATTAGACGCTGCGTCTATTTCTATCACATTCATGCTTCTGCCTTCTGCAATCGCCTTACAGGATGCGCATTCTCCGCAGGGGCTTCCGTCCACGGGATGCTCGCAGTTGACACTTTTTGCAAAAAGCTTCGCAATACTCGTTTTACCGGTACCTCTTGTACCGCAGAATAAATAGGCATGACCGATACGATCCGACCGGATTTGGTTTTTCAGTGTTGTGACAATCGCATCCTGTCCCTTGACCTCTTCAAAGGTAGTCGGACGGAACCGTCGATACATCGCCGTGTAGGACATGGACGAACCTCCTTATGTTCTCCGCAAAGCAGACGGCGTCACGCAATGTACGCGGCGCCGTCCGTTGTCTTTTAATCTCCGAAGCTGATGCCCATCATCTTCGCCTCTCTGACGATGGATGCGTTGGGATCGAGCATTTTTAACTTACCTGCTACCTCTTCCAGCGGAACCTTGACGATTTCGCGGTGCTTGTAGCCCACCATAAAGCCGTATTCCCCGTCAAGAATCATCCTGCCTGCTTCTGATCCGAGCCGGCTGGCGAATACGCGGTCATAGGCACAGGGGCTTCCGCCTCTCTGGGTATGTCCGGGCACGGTTACACGAACCTCCATGCCGCTCTTTTCCTGAATCTGCTCTGCGATCTCGTAGGAAACCGAAGGATATTTATAGTTTTCCAGTTTTTTCTTATATTCTTTTTTCGACAGCTTGGCGTCCTCTTTGGAGATCGCGCCCTCTGCAACTGCCAGAATTGTAAATCTGCTGCCGCGGTTATGCCGTTCGTTGATTTTTTCCACAATCTTGTCGATATCGTAAGGAATTTCCGGGACCAGAATGATGTCCGCGCCGCCCGCGATACCGGCATTTAAGGT
>OLXZ01000029.1_pt1 | contig 99974 bp, 152 predicted proteins | sample 1673901 | NCBI WGS metagenome assembly OLXZ01 (sample SAMEA103958131, study PRJEB25191) | human gut metagenome | reverse complement strand
AAATTACAGGCACGAACTTAAATCAATAGAAGATATAAAAATTATGGTGGACGATGAGCCATCTGCGTTTTAAAAGGAGAATAATATGAAGAACAAGAATGATAAAGTCGCAACTTATAAGATGTCTCAGGTCTGCTATGACCGCATTCTCAAGACACGGCGCGGTGAAAGTGAGAAGCGTATGGAACCAAACAAGTTTGTGTGTCTGTATGTTAATCAGACATATGGTCTAAAGCAAAAGGTAACTCAAATTATCGTGGAGGGATAATAAATGGCTTGCTACTATAATAAGGATGAACTTAAAAATTCACTTGAAATTGAACAAGTGTATGACCTATTAGATGTTTTAGGTAGTAATCCTTTTTATAGTGGTGATGATGTTATTATCTCTGATACAATTTGTCACAATCTTCCTAATGAAGGCAGTCATAAACTTTACTATTATAATAGTACAAAGCTATGTCATTGCTATACTAATTGCGGTAGCTTTGATATATTTGAATTAGTTATTAAAGTAGCTAAATTACAATGGCACAAAGAATGGGAACTATATGATGCAATGCATTATGTAGCACAGTATTTTGGTATTGAAGGAGAGGCTCCACAAGAGGAAATAGAGGAACTACCTGATTGGGGTTTATTTGATAGACACAGTTTCTCATTACCACAATCTTGCGGCCAGACCATCCAACTGCCGGAGTACAATCCTATTATTCTGACTAAATTTGCCTATCCTCGCATTATATCCTGGGAGGATGAGGGCATCTCCGCAAAAGTGGCTCGCCGCAATCTTATAGGCTATTATCCCGCAACTGAGCAAATCACAATCCCGCATTTTGATATAGATAATCGTCTTGTGGGTATTCGTGGTAGATTCTTAGGTGCAGATATGGCTGATCGGTTTGGTAAATATCGACCACTTGTTGTAAATGGAACACAGTATTCTCACCCTTTGAGTATGAATCTGTACAATCTAAACAATAGTAAAGAAAATATTTCTCAAGCTAAAGTCGCAGTTGTTTATGAATCAGAAAAGAGTTGTATGAAACACAGTTCATTTTACGGCGCCGCAAATGATATTTCAGTAGCTTGTTGCGGAAGTAACCTATCTGCGCAACAGGTGCAAATGTTAGTGCGGCTGGGGGTGCGTGAGTTGGTGATTGCGTTTGATCGTGATTTTGTGGAGATTGGTGACGATGAATTTCAAAGACTAAAGAAAAAATTAAAAAGTATTTATAAAAAATACAACAATGAGATAAAGATAACTGCTATATTTGATAAGGAATGCATTACTAGTCTGCATTCTTCTCCTATTGATGAAAGTAAGGATAAATTTGAGTATCTTCTCAAGAATAGAATTGTTCCAAAATGAGGACAAAATAAGATAATTTATATAGCAGTTTTTTCAAAATATATAGGTAATGTTTAGAAAGGACAGTGAGCATGGATTATAAATTAATCGCAGAACGAGACCCTAACCTAACTGCTACCGAATAGGTACTAGTAAACAGGGGATTTTTGCGAGAGAATATCTCTCACTATTTAAACACTACTGATGCAGACAATCTACCTTTTACATTAATTGATAACATTGAATAGGGCGCAAAAATGTTACTGCGCCACCTCGCAGACGAGAAGCCTATTTGGTGCATTGTGGACGCCGATGCCGATGGATACTGCTCAAGTGCTATTTTGTTGAATTATCTTCATCGTTTGGTACCCAGCATTGTAGAGAATAAAATTATTTATACTCACCACCCAGGTAAGCAACACGGCATCTTCCTTGAACAGATGCCCGCTGGAGTAGGACTAGTTATAGTACCAGATGCTGGATCTAATGATCTGGAGGCCCATCACATCCTACGAGAATAGGGGATTGATGTTTTAGTTATTGATCACCACCAAGTAGATGAATTATCAAAAGATGCAGTAATTATCAATAATTAGATGTGCGATTATCCTACTAAATCACTATGCGGCGCCGCGATGGTATATAAATTCTGTCAATGTTTGGATGCGATGCTAGGCAATCGGTGGGCAGATGACTATATCGACCTTGTTAGCTTGGCACTTACCGCAGATGTTATGGATTTGCGTGACTATGAAACAAGATACCTTGTGAACAGAGGGTGTAACGAAATCCGCAATCCATTCCTCAAAACAATAGTATTTCGTCAATCCTATTCATTAGGTGACGAAGTAACATCAATAGGTGAAGCATTTTATATTGCGCCTTTGGTTAATGCCGTAACACGAGTTGGCACGCTTGATGAAAAGTTCTTATTATTTGACTCTATGCTGGAATGGAAAGCTTATAACCTAGTACCTTCAACTAAACGAGGTTGTAAGGGTCAAACAGAACAGCTTGTTGAGCAATCGGTGCGAACTTGTACTAATGTAAAAAGTAGACAAACACGATTACAAGATGCAGCTATGGAACAGTTAGACGAATTTATTCAAGATTGTGGATTATTAGATAATAAGTTACTTATTATTCAAGCGGGAGATTTTCCTATTGATAAAGGTCTAACAGGATTAATTGCTAATCGTTTTATGGCAAAATATCAACGTCCAGTTATGTTGCTAAATAAAATCATTGATGAAGCTGGAACTCACTGGTCTGGTTCAGCAAGAGGATACGATAAGTCAAAGCTAAGAGATTTTCGTCAGTTTTGTCTTGATTCTGAGCTAACAGAACTTGCGGCGGGCCATCCCAATGCATTTGGCGTTAGTTTTACTGATGAAAATTTGAAAAAGTTTATTGATTGGTCAAATAAGCAACTTGCGGATTTTGATTTTACACCATCATATGATGTAGATTTTGTATACACCGCAGACGATTTCAATGGTAAGGATATTCTTGATGTCGCCGCAATGAAATCGCTATGGGGACAGGGAATCCCAGAAGCTAAAATTGTCATTAAAGGCTTGCGGGTTCCTAAAGAAAAACTTACCCTTATGGCGCGTGATACTAGACCTACATTAAAGATTACTCTTAATAATGGTGTTGACTGCATCAAATTCAAGTCAAGTGAGGAAGAGTTTGATAAATTTTACTCGGAATCTGGTTGTGTGACAGTAGATATTCTCGGTACTTGCAATTCTAATTCTTACCGAGGTTCTACCAAGCCCCAAATTTTTATTGAGAATTATGATATTATAAACCGCCAAGATTATTATTTTTGATTCTCAATCGCACAACGGACTTGAGCCTAAAAAACTCAAGAAAGGAAGCGATTTTATGAAGAAACGCTTAATTACAACAATAGTAACAATTATTTTAGCTTTGTCTATGGGATTTAGCTTTGCGATTTCACAAGCAAACTCTGTATACGCAGATGACCTTGAAGGTGTAACAATTTATTCAGATGCAGAAATTAAACAAATTAATCTTAAAGTGTCTGATGCGCAAGAGCGAATTATCGCCGCAAAACAAATGGACGAAAGCGCTAAAAAATTAGGATATGAATATACACATGATATTCGTGTCCTTGCCCGCCAAGAGTTAGCATCGGCGCAAGCTGATTATGAAGAATATACAGCTAAGCAAAAGGAAGCTAAGTGGTCTCCAATGATGCGGGAATACCCTGTTGCGACTATTGTTTGGAAGTACCTTATTGATGAGGGATATAGTGAAGTAGTTTCCGCCGCAATTATAGGTAATATGATGACGGAAGTGGGAGGAAACACATTGTCTCTTGATTATACGCTTGGAAGTGCCAAATTTTATGGTATTTGTCAATGGAAGTTAAAATATTGTAGCGAAGTGTATAAAGAGGACTTACAGGGTCAATTGGCCTATCTAAATAAAACAATAGAACAAGAATTTAATACTTTTGGCAATCAGTATAAGAAAAATTTTGATTATAGTGATTTCCTTGAGATGACAGATGTGCGGCAAGCCGCCCTAGCTTTTTCAAAGTGCTATGAACGCAACGAAGAAGGGAGTTATGCCAAACGGCAAGATAATGCGGTTATCGCATATGAGTATTTTGTAGAGAATTAAATGTAAGCCAAGTAGATATTGTTGTCTACTTGGCTTTTTTTCTTTATGCTGGCTGGAACGTTTGCGGCGACAAGCGTAAATTAAAATAGGGTTTAGGTAATTTTTTTAGGTAAAACTTGCTTTAAAAATTGACTTTTTTTCAAAATTATGGTATAATATTTATAGAATAGGAGGAATATAGAGTATGGAATTTAATACCCTAAAACAATTAACAGTCGAATTTAATCCTCAGCTATATGAATCTAGTGCACTAGTTTTTAAGTTTGATCCAAATATTTGGCCTGTTGATGAGGTTAGAGAAATGTTTAATCAACTTAAAACAATATATCCAAAAGTAATATGTATTCCTCAGGGGACTGATTTAAGTTGGATGACAGAAAAAGAATTTGATAAATGGGTAGATCAAGTAAAAGAAGAGTCATGGAGGAGGGAGGGCCAAAGTGGAATTAACTCCTAAGCAACTTACGGGCCTACATGAAGTTGTAAACCGCTATAAACGTGGAGAAAAGTTCAGTGTGATCTCCGGTTATGCTGGAGTGGGAAAATCTACTCTAGTTAAGTTTATCATAGATGCGCTTGAAATTTCTCCAGAGGCAGTTCGATACGTCGCATATACTGGAAAAGCGAGCGAAGTGCTGAGAAAAAAAGGTAATCCAAATGCTATGACTGCACATAAGTTGTTATATTATAGTAAACGTATGGCGGATGGGCATTTTGTATATAGAGAGCGACCGCATCTGGAAGGCAGTCCTGCTCTTATTGTAGTAGACGAAGTTTCAATGCTTCCAGCTAGTATGTGGAATCTTTTAATCAAACATCCAGTTCACATTCTAGCACTCGGAGATCCATTCCAGATTCCGCCCATTCATGCTAAAGATGATAATCATCTTCTAGAGAAACCGCACGTATTTCTAGACGAAGTAATGCGGCAAGCACAAGAAAGTGATATTATTTGTCTTAGTATGGATATTCGTGAAGGTAAATTCATTACACCCCATATGGGGCATGACGCGAATGTTGTTCTTAAACAAGATTTATTTGATGGGATGTATGAGTGGGCAGATCAGATAATTTGTTCGACTAATCGCACTCGCATGAATATCAATCGTATAGTTAGAGAAATAAATGGATTTGGTCCATTGCCGCAAGTGGGTGATAAAGTTATCTGCCTCCGCAATGCATGGAACACTTGTTCTCTAATTCAAGAAAATCCCTTGGTAAATGGCTCTATTGGCTGGATTACGGACATTGAAGAAGATGAAAAGGAATACCTCCTTGGTTTTGGTGAAAAGCCAATTACAGTTCCTACCTATAATATTTGTCTAGAGACAGACGACCATGATATTTATGAAGATATTATTGTAGATAAACTCTCTCTTGATGAAGGTAAGAAATTTTTAACTCCGCGTCAAGAATATTTGGCCAGTAAAGATAAACGGAATATCTGGGATTTGCCACTTGAGTTTAACTATGGAAGCGGTATCACTGGGCATAAAGCACAAGGAAGCCAATGGGGAAAAGTGTTAGTTCAAGAGGAAGATTTCCCATTTGATCCAACAGAGCATAGACGCTGGCTTTATACCGCTTGTACTCGGCCAGAGGATAAATTAACATTGGTATTAAATCAATAAGGAGGGATTAAATGGTTTTTGATAACCATGCACACACTACAATATCGAATCTTCGTCTACTGGATTGTATTAATGATCCCATCCAGCTTATTGATAAAGCAATAGAATTGGGTTTAGCGGGAATAGCTATTACTGACCATGAGGCCTTATGCGCGCATATGGATGTAAATGAATATGCTAAAAAGTTGCAAGAAACACATCCTGAGTTCACAGTGGCCCTTGGTGATGAAATTTATTTAACAGATACTCGCGACAAAGGACAGAAATACTACCACTTCATTTTAATAGCCAAAGATGCAATTGGGCACAGATGTTTACGGGAGTTGTCTACTAAAGCATGGTTGAATAGCTATTATGACAGAGGTATGGAAAGAGTACCTCTCCTTAAAGAAGAACTCAAATCTATTTATTCTCGTTTTCGTGGACATCTTATAGCAACAACGGCCTGCCTTGGCGGAGAACTTGGCACATCAGTATTAAATCTTATTGATTGCGAAAATGCGTTAGATACAATTAATGCTCAAAGATACCATAATCAAATAGTAGTTTTTCTTGAATATTGTTTAGATTTGTTTGGGGATGATTTTTATATTGAAGTGGCTCCTGCAAAATCTAAAGATCAGATTGCCGCAAACAAGAGATTCATAAAAATTGCAGAAGCATTTGGCATAAAAATGTGCGTTGGCTCTGATTCACACTATTTAAGAAAAGAAGATAGATATGTTCATAAAGCATATTTAACTTCTAAACCAGGCGAACGTGAAGTTGATTCGTTTTATGAATATTGCTATCTCATGGATGAACAAGAGATAAGAGAAAACTTGCGGGCAGGGCTACCTGACGAAGTGATCGACCAGATCTTCTGTAACTCCATGGAAATAGCTAAGAAAATTGAGTTTTATGACCTCTCTCACTCTCAGCAGGTTACCGAAGTTCCTGTAAAAGATTATCCCAAAAATAGCCGCATGGCCGCAGAGGTAAAAGAGTATCCTACTCTTGCTCAAATGTTTGTTTCAAATAATATTCAAGAACGCTATTGGGTTAATCAATGTTTTGAGGGCCTTGAACAAAAAATTGGTGAGTGGGATAAACACCTTGACTATGTAGCAAGACTTGAAGAAGAAGCTGATACTAAACGAATAATTGGTGAAAAGTTAAACACAAATATGTTTGCTTATCCAATTACCCTCCAGCATTATATTGATTTATTCTGGAAATGTGGTAGTTTGGTTGGACCAGGTCGAGGATCTAGTTGTTCTGGCTTAAATCACTATCTATTAAATGTAACCCAGCTTGATCCTATTAAATATGACCTTCCTTGGTTTCGGTATCTAAACCGAGAGCGCGTAGAGCTAGGTGATATAGATCTTGATTTAGCCCCTTCTCGCCGTCCATCTATACTATCCGAGATTAAGTCTGAAAGAGCGCAATATCTCAAAACAGACCTTGATCCACAGTTTAAAGCTAATTTGGGTTGCACAATGATTGCGACCTTCGGAACTGAAACCACAAAAAGCGCTATCTTGACTGCCTGCAGAGGATACCGTTCTAAAGATTATCCCTCTGGAATTGATGTAGATGATGCTCAATATATGACTGGATTAATTCCAATTGAGCGTGGATTCCTATGGCCACTGCAAGATGTTATCCATGGCAATCCAGAGAAGGAGCGCAAACCGGTTAAATCATTCCTTTCTTTTGTTAATCAATTCCCTGGATTGCTTGATATTATGCTTAATATCGAAGGACTGGTCAATAAACGCTCAAATCATGCGTCTGGTGTAATCCTTTTTAGTGACGACCCATTTGAGCATTGTTGCTTTATGAAAACCCCCAAGGGAGAAATTATTACTCAGTGGGATCTTCATAAGCTAGAGGCGGCAGGAAATGTCAAGTATGATTTTCTGGTAGTCGAAGTCCTTGATAAAATTATCCAGGCTATTCAGCTATTACAAGAAGATGGAGAAATTGATCCAGCTCTCTCATTAAGAGAAGTTTACAATAAATATTTTCATCCTGACGTTTTCCCCATGGAGGACAAGGATATGTGGAAAGCGCTACAAGATGGAGAGGTATTAAATGCATTCCAATTTGATTCAGAAGTGGGCGGGCGTGCTATGAAAAAAATTGCCCCTAAATCTCTGCAAGAGCTCGCGGACGCGAATGGGTTAATGAGACTGATGCCCTCTGAAAAGGGTGCAGAAATGCCATTGGATAAATACGTGCGGTTTAAAGATAATATCCGACTATGGTATAAAGAAATGGATGACGCAGGGTTATCTAAAACTGAGCAAAAAATCTTAGAGCCTTACTTCTTATCTTCTTATGGAGTTCCTCCTAGTCAAGAGCAGCTTATGCGTATGCTAATGGACCCGAATATCTGCGGTTTTTCATTAGCTGACGCCAACACCGCCCGCAAAATCGTTGGAAAGAAGCAGATGTCAAAAATTCCTGCGTTACATGAAAAGGTTTTAAAGTCCGCAAGAAGCCAACTTCTAGGCCAGTATGTCTGGAAAAATGGCATTGGACCCCAGATGGGTTACTCGTTTAGCTTGATTCATGCTCTGGCATACTCGATTCTTGGGCTTCAGACTGGATATATCGCTACTCACTGGAATCCAGTTTATTGGAATACTGCTTGCCTGATTGTAAATAGTGGTTCATTAGAAGATGCAAGCAAGAGTGAAATTGTTGATATTTATGCTCCTGAGGCAGACGATTTAGCAAATGGAATAACATTTGAAGATTTGCCTGATAGAAGTGGCAAGGTACGCAAAACCGCAAGTACAGATTATTCAAAAGTTGCAAAAGCAATTGGAGAAATCAGAGACTCTGGTGTTGAAGTTTCTCTTCTTGATATTAACAAGTCTGGTTTTGGTTTTAAACCTGACGCCGCAAATAATCGTATTCTATATGGTTTAAAGGGCGCCGCAAACATTTCTGATGATTTTATTAAGCAAATTATAGCTAACCGTCCTTATGTTTCAATGTATGATTTTTATGCGCGAGTGCATCCCAAGGCACAGCAAATGGTCTCCTTAATTAAGGGTGGCGCATTTGACTCTCTGGAGCCTCGCTATCAAGCAATGGTTGAGTATGTTTGGTTAAAATGCGACAAGAAGAAACGCATTACCCTACAAAATCTTCCTGGCTTGATTCGTTACGGTTTATTGCCTGAAGACACAGCAGAGCGCATCGAAGCCCGCAGGTTCTATGAGTTTACTCGTTATCTCAAAGCTGAATGTAAATACCTTCCTGACCCAAGCATGTATTTAGCTAATGACATAGTAATTGAGTTTCTTAATGCTCATGATTTGTCTGACCTCTTGATTGTCAATACAGAGTCTCGCCGCACATTTATAGACGTTAAAATGTGGGATAAGGTATATCAAAAGCAAATGGACGTTTTCCGCGACTGGATAGCAAGTGATAAAGAAGGTATTCTCAATGCCTTCAATGATACAATCTTTATGGAAGAATGGGAGAAATACGGCAAAGGTAATCTCTCGTCCTGGGAGATGGACGCCCTATGTTTTTATTATCATCCACATGAATTGATTGATGCCAATACTTATAAGTATGGTATTAGTAATTACAAAGACCTACCAGAAATTCCCGTTGTTGAAAGAATATATCAGCGAGGCAATGCTTCTATTCCCATTTATCGTTTGAATAAGATTTGCGGCACTTGTATCGCAAAAGATAAAGCAAAATCTACTGTATATCTACTCACAACACAAGGCGTAGTTACAGTAAAGTTTACAAAAGAATATTTCTCCATGTTTGATCGCCGCATTTCTACTGTTGATCCAACTACGGGGAAAAAGAAATTCCTTGAAAATAGTTGGTTTAATCGTGGTAGTATGATAATGGTAAAGGGTTTTCGTAGAGAAGATATGTTCGTATCTCGCAATTATGCGGCATCACCTGGACACCAGCTCTATCGTATCACGCAAGTCTTACCCAATGGAGACTTAGAACTACAAGGAGAAAGAGTAAAAGGAGAAGCTGAGGAAGATGATGAAGTATAAAGTGATCGCGCTGGTCGGTAAGGCCGGCGCAGGAAAGAATTCTTTGCTTGAGGAAGTTTTAACAGGTAATCTAGGAAAATATGATTTACATGAGATTGTAAGCTACACTACCCGTGAACCTCGTCAAGGAGAAATTGATGGGCTTAGTTATCATTTTGTAGACAAGTATACATTTGCAGATATGGTACATGATGGTAGAATGTTAGAGTATACAAAATTTAATAACTGGATGTATGGAACGGCACTTGATTCTCTATCCGCAGAAAAAACTAACATTGGAATATTTAATCCAGCAGGAATTATCTCTTTAATGAATAGACCTGATATTGATTTATATGTTATCTATATTACTGCAACGGATAAGGAAAGACTGATTAGACAATTAACAAGAGAAAAAGAACCTGATGTGCGGGAAGTGCTCCGCCGCTACGACGCCGATGAAGATGATTTTTATTTATTCGAGCAGCACACTATTGGAAAGTTAGCGCATTTTACTCGCATTGAAAATGGCGACCATTTACTGTGGCGTGCTCTTGATGCTCTTGAGAAAACCTTGGACAAAATTGTTTAATCCTCTTGAGCGATTTTTTAAATAAAGTATATACAAGATTTAGGAGGAAAAAATAATTGACTATACAAGATTTTGTTGGAAAGAATAATCCAATTGGTGAAGCCATCTGGTCAAAGAAATATCAACGTGCAGGAGAGACGTTTGATCAATGGCTTGATAGAGTGAGTGGTGGAGATAAAGATGTGCGGCGACTTATTGCGGAACGCAAGTTCTTATTTGGCGGTCGCATTCTCTCCAATCGTAATCTCCAGGATGAAGAGAGGGTAACGTATAGTAACTGTTATGTAGTCTCGCCTCCCGAAGATAATCTAGAATCTATCTATCAAACCTGCTCTAACCTTGCGCGAACCTACTCTTATGGCGGAGGATGCGGCATTGATATTAGTAAACTTGCGCCGGCAGGTGCGCGTGTCCGCAATCAAGCAAAGTCTACGAGCGGCGCAGTTAGTTTTATGGATACATTTAGCCAGGTGACCCACCAAATAGGCCAGCATGGCAGACGCGGGGCCTTGATGATCTCGATCGATGCTAGACATCCCGATCTTCCAGAGTTTATTAGTATCAAAAACGATTTAACTAAAGTCACTGGCGCAAATATTTCTGTAAGAGTTCCCAATGATTTCATGCAAGCTGTAATAAACGATGAAGATTGGGAAATGTCTTTTACTCGCAAAGAGACTGGTGAAACCATTACTCGCACTATGCCCGCAAAAGAATTGTATCGTGCTCTATGCGAGAATAATTGGAATTATGCGGAACCTGGTATGTTATTCTGGGACAATATTGAAAAATATAATATGCTGTCTAACGATCCGGAATTCCAGTTTGCCGGGACTAACCCTTGTGCTGAGGAGCCATTACCCGCGGGTGGGAGCTGTCTTCTAGGGGCAATGAACTTAGCCGAGTTTGTAGATTCTACCGATCCAGACCAACCGAAGTTTGACTGGAAAGAATTCATCAATGCAGTTGGAATTGCAACTCGTGCCTTGAATGATGTCCTTGATGAAGGTTTACCTCTCCATCCTCTAAAAGAACAAAGAGATAGCGTGCGCGACTGGAAGCAGGTGGGCTTGGGAATCATGGGTCTAGCTGATCTCCTCATTAAGCTAGGCATCCGATACGGGTCAGAGGAAGCTATTTATCTGTGTGATGAAATTGGATATGCAATGGCTAGAGCCGCAATCAATGAAAGTTCTCTCTTGGCTATTCACAAGGGTAAGTATAACAAGTGTAAGAATGATTTACTTGTTGAAACACCCTTCTTCTATGACCATTGTGTCCAGGGTATTCAAAGTACAAAATTACTTGAAAGAGTGCGGCGGACGGGTCTCCGCAATAGTCAGCTACTTACTATTGCACCAACGGGAAGCATCTCTACTATGCTTGGCGTGAGTGGAGGTCTTGAGCCAATCTTTGCCTATTCATATACTCGCACGACAAAGTCTCTTTCTAATAAAGATGAGATTTATGCTATGCATCCGCAAGTTGTTGCTGATTATATGATTAAGCATGACTGTACCAAGCGAGAAGATTTGCCCGATTATTTTGTATTCTCTGAGGACATTCCTGTAAAAGAACGTATTAAAATGCAAGCAGTCTGGCAAGAACATATTGATGCTAGTATTTCCTCTACAATCAATCTACCTAATTCCGCAACGATTGAAGATGTTGAAGAGTTGTATATGTATGCTTGGAAAAGTAATCTCAAAGGTGTTACAGTTTATCGTGCGGGCTGCGCTAGAGAGGGCATTCTAATTAAAGACTCTGATAAACCGGCTGAAAAAGAAGTTTCTTTAGCACGAGGCGAGATTATCAAGTGTTCAGATCAGCTCATTGGCAGAAAACGCAAACTACAATCTGGTTGCGGTAGCCTTCATGTCCAGGCTTGGTTTGATCCCAACTCTGGTAACCTGATGGAGGTATTCCTGAGTAAAGGATCGACAGGCGGATGTGCGAACTTCATGACAGGGCTCAGTCGCATGGTGTCAATAGCGGCTCGCGCAGGTGTAAGTGTTAAAGACATTAAAGATCAACTTGATAGCACGGGAGTTTGCCCAAGCTATGCTACCCGCAGAGCAATTTCACAAGACACGTCCCCTGGCTCTTGTTGTCCTATGGCAGTTGGTAATGCGCTGGTAGAAATGGAACAAGAGGTAAAATGTGAGTTAGGCGTATACACAAGTGACCAAATCACACGAACGACTGAACCAAAACAAGAGAAAGAAGCTGTTAAGAGCATTGTTGTTTGTCCAGAATGTGGTGCTGAGATTTCACATGAAAATGGTTGTATTCAGTGTAAATCTTGCGGTTGGAGTAAATGTGATTAATGAAATACTCACAAATAACTGTATTACCAAATCAAGTTGAATTTCATACTGCTGCAGAGGGAGACCTCGCCGCGAAAGAATTTAATCTATTTGATTTGAATAACCTAATCACAGCACTTGATAAATTATCCTCACCTATTTTAACTATTAATCATGGTGAGCCACTGAGTGAGGATAATTTATTTCTCACCGATTTGGTGATACATGAGGTACTTCGTGTCATACCCCATACTCGCATTTATGTATACACTCATTTAAATCCAGAAGAATTAAAATCGCTTAGAGGTAATAACCATTATAAGGAAATTTCCTCAAATTCATTAATTCTTCCTTATGAAATAAAGGAGAAATGACCTGATGACCATTTATGAATTAAATCAGATAAATTATGGCAAACTGCCGCCATTGAGTGAAGCAGATCTTGCGGCTGCGGACCAGACAATTGCAGATTTCTTGAATTGGCATCGTGCAAATTATTATATGCTACTTAATCACGAGTTGAGGTATTTTACTCTATTCCATCAAGAGTCTCCGCAATTTAGGCACATTACTCGCGACAATATCCTCGCAATTCTGCAGGAACTTGGTGAGATTAAGTCCATTGAGAAAATAAGTGATGAAATGGCGCTTGAATGTTGGGTAACATTAAATAATGACCCCGAAGATACCCACGCATTTGTGCTGTTTGACTATGATAGAGGAGTAGTTGAATCAAAATGATTATTGTCGATTATAGACCTGGAATGGTTGGTTTAACTGGTATTTATGTATATGAAACTACTGAAACCGCGGGAGTTAAAATGTATCAGCTATCAAATGACTGGAATAAATTTAAAGATGCGCTAACTGATTTATGTTATGCGGAAGATAACTTTGATGTAGTTTTTTACGGTAATACAAATACCATTCCATACACAGAAGATGAATTAAAACAAGAGTTTAAAGATTTTGAACATAAAAAATATGCAAATGCGGCGAACCTCAACATCCGCATTGAAGTGTGCTAAAGGAGAAGATTATGACTTATCTAATTAACGCTGTTAATACCTATCGTGTACCCACTGTAGAAGATGCACTTGAGCTGCGGGAAGAGTTGTCTAGCCTCAAGTATTGTGAGCTGGAAAGTTTCTCTTATACAACTAAGTATAATAAGAAAACCGAAGAAGAGTATCAAGTGGTAAAAGCTAAGCTGGTATTCAATGATGTGAAAGAGCCTGATAGCACAATTGCGGCAACCTATGATCTGCCGCATCATGTGGAGGTAGATCTGTGATTGATGTAAAGATTAAATTAGTTGAGCCTTTTGCGACGATGCCTACTAAGGCACATGACACAGATGCTTGTTTTGATTTGTATGCACCGATCGGTGCCCGCAAAGGAGATTTTTTCTGGGTTCCCGCACATAGTAGCGTGATGGTTGATTTAGGCTTCGCCACTGAAATTCCAAAGGGCTATTTCGCGGCAGTATTTGCGCGGAGCGGTATAGCTAGCAAAAAGCATCTTCGTCCAGCTAACTGTGTCGCTGTTATTGATGCGGGATATCGTGGTGTATGGAAGTTGCCTTTACACAATGACAGTGACCAAGACCAAATGGTAAGTTATGGTGACCGCATTGCACAATTCTGTATTTTACCTGTCTTAGAGACTAATCTTACTCTTGTTGATAGTCTTGACGAAACAGACCGTGGAGAAGGAGGCTTCGGATCAAGTGGCCAGTAAATTTATCATTGCTCTTGATTAGAGCACTCAACTTACAGGTTATGCAATTTTTTAGGATAAAGACCTCATTGCACATGGGGTCTTCTCTCCCTCTGGAGATTATGAACACCGCATTGTGAAGTTACGGTAGTGGTTACTTGACAAGTTAGAACCTTTGAAGCCTAATGTAGAAATTTATTTTGAAGATATTTAGCTTCAAGACTTGGGCAGAGGAAATATTGGTGTTACTACCTTCAAGAAACTTGCTCATGTACAAGGCGCCTTGATTGTAACTTGCATTGAGGAGGACATTCCTTATACTATTGTTCCTGCAACGACATGGAGAAAAACCTGCGGCGTCAAGGGGCGCGTCCGCAGTGAATATAAGCCAGCGGCGCAAGCCCATGTCTTAGAGAAATATGGAATCTAGGCTACAGAAGATGAGGCTGATGCAATTTGTATTGGCGAGCATGGAGTAAAAAATTTTTCTTTAGATTGGTCAAAATAATGTAATCTATATACTCGTTTTTTCAAATATAGTAGGGATATGAACTTATTTTTTTGTAAGAAACGAGGTATCTACCAATGGGAGAGTTTATTCTGAAATATTGGGTAGAAGTCCTCTTTGGAATAGTTGTAACTGGAGGAGGATTTCTATTGAAGCATCATTTCAAACTCTTTAAGGAAAGCCTGGATCACAAGATGGAAGAACGCGACGATAAACTTCTTGAAAAAATGACTAAAGTGCTAACCGCAAGCAATAAGACTATTCAGGACTCTATTGATAAACTGCGGTCAGACACCAAAGATGATATTGATGGAGTTTATGCAGAATTGGTCGATCTAAAAGATGACATAAAAGATGTTCGCAAGGATGTAGAAAGTATCCGTCGAGGCGTTCTAGACGTTCAAGGCCCGCAATTCAAGGCAAAGTGCAAAGAAGTCCTGCAAGATAGCCACCAGATTACTGTAGACGAGTGGCTTGCTCTGAAAAAAGAATATGAAATTTATACAGGTATGGGTGGAAACTCAGATGGTAGTGAACTATATAAACTAGTTCACGAAAAATATTCAAAACATTTAGGGCAATAAAAAAAGGGAAACCTCAAATCAAGAGGTTCCCCTAATTCTATTATTTAGACAGTTAGTAATGCCTACTATTTCTTGTCCATAAGTTGCAATGAGATCCGCCAAAATCTCTTCTTGCTAGATTGATAAATCAACATTATAGCTAAACATTGCCGCATGAGTTATTTCGTGACACAGCACTTTTTTTAATTTGTGGCGAGGTGTTTCATAACTGATATAGATGGTTTTTGTATCATCGTCACAAGCCCCAATACTAACGCTTCCATCTGATCGAATAAGTTTAGGATGAGAAGGCGCGACATAAACGACGCGCCATTCTTCTCCATTAATATGAAACATTAAACCACTTTAGATGCGAGAGTTTGTAATTTTTTCTGTAGAAGTGCCTTTTCATCTGGGGTAGCATCATCAACCATCTCTACAATGTCTTTACTTAGTTCGTTTAAATAACTCTCTAATTCTTTCATAGAAACCGCGGTATCGTGATGCAACTCTTTAGATTCCATATAGTGTTTACGCAGTTCAGGACTGCGACCTTCTCTACGGTCACGCATCATTGGATACTCGCGAGTATCATATCTTTCTTTGTAATACATACGGCCTTTGTCTCTATCCATATCACGATAATAGGTATCTTCATCATAATCTGGATAAGGCATGCGGCGACGCGGTCCGCCATAATAGCGAGTCTCGCTAGGTTCTTCTCCTTCAAGAGCCTTAGTCGCGGCGCAGTAATACATTGTTTGTGAGAGGTCTTTAATCATATCAATAGCTTCGCCTAATTCATTAGTATCAACACATGATAAATCACCCATTTGTGCTTTGACGATCGACATAAGTTGATCTTGCATCATTTTAAATTCTTTCATTATGCTACCCTCTCAATCGTCAGATTTGCGTTCTGGACTAAGATATCCGCCTCGGTTAGATTTTCTACGCTAATTTGAGAACAGCAACCACAAGGAACATCCAAGAACATTGAACGATATACATTAAAATACTCATTTACAGCAGCAGGAGTAACAATCATAGTAGAAGTTTGCACAGGTTCGCCATTAATGGCAATTGCTATTGAAACAGGGCCTGCGGTGCCGCCGGTGGGAATCGCTACATTCCCACCGAACGTCACACGGAATCTTGCGCGACATTGACCATTAGTCAAACCTCGCAAGGTTACTAGCCCACTACCTTCACGATATACAATACAGGCACTTCCCGCTACAGAAGTGTTTGTAAATAATACGTTACTATTTTCTGCTACAGTTTGTACAGCATTGGCAGTAATTTCCATTTTCTTGCCTCCTTAATTAAACGCCGCACCCACACGCAGAGGTAGCGCCGCAGCCGTAACCAGCATAGGCAGTACCGGTGTAGGGATTAGCGACCACATAAGCGGCCTGCGGAGCCTTGGCACCAAGTGCATTGATCAGATAAGCATTCTGCTCAGCCTGAGAAATCTGACCACGCAGAGAAGTATTCTCAGAAGTAAGCTGATCAATCTTGCTCTGAACCATAAAGTCCATAATGCTACGAGTATTAGCATTTTGGTTGTCAATAATGTCACGGGCAGCATCGGCAGTCGCCTGACGGTTCTGACAAGCAATAGAAGCGAGGTTGTAATTCAGGTCCGCAAAACTCTGTGCGGTCGTAAAACGGTTTTCGCAACAGCAGGAAGCGAGTTGCGTGCTGAGGTTTTGCAGGGAATTGTTTAGAGTATTGGTTGTAGAGGTATTCGCTGCCAGCAGAGCATTCGTGTTGGCATTATCCGCAGCGAGCAGAGCATTGTTGCCGGCGCACATAGCAGCCTGAGTATTAGCAAAGCCAGTCAGCAGATTGGTATTAATGTCATAGAAGCCATTAGCAATTTCGGCACGAGAGCCCATAGCATCACGATAGCCAGAGGTTAAGCCAGCTAGATCAAGGCTGTAATTAACGCCAGGAGTAGCAGAACCACCATCGCGGTTACCGCCCCATCCGCCATTACCCCAGCCGCCAGCAAAGCAGAACAGGAATAAAATAATAATCCACCAGGCACCAGATCCGTCACCCCAGATACCATCCTGCTTAGAACCAGAGTTGCCGGTCGCAGCCGCAATATCTGCTAAGCTATAACCATTAGAGTTAGAATTGAACATTTTGTGTCCTCCTTAAATAAATATATTATCTAATGCCCAACAACTGTTTAAAGGCACTAAATTCTTTATCGAAGTCCACACCTTTTTGTTTACAGATATTACGCGCGATTTCTTCAATCTGCGGCGAGTCACCTTTCTAAGCAAGAGAAAGAAGATTTTGACCCATTGGAGTATTACCCATTTCACCTTGTAATAGTGACATTACAAGTTGTTGCGGATTACCTCCACCACGGAGCATTGCGATTAATTGCATTGGATTCATTTCTTTTCCTCCTTAGAAATTATACTGCGGCGATTCAGTCTTACGATCGGTCTCTTCAGGTTTAGAGATCTCTAGGCTGGGTTGCCGCATTTCTTCTTTCAGTTCTCGCAATGCCCTATCCAATTCTTCTCTTGTTATGTAGGTACCTGCGGGAGCCTCTTGCGGTAATGGTTTCTGCTCATACATATTTAGTATAGCAGTACCATCCATTCCTATCTGTTTGGTGTAGATTCTCTTGTTTGCGATGTCCGGAAAATAGAAAACGCTACCATCAAAATCAATTCCTGTCGCACGCACTTCCTCTAGAGAAGATACGGGGCGACCCTTCAAAGCAGTTTGTTGTGGCTGCATTGAAAAATAATTTTGTGGTGCCCGGACTGGTTGCTGTCCATAGCCTTGATACATATTTGGTATTTCCTTTCATAATAAATTTGGGAAGAATTTTTCCATCCCTCATTATTATATGAAAAATCAGCTATGTCGATTAAATACTTTTGTCCTAAAAAGGAAAAATTTTTTCCAAGAGATCTACAATACTAGATTACCCGATCGGTCCCGCATAAAAAAAAATTAGCCCCTTACCTTGTGAGTAAGGGGCTTTTCTTATTTATTGTATTCTTTGTTACATTTCTTGACTGCACTTTCAATGAAACTATTTAGTTCATCGGTAATAGCATAGCCAAGTGCTTTGAGTTGATCCTCAACATACTTCTTACGAATAACGCCAGTAGGGTCATCTGCCTTGTAGAGCTGGTCCGCCGCAGTCACGAAGTTTTCGATTAGCAGCAGAACTTTTGCGGTTCCCTCTGAACCGATCTTAGCATCTAGCCAAGCTTTGATTTTGGGGACTAGGTAAGCAAACAGCGCGACAACAGCTGCCGCGAGAACTTTACCTACGATTGCAATGATTTCATCCATGAAATTTTCCTCCTTTTAATTTTAATTGTTATTAGAATAATGATATGCGGGGATAAGATATACTTTTGGCATAATGTATTACCTTAACTATACTTCAAAATAGAAGTATACCCTTCATTAAATCATTAGATTAATGTATCAACTTATACCGCAATGTGGTTTAGGTTATACACAAAAGCAAGGGGCCGCCCCGCCAAGGAAACCCGCTTCATTGACACCTATGCTACCTTCAACGGTTATACAGCAGAATTGGATATCGTCCGAAGAATAAACTGAGCGAAGCCACCACCAAGCAGCGGAACCATCATAGTTTTTAATCATACTTCCCCCGTTTTTATAGTAAGCAAATTGTGTTAAAGTATTTGCTTCTACAACAGGGGAGTAGCTTCGCGCACCATATACTTCTTTTTCTGCGGGCAAGAACATATAATCATCATTGTAAAGCGGAAGGAGACCATTACGTTTGTAATATGGTATTCTAACTTTCGCCATAGTAGAAGGCATCCCTGTTTTTAAGCTTTCCATAGTTGAGGTTCTCATTAAACTTGCGCCCCAACCGTCTTTATTTGTGTGTGAACTATTCATTGGGTATTTCCCACAGCAATCTACCATACCAAAGGTTAAACCAGCATATGTATTATTTCCACCATAGCTTGATGTATTAGTTAGTTTCTAATTATTAAAGCCCATTACCGCATATAGATTCCCATTAATGGCAATAGTATCACCCGGAGTAATTTTATAAGCCCAAGAACTTCCTTTATTAACATAAATCGGTTCTGTGGTATTAGCAGTGATAGAACTAGAGGCATCAGAAATAGCTTTTCCTATTTCTTTCATAATATCCCAATCATTGGGAACCCCGTTGACATAATTTAACCCACTTTGAGGAGAAGTAAGGGCTACTGCTTTATAAACTATTTCCTCATAATAATTAGACTTAATCTCAATATAAGCCGTTGCGCTTATCTATCCTTTAGTAGCTGTTATTATCCACGTTCCAGTTTTAGTCACCGTGGCATTATAAACCCCTGTACTTACTTCTTGAAAAGTTACAGTTGTTCCATCACAAACACCAGTAACAGAGCTGTCAGAATCTGCTTTTACTTGTATGGTGTATTTATTTATCATAGGAGCAGGAGGAGGTGTGTAATTTAATACGCTTCCACCTAAGGTGATTATTTTATTATTTAGTGTTAATATACTCAAAGGATTATCTCCTTTCATTCTTTATATAATTGCAGCGAGTGGTTGGCTCGCCGCAGTAGTTAAGATTGTTTTGTTGTATTTTGAATAAACCAATCATAGAACCATGTGTTCGAAGAACGAGGAAATGGCATTGTGAATGTAACAGTGCGGTATGATTCATCGCTCCAGCCATCATCTTGGTCAATCGTTGGATTATATACCCGACTATCATTGCCCGAAACGGGTGAATATATGAAGGTAAAATGGGGTGTCCCTTTACTTTCAAGACGGTTATTTTGGAAGCCCATACTTTCATAACTAACACCGCCACATTCAAATACAGAGTTTGTGATAAATATCGGGCTGGCGCCAACTGACAACGCGTCATTCGTTCCATCAACCAACGGTCTGCCATCTGATAAAATAGGAACTGTTAATTCTGCATTAAACAAATAGGTCCCACTCAACTCAGGCTTGGGGGGGGGGGTGCCGCATTATCAACAAACCACCGCACAAATTCTTCATTACCTTCATACTGTACTGGCTCTGTAAATGTGATGGTGCGGTAAGCTTGATTAACCCAATTACCAGTATATGCACTGTTACTGTTTACCTTTGTATCATTATAAAAAAGATAGTAAGACTTTGTAGGCTCCAAGCCTCTTCCTTCTGTGTTTATACTAGTAAATTCTATCCCATTACTAGTAAATGCTATGTCAGTACGAAGAGGCGGTTTTGCAGCGGTTAATTTCTCATTAAATACCCATGTTCCAGTAAGTGGCATTTTAACCGCATTTGCTTCAAGCCAAGTTTTTAATTCTCCAGTTGTTGGAGAGTAGAATTTTAGATTACGGTAAGCATCAAGCGCCCAGTGATCTATGACGCTCATTGTTGATTTAGAACTGGCAACCACTTCAGCAACTCCGTCTTTAGCATAACCTAATAAACTATTATAAGCCATAATTATTCTTCCCTCCTTAATTAAATAGTAAAGTGGCCGCCTAGACTCAGACTACTCGAACCATCCTCTACTAATACAAATTTATCATAAGCAGTTAAGCCGCTTGAAAAGTCTGCTTCTAAAGGCAATGTCAGGAATCCACTCTCTCCGGGGATAGTTAAAGGACTCGCAGTAACGCTGCTTTTTAATACCCATTCTTCGCTTACTGTGCGAGGAGGAGTAGAAACTTCCCAAGTAGGAGAGTAGTAAAGACCCGAGCGAGTCCCAGCAACCCAAATACCATTTGCATTATAAATACATGGCACATCTTTAAATGGTACTATGTACCAAGTCTTACCGTCAATTGAATACGAAGCACCCTTACTAATCCCAGCCACATATATTCCCGAAGAACCGAATATCTCACTTACTTGTACATATTTCTCGCTACAGGCAGCTGGACTCCAAGATTTTCCATCAGTAGAAAAATAAAATCCTGTTTGCTGAGAACCATCTCCGGCCACCCATACTCCACTATAATAATGGATTATCATACTGTTTGACGTAATATTACTTTGTGTCCATGTCTTACCATCTGTAGAATAGTATATTCCCTTGCCTCCGAGCACCCATAGTCCATTTGCTTTATATATTGAGTTAGCATAGCCCGATGATATATTGCTTTGAGTCCAAGTTTTACCATTGGTTGAGTAGTAATAACCATTTTCAGCACTTCCTGCAACCCATAGCCCGTCCGCATAATAAATTACATCTATCGATTTAGAAGTAATATTACTACTTGTCCATGTCTTACCATCAACTGAATAAAGAATACCTTTACTACTAGACCCTCCTACCACCCAAAGGCCATTAGCATTATATATGGAGTAGATATGCCCAGAGGTAATATTGCTTTGTTTCCAAATCTTACCATCGATTGAATAGTAGAGACCCGTACTATATCCTCCCGCTACCCAGAGTCCATCTGCTTTATATAGAGAAATAAAACTTAAAGACGTAATATTGCTCTATGCCCAGGTTTTACCATTTAAAGAATAATAAAGTCCTTCATTTATGCTCCCTGCGACCCAAAGTCCATCAGCATAATGCACACGGGGAAATTGTCCACTAGTTATATTACTCTCATACCATTCCATTCCATTAGGAAAACTTACCTTCTTACCTCTCGGAGCAAGAGAACCATCAATTATTGTTGCCATTATTTCACTCCTTTACGAGCTCTGCAATATGTTGTAAATCTTCAACATTTGCTTCATATTTAAATACAAAAAGCTGGAACGATTGCTTTTTGAGTATTATAAACAGCCGTTGCAGAATTTTCATCCGTATTCACACAGCAATATTGAGAACTGTTTTTTCTAGAAATGGAGCGTGTCCAATAATCACTAGAAATACCGTCTAAATCACTGCGTACTCTAGCACTTGAACCTGCTACATCATAGTATTTATATTGTTCGCCCTCATCTGAGACAGAATTTAAAGCATTATCGCCAAAGATTTCAGCCTCAGAAAGTAAAAAGACCCTTTCTATGCTAGTAACCGTGTCTGTTGTTATACCATAAATATACCCAGAATTTTTGTTTACATTTTTTATTATTGTTTGCCAGCTATTAGGCAAAGTCTTTTCAACCAATGACATAACCGATGTTTTCATTGTTGTAACATTCCAGCCTGTACCGCTAGTGCTACTGTTCATGGCATATTTTACAGAATAACAATTTTTCATCATTAGAGTAATACCTGCCTTACCAGTTGCAGTTACACCACCATAGGCGGCACTATCAGCCAACTGATCGTGGTTAAAGCCAATTACATCAAAGGTGTAACTTGTACCGTTCAAGCTTATTGTAATTTCGTCAGCAACACTGATTTTATAATGATTATTATCCTTATCATCATAATATACAATTGTTGTTGCATTTGTTACATTAGCATTGTTAGATATACACTTAGAAATATAAGAAAGCATATTTGGTGATATATTACCTAATTCTGTCGTGTATGTTATACCAGATTGCGGAGTGAGATTAATTATTCCCTCCGTAGGTAGCTTGGTTGTATTAGCCATAAACCAGTTATAAAAAGCAGGCGATACGGGAGTATCTTTTTTAATTGTTATATAGCAGTTCGTTGCATTTGCAATCCCCGCATCAATATCTCCCACTACGGTGGAGTCATATTTAATGGTGTATCCATGTGTTTTTTCTGGAGTAGCCATAATTTGAACTTACCTCCTTAGTTTTGAATTACACTTAAAGATGTATAGTTTATAGAATTCGCTATAAATGGTATATTCTCCATTATATTGCCACTGGGCGCAGAAAGCGGTAATATAAACTTATAATCACCTGCAGGAATAGTAGGTTCCCATGTGGGGGAGTAGTAGAGACCCTGTATAGAAACAACTACCCAAATTCCATTAAAACTATAAACAAATGGTATTATCTGTTGTGATAGCCCAGATGCCGTCCAATTTTTGCCATCAAATGAATAATAAGTTCCTCCGGGAGAAGAATTACCATTACCTGCAATCCAGATTCCATTATCATAATAAAGACTTTCAATTCTAGTATCTGTAATGTTTCCTTGCGTCCATACTTTTCCATCGGTCGAATAAAAAATACCACTAGTCCAGCCTCCAGCTACCCACATTCCAACTGCATTATACACATTGCTAAAAGTGTCTGTTGTAATATTGCTTTGCACCCAAGATTTTCCATCCGTAGAATAATATAAACCAGTATTTCTACCGCCTACTACCCATAGCCCATTTGCATTATGTACGCAATAAAAATCACCACTTTTGATATTACCAGTAGACCAGGTTTGACCATTCAAGGAATAATATATACCATTATCCACTGTTCCAGTGGCAACCCAAATTCCATTGGCATAAAATACATCATAGCATCCCGCTTCTATATTACTAATAGTCCAAGTCTTTCCGTTAGTAGAGTAGTATATTCCATTGTCACCAACAGTAACCCAAATTCCATTGGCATTACTTGTATCATTAAAACTGTCGCTTGCCATATCAGCCTGGGCCCATGTTCTTCCATCTGAGGACCAATATAATCCATTCCCACTATATCCAGTGGCAACCCAAATTCCATTGGCATAAAATGCACGACGAAAACCCCCAGATTTAATATTAGATGCTAGCCATGTTTTCCCGTCAATAGAATAATATAATCCCGAATCCGCGCTACAAAGTACCCATACCCCATTTGCTCCATGCACAGAAAACCAAGCTCCGCTCGTTATATTACTCTATTCCCATTTCATTCCATTAGGAAATTCATAACCACCTTGACCGCTACCGTTAACTTTAATTAGCGTTGCCACTAATCATCACCCCTTTACGATAATCCTAACTGGAATATCAACAGACGGTTTCTCGCCAAAGGCTTTTAGCGTCATACTTCCTGCGGCCTACCCTCCATCAATAATATTTGCATTTTGTAATGCAGTTAATTGATCTGCAGTAATATCTGTTGCAGGAGTTAGTTCTTGATTACTAGTCGCAGTAATTGCAGAGTTACTAATTGTATATGTATAAGGTGCCGCAGTTCCTGTCCAAGATGCAGAAGCAAGAGTAACTGAGAGAGCTGTGCCAGTTGCAACAGAATCAACATATTGTTTACTGGCAGCACCTATGCTATCAGCCGTTAACTCAACTAACTCTACTTCTGTTTCTTCTACCGCAGTTACAGTACCTGTGCCATCACCCTTGAGGATACCATTCGCGGTAATTGCGGACTGCTTCGTCGATACAGACGTATCGACGTAGGCTTTATTTGCTGCATCGGTATTTATGAGAGGATTAGCAAGGTTTGTGAATGTAACCGCTGGATTAGCAATATCCATGTCTCCGTTGCCTTGATTATAAAACCCAACTGAAATTTGCGCATAATCACTATTCGGTCGGACAAAAAGCCCTACACATCTATCTTCGACATTGGAGTAGCCAACCAACACCATATGTGTATCATTATCTATTTTTTGAAAACCGGCCTTAATGGTACCATCTGTCATCGTGTAAGACAGGCTATCGCTTACAGTCAAATTTTCCACTGTTGCAATAGCGCCAACATCACTTGCCGCAAGCGTTACCGCACCAGTCTTTCCCGCAACACTAGTAACAGGATATGGCACGTTAGTTAATTCGCTACCATCGCCCTTAAACTTAGTAGCCTTAACATTGCCAACTACTTCCAGCTTCTCACTCGGTGTAGCAGTACCAACACCTACATTACCAGTACCGGAACTATTATTCTGTAACACAAGTGGTCTTTTGGCGTTGGTTCCTCCACTAACATACATATCAATATAGTCAGTGTCAGTAGCAACACCTTCAACATTTAAAACGGCGTTACCAGAACTAGCAACATCTGCGCCACCCTTCATAACCATGCCGCCGGTAAATGTCTTGGTACCAGAAATAGTCTCATTTCCTGCAAGATGAACTACCGCGTTATCTGCAGCTTTGGCATCAATTTGGATCTGTACATTCTCGGTAACTCCATCCAATACACTAGGAGTCTAACCTGTTAAAATACATTTAACTGCCATTTGCAATCTCCTTTCTTAAATAAAAAAAATAGGGAAGGACGCATCCTTCCCTAATTAAAACATTCAATCAGAGAATATCTTACCCTCTAATATCTTTAAAAAATCTCTTATTTCTCTTATCTTGTTTTGTCCAAAAATTTTCATTGATGGTCAGTTACCACAATGCTTAAATCCGCACTTGGTAGTTTTCGCGCAACAATAGTTAGAGTCTTATTCTCCACATTAGCTTCAACAGAATCTAATAACGCAAAATCTGCGGCCTACGTCCCTACCGCGGGACTAACTACAGGAGGAACATTACCAGCATAACCGCACTTCAAACCAGTTAAATTAACTACCTGCTGATATTTTCCTTCGTTCTCTACCCAGCTCCCCACAGCAAGAGTCATAACATTAGCTACCGCACGATCTATCTATAATCCAGCTCTAGCTCCAGCTAGGTCACTTGCGCCAGTACCACCATTAGCCAATCCAATTGTCGCATCTTTTGTTAAAATATTTGCGGCAGTTAGTTCCTCATCGCCGTTTTTCAGCGCCCCTGCGACGTCTGCTTCCTCTGCATTTAAACAAATTCGTTCATTTGCAGTATCAATGAACATTTTACCGTTATCTGTTAAAAAATAATTTCTACCTTCTTGAATGGGAATTGTAGTATTCAATTCCGTCTCTGTACCATGAAATTGTTTAAATAATGCCATTTACTCAATTCCCTCCAATCTTTCCAATTGTCAAAGCATTTTCTAACACCGCTAATCTTGCCTCAAGCGCATTAACATATTCTGCGCTATAAACCTTAGAGCTAGCTGTAGCATCTGTTACTTTGGTATTTACAATAGCACCGCCCATGCCACCAGAGAGTTGAACCCTCTGCCATGCTGCATCAACTTTAAAATACCAATAAGAAATAACATCATTTTCAGCTTTTTCATAAGTAACAGCAATTAATTCTCCTGCCTGCGGATCTCGACCCCGTGCTGTCAGTTCCGCCCCCACTCCCGCAAGAGTATCTTCCGCAACCTGCGTCGCAGTAATAATTTCAGTAGCAATAATATTTAGAGGATTGCCAACCTCTCCTTGCGGGCCTCGAATATTCACAGTAGTAGGATTAGCCAATTCACCATTGTTGCTCCAACTTAGATCACCGTTAGTTGCAACGCTAGGAAGAAAATAATAACCTCTAGGACCTTGTGTACCGCGCTTACCCACTAAGTTATGAAATGATAAACTGTATTTTGCGTGCTAAGGATCAGTTGTACCAGAAATAACTTCTGCGCTTGGGGTAGCAGTCTCACTACTACCATTATCAATTAAAATATTAGTAATTTCTACAGTACCGCCATCGCCTTTAGGTCCTTTAATATTTACTGTTGCAGGATTATCTAATTCACCATTATTATTCCAGCTTAATTCACCAGAAGTAGCAACAGATGGAGTAAAATAATAGCCCCTAGGACCTTGAATACCCTGTTTTCCCACAAGATGACTAAATGCTAGATTAAAGCTTCTATTTTCTGGGGTGCCGCCTAGCTCTACTACACATCCTGGGTCTCCAGTATCTATGCTCGTATTATCAACCGCTGCAGTTACCGCAGAAATTGTTCCCGAATTTCCCTTGAGATTTTTAAACTCAAACGCAATATCAGCATTACTTGGGTCACCTTCCGCTTTTGCTGTAACTTGCGGAGTACCTACATTAGCATCAACTGTTGCAGTAACACTTTTAATCGTGCCAGTTGAACCCTTAGAACCATTCTTTACATTTACAGGGCCAACTTTTGTACCATCTGATTTAACAAATGTAATAGAATTTATACCACCATCAGTATCAGAAGAAACTTCTTCCACGCTAGCAATGTCAGTGCCATTTTTAATATTATAACTCTCAGTCCCCGTGGTTCCATTAGAATACTTTACTTTAAAGGTGTTATTTCCACCGCTTGCGGCTGAGGGAGTATATTCAATTCCCGCAAAACTTACACCAGTATCACCCTTTTGGCCCTTAATACTCTTGATATCCGGATTAGGCAAATCACCATTGTTAGTCCAACTAATTTCACCTGCATCAGAAATGGATGGAGTAAATGTTACACCTTGCGGGATCTTAGCTTGGAATGATAACTCATTCCCCAAAGTACCACCATATACTGGAGTAATACTTGGCGCAGCAGTAGGGGCCACTGATTCAATAGTATTCGCAGTTCCCGCCACCAAACTAGCAGGCATTTTTAATCCAACTTTGGGATTAGCAAGAGAAGAGGAATCTATGGTTAATTGCGGTGCTGACCCGAACGGAAGACTAGCCTCAGCCGCGCCCGCACTGAATAAGGGATAACTACTTGCAATACTACAAATTAAGCGGTATTCATAACCATTGTTCCAATCTTTCTTCCATAAGGTGGCATTATAGGATTTATCCCCATCTTTTTGTCTATTAGTAGAAAATTCTGGCGTATTGGGATCACCATATGACACTAATACATAATCGCCTGCATAGATTTTACTAGCGTCGCCAGCCGCAATATCAGCATCTAAGCTAGCCTTACTATCAAAAATCTTCGCAATAGTAAAATCCTTACCTGCAGGTCCGCCATAAAAGGAAAGCATATTCATATATACTCACCTCACTTGTTATAAATAAAGTCAATAATTACGTTCTGTAATTCTTGGCCAGTCTTAAATTTAATTTTCTCAATAATAATATCATCATCAAGCTCATAGATACCAGTGTTTCCAACTTGGATGTCTCTGCCATCAATAATCATTTTAGTGTGCGGCGGTGCTTGTACACCGAGTTTAGTGACCTTTGCATTACGATAGGAAACCCCTTCCACAAACTATCCAAATAAGTCACTCGTCATATCTAGATCACCCGCGCCCGCAACCACTACACCATTTTTATTGGTAGAAACTTCTGATTCTCTATTACGATAGTCTTGCAAACGATATACAATTTGTCCTATTTGCATAACTTAACCTCCTTATACTCTAGTTAAAGCCTGTGTCATTGTAATTGACATAGTGCCATTATATGTTAAAGATAACGAATATTGCGTAATTACATAATTTCCTTGAATACCATTTTCACGATTCTCAAGATAAATCATGTTGTTAGGCTCATACCAATATCTTGGCAAGCAAGAAATAGAAATGGTGGTGTTATAAACTAGATATTGATACAACAAATTTCTAATCTCGTCAAATGCAGATGACCCAGTAGAGCTATTTACGAAGCTAGACTCTACTTGCGGCGATAACTGGAAGAAATAATTAGTCTCATTAGCTGCACAGTATTCGCGCACCTTCTCCGCAGCATCTTCTGCATCCGCATATTCAATCTCAAGTAAATCTGCTACTTCTTGGTAGTCAGGAATAAAAACAATAGGCGGAATCTGTTTAGTAAATAAAATTTTGATGCTATCATTATTTACCACTTTCATGCGGCGACCGATCTGTGACACCGCATACTTGCCCACTTCGCTGGTGGTGTCAATGAAGTCTATCCAGAAAACTAAACCAGCTGGATCTTCTCTTACACTAGGATTCCAATGATTATATTCTGGGTAATTCGCATATATCCAGTCTTTATTATCTGGATCGTAAAGTAATCTCCAGAAGGCTAACATCTCTGCATCATAAGGCTCAGTAGACTGCGCTTGCGCTTGACGCTCTAAGGCATTGCGATAGATCTCTTCTCGCCACTCCTCACAAGGGCTCGCCGCAAGTTCTTTTGCCTCGGCTGGTTTAGTATTAGTATCAGTATACAAATAGTTAATCACATCCCCCGACGTGTCAACTACTGACCACATATATTTCTTGCACTTGTTGAGTACAGGTTTTTCATCAATTACCAAACGATAATGAATATCCATTCCACTATCATTCTTGCCCCAAACCACAAAATCATTTTTAATATCCTCATATCTAGGGCTACGAGTCAAAGATACTAGAGTATCAGAATCTTTAATCTCATAAGCTGCTTCGGTAGAGTAAGACTAAATATAATCTTGCGGGACTAGGTAGGTGATGGGACTAACCGTATTTAAATAATTTTTCTTTTCTTGAAAGATGAACCGTCCATCTAAATCAAAAAAATATTCATAATTTCCTAAAATCTAACAAATTTTCTCAAGTAAATTAACCACTGTAGCCCCAGCCGCAAGCACTAATTCTCCAGGATAAGTAAATGCAGTAAATTCATATCCAACATCTTGTCCATAGGTGTATTTTTGTGTGTGGACCGCGTCTTCTGCATAAACAAATGAAGCATAGTTTTCCGCAAAATAAATGGGCTTCCCACCGATATATTTAATCAAGACCTTCGCTACTTTTTCTAAATCATTGATAACAATGTCATGCAGAGGAATCTCACCATAATGGTTAACTGCTTCTTGAATAATCTGATAAATCGTTGGGTAATCTATCTTATAGTTTCCATCCCCTAGATCTTCAAAAATCTCATGGAAAGTTACCGCAGTAGGTAATGTACCACCCGCGGTTCCATCCAACAAAGCCATTTTATCCTTGCCAGAAATACTAATTGTCCATCCAGAAGTAGACTAATTAACGCTGGCACCTGATATAACATAAAACCCGCAATTAAACCACATAATCTCATCCCCCGCAAGGCGACCAATGTAAACCTTTACTTTCTTGTTAATAGCAATTTCATTATCAAGATTTTCAATATTAGCAATTTCAGGTTTTGCCACCATAGAGAGAGATAGAGTGCGGCGGACCGCTGAAGCGCCATTGGCCTAGATTGATCCGCCGGATACTCTACCTTCTATGGAGGAAAGGGGTTTCTCATCAAATGAGTATGTGACGATTTTTGCGTAGGTTGTTTGTATTTTTTCATTTACAAGTTTTTCAAGGAAAGCATTATCCATAATTAATTCCCTCCTTGAATACGTCTGACTAAACGCACTTTATAGTTAATAAGCATAGGTTTATCATTAACCAAAATAATTGTAGTCAGTTTATCTTCGATTGGCTGCAAACGATATTGTGACGTACTGCCAACATAAACACCGTTTCCATCAATTTCAAGAACCGCACCCTCAGCATTTTGCAAACTAATAGTTTCAATTCCATCAAGAGTAAAACTCATTTTACCATCAGAAGTAATATAACTACCATCTTCTTGCTTTGTTAATGCGGTACCATTATTATAAGTTTTAGCCGCACGAGTCATGGTATCAGCCACAATCATTTCAATCACGTCTTGATTCTCACCACCGCCTGCGGCATGATTAATCTGGCCCCAATCTCTATCAATATATCGAGTATAAACTGTAGCCTCTCTAACTTCCTCTAACACCTTTTCAACAGAGTAGTCTAACAAGATAGTCGCGGTTGATTTAAGTTTAATAGAAGTAATTCCGCTAGTCTGCAAGCCCGCAAGTGTATACTCTTTACCACTAGCTACATTAATTTCATTTCCATTAATTAGGAAAGTCACTATGTCAGGAGTATCTGCGTTATTAGCTAGTTTTAATGTCCGCAAGGCAGTTACTCTAAACTTATATCCCTCAATTTCTGTCTCTTGTTGCTGACGAATAATATCAAACAACTCAACAGATGGATCAAATGTTCCTGCAATCTGGCCTCGCTCTGCTTGTGCTTCTAGACTAGACACATCTTGCCATTCTCCAGACTTAAGAATCCCTAAGTCTTTAAGATTAGACAAGGTATTTTCAGCTACTTCATAAGCATTGGTAGAAAAACTATAAATCATGCGGTTAAGGCTCTGCTGCGGTGACAAGGTAGCTCCAGTTAATGCAACGATGATGTTCTTGTCTGCTTCGGTAGGAGTTTTGAATAATTTATATTGTTTATCATTCAAAAATGTTTCTACCTTGTGTCGGAATTTGCGCTCAATCCGCACAGATTCAGCAGTGGGATTGGTTGAGAGCACCTCAAAATCCTTTTCCATGAAAAGATTCTCTTCATCCATATATGCGGATACCAACGCAGACAAAGGAAATTCTGCGTAATAAGCATGACCATTATAAGCAATAGTTGGATAAGTCGATCCCAAAGTGTCCATCTTTCCAGCTAATTGAGTATGCTTGAAACTAGACAACTCACCACTAAAGTTTAGTTTAATCTGCGTACCCCGGCCGCAAAGATAGGAATATTCAAAATTTACCCAATGCGGCGATGGGTCTTGCGGTAACAGTAATTCACTCCGCGCGTTATTAGTTTGCTTGCGCTGAACTGCATACTTGTACTGCTTGCCGCACTCAATATAGTAGTCAGTAAATACTAGCTCATTAGCTAACTGTTTACCAACATAGGTAAGATAAGCAACGTCATCCCACACTTGATAGTTAGTATCTTCATCAGAACGTACAATAACATAATTGCCATTGAGCTCTTCTGTTGAGGTCAACTGCACTTGGATCATTGCGTTCTCAATGCAGGCGATAGATGTGCTATCAACAGTCACCGCAAGATTAGTAATTTGCCCTGACGTAGTTGAAATAACCTCAAAAACATAAGGCTTGCTAGTTGCTTCATAACCATTATTAGAAACAATAGAAAAGGTGACTGAATGTTCATCATAGGTTACGAACTGCTCGCGAAAACGGTATTGCGGCGCCGCGCTAGTAGAGCTATTATATTGGATATTCCCAGAGGTCTCTACTATTTTGCCTTCATACCATAGGTCAAAACGATAAGTATCTAGATACTCAGATTCACCAGCCGCAAATGTGACTTCACCATAGAAAGTAGGCATTGTTACTGTTTCACTGTGAATGGAAGAAATCTCATTTGAGCCACTTGTTGTAGTCTCACCATTGAGAATTTTGACTTGCGGCAAAGTGATAGCCTTAGTAATCATTACATTAGACCATTCAGACTTTCGGCCAGAAGTATTCACTAATCTGGCTTGAATTTTATATAACTTACCTGCCGCCCAATGCCCAGTCTTGAGTGTTCCCTTGTTAATAGAAAAACTTCCTGCGGTTGCAGATACAGACAAAATACCTGTTGTATTATTGACTACATTAGTATTTGTATCTTGCGTGTTAACCTTAACTTCTATGCTGGTAATATCTGTTAAAGAAGCTGCTTGCGGCAGCGTGTAATAAACTGTTAGTGCATCTTGGCTTGCTGCAAATGCAGGCTAAGTCGTCCGCAAAATTGGCGCAAATAAAACTGCCATAGACGTGCCTCCTTTATCTCATTTTTATTTCCTATATATTTTAAAAAAACGATTGAATAGATTATCTTGTTTTGTCCAAAAAAAAATAAGGGCGGAAATTAATCCGCCCTTTATCGTGAATTATTATAATTACTAATAACTATATTTAATGCAGCTTTAAGAGAGCCACTTCCATTAAAATAGTTTGCTAAAATCTTTTTTCCAGTGGCTAACTAAGCAGCAGTAGGCAAAGGAACATTTCCATTAAGTGCCGCAATTGCATTTCTAGCATTTAATACTTCTATTGCAGTAATACTATCTCCAGAAGAGGTGGTTGTGTAACTCCAAGCCTTTCCAGTTTGAGCCTAGGTAATTTCATTGATTTTTTTCTTAAATCTATTCCATCGACTTGCAGTTAAATTAGTAACAGGTAAGCCCTTAGCTATAATAGAAGAATCAGTAGAACCTGTGCCACCATCCCAATAAAATAACTCAATATGAGGTTCCCAAATCGCATAATAACTTGCGTCAGTCGCACCTACTGTTATTGTTCCATTTACGCCCCATGCGGCAGTTCCAGTAGAAGATGTGCTCCATCCTACTAAACTATAGTAGGCCCTACCCAGAGGCGGGGTTCCATTGGGGCCATAATCTGCTAGGTTAATAACATCGCCCACTTCTTTTTTGAAGGAGCGATACTGTAAATTACCTCCCCATAAACCGCCATTGCCATACAAAGTAATTGTTGCTTCTGACTTTTGCCAAACTGCATAATATCTTTGGACAGTGCTATTGCTAACTGTTACCCATCCATCTGGGTCATATCCTGCAGTGGTAGCAGTATCATTAGCACTCCATCCTAAAAGTTTATATCCATTTCTAGCCACTAACCCGGAAGGACCAGAAAAATAAAAAGCGTTTCCTGGAGTCTATCTTGGATATTCCCTGGTAGTAGCTTGAGTATCCTAGAACACACCGCCATTAGCATTAAGTACAATGGTTGGTGCAAGTGACCAAACCGCATAAAAATTTGTTACTTTGCCATCGGTCGTACCGCTAATGGCTACTTCCCCAGTATGAGCTTGACTTGTGTCCGTTGTATTAGTATATGCCCAACCAACAAATTTATAATAAGCACGAATTGGTGTTGGCAATGTATCTAAGTTGAAAGTATTGCTAACTGTATTAGACGTGTACCATGTACTAGACGAAGGGGCGTAATAATCCTACGAACCTCCAGAAAAGTATGAACCATCTGCCGTAGTCATAGCATGGATACGATATTTATAAGTGGTTTGTCCTATGGCAGTAAAATAAATTGTTCTACTTCTATTATTAAAATCAATTGATTCAATAGAGCTTCTATAAGAAATAGAACCATTTGTTATATCTGCAATTGGATAAGTCGTACCGCCAGAGGAACCACTCCAATAGATGGTTCCACTCCAGGCTAAACCAGATGATGTTAATGAAATAGAACGAATGTGCTTTGTATTAGCAAAACTACAACTTCTATTGCTTTGTGTAATACTTGTACCATCACCAAAATAAACAGATGATAAAATACTAGGCATCGAACCCGCAGTCAGGGTATAAGATGCTACTGAACCAGAGGCCGAAAAATATACATCACGATTACTGCCAGTGTAGGTTAGGTTGGCAGTTTTCATTGAAACACTGCCATTAGAAACAGTAGCTAACACATACGGATCTGGCATAGAGGCTGCGGTATCCCAGTATACAGTACCAGACCAGCCGCTTGTCACTGTAATGTTAGAAATTCTTGCAGTTGCTGAATAGCTTATGGATGCAGGACTTGAAGTTGCAGTTTTCCCATTAAACGTAACACTAGTTATAGGATAACCAAAATGAAATGTTGCTAATGCCATTTATTTCACCTCTTATCCAAATACCGCTGTTTTTGTACTTGCAGTAGAACCTTTAATAATATCACTCCAAGAAACCCATGCTCCTGTTGTACCCTCTCTAACTCCTGCAGAACCTAAATACCAACCGTCAAATCGTAAAGTATTCGCAGATAATGTTTTGCTACAAGTAACATCACCCGTGAAACCTGCTTCAGTACCGTAAAGGTATGCTAGACGATTAGTGCTTGAGCCAATACCATCAATAGAAGCACTTTTGGAAGCATACTATACCATATTCCACGTTAGATTTTTAATAGCATTACTACCTTCTGCTCCTAATTTACTAAAATCTAGAGTTCCACCACTAATATTATCTGCATTAATATTTCCTGCATATACCCAATTTGCATTAACACTATCTGCAATATTAGCAGAATTAACATTTAATTCACTACCATCAATAACATTCGCGGTGAGCTTACCAGAAATATTAGCTTCTGCAATTTGTAATTTACCATCAACGATACTGCATCCTCCAATGGCACCTGCAGTCGCAGTAATGGTTCCAGCTACATTCGCATTAATGCACTTTAAATTACCTTCGTAATCAACAAGGAATTTATCACCAATTTGAATAGCGTAAGTTCCATTGCCCATATTTACAAGGTTAATAGTCATATATTGACCGTCATCAGCACCACTGTTTTTACCAGTAATTTGTGCGTGCTCACCATCAATAGTAATCTAGCCTTTAGTGCCGAAACTAGCCTTACCATCTTCTCGTAGCGCAAACGTATTAATACCATTCTTATAACCATACAAACCAGTTTTATCTTGTGTGGAATCTTTACCCATTACAACGCCAGAAAATTGATTAGAAGTATTTTTTGTACCCGCCCCAATCTGCGGCGCCAGAATGGTCCCACCATCATTATCAATTTCAACTGTAGTGCCATCCCAACTATTAATAGCTTCATTCCCATAAGGATTAAGATACATAAATATAGAATGAAGTAAATAATCTACTTGATTATTCTCCATACTCATTTTTAATAATCCCACAGAATTATTTTCACCTGTGTAATGCGAAGCAGGCGTTAGATAATTATTCCAAATACCCAAAAATCCACTTAATGATTCTACTTTGCCATCTACTCCATCGTAACTGAAAGCAAGAGGTTCACTATCATACTGCGGATTTACTCCTGAAGATGAATACTTAATGTATTGCGGCGCCGCATATGATACTTTAGCTAGATCAAGCGCTCCAACGCAGACATTAATAGGATAATAGGCATATACGCTAGTTTTACTCTCTGTTTTATATCTTACATCGACTTGTACTTTAACATAAAACCCACCCATCTCTTCTGGAATAAGTGCAGTATTACCTGAGCGAGTATAGTGGCCTCCATTAGAATACCTATCAGTACCGCCATTTTCCATAGGTTTAATATTAACCTTGTGATAAATATTCTGACCTGCGGTAACAATTTCAACATTTCTACTTTGCCATGTATAAGAAATATTAAAATCAGCCTTGTCCGCACGCTGTTCAATTAATTCTCCATTACAATACACAAATGCTTTAAATGCTATTTGGTCAGTTCCCCATGCTCCATCCGCATATCGTAAAGCCACCTTGTCTGTGCATTTAACTTCACTATTTAAATCAATAGGTCTAATCAAGCATAGATAAGTCGTACCATTGGTACCTTGGTCGCCGTCCTTGAGGAAACTAATCTCTTTTTCGTAATCTACATAAGTGCCGTCAAGAACAGTTAGCCGCACGTAAACAGTATTGTTATTCAACATTTCATAGAACTTTGTGCGAACCTTGAAGTGTAGGGAATTATCTCCCGCATCTACCCATACTGACCTCATCATAGAATCTTTGAACTCTTGCTCAGTGGTAATAGGCTTCTTGTCACTGTCTAACCACCGCATTGTGAATGTTAATGAATCAGCTTGTGAAGTTGCGATGTTACACCGTAAAACATGTTCAATATCATCATACTCAGCGACATCATAAATGTCACCGTTAGCATCATAATGGAAAACATCATCGCCAGAATATTGCAAGATAAAGTTAGGTAATTCATCTTCTTCATTAGACTTATAATTCGTCCAATTGAGTACACTAACCTTAGTGCTACCATCAAATACATCGCAGTAAACTTTAATCCATGGATATGCAAGATAAGGCGTTAAATCAAGAGAAAAAGACTTGGTATCACCCGCCGCAATGCGAGTCGTATCGGGTAACTCAATATACCATAGCCCACTTACTGTGAGAGTATCATTTTTCTTATCTTTTATTTCTAAAATCGTATCAGAGGTCAAGTCTAAATATAAATCATATTGACTTGTTAAATTAATCAAGGAAATTTCCTTAGATAAAATCTTATCTTCATTATAAATTACTACTACTTTAAAATTTGTAATAGCGGCTGGACATTCAGAACGTGAGATGGTAATAATATCAAATTTATCCTTTTGAATGCGGCGCCAGCCTATGCCTCCGGCCTTCTCGTATTGTTCGCTACCAATCAAGACTCCCGGATCTTCTGCATACCATAAACAAGAGCAAGAAGATTTGCTCATTAAAGATTCACTGCCAGACATTAGTCTAGCTTGAAGCGTAAGGCTAGGGTAATTGTCAGTAAACACCATACCTCGCGGCGTTGCTACTGTGAGGTAGTAAGAAGAGTCCGTTAAATCTGTGACATTAATCCATTCTGCCTTGAAGTTACGACAGTAGATATTCGGCTGTATAGAATTGCCCGCAGGATCGTAGTCAGTAAACCCCTCTTGGAAAAATACTACCTTGCGGAGACCAATCAAGTACCGCTTGGGAACAGTCAACAAAATAGTTTGCGGCGCCCAATATGAGTTGCGATAAGGATCACCATTAAAGAGCGAGGTATCTAGAGTATATGTAACCTCAGGAGAGTCCTCCTTCGACGTAGCAAAGGTCAGCCGCAAGCCATAGTTACCAGTTGTTTTAGCATCTACAAACGTGGTCATAAATTCCGCAGAAATGCGAAACTCAGTTCCACGATTTGCGTATTGTTGAAATACGCTATGACTAGTTGTATCATCTGCTGCAAACAGAGCAATTTCGCTCTTATGGTCAGTCCCATCGTAGGCAATTAATCCCATCTCATCAGACCAATTTTGCTCATAAATTACTGACCAGTCTGGACTGAAAGATTCTTCAACCTAGTTAGACTCATTACTAGCCGCGATGTCGGTATTATAAGTATAACCTTCTATATATTTAGTCTTAGAAAAATCACCTAGCGGAATTTTTACTAAAACATTATCTCCAACTTTATATTTTGTTTTACCTTGCGAAAATGCAGACCAAACACCATCCTGATACCGTACTTTATATTCTCCTTTTGTTACATCCACAATAGAGAATATTTCACCAGAAATTGTTTTATCTGCTTGATACTGAGATAACTAATTACTAGCTTCATTAGATATGACTTTATAGAGTCCATCAGCTAAGTTACTCATATTCATTCTCCTTTCTCGCCAAGGGGTGGGCTGTTATACCCACCCCATTAAATTATTTTGTATAGAAGTTAATTCGTTGTGCAGAAGTTTGAACCAAAGATTCAAGAGCCTCTTTAATCTCAATGGCATCACGCACTCCAGGAAAGTCTGCGTTAATCTGGACAGATTGCGCCAATTCAGTAGCCTTGCGATCGAAAACTGACCGCATACCAGAGTATCTAGAACCGAACAATGACTGACTTGCGGCCGCGGTACCGCTAATGCGGGCGCGCATTTCTGCAATCATAGAAGGAGCCAGCTCACGGATACTTTGAACCGCCGCGAGCATATTTTTTGTATCCTCTTGGTTGAGGACAAGCTCCTTTTGATGCAGGACCGCTAGACGACCATCAGAACCCCAATCACCAGTATATCCACCTGTATCATAATGTTTTAATTGACTTCGACTATAATCAGCAGCAAGAGATTCAATCTGTCTTTTCATCCCAGAGGGATAATTCCACCAACCGCCTCCCTCATAAACTGCGCCATTCATAGTCATTAATTTATAAGTACGACTACTTGAATCAAATTGACCTAGCTGTTTCCTAATTCTTCCAGTAGAACCAGCTGATGTATTAGGAGTAGAAGGCGTAGTGGTAGATATGTTACTAGAAACGTTTCCACTTGTGCCAGTTCCGCTCCCTCCAGAGCCAGTTCCTCCACTCCAGCTACCAGTGGCGCCTAGTTTATTGATACTACCTACGGCTTCATTATACTTCTAAACCGCAGTTGCAGTTTCTGATGCCAGCTTTTGGATCGCCGCAATCGTATTATAAATTTCTTTAGTCCAAGCAGCCTGCGCCTCTGTAACATCTTGAAGCTCGCTAATCTTATTCCAAATTTCATCAATAGCTGAGGTAGCTTTGTTTTGCAGTTCCTCATTAGCTTGCGTCAGTCGATCAACTTTATCACTTAACTGGTCATAAGATACGCCAATTTCATTAGAAATATTGCCAATATTACCCTTGTACTTGGTCAGAGCTTCATTAAGTTTTGCAAACATTTCAGCAGTAGTTTCAGTGAATGAACCTTCAATAGCAACCAAATTAATCAATTGATCACTATACGCACTATTAAAGTCATTCGCATTACCGCCCATTTCCTCTAGAATCCGTTGGAAGTTCTTCTGGAAATTTTGCGCGGTTTCGCTAGTGTCGTCACCATACTTATTAGCTGCCTTTTGTTGCTCTGCAAGTGCAGAATTACCTGCATCTTTCATATCCTTAGCCGCATCGGTTTGCATCTTTGCCAAGTCAGCATACTTCTTTTGATAATATGCCTGAATTTCATTGATAGCATTTTGACGCTGCTCTGCATTAAGAGTATCATCCTCATAAATTTTGCGGATTTCCTCAGACATTTCTTGCCACAGAGAAACAATCTCGCCAGTGATATTTTCAGTTTGATCCTTTGCAGTGTTGTAGTAATCCTACATCGCTTTCAGATACTCTTGCTGCTTGCTATTAATATCTGCCTCATCTGCGGTAAACAGATAATTATAGTTACCATTCGCACCACGCACCAGCCGCACTTTGCTCTTAGCATTTTGTGCTTCTTCAAGAGCAATTTGCTTGAGGGTCATGTTGTATTTGGCTTCCATAATCTTGAGGTCATATTCAGATAAATCAGCATTAGCTTGACGCTCCGCAAATTCATCTTGTAAGGCTTTCAGAGTAGACTTAGCATAATCTGTACTAGCTTTAGCAATAGACTCCTGAACTTTATTGTTGAGGTCTTGCGTTTCCACAAAACGATTAACGCCATCTAAGAATCTATTGTCTTCGTCTTTAGTGCGGTTATACTTAGCTTGTAACTGATCAAATCCTAGACCACGGGTCATTTTATTCTCAAACTCATAGAAAATATCATCAAGAGCATTAGAGTAAATATTCTTCGCGGCCTCCATAGCCTGTGCCGTGGATTCAAGCATTGCATCTTGTGCCTCTTGATAATCCTCTAATAGCGCGTCACGATTAGCTTTGAGAATATCATATTCAGCAGTTCCTTGCGTAGCATTTGCCAGGGCGATTTCTGCTTCACGAAGCTGGGTTTCTGCGCGTTCCATGTACTGTTTTTGCAGTTTAGCCTGTGTAAGTGAATTTTCAAGAGTAGCGTTATAGGTTTTACTCAACATAGCATACTTGTCGGCTAACGAATTATTGATTGTTTGTAGGTCAATCAAATTATTCATTGCATCAAGTACACCCATATTACTCTCAAGCATTGAGATAAATTCCTCAAACCGATCGGCGGCCGCATCAAGAGCATTAGGCAATGTCTCCTTGAGAGTTTCAATATAGTCTAACATCGCAGAACCACTATCAACTAATTCTTTCCGCAAATCAGCCAACTCGTCTTGCAGGGCTTGCACATCAGTATATTGATTAGCATTGCGAATCATATCCAATAGAGAGTTCATTTTAGTCTCATAATCTGCAAACATTGAAATCTCATCTCTGACGCCTTGCGCACCCAGTCCCGCATTGCGGACGCCGTTGTCTAGCGCATCGCCAATAGACTCGTTAATTTCTTTTTGGAACTCACGCAACGTATCTTGCATTTCCTTCCAGTCAATACGAATCTGGAGTGCTTCCTTTACCTTCTCGAGCTTAGCATCTTCGATCTGCCGCATAGCATCTTCATACGCATTAAGTTGCTCACGGAAGGTATCAATAGAATCCTCATAGTTTTCTAAGAGTTGCATTTTATCATCATACTCTTTTTGAACCATGTCTTGCTGATCTTTGCTCACGGAGTTAATGCGGCTATTATACTCGTCTGTAATTTGTTGCAGAAGTTGAGTATAATTTTTAAGTTCCATACTCGCGGTATCATACTCTACAGATAGACCATTTGCTCGTAGAGCCTCAAGATCAGAGGCAACAAACGCAGCCGCAGCAGCTTGTTTCTGGGATTGTAGCTCCGCAACTTTATTGAGTTTCTCAATCTTCTGCGTGAGCATTTCAATCTTATCAGTTCCATAGGCACGATCTGCCGCTGTAGAAATATCATCAAGAAGCTCTTTCTGATATTCGATCTCACGCGTAATTTCATGGTAACGTTCAAGAACTTCTTTTAGCTCTTTTGCGGTGTCACTACCGCCTTTACCTCCGCCTACCGTAGAATTAATGAGATTTCCTGACCGCAGTCGAGCGAGCGCCGCATCAATTGCGCCAATTTGAGCGCCGACCGCCTTTAGCTCATTATCGGTTCCTGCAATTAGACTACTTGCCGCATCTTGAATATCCTTTAATGTACCAAGTTTATCAATTTCAGTTGTCCATTTTTCAATTTGCTTAGCAACCGCATCGGCATCAGATAACTTAGATGTATCAAATCCCTTAACCTCAGAACCTGAATAACCAGTTTGCACATTTGCGGCAGGGTCTACAGGAGATACCGCAGAAAATTTACTAGCATTTTTCTCTGTGATATTGAAATAATTAGCTTTAGCTCTAGCCATTGTATTCCAATAATTAACCACATTAGTAGCTAGATTGTGCGTTGAGGTATCAATAGAAACATTAGAATTGATTGCGTCTAATGTTGTAGTATTAAGAGTATCTGTAGTATACTCTGCAACAGCTTTTGCATTTTCAGTTAATGCCTATGATTTTGCGGTGTCCGCATCGACAACACCGGCAGCTTGCAAGGCAGCATCATCTGCAATGACTTGTTGCATCATCGCTTGCGCCATATATCCAGCAGCATCGGCTTCGATTTCAGCTTTGCTCGCCGCAATTAGTAAGCGTTTTTTCTCTTGTAGAGCCTTTTCTTGCACTACAAGCATTTCACGTTGAGTTTCTAACTGAGCAATCTTGGCTTGCCGATCTGCTTCCACTTCATCCTTCTTTTGTTGAACATAAGCATCAACAACAGACTGATTAAGTGAAATAGTAGCATCTGCATTGGCTTCACAGTTGCGGAGAAGCTCGCCATAGCCAGAATCAATAAGAGAAACTACATCCTCAGTAGTCATCTCAAGACCATTAGCAATTTTCTCTTGAAGTGCATCAAAATCACGACCAATATCAAACGCTTCGTCAACATCTTGCCGCAGAGAAGAATTAATAGAGAGTTTGATTTTGTCTGCGTTCTCTGATAAATTATCAACAATTCTATTTACATCAGCAAGAATTTGCTTTTCATCATCAGAGAGAGAATCTGGATCTAACTCTGCCCGCAATTTTATAGCATTATATTGGTCTTTATCATACTCACTAAGTTGTTTTAGATAATCGTCTCTTGCATTTAGCGCTTTACCCAAATCAGAACCCAGGTATTCAATGCGATTATGGTAAGTTTCATTCCATTGGCCTAGGAGATCTTTTTCATTGTAATCTGCTATAACTTGTGCACCATTTTCGCCAAGTTCATTAAGCATACTAATGAGTTTATCTCCCCACAGAGATTTTAACTACTGGAAAGTTTCTTGGTCTAATTCATTTATATCAATATCACCAGAAGATAAACCAAGAATAGTATTTAAGAGCGTTTTATCTAAATTTTTATATTTTTCAATAAATGGCTCAACAATTTTGGAAAAATCTTCCATGCCCTGCTGCGAGGCCATGGCTTCCCGCATAGCTTCATACGAGAAGGTTCCAAGAGATTTACCCTCAGAATCATAAAACTCAGCACTGTCGCCCCATCCAAGAAAACCTGTCTTTTTGCCCCTTGCGCCACCCAATACGTTTTCACTATACCAATCAATTACTTCTTGTTTAGATAATTCGTTAATTCCATTCTCTTTTGCTTGATTAACATATTGTTTTTCATTGGAAGCATAAAGTTTGGACAATCCTATGCTTAATTCTTTAGCTTCTTCTCCAAAATTAGTTTCTACAAACTACGCAGCAAGGAGTGACTGTGATTCAGTATTTGCTTGTAACTTAACAGCGAGATTTTGTAATTCAGTGGTATTATCTTGAATAAAATCTAATACTTCACCACTTGCCATCCCACCAAGCAAATTAGACAAAGCGTCTCTATCGCCAAGAATAGCACTGTTTCCATTAGCAACTTCTTGTACAACCTTTTTAACAACAGCCTCAGATGCAACAAATTCACTAGAATCAAATTTATTTGTTCTAAAATCAGTAACAGCATTCTCATAATCTTGACGGTTCTTTGCCATCGTAGCTGCATAATAGCCCTTTGCTAAATCATTTGCACGATTTTGCTGAGCTTCAATGAACCGTTCTTGTCCAGCCGCACTGATCGTTAATTTACCATTTACGTTTTCAATTTCTCCTGCTAGTTCAGGATACTTTTCAAGTAATTGTAAAACTTGGAAATTAATATCTTGAAGATTTTGTTGCCATTCTTCTGTTCCTTGTGTTAAGGATTTTAGAGTATCTCCTAAATCGTCTAACTGTTTAAACGAAGATTTTAACTCAGTGATAGAATTGCGTGCTTCATCATATTGAGTTTTTAGCTGTTCTTGTTGTTCTTGAAGATGTTTGGTTTTTTCTGCTGTGGTTTCAATTGCTTCTGCGAATCCATAGACAACTAAACCCACAGCCGCAATAGCTGCTGCCCAAAGTCCTAGAGTTACTAAACTAGCTTTCATTGCACTATTTGCGGCGATCTAAGCAGTAGCTTCTTGCGTTAATGCGCCAGCGAATGCTTTAGTTTCTTTGGTAGCAAAAATTTTAGCAATTTTAGTAGTCAGCCCACTACCTTCTGCAATACTAACCCCAGTGTTAGCTACAGTTAAATTCCCTAAAACGCCTTTACTAATATTGTCTACTAGTTTGCTAGTAGAAATAGCTTTTAAACCAAAGCTTAGAGACGGTAATAGCATTCCTAAACTCATAAATAGGGTTTGTAGGCGTTCCCCCGTAGTTAAATCTTCATCAGAGAATACTCGACCTAGACTTTGGAAGCTAGACCAAGCAATAGATAGGGAGGACAAGGCAGTTCCTGCTTTTACAATAGACGCAGCAAAATCATCTGTCTAATCAGTAAATTTAGGAATTTCGGATATTACATCCCTTTCTAGTTGTCCAGCATCAATATACCCAGCTATTTGCTATGCGCGAGTGCTTCCTCTTGCGGCGCCTCGTTCTTGAGCCTCAGAGAAGAAATTCATAGCACTCTTGCCTGTTACATTAGAACCAAAGAATTTAGATTCTTTAGCCAGGCGTGCCATTTCTTCTTCACTTGTTTTAATTAAATTATCTATATAAGCCTTAAAATCTTTTTTGGTAGTTTTGGGATCTAAACCAAATGCTGTTAATAGCTAATTCTTCTAACCCTTCCATGAAAAAGATTTTGATTTTAATAACTCTTTAATACTTTGAGCCTAGGTTCGTTGATAGGCTGTCTCTTCAGCTGCTTGTAGATACTCTGTTCCACTTTTATATTTATCAGAATAAGTAATGAAATTGCGGCCGCCCATTGTCGTAATAGAGCCTTGCTTAAAAAGGTCTTCACCAGCAGCATCAACAAATATTTGCGATTCATTACTTGCAGCTTTCGCGGCCTTTGATAATTCAATCGCAAGATTTTGTGCTGCTTGAACTTGCTCAAGTAAATGCTAAACAGATTCAACTTGTTCGGCATTATAACCTTCCATTAGTTTATTAAGATCTAATTGATACTGACCAAGTTGCTGATAAAATAAAATTTCATTCTTGTCAGATGCGAAATTACCTTGAGAGTTTGCATACTTTTTAATCTCTGCAAGAGCACTTTCTTTCAGTGCGATAGTATGCTCTTTTTCTTTACCAGTAAGAATACCTATATTATAAGCAACATCACGAATAGATTGAGCAACCTTTGGCCCAACCAATTTATTCATGGCTATGGTAGCAAGAGCAAGAACACCCTTTAAGCCGCCAATAGAATCAGCAAACAATTCAACTGATTTCAGTCCGTCGGCAAACCCATTAGTTAGACCAATCCAAAATTCATCTTTAACGAGTGAATCATAAATACCCTCTGCAGATGCTTTAACATTCTTGCGGGCAGCCTCCCAAGACTCAGCGAAGATGTCAGCCTGTTTTTGTAGTTCTCCAGTAGCACCCTTTGCTGTCTCCAGGTTTTCCTTCATGAAGTCCCAATTGTCCATCAAGGCGATAAACTGCGTATATTGGCGCACTCCACCAACTGCCTGTACAAGAGCGACTTGTTCATCTTTGTTTAGGGTATCCCACTTACCACCAATGTCATCAAGGATTCTATCCATGTCACGGAGTTCGCCATTAGAATCTTTAATAGAAACTCCAACCGCATCAAGTGCCTTAGAGTATTTACCTAATGTAGTGCCATCATCAAGAGTCTTACCAAGTTCGAGGTCTTGAATACGACTAAACAAGGTCTTAAATGCAGTACCAACGACTTCGGCGGATTGCCGTGTAGTCGCAGTAACGGTTGCCAATGCTGAAGTAGCATATTCATAGCTTAAACCAACCGTTTCAGCAGTCGCCGCAAACTTATTTAGTCCAGTTGCAATCTCTTGCGAGCTAGATGCGGTCGCTGCACCTAATGCCACAATAACATCCGCGAAATACTCTAGATTTTTAGAACCTTTAGCAAAGTTGTTCCAAATTGCGGTTAGATATTCAGAAGAAGTAGTAAGATTCTCCCGTGATACATTTGCAAACTTAGCTGTGACATCAGTTCTAGCTTTAACCTACTTATCGTCTAGACCCTATTGATAGTAGATTAACGAAGCATCTGTATATTTAGTGGTAGTGGTATTAAGCTCCTTTGCCGCTCGGTTAGCCTACTTTGCGAATTGAGCCATCTCAGCTGTGCTTTTACCTGTAACAATACGAATATTATTTAATGATTCATTTAAATCTTCTGCATAACGATAAGCGTCCCCAATTGCGCCTGTAAAACCAGTAAGAAAACCAGAAGTAATTTGCCAACGAACAGTATTCTTCATGGTTATCCACAATTTATTCATTAACTCATTACTACGTTTCAGAGGCATTTCTGCTTCTGTAATAGCACGAGCAATGTTCATAAAGGCAACTTGTCCAGCGGGGCCTACCTTAGTTAGAGAAGCACTCAAACTAGATAAAGTGGTATTACTAGAATGTAATGATCTAGCAAATTTAGAAATATCTAGCTTACCAGTATCTACATTAATAGCAGCCTTTAGATGCGCGCCTAGCTGCGTCGCTGCACTGCTAGCTTCACGAATCTATTCAATACCAAAATTACCGCTAATCTTGCCAGTAGCAATTTTATTTAATTGGACTTCTAATTGTTTTAATGCACTACTTAATTTACTCGTATCCGCACTAAATCCAATTACATAGTCAAATCTTTTATTTGCCATATAGATCTCCTTTCACTCATTATAATGCAAAAAGGCTCTGAGATAGTTAATACCTCAGAGCCTTAAACTATTCTCTACTTATTTTAAAAAATCAATAAATAGGATTATTCAGTTTTGTCCATAAATTCTTTAATTGCGGCAATTTCTTCCAAGCCTTCCTTGTTCTTGAGTTTCTCCATGATAGAATCAAGTTGATCGCCAAGTTCAATTGCATTACCGCTCATCGCAGTCATAGTCCCCGCAAACGACGCATTAAAACGCTCAATATTACCAATTGTTTCACCAAGGAGCAAAGAAATATCAATCCACTCATGGCGGTCATAAGATTCAACCGTTCTCTGCACAGTCCCCAGTAAATCAGAATGAATAATCTTGTCAGCCAGTTCACCAGGATTAGCCAAATCTTCATCAGTAATCTCAATATCAGTAAAATACTTGATATAAGCAATAGTCTCAAACACAGAAGTGATAGCAGGGCTAAATGTGCCGTGGTCGGGATTCATAGCATGACCAACCACAAACTGAATAAACTCAATCTTTGTGGCGGTCGGTAGCCAGCTCCGCACTGAAATTGTTTCTCCATTAAATGTAAACTCACTCTTCGCAGGATCAACCGCAATATTTAAATCTTTAAAGTTCATAAAGAACCTCCTTCTACTCTTATTATCTATATTATAACATATTTTTTAGAATTTGTCAAATTTAAAATACTTGTACGCTAGGCACATGGTATTTATTCGTAGCTATTTCTACAAACACCCATGGCTTAATATATGCAATTAATTGCAAATCAGCCAATTCTCCCCAGACAGTATTACTACGTTGAAATCCTTGTGCATAATTAGGATAATCAGGATCGCCTACATATGTATTAGCGATACCTGTTTTGCCACTATCTCCTTTAGAAAATGATACCTTAATAGCCGAATCGATACCACCAGATTTTCTAATATTAAATGAATTTTGAACTGCTTTGATAATATCATACATAGAATATAATCTACCATTAACTAACATAAAGTTACTAACATTAAGTTCTTGCTTATCACCAGTGCGATTGCCCATACCAGCCAACCACTCATTAAAAAATCTAGATGCAATACCTTGTCGTACGGCTAAGCTCTATGTTGTAGCTTTTGTCCAGTCATGCGTTAGAACATTGGCGGCATATTGTTTCATTTCTGGAGATAATCTATTTAAATAATCAAGAACTGAACCACTTTCTTGAATTTTAATTTCTTTTTTACTTAGTGCGCTTTCTGTTTTACCTGTGAGACTGGGATAATTTTTAACAGACGCCGCAATCTTCATTTCAAATTTTAAATTTTTCTTATCTATATTAGAAGTAATAGACAACAAGGGAGTGATAATATCAGGTTTAATAGTGCCTCCCTCTTCTGACTGTAGACTGCCTGTGATTATACTCTTTCCCTTTTTTGCAATACTTAAATTTTTATAAATCTAATTATCTACAAAATTTTCAATATCATTCAATCCTACAAATTCACCAATAGCACCAAAAATGGTACTTAGCTGCAGATGAAGAAGTTTAGCTAGCTTCATAGTAGCCATCTTACCAGACATTCCTTTGCCTGTTAATTCAGAATAACGACTACTTAAAACATTTAAGGATGAACATACTTGCTTTAATAATTTAATTTCCTCTGCCGCAAGTGGAATTGTGTCTGGAACATTAACTTTATCTTTACCCCATTGGTTAGCAATTATTACATATGCAGCTTTTAAATTAGGAGTTTTTTGAATAGCTGTTAATGTCTAGTCCAGAAGAATTGTAAATGCACTTAAACTATATAAATCAGTTTTAGCATCTTCTATTTCAGTTGATACTGAGCTACGCATCCCAGCAAGAGAACTCATGAGCTAGCCTTGACTAGAAGTCCATGCAGAAGTAATTATGTTTGACATATTGGCATACATTTCTTCTACATCTTCTTTCGCGGTAATGCCTCCCTATGTATACAACCCGGCCCCCGCAAGACCTTGCGCCATGCCTAAAAATCGACCGGTACCACCAGAGGCTGTTTCCATTGCCGCAGTAACAAATCCTCCAGTATAGCTTTCAATATAATCCTTATAGTGCTTAGGCGAATAAATAATATAACCACGTTTATTACTATAATACTTATAGTCTCTTGATATTTGTTCTGCCATAATTTACTCCTTTCTCTCTTAATAAAAGAAAAAAGGGAAGGATTTCTCCTTCCCTTAAAATCTTAATTAGCCAACGGCACAAGCCGCACGAACTTCCTCGGCGCTCAGAGACTCTTCATCAATCACTTGAATCAGACCCAAAACCTTCTTAGTTTTATTAAACTTAGTATAAGCGGGGAAGCAGTCAACAGTGAAATCGAAAACAGCAGGATCTCCACTATTGCTGAACGTCAGGTTAAAGTTGGACTGAACCTTACCGTTAGGAATAACCATCTCAGCAGGCATATCCACACCATCAGCCTCACGGCGGAATAGGGTCTCACCCTCGATGTAGAAGTTACCAGCAAACTTATCAGCAGTGATTTCAGCCTGGAAGCCAGCCTTCTTGGCAACATAATAGTCAACCAGAACAACAGAGCCAACTGGCAGATCTACAGTCACATTCTCACCATCGGCATGACACAGAATAGTAGCAACGGCCTCAGCATTCTCGCCCGCAACGGTCACCTTGGCAGGAACGCAAGGCTCACCAGCAATCTCACCGTTAGCATCCAGCTTCATGCAGAAAATATCAGCTTCTTTATGGAACACATATTTATCGGTAGCACTAGTATCCTCACCAGCCTTGCGGCCACCATTCCAGCAAGGAATAATACCCTTAGGTAAAACGATAGTATTAGCAGTCTTAACCTCAACTTGAGAGGTCTGATGCACATAAATAGGTTCGCCATCCTTAGCCTCAATCAGATCAGCGCCAGAAAGAATAGCTAGACCTTCCGGAGAAAGAAGCGCATCCTGCATCGTCAGAGTCAGGGTTTTATCTCCTTCCCACGCGATCAGACGAGGGTTGCCCCAGCCGCCCTGAGCATAAACGCTAGTAGCAGCGCCCTCTAGACCAGAAGTCTTCAGCGTATCAAAGTACAGCACCGGCTCATCCTTATAGAAAGTACGAGAACCCAGAGTCATCTTGTTCTTAGCACGGAAAACCACATTGGCCACTTCACGAGAACCAAATTTCATAATATAGTTTCCTCCTTATGATTAATGTAGATTTTTCATCCAATTTTCAGCTTCTTTCTTTGGGTCTCCGCCCGCAAGCCGCACGCGGAAATCATTATCCCAATTAGAATATAAGCTAAATCTTTCCATTAAATCAAACAATTGAAACAATGTTAGTTCCAAACATTCATTTAATGGCATTTTATTTCCAACACATAGTATTGAAATATATTTTGTCAATGCACTTTCTTTCTTATTATTTTTTATCTCTGCTATCTTGAGCCGACTTTTCATTAGTTTATCAGCTATGCGCTTTGCACGCTCATTAGCAGGGTTATATGTAACATTATCCCCTTGCCGCATATCTCCTAAACAAAGCACCTGCTTGATTATAGCCTAAAAATCACTAAAATTATTATCTTCTATAATTGTTGCTTGTTTTAATTCCTTGTTGTATAATAAAATAGAATTTGGAGTAAATGAGACAGAACAGAGAGGAAATAAGAGAGAAAGCAAGGTATGAACAGACTCCTTTTTATCGGTTGACGCTGGATCTTGTAGTACCTTCATAAATATTTGAAAATTTGAGTATGTCTCTAAAACAATTTTGTCCTAAGTTATCCATTCTTTTTCTAAACAAAGATAATTAGTCGCTTCAAAAAACTCAGTTTCTCCCATCATACCAATTTCTCGCATAGTTAAAGGATGAATAACAGTTTGAAATGCGGCCAGTGGTATATCACAACCGCACATCAAAGCTAATTGAAAATCACTCAAGTGGATTCTTCTTATCTTCATCGCCACGAATGGCGTAATAAGTTAGAGATACTCCCGCAAAATCTTCATTATAAATGGCTGGCCCCGCTTCAATAAATTGTAACTCTCCAATACCAGTTAAATGCTTACCATCTAACATGGCATCAAGCTCTCCCGCGATACGGTAGGGCTTTAGTTCATAGTTACCTAAATCCCAATCTTCATAATGACAATAAATGTCGATATAAAATGTATTATCTCTATAATGCGGGTTTGTCGCATTAGGATAAAACTTACCATAGGAAATATGTAAATAAGTATGAACTTCTGGATGAATATACAAACGAGGAACCAGAGAAATCTGACGTTTCTCTGGATCACTACTCAGCATACCTTTAATCTGTTCACTTGTTAAATCTGGCTTTTCTTTCCAGTCACGCCCATTGTAGTACAATAGCTTGAGTAAATTTTGATTACTCAAAATCTTATCCATCAAGAGCGCACAATCTTTGGGCATCCCCAAGAAACTAGACTTGGGAAATTCATATGAATTAACTCTCATACCTTTTTCTCCAATCTATTAAAACAAAGACTCTACGACAATCTTGCGGGAACGCGTCTCACTATCAGTTTTCCACTGTAACTCAAATCCAGAACTACAACTAATCGACTTCAACCAAGTTAGTTTTACAGTATTTCCATCTACCTCTAGTTTAACGGGTGCGCAAGTATCACCTAGTTTGGTACTCCAAGTGCCAATAGTGTCTGTTTCTACAGAATAAGTCTCTGTAATCTTTGGTTTAATAATCCCATTACCGTGAATTTCTCCTTCATCAAGAGAAGGAATGGGTTCAAACTCAATCAAACCATCCTTAATTTCATCGGTATCTGTGTCACGGTCTTTATAATACTCTTCTGCGTTAATCTCAATAACGCCCTCAATAGAAATAGAGTCGGGGGCTTGTACTCTCCAACATTTTCCATCAAGCATAAATTCAGAGTATCTTTTGAATAGCCGCACTGTTTGTTCATTCTTAGGGATTAAAATATTTAGAGATAAATTAGGCACATCAATACGAATTTGATTTTTTTGAATACTCTCAATCTTCGTTTCAACAGGGCCACGAATTGCGGCATAAGTTGCATATACCTTACCGTCTTTATCATCTCTAAATTTAATAATATATTTACAGCGACGAATCTCGCTTTCAAAATAAGCATCCTCAGTCATCGCTGGTAAATAAACAATCCATTGTGTTAGTGGTCCACGCTCAGTTTGCCACTCAAACACATCTCCGGGCTGATAACCCGCATTATAATCAATAGAAAAAATCTTATCATCATAATCTTGTTTCAGCTTGTCTGGATTAATTAATGCTCGACATTTCTTTTCATCAAGAGGAAGAATGTTGGTGTCCGCATCCGTCTCCATTGGTGCGGTAACTCTCTATACTCGCCGCACATCACAAGCCTGATAAGAATACTTTAATGCCCACAAAAACGCTCTATACTTATCTTGAATCATGCGTTTATCTTGCGCGATGCCACCTTGTAATTCAAGGCGTCGCTGCATTAACTCACGATTCGTCATGTGTCAATTTCCCTAAGAGGTCAATACATCTAAATACGGTCTTGCGGTAGAGCATGAAATCCTCACAGACAGGGCTCCGCAGCCCCTCTAGTTTAGATAAAATAATTAAGTAATTTACCTAAGCCGCAAATAACTCATGCAAGCCCGCAATTTCTTCAAGAATAATATTTAGATGTGTTTCCCAATCCTCTTGATTTTCACGCATTGGGATTAACTTCCACACCTGATTCACCAGTCGCCGCATATCTGTATTAAACGTATCTTTAGTAAATGAAAACATATATTTAGTTTCCATCTAATACGCTCGTTTCCATTAGACTAGACCAGTTAGACAAATATTTGCCTTCCTTATCCAATTTGCGGCGCTTGTATAGGCGTTGTGCATGGCGATCTGTTTTTTCACAGGCTTCCTTGACACTTAACAATCGTGCTAAGTGAGATGCTTGACTTGTTAATTTGAAGGACGCTCCAGATGCCTTCTAACGAGTATTTTCTATTGATGTAATTTGTCTCTGTAACCAAACAAGAGCCATAAGATTTGCAATAATCCGCACTTCTTCAAGAGTGAGATCTTCCTCATAATCACAGGTAGTTGAATCAAACCCATATAGGGCAAAGCGTGGAAATTCAAAACCTGGGATTGCGGCCTTGAAGATATTCTGCAAATCGGCTTCTGTTTCTTCCTTAGTCATAATACCAGGGCCTTCTTCCCCAGTAGTCGGATTGATTGCATACAGGTCATCTGTTACAATGGCGAAGAAGGCATCACTGATTACATTTTCAAAAGAGGTCATTTAGTTGCCTCCTTCCTATATTACTTTCCTAATGTCATGCGGCGGACAGGTGCTGCCGGTGTGCTAGTAGTCTCCGTGTTTTCCTTATAGTTAGGATTAGTACGACGGCCAGCGGTAGCCGCAGGCTTAGCATCTTCTTGAGACAGCTTATTGATTTTCAAAGCAGACATAACATCGAAACCAAGAATATCCTTAATAGCATTAATCTTATTAAAGTCGTTCAATGGCAGCTTCACCGCATAGTCTTTAATAAGACTCTTAACGCCTTCTGGTGCAAAATTCAGTGCATCAATAAATTCATCATCAGAACAACTCTGCATCCAGCCAGGAATCTTCTCTTCAGTCAGCCAATATTCCGGCTCAACATGAACATTGACAATTTCCTCTAACGCCTCAGCGTCATGAACCAGAAGATAGCCCTCAATCAATTCACGACCGCCTGGTTGAGAAGTCAGTGCCTCTAGCTCAGCAGGAGTAATCTTCTTAGTCTCTTTTGGTGCAAACTCACGCCGCAAACCCATTTCTGGGATATTATAAATAACAGTACCAAAACTACGATTGGTAATAGCAATCTTATTCTCCATATTTAATTATCTCCTTTTTCACATTATAATAAAATGGGGAGGGAGTTACCCCTCCCCATAGGAATTAGATGGTAGCCAGTTTGCCCTTCAGATCGGTATCAACATAGGAAGCCATGTTATTGGTAAACATGACACCAACGCCGACCTTCTGATAGACCTGCATCTCACGGGACCAGTCATCATTCTCGACCTCGCGCATATGAGCAGAACCCTCAAACGCAATCTTGACAGGCTTCTCATTAGAACCAGTAGGCATAACCCAAGCATAGCCAGGATCAATCACCTTAGTGGCATTGGTCTCATCCTCGAAGGACTGAGGCAGCAGAACCACACGAACACCCTTGTAGCTAGCCAGGAAGCCATTGGCCCAATACTGATCGCGCATATTATCAGAAACCCACTTGTCAGCAGGAATCATCTTGGTAGCGAACTCACGAGTAGCATAAATCACAGGGGTACCATAGGCAGAAACCACAGACACCAGACGATCCATACCAGCCTCATCAAAGCCAGCCGCAGAAACACGATTAGCCGCAGGCAGCTGCTCAATAGAAGACATCAGAGCCTTAGCGATCTCACGCAGAATCAGCTCATCCATACCTTCCAGAACAATGTTCACCAGCTCGGCCCAATCAACACGACCATCCAGGAACTCCTCAAAGCCGATGGCAGCAGCGCCACCGATAGCAGAGGTAGCGACCTCGAAGCTCTTCTCACCCAGAGCAAAGACTTCATAGCGGCCAGCCAGGCCGACCTTGGTAATGAATTGCTTAGCGCGCATCTTACCGGTCTTACGGATAAACACAGGCTTGGTACTCTGAGCAAAGGTCTGAGTCTCAGCGAAATCAGCATAGCGCTGCAGAACCTTTGTAGGCAGAATGTCATCCAACAGAGTCTCAACCAGGGAGTAAACCTTGGTCTTATTCTCACGGTACAGGTTATAGGTGCCAGCAATCTCATTGAACTGGTCACGCAGAGTATCATTAATAGCGGAAACGCTCAGGTTCTCGCCATTCACAGAGTAGCAAGTAGCCGCGGAGCGATTAGCTTCAGCAGCGGCATTAGCCAGAGCTTTTAGTTGATTCATTTCTAACATAATTCTAATCTCTCCTTTCAATTACTTAATGCGGATTAGCTTGACACCAGGCTGCTCATCGGGCATGGTGTAAACCTTAGCGACCTGCCACATGCACTCGGTAGCAGTAGCACCAGAAGCCTTATCCAAAATGCCCTTAGCATTAGGAGCCAGCTTATCACCAACGGCCAGGGTTTCCTCATCGACCATATTGGTAGTGTAAATGTCACCACCGTCGGTGTTCATAACACGAGGAACCATCACGGTACCCTCAGGCATAGCATCATTAGCGGCATTATACACATAAGCCACATAGTCCTCACGCTTCATAGCGAAGTCTTGATTGGTCTGACGATCCTCATAGACCTTGGGCTCATTAAACACGAGCATCCAGGGGCCCTCACCAGTAAAATTCACAACGCCATTGGCATAGTCGTACTTCACGAACTGACCATTCTCCAGCACTTCAATGGTCTTATCGGCAGGCAGTTGAGCATAAATCTTACCATTCCGACGAGCAGACAGATGGTTAGGTTCCAGTTGTCCATATCCCAGCTTGACGAACTTAGCCTGGCTTAAAGATTTCTTAGCCATTTATATATTTCCTCCTTATAGATTAGTTTTGTGATTTTTCCTTAGCTTTAACGGCACGAATCCACTCTTCCTCGATACCATCAGAAGCAGAATTTAGGTTATAAGCGGTAGGCGCCGCAGGCTCATTGTCGTTCACAAAACTTACCTTATTGCGAACACAAATCACACTCAGCTTAGCCTCAATATCATCAAGAGAATAAGTATCAATATGATCAATCACATCTTGCTTGTTCTCATCAGATAACATATAGAACTTATCAATCATAGCTTGCTTTTCCTTGCGGTCAGCGGCCAGCTTGAACTCACGCAGGGTAGTTAACTCTTCCTGCATCGCCTGATGCTCAGTCTCCAAAGCAGAATACTTACTTAGTAGCTCTTGATATTCAACAACATCATCAAGAGAATAAGTAGGGGCGGGAACGGGGTCTTCCGCGGGGGTAGGCTCTCCCTCCTGCAGAGCATTTTCAGTAGCGGGATTCTCGGTAGGCTCAGTTTCCGGCTCACTAGTCTGGGGCTCCGCAAGACTATTTTCAGTCACGGGCTCGGCCGCAGGTTCAGCTCTTTTGGCTTCATAAGCAAGAATATCTTCCTCAGAATACTGAGTGGCCGCCGCGTTAAATGTTTCTGTCACTTCAACAACTTCATTTGCGGGAACAAAACCATTCTGTTCATCATACTGAAAATCCAGACGGAACAGCTTTAGATTATCGCGATCCTGCATAATAGCGAATTTTTGGTCGCCTTCCTCATAGACACCTTTAATGCGGTAATTACCAAGACTCCACATCTTGTCATAAATGGCATCAAACAAGGAACAACCAATTTCAACAGCATATTCAGTAGGCACTTTGTTTCCTCCTTCTTTTAATACTTCGTGAAGGTCATTAACCATTGAATACATGGTCTTGCGCATCTCCGCGAACTGGTCATCAAGAGAAAACTCAGTTTTGATTTGCGCGCCTTCAAAACAAGGCTCATAATTTTCGCCTAGTATACATAATTTTTCAATTATCGCTTCATTTATAATGAAAAATCTCGCATTAGAATTATCTTGTTTTGTCCAAACTCCTGAAAAATTTTTTTCATCAAACTCTAATGATTGATTATTTCCATTTTCAATAATACGTTGGCACTCTGGATATGCGGTAGTCCATAAGTAACCCTCAGTACAAAGATACTCACGCTCCACCGCATTATCATCTAAAAACTTCTGAAACCAAACCGCCGCGTTCAGATCAACAAAACCATATGGCTTAGTCACATCAACGATTGCGAAGTCTTTACCATTGACTTCAATTGCTTTATTATGCTGCTCAAAGTCTCCATCATCCTGGTTAAAGTAGCCCACAATTGGACTACCCCTGAGCGTAGGGCCTAGAGTCTCCGCAAGTTCCTTAGTAATAATTGTTTTGTTGCGGTTAGGCTCATCGCCTACATAACAAACCTTGATTTTTACCTTAGAAATAAGAGGAGAAATTTCTGTACTCTCAATTAACTCTATGGTAGAATCAAGAGGAACACTAACGTGCATCATTCTCTTTCACTCCTCTCATTTCTGTGCTTCTTCATTAGCTAATGTTTTTTCTGATTTCTTGTCCTCGTCGAGAGTAGGTCTACCAGGTTCTTTCTTGTCATCATTTACAATTTTTTCATTAGCCTCTTTTTGCGAGGTGGTTTTAGAACTCATTGTGCTAGACATCATTGGCGGAATCATAATTTCGCTTAACTTTAAGACCTCATTCTCAAAATACATTGTAGCTAAGATAGAAGACTGTGAATGACCAAGCGCAATTTGCGGCAGCAGCTTACCGAAGCCGACCTACGTTTGTTCTTTATACATCTTTGAAATATCTTTGAAATTGTAGATGGTTGTGGGTAAAATCTCAATTCTAAATGAGTAATGCCCTTTTCTATCAAACTTTTTAATAACTTTATTTAAGAACGCCTGGAACTGATAAACTAAATCACGAACACTAGCTTCATCATTAATAACAGACTTCTCAAGCGCGGTACTTCCCTCTGTGTTGAATAGATTTTGAGAAATACCTAAGTTATTATAAACGGTTCTCTCAACTTTTTGTAGTGGGTCAGTAGAAGCTACGGTAGTTTTATCCTGCGTGTCTACAGTTTCAATATCTGCGAATGTTGTTAGAACATCAATACCCACCGCACGTTTCAGCATGGCCACCGCATTATTATGGATGTCTCTTGCTTCATCGAGGTCAAAAATTAAATCTCCATTTTTATCAAGTGGAAGTTTCTGTATCAGCACCTTGATTAATTGTTGCATAGTTTTCTTGCGGTCAAGCTCCTGCGCGGCGTCAAGATCAATTAGAGAAGGAATTACACTAATGAGAGTTGGAAAATCACTATCATTTAGTGAAAACTTGATCGCCATGCCAGGGTCCAACGCAATCCATCCCACAGTATCACCCGGATAGAGGGGCGGTAACTTGTTATTTGTATATTTTACATATGCTTGCTGCACTTCCGTTGGAAATAATTTTAAAACCTTAGCACGGTATTCTGCATTTTTAAAATATGTATCAAAAAACTTTAGGTTTAGTTCAACGATTGGATCAATCCCACTATACAAACGACTGCGGCAATAGTCAGCGGGAAGTTGTTGGAATGAGAATTTATCTCCCCAATCTAGCCAGATACCATAATAAACGCCTTGACGAATTGCTTTAAGAGCAATATTTCCAAGTGTGCGTTTGACCTCAGAATTATCAAAATAATTCAATACTTTAGCCACATCTGGAAGTAATTTAGATTCAGCTTTGCTGCCCTTCCAACTAATTCCTTCATAGAATGGAGTTATATACCAATCATATTTATATAAAATAGCTAATAACTAGCAAGCTCTACGGTAGATACCATTTGAATTATAATAGAAATCAGAAATTTTACGCATCTCTGAAACATTGCTCTATGAGATTTGCGTCAGAACGTATTTCTTATCTCCATAGTTGCTATTCACTTGCTTGTAAGAATTAAAATCAATTACTGCATTATCAATATCTTTTAACCCAGCCCGCAATTTAGCATATTCTATATAGGCATCATAGTCAGAAGAAGTATCTTTACCGTATTTATCAAGATATTCTGTTCTTGTTATAAAACCTGATTGCGGACTCGTTAAATCAAATCCTCTGCTATGAATTTCTTCTTGCCGTCCCAAGATTTCACCTCCTGTCTGCATCAGTATCCTGCTTTCTGCATGATATAGTTATAGTTGATAAAGGCTTCATCAGAATACGGAATCTCTACTAATGTTATACCATGCTCCATGCAAAATCTACGCTTTAAATTATCGTTATACTGTTGTTGATAGAGGCCTTTAGATCCCCCAAACTTTGATTTAGCCTAGTAATGCTAGATACCTTGATATTCAATCAAGAAGTCTAGATTACCCGAATCATCGAAGACCGCAAAATCAAAGCGAAGAGGACGTCCGCTTGGGGCATTTAAGCCTGGGAATGAGTATTCCTCTTGAAATGGAATTTCATTCTTCACTAAAATTTCTTCAATTTTAATTTCGCCACGCGACGCTCTCATATAAGCCTCACCTCCAGTCAATATATCTTCTCATAATATTTGAAAATTAGGGCAATAAGTTTATTTACTTTTGCCCTAACTTCCAAAAAATTTTTAAGTCATAAACATTGCATCCGCAATGTTAAACTTCTTCTTGCGTTTCTTGTCCTCTTCTTCAACACGAATATAATACAATGCGTATTCAGCAGATGAAAAGGTATCTTTAGGAATACCTCTATTAACTTGCTTAAGAATAATATTAGTGCCAGTATTTTCTTCCCGCAAGTTAAGCATTTCAGACCGCAAAACTGAGGTGAGGTCATATGGCCGCAAATAGGCTTGACGCTCTTCTGGCGTCATTTTTGAACCTTTTACTGTACCCATCAATTTGGCTTTAGCTGTGTTTGCGTCTATCAGGAACCGCACCTTACCAGTATTAATTTGCGACTGGAAGTTTGCGTGTGCGGTTGTATTGATTGGTGCATTTGCTTTGATAATATAAATGGCATCTAATTCAGTATCATCTGTTTTATATTTCTTGTATTCATTATCTACATCATTATACACGCCAAATGGAGGGTAATAATCGTCATTTTGATCTGTCTGGGATTTTACCATGTAGTCTATAAGACCGACCCCCAAGCCATTTCCATCTATGACTAATCTACGAGCTTTATACTTGTAATACATTTTCTTAAGCCAGATTGCCTGATCCTCATTGTGAGTATCATATAATTCATAAATACAAACAAGAGATTTAACAGCTGGCCCTTGAGATTGTGGTGTTACTTTAAACACAGTAGCAATAGAGGCACATTTTAAACGACCAACGTCGAATCCAATTACATAGTATGCTCTCGCAGATGATCGACCGGAGCACTCATACTCCGGTAGTTGAAGCTTGCGGCAATGATCGAAAGCGTCGCCATCAAAGAATGCATCCTAGACTGTTCCGGCCCATGCTGACTCAAACTCTCGGCTAAAGGAGACATCATTCATCGTAGCGTCTCGCCGCAAATCATTGATAAAAGATCTACTCTGTAGTCCAACAGCTACAGGTACGCGCCAAGTGCCTCCCATGATGAAGGCTTTTTCTGGCTCAATTACCATACGAACTAAAAGAGCAATTAGTTTTTGATAGGGGAAAGAATTCTTCCATCCAGCCGTGGTCACATATATCTGGGATTTGTTGAGCGGTTCATCTGGATCAGGTAGTCCGCAAGCGGTGCGCCTGTCTATCTGCATTATCAAAATGATTATTAATCATCTTGGACTATCTCATCAACTATTTTCCAAACAAAACCTTTATGGGTATGATGATGTTCTGGATCACTGCATACACGACTAATAGAAGCAGGCGTTCCATTGACAGCTCTTGCTGCTTCTCTATAGCTTTCATATGTAGCAATAAATTCGCCATCTTTTGTATATTGAGCAACTTTTCGACCAGTATTAATAAATGTTGTAGCAGGAGGTAATTTTTCAATGCCAGAATCTTGATAACGCCATTGATATTTACCATGAGTTTTTCTATTACCTCTACATACATCAATAATTTTTTCTGGTAATAATTCACATTGCCGAGCAGCTTCTGTTGCACTTTCAAAATCCATTAACCAATCACCATTTGCTGAAAATTGTCGTACAGGACGGCGTTTTTGGTATCCAATTAATCCAGCTTGGTGTGCATGCAATGCATTACCAGACACAGTAGTCCATTCTAAATTCTCGACATTATTATTATTTTTTATACCATCTAAATGATTTACAATAGGTAAATTATCGGGATTAGGTATAAAAGCAGTTGCTACAAGTCTATGAACAGAACATCTCTTCATATTTCCATTAATGGTTAAACCTACTTTCATATATCCATCTTGCATTTGTTTTTTTAAGATATAATCAGTATTATCATTCCGAACTTCTCCAGTGGAACTAACACTATAAATTGTAGTATAACCACCCATAATTATTTTTCTCCACTCCATATTTTTCATCCTTTCTAAATATACATTATCGGATTACATTTCCGGTCATTATATTTAAAAATTCTCTTATATGGATTAAATAGTTTTGTCCAAAAATTTTTAATAGTTGCGGTGCGCTTGGAATGGTGACAAAATCCATCCTACAGGGCTACACTCATCACCCTTAGTCTCTACACCTTCCTCTTTAGAGGCTTGGCACGGGGTTCTTTTTCTTCCCCGTTAGCTACATTTCTGTAACACCCTTTTGTCATAGGTTCACACCGTTTTCACTAACAGCTCACGCTGCTAGGCCCCAATATCTAGGGAGTACCACGCTATTCAACATGTCGCCATCTATTCCTACACACTCTTCAAGGAGCCCCGCATGTCGACGCTTACCACGGCTACTTTCTTTCGCCGCAAGGTTATCTATTATACTACCATTTTTGAAGTGATATTCACAATAATCTTTTCCTTCTTTTGTTGCACCACGAGACCAGTCTATCTCTCGCCGCAATGCAGGAACAAGATCACACAGTTCATTTATTTTTTCTTTCAGAATACCCGATCCCTGCTCCTTGCCTCCCGCAGTCACGAATAACTTAGCGCCCGGATATAGTATAGCTTTGATCATCAGGGTTAGAACGGAGAGGAAGGATTTAGAGTAGGCACGCGGAAAGGTAGCATATACGTATTTATATCTAGCGGTTATCCGCAAGAATACTCGCTAATAATGATAGAATTTTAGTTTCTTAGGCTTGCTTTCATCTCCGCCCGTCTAAAGGAAATCAATAAATAAGTCTGGATAAGCTCTCCAAAATGAAACAAATTTACGAATTTCAGGTAAGCAAGCCCGCACCCGTTCTTCAGACAAACCAACTTTTTTAATATCAGGTGAAAGGTTAATTAATTCAGCAAGAGCCATTAACTATCACCAACCTCTTCATTTTCATCAGCCGCTGCGAGTTCTGCTTCAAATTCATCAAATGATTGAAAATCTTCTACTTTGAGAGGTTTTTCATCATAGTTGAATAAATCGCTATTATCATCTTCTTCTTCTGTACTGACGTTCTTTTCATTTTCACGGTCTTGTTCGATCTGTTTCATTGCGGCTTCCAGCATTGTACCCAGACTAGTTTCTTGTGTTACTAAATTGTAGGTATAACGCTGCATATCCATAATAGTTTGGTCTACCATATCATTAGGCTGAGAAATATAGTATTTGGGAATAAATCCTTGCTCCTCAGCAAGAGTAACAAGTTCTCCAACAGAGTCAACAAAATCAGTTTCTTCATCCTTGGCTTGCGCTGCCGAAAATTTACCGCTCTTGAGCAGCGTGTCATACATTTTAGCCACTTTTTGGGCTTCCGCAATATCACCTGCGTCAAGAAGCTGATTTAGCTTAAGGGAAGTCTTGCAAAGGAAAATAAGAATATCTTTGTGGCTTGCGGTTTGAATATCATAAGATGCCATCATATCTGCATAAAGTTTTTCCATGCGGACTAGCTCACTAAGACGATAAGCATCGCCCCATTTAAGTTTTAATCCCATGATTTCATCTTCTGATAGTTTATCCGCAAGTTCACGATCATAAGCGGTTTCCTCAACAATAGAGGAAGGATCTGCGGCGGGGTCTTCCTGCTGCCGCAAGTCAGACACTGGACGCTGCGGTCCAAAGTCTCTCTTCATTTCTAATTCTAGATCTTCGCCCGTATAGCCTTGCTGCACGAGGGCACTTCGTAGTTTTTCCTCTTCTTTCGCTGCCAGTTCTTCTGTATCCGCCCAGCGATATTTTCTCCATTGAGTCAGTTTCATAGTTGAAACATAACGCCCCAGAACACTTGTTGTTGTTATTTTGGAGGCATCGTTCTTAGAGAGGAATTTTTCTAAGAGTTGATCCCATACGCTTTTGATATAAGGAATATCTAATTGTTCTAGTAATGGTTTATAGGTATCTGGGTCCCAGTTATCTACATGCATTGACCAGCATTTTTTACATTCAGCCATCTTGCCATCTGGCGGAAATCTTTCTATGTTGTTGGAAGTGTAAAAATCTGTATCCGCAAGTAGACGACCGCATTTAGTACATCTTCGTTGTGCCATATAATTCTCCTTTCATCTTAGTCACCACGCGGTAAAGCTCCTTGGTCACCGTGACCGGCACGCCCCGCCGCATATCTCGCTTTGCGGCAATCCTTGCAAATAGAATAGAAGAAGTCTTTACTTGTGTTGCTTTTTGAGAAGAATAAGGAAGACTTAGGCTTGGTACAGCCGCATTTAGTACAAGTTTTAGTGGGGAGGTTGCGGAGGTTGGTCTGCCACACCACAAAATCACGCTAAGCGGCGTCCGCAATTAGACGAGGAATTTTTTTACACCAGAGCGCAGAAATATATTCTGGGGTATAGAGAGTATCAAATTCTTCTTTGATGAGAGTGCGGATTTCTGCATTAGATTTACCATCAATTTTGTATTCTAAGATACGATGATGAATAGGATATTCTTTTAGAGCTTTGTCAGTTATTTCTTCCAAGGCTTGAATTAGATACCAAGTATCTCCTTCAAAACGATCATAACTATCTTGTTTAAGACGAGAATAATCCTAGAGTAGCGCCGCAACAAAAGAAGGATCTAATAGGGAAGTCCCAGCGACGGTTAGCTCTCCCTTGGAGTAGGTAGAATGGTCATCGATTGAGATTGGGAAAGAGCCACGATTTGAGAGCTTATGCGGGACGATTGGTTTGCGGTAAGCCTACTTGATAAGGTATTGGTCTTTCCGCATTTCAATGAGGGCTTTCTTGATGATAAATGCATCACGTCCAGTTGCCTTGCGGAGAGCGGTTTCCCAGGTGGAGATCGTATCTCTGAGCTGCCGCAAGAGGGGGATTTCTGCGAGATCTTGCGGCGTGATTGAAATTTTGGGTGTGAGGAGAGTATCACGGTTAGAGGTAAGGTTATATATACCATCTTCTCCATTCTCAAGACCAGCAGCGAGACCTTCAAAGGAAGTTTCATATTTGGTGATAGTAGTGGTGCGGTTTGTGGTGAGAAGTTCTCGTTTGCGGGAATCCTTGCGCTCTTGCTTTTCCGATGCGATGATTAGATAATCAGCGAGGGTTTCTAGATACTAAGAGGTTAGGGTAGAGGGGTCAGTGGAGGAGAGGAGATTTGAGACGAAGGTTGTTCGATCTTGAGGGGATTCTATGGAATAGTCAAGTTTAGTCATGTATTCACTCCTTTCTTTCTTAACTCTAAGAATATTATACTAAAAATTTTTGCATTTGTCAAGTTTTGGCTGAGAATTTGACAAATTTTTTTATTTATGTTATAATAAAAGAAAAAGGAGGTTTGACATGATTATATTATTTAATATTAATAATAAAGAAGTGTTAAGTCAAGTTGATAATGAGAGAATAATGTATGTGTTTAATTTAGCTGTAAGCATGAATAAAGAAAACAATGAAAAAGGTGAACATAATTTCATTGGAATGACATTTGCACCAGAAGAGGCTTGGCTGTGGGATGAGAAGAGACTAAAAGAATTCTTGAATGAACAAGAAAATTGGGGTCAAGTAATGGTTATTACTAATGGATGGAGGTATAGATAATTTGTATTTAAATTTTAATATATTAAATAATGAAGTATTTGAGACTGGGTGTGATGATAAACTACTGGAAGTAGCAGAAAGAGCAGTAGTAAGAAATAAAGGATTTGCGGTGGAGGGTAAGCAGCCGTGTGTTGGTACTATTTGGGCACTCGATGATTTTTGGAAGATGGAGATAGCAGAAAGAGGAGCATATTTGGATAGGTTAAAAAGATTGGGTGTTGATGTCTTGATGGATGAAGGCTGGAAAGCTAAGAAAAAGGAAGATGGTACTTGGGATTTAAGGAGTTTTAAAATAGTGTTGGGGATAGATATGGCCCGATAAGGCAAATTGAAAATTGGATTTGGAAAATTTTTTGTCCAGGCAAAGAGGATTGTGAAAAATTAAACAATTACTATCCTAAAAACTACCCGCCCTTATGTATGCGGTTTTTCGCTCACTGGTCAGCCGCACGGACAGCGCCGCCCCGTTTGTACAATCTGCACAAAAGGTTTGATCCCCTCTTGTCAGTCAATGTGCAACTTGCACAAACTTGCGAAAAATGCAAAATTTCTCTTGCAATCCCTGTTGTCGTGTGTTAGTATGTAACCGTGGACAGGGAAAACCGAACCGGCCAGCGGGCCGCCCGCGTCCATGCGTGGGAAGTCTCCCGCGTGGGTAAGTCAAGAGGTCAGAGCTTGCGCCGTGTACCTTGTCAATTGAATAGGCAATAGACCACCAGACCGCCGCACAGGGAAACGCGCCACGACAATGTTTCATGTGAAACATTCAGCGCGTCAAGTAAAGCGGGATTGTGCCACCTATTGTTTCACATGAAACATTATTTGAAAGGATTTGATACTATGAAAATTACAATCGGAGACTTGCGCGATATGCGCGGCGCTGATATGCCTATTATCTTGCAGGACTGCAAATACGTTCAGGGCTACGCACAAAAGCCTATTGGCGGACCGTGGGGCTGGATGGTACACGTCGGAGACTGTGACGCTATGAGAAATAACGACTATATCGCCAATAATGATATGGGCTTTCACTTCCTCTATGGTGGACTTGACTATGTGGAAGTCGATACAGACAGTGTTACCATTAGCTGTGATGGTATCTTTGTTAGCAACCCTACTATCTGGGTAGAAGAAAATGACGTGGTAGAAGCATCTGAACAGAGTAAGTACCTTATCGAAAAGGCGTTAGGCGATGGGTTTAACGTTCGTGAATGGAATAATCACACTGATATAAAGTGGTTCCGCACGTTTGAAGATGCAAAGTCCTATTACAACGACCTGAACGGCTGGAACGACTAACAGACAGCGGGACGCCTTGCGAAAAGGTAAGGCGTCCCGCAAGGGAGAACAGATTATGAATGACAAACAATTGCACGACGTCCTTGCGGGCGTTGCTCTAATCCTTACACTTGTTACCACGTTTGTGGTATGCGGATTTATGGAGGCTATACTATGAGAAAAGCACTTTTAGCAAGTCATAACGGCGTGGAATTTATCGCCATTCGCACGCCACAAGGTAAAACCTTGCGTTACGAAATTTACTGGGATGGACAGTTCATTTCCAGCAGTCGAAATGGCGCATACTTGCGGGAAATATTTGAGGACTTGACACAAGAGGAGGATATGATATGAACTTTCGTCTAATAGTCGAATACCATGATACAGGCATCATCACAGAGCAATATTTTCCTGACATGGATACACCAGATACTATTATCAACTATCTGGATAACGCGCTTGAGAATGGCGCAAGACTAAAATACCTACTTCAGCAGAAAACTGAAACAAGCATTGATACCATGGACAGCAATAGCTGGGATTATGCGGGCTGGTATCAACTGCCGGAATGGCATGACTAAGAGTGCGGCGGATGAAATTCCGCCCACTCTAAACCACATAAACTAAATTTCGTTAAACGCGGAAAGAGAGGATTATTATGTATAACAAATATAGAACGCAGTTTGAGGTCATCCACGCCCTGGAAAAAGAAATTAGTATCCCTCAGCCTCTTATCGCAGAACTCAAGCATAAATTGCGCTATGAAATAGCGCTAGAAGAAATGCGACGCTTTCAGGGTGGGCGTTGCGTAAAAGACTTCGGCGATGGATCTGCTATCTTGCTCTTGCCTATCATAGGAACTTACTTTGATACTTCTCTTGATGAAGCGACCCGCATCTTTGAGGACAATTATGAAATGCAGTGCGCTAACAGTCCTTATGACTGCACGGGGCAGATGTTTACCGTATGGTATAAGCTAGTCAAGCGGCAGGGAATGTGGTATGCATATCACTACATTGGTCGCGACTGCTAAACAAGAGAAAGAAAACATGCGGGCTGGGAGAAATTTACACTAAGAAATTTCCCAGCCCGCAGGCTCAAGAAAGGAGTATAATATGTGGCAAAATCAATATGGCGACGAGTTTGACACTCGTGACGAAGCCTACCAGGACGCAGAGGAAATGCTGGACTCAGAGGATATTCTGCGCTGGATTGTTGACAACTATTCCGCAAGCACAATTCTGGAATGGATGGGTGATAAGGCATTAGACCCTACCTTGGAGTGCATTAACGAATACTTTAACGAAAATTATATAGAAGTAGAGGAGGACGATGACGATGAAAGCTAATGGATATACATTCTGTGATGGTGCCTGCGAAAAAGACGTGCGCCGCTATGGCGAAATTGTTGTAGATGAAATATACGATACCTGGGATGGACATACCTACCGTTTGCGGGCTATCAGATATGAGAACAAGCTGTACTGGCATAAGATGGTTGATGGTAAACTGATGGAGTTTAGGAGTTTGAGATAAGAATGGGGCCGCTCAACTTAGCTTGGGCGGCCCGCTTTCCACGGCGCGGGCCGCGTTTGTTAAATAATTCACATATATGCCAAAATTTTAACAATCTTAGGCTTCGTCATTTTGCACAAATCCTATCCCAAAACTTTGTGTAATTTGCCTATTGATTTTAGGTGGATGATATGTTAGAATAGTATCATCAAAAGAAAGGAGTATTCACCATGGAATATCTCAAGAAAGACAGCGCAAAAGCTAATCATTTCCGGACAATATTTGAACGCACACCTAGCCGTTCTCTCACTGACTGTTACTGCAAGCCGTCTCACACTAAAAAGCAAATTTGGAACGCTATTAGCCTTGAATGTGCCATAAAACATGGTTCTTCTCTCAAAGTTTTATCTTATGATACGTTCCGGTTCACCGTAGCTTTTGTTTATCCAGACCCGGAGACGGGAGTCTGTCTCATTCAAGTTGATACGCCTACTCATGATTATTGCTTTGAGTGGTAACGGTGGGGTAATAAATCCCACCTTTGGAAAGGAGAAAATACTATGAAAGCAACTGGAATTATTCGCCGCATTGATGACCTCGGACGGGTGGTCATCCCCAAAGAAATCCGCCGCAATTGCAACATCAGAGAGGGAGACCCTTTAGAGATTTTCCTTGAGGACGGCGGGGTAGTATTCAAAAAGTATCTTCCCAACTGTCGAGACAATTTGGTTACGGCGCTTCGGAACGCCGCAGATTATTATGATGACTATGAAGATGATCGAGCCATCGCTGGGCAGTTGAGAAAGATTGCCCAGGAAATTGACGCCCTTCTCGCTTAAAAACTACGAACCGCCCTTGAGAAATCTTGGGCGGCTCGTCATCTGCGGTGACGAGCCGAATTTTAATTTAATCGCAGGAGTTGTGAAAAATTTCACAATCGAACTTCTGGTCATTTTGCCCAAAAAGTATCCTAAAATCAGTTAAATTTTATGTAATTTGCCTATTGATTTTCTTGCCTCTATCTGGTAAAATAAAGACAATCCAAGAGGGAAACAAAATAATAGAAAGAGGTAACTAAAATGAACGAGAAAATCAAGACCCAACTCCGCGTATATCTTGACCTTAAACTGCGGCTGTGTAAGGCATATATGCAGGGGCAAGACCTCACTGCCGCAAAAACAGTTTGGCAACAGGCCATAAGTGCGGTAGAATTTACTTCCGCAAGCGCATTTGGCATCTATTATGATGAAGCTTTCTCCGCAGAAATTGACGCTATGTGGGAAGCGGACTTCAAAGAAGCGTTTGAAAAAACACTGTTCCCGGAGGTGGGGAAATGACCCCCCTCCGCATCCGGTTCAGCAATCACGCCCTTAACGAAAGAGCTGACCGCATTGCTTATATTGCTACTACCATTGGTTTTGGTGAGGTTATTGCCCGCAAGCTGGTAGTAGACGAACGCGGGAAAGTAATGCGGCTCTTGACTGATACTGGAGTAGTCATTGTAACAGACCCGCGTGAAGAATGTATTTTGACCATGTGGATAGCCGACCCCACACAGGTCAAAGATTTTTACCCGGACGGCGTTCGCAATCAAGCTGTGTTGCGGCTTGTTAAAAAATATATGGAAAAAGGATACCAAAACGAACAAAACAAACAAAAGAAAGGAAATTGACCATGATTGAAAAGCATACTTATCAGTGCGAAGTTTGCGGCAAGGAATTTGCGTTTGAGGACGAGTGCCGCGAATATGAGTTGAAGTGCAAAACCGCAGGACTGGAAAAGTCTGTGGTTATGATGAATAGTCTAAGAAATATTATCCCTCTTGACAACTGGGAAGAGGCTATTGATAAAGCGTACTTTGTGTACATTGCAAATCAAGAAGCCGCAGACAAATTAGAAAAACTTTTCGATGAATATAACTACAACTTTCCCGCATACGATGCGCAAGAGGCGGTTTCCTATCCTGCCTTGTTTGCTTATGAGGATAATGGAATGTATTGGAAATCTTTGCAAGATGTTGAAAATGAATATAATGAGCTTCTTGCGGTTAAAGACGAAATGGGAGATTTGCTCCTTTAATCACAAGCCGCCCTTGGGTAAAACCTTGGGCGGCGCGTTTTCAGGCAAAACGCGTCGAGTTTTGTTTTATTGTATGGGATGCCAAAAAATCACCACAAATTTTGTGCAATTTGACGGTTGACAGACTTCCTAAAATCTGTTAGAATGTAGTTACAAAAGAGGTAAATGTATTAAGGAGAAAACAGTATGAAACGTTCTATCGCTAATACCTACATTTGCATTGATGCGGAGGGGCAGACATTTCCCATCATAGCCCGCACGGGTAACGAAGCCCACAACGTCGCAAGAAAAACTTTACGGAAAGCAAACATCGTGAGCGTTCATCGTATGTTCAAGTCCGGCAAGCTGGGCAAGGAAATTCTGAAAATCAAGTGAAAGAAAATATGAACAAACACTAAGGAGAATACCAAAATGGAATTTATTGAACCTCCTATCTATGTCAAGTTGAGCGATGAAGAGCGCAATTCACTCCATGAAGCCTATGTTATTCTAAATGACCTCGCGACTGCCGCCGAAGAAGATGACAGCGAATACATTGGCAACCCGCTGACTGGTGATGGCTACGGGCGGTTTGATGTGAGCCAAGCCGCTGAAATCTGCCGAGTGTTCGCGCCTGCTGAAAAACTGGAAATTAGTAATTGAGGGAGAGTGAACAAAATGGAAATTATTAAAGCCCCTATTTATGTCAAGTTGACAGAGGAAGAGCGGAAAACCCTGCGCGATGCCTATGACATTCTCAATGAATTATATGACGTCATCCACGATAATGACTGCGAGTATGTGAGCGATACTTGCGGGAATGGTTATGACAGAGTGGATGTCGCGCTTACGGCTAATGTGCTTCAAATGCTTGCCCCCACTGAAAAAGTGGAAATCGGTAAATAAAAGGAGGTAAAACAAATGAACATCATTACCTCAAATGTTCAGGTTCAACTCACCCAAGAGGAGAAGGACAAACTCCAAGACGCCCGCGAGGTCATTTCTCACCTGTTTGATTTGATGTATGACTACGAACAAGAATACGCTATTTCCAACATTGGCGAAGAGTATTCTATGAGCCAAGTTCGTGATACCTCAAACCTGCTGGCCGCACTTATCGGGTCTGATAAAATGCAGTTAGAAAATAAATAAAAAAAATGTGAAAGAAATCCCGCATTTTTATTGACAACAACCAGTAGGTGTGCTATAATGAGTACAATGAAATAAGGAGGTAAAAACAATGGAAACTAAAGATGTGTACTACTCTGTTGAGTGGTGGGGCGAAACCCCGTGGGGTGATTGCTTCACTAATAGGAAGCGGTTTGACTATGAGAATGAAACCCTATCGTTCATCACAAATGACCTGGCAAATGACCCGCTTGTTTGTGAAGCGACCTTTACCACACACAAAACCATCGTATTTAAGAAAGGAGAATAAAAAAATGTTCATCATTCTGTTGTTTTTGGCACTTGCCGCTTTCGACTTCCTGTGTACCGCCGGACTGGTTTGGCTGTTCTGCTGGCTTCTCCCTGCTATCGGCATCGCGTCCATCGGCTCTTTCGCCATTGTGTTCTCGTGGAAGCTGGTGCTGGTCATTTGGCTCATTGTCGTAATCCTGCACTCCATTTTCCACCGCAACAAGTAAAATTCATAATTGATATAATAGTTATACTGAAACAAGGAGGTAAGCAAAATGGAGTTGAAGAAAGCGTATCAGATGGTTTTCAATGACCTGCGCGAATGCCCTATGTTCCAAGGTCACTATGATGCCATCAATGGCAATCCCTACTTTATGCATGGCATCGAGACGGTTATGGAAGTCATCGCCAACCGCGCCTATAATGATGATTTCGCCGAGAAGTTCTCCAATGAATTTTGCGACAATGTGTTAAGGAGTAGAGAAAATGTCTGATTTTCAGAAGCAAACCCTCAAAAGGTATGTGCGCAATTTCCTCATTGTGTGCGGCGTTGCCCTGTTGTGCTATGGTGGGGTCAAGTTTGAATTGGTGCGGTATGCGGCTCTTGCTATATTGGCACTAATTATCGTAGGCGGGTGTGCATGGGCAATTATCCGCCTTATCCGTTGGGACTGGTGGCTGCGTGGCCGGTTGAATAAAGATGAATATGAAGCATACATGGCTTGCGACAGAGTGTTTGGCTTTACTACAGATAAATACTTGCCCACGGAAGAACAAATCCAAAACATGGTGAATGAAACATCTATTGATAAAGATACGCTATGGAGTATGTTTGAAAAACTGAGCTGAAAGGAGAAAATTAAAATGGAAAATAAGTGTCCTAAATGTGGAGAAGATAACTATTACTGTGACGATGGCAACATAGAACAAGATGGTGATACCCTTTGGGTAGACCATTGGTGTAGATGTTGCTCTTGCGGACAGCGCTGGAAGTATACAGAAAGATTTACTCTTGATACCGCATGGATTGACACAGAGGAAGAGGACTAACTAAGTCGCCCAGCAAATAAGCTGGGCGGCTCTTTGTGGGCACAAAGAGCCGAGTTTCTATTTATCACACAAAACCACCAAAAATTTCTCTAAAATTTTGTGTATTTTAACTATGGACAAATCTCCTAAAATTTGGTACAATACAGATACAGTAAAGGAAAGGAGTACACGAAAATGTTTAATCTCTCTATTATCCCCGCGGTCTATCTAGACATGGATGGCACAATCGCTAACTTTTATGGCGTTCCAGGCTGGCTTGAGTATCTGCAAGCAGAAGATACCACCCCATATGAGGTAGCCGCCCCATTGGTCAATTTCTCTTTGCTTGCAAGATATTTGCATAAGTTACAGGCTTGTGGCGTAGCTGTCGGCATTGTAAGCTGGACCTCCAAGAGCGGAAGTGAGGACTTTCATAAGCAGGTGGTAGATGCAAAAATGGAGTATCTGCGGCGGCACTTGCCCAGCGTAGAGTGGGACGAAATTTATATTGTCCCCTATGGTACGCCCAAGTATGAAGTAGTCAAAAATCCCGATGGTGTGTTATTCGATGATGAAAGCCGCAATCGCATTGACTGGCGAGGGGTTGCATTTGGCGAAGATAATCTTATTGAGATTTTGAAAGCCCTGTTGAAAGCGCGGGAGGTCTAACCTCCCCGCATGGAAAGGAGTAAAACTATGAAAGCTGTAAGAGAATGGCTGAAACATTTTGAAGAAATGGCAGAGGCTGATACCGTCTATGGCTTGCAAATGAAAAATGGTCTGGAGTGCAGATTTACTGACTATAAACACATTAAAGAAGTTAGGGAAGAAAGCGAACCATGGCTTAATTATCCTGTTTGTTATATTGAATACAAAACAGGAGATATTCCCTACTGTTTAATTCAATATCAAGGGGAGTAAACCTATGATTTTTATTGCTATTATTTGTATAATCGCCGCATTACTGTATTGTATTGCCGCCGCAATCGTGGGATGGAAGGCATGGTGCGATATTCGCGACTGGCATTTTCTTGCTGGTACTTGCTTCTATATTATCGCCGCAATTTTGCTTACAATCTGGCTTCTGGGGAATTGTGCCTAACAGTTCCACCCCACGGACGAGATACTCCTTTCTTTTGTCAATGGGTCGCCCTTCTTTTGGGCGGCTCATTGCGTCGCCAATGAGCCGAGTTTTTAATTTCTGTGTACTAACCGTTAAATTTTTCACAAGCAAATTGCACAAATTCATGCCTTACAATTTCCTAAAATTTGTACATTTTGCCACTTGCTTTTTCCTGCTCTATCTGATATACTCTAATCAAGAGGTGAGGGTAAAACCCCACCGCAAAACAAGAGAAAGGAATTGATAAAATGGCAATCGACAAACGGCGGCATTATATTTTAATGCTTGACACCGAAACTGCCAACACCATTCCCACAGAAACAGGACTTGATATGTCTAATGTTTTGGTCTATGATATAGGCTGGGCAGTAATTGACAAATCTGGAAATGTATACGAGTGCGCCAGCTTCGTCAATCGTGACGTATTCGTATATGAACGCGACCTTATGCAGAGCGCATACTATGCAAATAAAATTCCTATGTATATTGAGGACTTGCGGCAAGGCTATCGCACCATGGCAGATTTGCGCGAAATCCGGGCGGCTATGCTGGATACCATGGAACGATACAATATCAAAACAGTATGCGCGCACAATGCCCGTTTTGACCTTAACGCCTGTAATGGTACACAGCGATATTGCACAAAGTCAAAGTGGCGATACTGGTTCCCCTATGGGACGGAAATCTGGGATACCCTCAAAATGAGCCAGGATGTAATTGTCCCTATGCCGACGTATCGCAAGTTCTGCGAGGAAAACGGCTACAAGACCAAAAACGGGCAGTATCGCAAAACCGCAGAAATTCTGTATCAGTTTATCAGCGGCAACCATGACTTCGAGGAAGAACACACTGGCCTTGCTGACGTGATGATTGAAAAGGAAATTCTTGCCTATTGCTTCCGACAGAAAAAGCCCATGCGGAAACTGCTGTTTGAGAATAGCAAAGAATTTCCTGTTCCTACAGAATTGCAAAAACAGATTATGAGCGTGGTCAGAAATGACCCTATGCGGTGAGGGGCGAAAGCCCCTCCGCAAGAAAGGGAAGAATATGAGGGATATTTTGGACTATTTGAAAAACCACCTTATCTGTTGGCTCATTCGTCATACACATATTCATTCATATACTATTGATGAAATGATATGGAAATTCTCTACAGAGGAAATTCAGTCCCGTGTAGATATGATGAAAGCTGCGAGAGCCGCAAGTGGCTGTTTCTTTCTTAAAGACTATTTAGAAAGGATAGATTAAAATCATGAAAGTTAATTTGCACGTTCCTAAGATTGAGATTGTTCCGGTAGAGGTCCCGGACGAAATGCTGACAAATATCATTTTTGACAACTGCAAGGCAAACTGGAACAAACGACCGCAAACCGCAGTTGCTCCGGACAGGGATGATTACGCCGCTTTGGAAAACTACATTGGCGAACACTATGGTTATGCCTTTGTGGAAGATTTTGAGTATGCGGCCATTGAAACCGCAGACGGAGAAGAAATCCCGGTTCTTGAATACTAAGAAAAAGCCGTCCAAGGAAACTTGGGCGGCTCCTTGTGGGACGCAAGGAGCCGAGTTTTGTTTTTGTACCCACGAAGCGTTAAATTTTTCACAAGCAACTTGCACAAAAATTTGTGTGCTATTCTCCTAAAATTAGTGCAGTTTGACACTTGCATTTTTTCTATTCGTATGGTAAAATCTAATCAAGAAGTGAGGGAGAGAACAAAAGCCCACCGCCTCTTGTGTACCTTAAAAAATTTCATATTTTCTTGAAAAACCTCTTGACAAATTCAAGAAAATATGTTAGTATATAGATGTTCCTAAAGGACAACAAAAATCAAGTGTGCGACACTATAACCGCAGAAAGGAATTGATACTATGGCTACCAAGAATTTTAACCGCGACTTTTTCAACGCTATCCTGTCCAATGTTGACATTATGACCCTGCCCAGCGGCATGACCGCCGGTGAGATGCGGGAGTGGGCTACTCATCAGATTGACCTGCTGAACCGCAAGAACATCAACAAGAAGCCCACTGCCACGCAGGAAGCCGCCGCCGTCTCTATGGAGAGCGTGCAGGCATTTCTGGAAGCGCATAAGGGCAAGTGTTTCACTTGTTCTGACCTTATGGCCGAGGGTCTGTTCCCCGCTGATAAGCAGAGCCAGTACGCCAGCCGCATTTGCAATAACCTTGTGAATGAGGGCAACGCGGAAAAGGGTACGCTCAAGGGTAAGACCGTATTCATGGCCGTGGGTACGTTTGATACCATCGAGGGTATCAAGGCTTACAAGGTGAGCAAGTAAACCCATTGGGGAGGGGCAACCCTCCCCACCTTTCCCAAACAATAGAAAGGGTGATTGCATGACCACCAACGAACGTATTGCATTTCTTATGAAAAAGCTGGATTGTACCGAGGAAGAAGCTAAAGACGTAATCCGGTGCGACCGCATTATAGACGCAGGCGGGGACCCATTTCCGCAGAGTAAGGAACAGGCCGCCGCAAGCAAGAAATATCGCGGAGTAGGTACGAAAAAGCCCACGGTGTACAACCTGGAAACAAGAGAAAAGAAGCAGAACGCAAACAAGCGGGAACTCATGGAAGTATTGCGGCGGGCGGTATGTGGGTATGATAATTTTGAGATTGTCAATCCCGAGCGGCAAGTCAGATTTGACTATGGCGGCAAAACCTATGAGGTAACACTGACGGAAAAGCGGGTAAAAAAGGGGTAACTTACGTTGCCCCGTCCCCCGCTGGGAGAAGCAAGTGGAAAAAGAATTTCTCTATGTAGGGCACTACATTGATACGGACGGGAATTACATTCTCAAAATAGGTACAACTAATGACTTGCGGCGGCGTGCCACAGAGCACACAAGACACTACCGCAAGGCGAAAGAATATCGTTTACCCGCAACCGCAAATTTTGAGTATGATTTTTCCGTGCGGCTGTCTAAATACAATACCTTGCGGTATGAGGACAGAAACCGCAGGGAGTGGCAAGAAAATGGCGTGGGCGAGTTTGTGCGAAATGACCGCTTTAATTGCGGCAACCGCAAGCCCCGCACAGTGAATATCAAAATCAGAAAGGTTTATGAGGTGGAACTATGACGATTGAACATAAAATGGGTATCCCCACCGCTTATCATGAAATTATGGCAGGAGAATGCTTTTGGTATCAAGAAGATTTATATTTCAGATGCGAGAGTGGAAGTGCCTTTTCTTTGACTTCCGGTAAGCTGTACGAAATCAACAATGGTGCCACCCCCCGTTTTCCGGGTTGATGCAAAAATTGTTATCGAGTGAAAAAAATGAGCCGCCCTCTTTTGGGCGGCTCGCTTCTGGCGAACCAAGCCGAGTTTCTAGACTAATCTAGGGGTGGGGAATTTTGCGAAAAAATCTAGAAAAACCGCTCGTATTTGACTTTTCCTAAAATTTTTGGTATAATTTTATTAGAAACTAGAGAAAGGAGAAAATTTCTCATGGAATTAGAGCTACTGCGTGCTCTTATTTTGATTGCCAACACTTGTTTCTTGCAAAATTCCTGCGAAGACTGCCCCATGCGTGAACTTTGTGGCAAGATGCCTTGCGAATGGTGAGCAAAGAGCCGACTCTTACGATTAGAGTCGTTTTTCCGGCCAGTAGCCTACCCTACCAGAAATTTTTACCAGCATGATCAACCTGAATGCTAATCGTAAAGTGGACGCCCTAGGTCGCATTGTTATCCCCTCTAAGCTAAGGGATAAATTTGCTATCGAACCGGGCGACAAGGTAGAGTTTTTCTCTACTTATGTAGACGGTGTGATGTATTTATGTATGGCTTGCCCGCACGCCGCGCCTCCTCGTGAGGAAACAGAAAATTAAGAAGATTTTCTTAAAATGAACAAGAGGTGGGTTGGAAATAAAAGTTAGCAACGAGACTAACAAAAGAAAGAAAATTGCTTATGTAATTTCCTCGTTTACTTAAAGAGAGACTTTAAGAAAACTGGACGGGCCGTTTGCGTAGGCAAACCCCGAATTTTCTTCTCCAACCCACCATAGCGAAAAATTTCCTGGACATAGCGACCTTGATATTAAACGTGCGGCGTCCCATAACGCAACCGCAGATTTCATAACCTCATAACGAAAGGAGGAAACCGACCGGTGCTTTACCGATCGGTGCCCGCACTGATAGCAATGCTTATAGCTGCAACAATGCTCTGGTTTGTTACCGTTATTATTCCAACCGCAATTTGCCGTGGAATAGGACATTTATCTAGACCACCCGAGCGGCCGCAATTTAATTATAATTCTTAGCGAGATACTTGCTTTGATGACGACGACGATGAAGAGGATAAAGAAGAAGATACCGAACGGGAAACAGCAGATTCCCGATCGGTGCCGCAAGTTTACTATGAAGATGATAAAGACTTTGTATTCCCTAGAATCAAAGTTAAATAAATAAAAAGAAGCCTAGACTAATGGATTGTTAGTCTAGGCTTTCCGCATTTATTGAACTTGTCGCATTTTTAAACGCCATTCTTTAACACGTACAGGAAAATTACCACAAGTTTCTTCCTTAATACGTTCTAACGCTTTTTGATATGCACTTAACTCTTTAGTAATATCTTCACCCTGAGCATGCTTATAAAATGCATTAGCTGCCTCTTGTTCATCTATTTTCTCTTCTCGAAGAATCTCCCGCCAATGCTCTACTTCTTGCTCAGTTAAAGGAATGTAATCATAATACCATACCCATAGATAATTATTATTACTTTCACCATATTGCTTAAATGATTTACTAATATAAGTATTAGCAACCCACTTAGGATTTTTATGACCATATTTACTATTACCAAATGAAGCAATCGCTCCTCGCGCAACTTTAGCCTGACTATTCGGCTTATACTCAGGACCCAATGCTGCGATAGTGTATGTATCATAGTCCTTTTGCTTTTCCACGTTTAAAGCATCCTACTTAGGGGCTTTACGAGGCATTGGTTGGTAATCCCCTATTACTTCCTTGACTACAATAACTAACATTTGACCAGGCGCTTCTATAAACTCATAATCATAAAAGTTAGTAAGCCAAGTTAATAGATCCTATTTGCGTTTTGTCACTTGATAATCAGTAATACCAAGTGACGGACAGAATTCCTTGCGGAAGGAGTATGGCTTTCCAACTACAGGAACCCAATTTGTTTTTGCCGTTTTAGGATTTTTGTCCATTTTTATTCACTCCTTTGTTCTTAAATTTAAATGAAAAATATGGTTTGCTAAAAGTTCCGGGTTCCCTATTTAATTACTGGAACCCGGAACATTTCGCCTACGGTCTGCCTCCCGATCGGTTCATCTTAAATAGCAAAACCCTTTTCTCAATATTATATGAAAATTTAAAAAGGAGAATTACATAGTTTTGTCCAAAAATTTTAGAATGAAATTCCTGAAATATTGTTTCGCCCACAGGGCGAAACGGGCGAACGAGCTAGCTCGTTCGCAACAAGTAGAAAGTTAAAATCATGCGGCGCCGGTCGGTAGATGGACTTTTAAAAAAATTTATGTTATAATATAATTAAGTATAAAAAAGATGCACTTTGACAATTTAATTACTTTTTCTCACTTCTTTTCATTTCTTCTGAAGGAGCGAAGAGAATTGAGAAAAACTATTTAGAAATGGGTCGTATTTGGGATTAAGAGTGGTGGTCCAGTTTATACGATCGGGCCACCACAACTTCTCAAATCTCACAAAACAACCCCTCCCACCCTAATCTACTATAATTCAACTATAACTCAAAGGAGATTCCACCATGAAAAACTCAATCACTGTCTACAGCACTAAGTTAGCAGCTAAACTCTGCCAGCTTGGTTATGTAATAATTAACACAGCCCCTAACCGCAATAATCCTCGCTTTAAAGTCTACTACTTCCTCAATCAACCTGGTATTCAAAAAGCAATAGATAAGTATAAGAACGCGTGAGGTGCGGCTATGGGTGAAAATAAATTCCTTGCTCCTTCTATTGTTTTAGAAGGATCTAAACATCTCCAAGAAGCCAAAACGCGTTGGGTCTATAACCCAGATATACTCTCTTATATAATTAAAAATTCTACCAAAAATCAACTTGCGCTAATGCTCTACTATCTTGGTAATTCTGATGGCTGGATTTGTAGTGATTTAGGCGCAAGAACTGGTATTACTGATAAAGGTAATCTCTCTCGTACTAGAAAAGAATTAGAAAACAAGGGCTGGATTACCTATTCTCCTACAGATAAAACCATTACTGTTCACCTTGATACCCTTTTTCAAAAAACTACTTCAGCTAAGATTGCGGAGATGGGTCTTTGAGTCGTTTGTCCTAGGTTTACTACTTATTGAAAATAAGTTTGAGCCCGAAGGGCGAAAAACGAATTTGAAATAAGTAGTAAACCGGCAGTTCTCTTGTTTCTTATTCTCTTGTTAATAATGTAGTTTTAACAACTCAAAGGTTGTTAAAATAACAATTCAATCTAAAAAGTTGTTAAAACTACAACCTACCCTCGCAAGCCTAATTCAATAAAATTGTTATTTTAACAACTCAAGTTGTTAAATTAACAACTGTCTCCAATTTTAATAAAGTTGTCAAAATAACAACTCAAGTTGTTAAAACTACAACCTTGCGACAGTCTTTCTCTTCTTAAGTTGTTAAATTAACAACTCTAGTAAGTAAGGAAATTTATTTACGGTAAGTAGGAGATTTTATTAATTCAACTAAATTGCTCGGTGTTTCACACCTTCGCTAGCAATCCCCTCTTTTGACATTTCAAATTTTTTATGTTATAATATAATTAACAAAAGTAAGAAAGGAAGTTTAAACCTTATGACTAATTCTAACCTGCGGGAAGCCATCCGCGCCGCATTCCATGACTCCGGACTCTCCTTGGAGGATTTCGACGCCGCAATGGATACTACTCTCAACGAACTCTACGAGGAGGAAAAAAACACTGCTACTTGCGGCCTTGACTGTATGTCACTCCCCTGGGACTCTTTCTTCGACAATATTATCTTCCCCTATATCATCGCACAGATCCCCGAGTGCAAAGACCTCGCAGATCTCTCTCACGACGATGAGCTTTACACCACCCTTCGTTCCGAGACTAAAACCTTCTTTATCTCTATTAGTGAACTCCACTCCCTTCTTTCTAATCCCAACGACGATTCTCTCAGCGCACTTCTCTCTTCTCTCCTGCGGTGAGCGAAGATACTCGCCCAAAAGTCCAATCAATAGAAAGGAATTTTATGTCCTTCTCTGAAATTCGTTCCCGCGTCCTATCTCGCGAGTCCTTCAACCGCAATCCCCTTTCCGATGAAGAGTATCTGCGGCAAGCCAGCCTAGCGCGCTCCAATCTAGCTAATCTCTTTCCAGACGGGGTATATGAAACACCAATCTCTATACCCCTCGCCGCAGAAACCTCCTTAGACCATTTCCACCGCACACAAGAATGTAATATTTTCTTATTACAGCGAACCATGTCTTCTTTAGCATCTACCTATCTTACACCCGAATCCGCAGATTGGTTTCACCGCTTTATTCCCCAGATTATATCAAAAGAAACAATCTACAACAACCTAATCCCAGTTGTTGGAACTCTTCATTTCAAGGACTCCCATACCCTGACCCTAGATGGTCGCCGCAAGTTCTTCAAGTTTGCAAATCAATTCCTTACCCTCTGCAGCTCCACCTGTAATCTTTCACTTGTTGAGGAAATCCGTCTAGCGCAATCCCAAGTGTCATCAAATCGCATCCTCAAAGGGACTCTCCGCCTTTCCACCTTACCAGAGGATTTTCTCTCCCTCTCAGAAGATACCTCTAACTGGACTTCATGCCTCGCAATGACCTCCCACAGAGGAGACTATCGCGCAGGCTGTCTTGAAATGATGACTTCACCTTACACCATCCTCGCAACAATAGAAAGCAATCACCGCAAATATTGGAGACAAATAATCCTTCTTACACCCTATGCGATAGTCGCTTTGCGGGGATACCCTTATACGGCGCCGCAAGTAACCTCCCAAGTTCTTTCTTTTGTTGCGGCGGCTGCTAAGCGATCTTTAGACTGGGATTATGATCCACAACTCTGTTATTCCAAAACCTCAATCTTTGCGGTTTCTGGCGGAACTCTTGCGCTAACCACTAACCGCATGTATAATGACACCTATCTTGGTGGCTATTACCTTATCGGCAAACCTATTCCTTCTTCCTCTTATGAAATAAATTACTCCGGCCCCGCATATTGTCTTTCATGCGGCGCCCCGTTGGAGCTCTCCATTCCAGACTTTGGATATGAAAGCGAGGTTCTATGCTCGTCATGCAGCCACCGCAAAATATGTTCATGTTGTGGAGAGATGAAAGACCTTGATTCTCTCTTGTTTGACAAGTCTCTTGATGATTACATCTGCTTTTATTGCGATGAACTATCCAGAGAAGAGAATCGGCATTGACTTTTCAAAAAAATTTTGATATAATATATACAGAAAGTGAGAGATGACTTCTCACCAATAAATTTGATTAAAAGGAGATTACTACAAATGGAAAAGACTGTTACTAAGCGCGAGGTTCTGGAGGGTCTGATTACTCTGGCTGAGACCGGTGAGTGCACTCTGACTGAGGAGGATATTAAGACCTTTGCCGAGAAGGAGATCGCCTCTATGGATAAGCGCGCTGCTGCTGACAAGAAGCGCCGTGAGGCTAAGGCTGCGGAGTCTGACGAGATCACTGAGGCCGTGTATGAGACTCTGACTGATGAGCCTATGTCCGCCGAGGAGATTCTGGATAAGCTGGGTCTGGATATGCCTAAGAGTAAGCTGATCCCCAAGCTGACCAAGCTGGTTAAGGCTGAGCGTGCGGTGAAGTCCAAGAAGCGCTACAAGAACGACGAGGGCAAGTCCTCTGAGAAGACCATGTACGCTCGTGCGTAATTAAAGATTAGGCGGGGTCTTCGGACTCCGCTTTTTCTCTAGAAAGGAGTCACTATGGACTATATTGCCTTCGTGCCTTACCTCACTGACATCCGCAAAGACCATCTTAGAGACGTCAAGGACTATGCAACCTATATCTGCATATCCGAGGAAGAGGCCGCAACCGCAATCAACCTATTCGGTCGAGATAGAACTTACATTATTATGTGTTTCCAAGAACCCGACTTTGATAGCATACGAAATCTCGACTTAGATAATTTTATTATCCAAGTTCCCGAAGGTTATTACTCAAATGAATTAGCGAACTTTCGCTTTATGTTCTTTGAAGCTGCAACTACTTGGGAACAAGCCAATCGCTATGCACGCAAAGGAGTTGCCGCAGTTCGCTTTGAAGCACCACTAACTTTCTCAACAAAAGATTTGCGGCAGTGGAGGGCTATCTTCGCAGATACACTCTTGTTCGCCACGGCAGATCCAACCTCCTATTTTCTTTCCTCTTGGTTTGTGCGGCCAGAGGATGCCTACCGGTATGAGGGTATCTTTGACGCACTGTGCATAAATCCCTTCAATCTACAGTATTATGCGCACTCTTCTTTCTGCGGGCCTCTCAAGTCTCTGCTCCCTTCTCTCCGGTCTGTAGAGTCTGTTACCAACCAACTTCTTCCTATTGATTTTGCGGTGCGGCGTCTTAACTGTAAGCAAGTGTGCGAAAGCCCCTCTTATAATTGCACCTATTGCGACCGCATTAAGGACATTACTAAACAAATGGAAAGGATGAAACCTAATGGCTAAAGGTGCCGAAAGCAAATCCCTCGTAACTAAGAAAATTCTCGAAATCTTCCCAAACGCTTTTCTTTACAATAATGATAAAGAAATTCGTATTCCTCTAACAGAACAAGGGGAAACAGTAGAAATCAAAGTTGTTCTGTCTTGCGCGAAGACTCCTGTGCGGGAAGCCGCTGCCCTAGATTGGTCTGGAAGCTCTTCTACTACGCCTGCGGCAGAGCCTGTTCCTGCCCCTAGTGAGGTAGCCCCGCCGCAAATCAGTGAAGAGGACCGCCGCAAGGTTCAAGAACTAATGGCAAAACTTGGCCTATAACATTTTCAAGGGTGACTTCCTCACCCTTGTTTTTTTTATATTTTTATGTTATAATAATTATAGAAAATGAAAGAGAGAGGTAAATCTATGTTGACTATTAACAAAACCTACTGTATCAGCTCTGATGATAGAATGACTGCTGTTATCTATCTCAATAAGGAGAATGGCTTTTATAATCTCTCTGTTAGTGATATTGCTGGAGAAGCAGTTGAAGTTCGACTCGACGAGATTTTAGCTAGTGAGCTCTTTACTGCACTAAAAGAGCTTGGAAATTTCATGTGATTATAAAATAAAAGAGAGGTAATTTCTATGAAATATGTTTATACTATGACCACTCAGGATGGTACTCAGGTTAATCTGACTATGAATGATCTTGCTTTTGCTCATAATCTTTATCGCTTTTTCGCTACTCGTGAGTATATTCAGGATAATTACCCTATCCTCACTGATCAGCAGCTTGACATTATTACTGATCGCACCCTCGCTATTGAAGATAGTTATGGTTACGACGAAGATGATGCCATTGAGCAGGCTATTAAAGAGGAAGAACTCGTATGAGATTTGTAATTTACGCTTATGAAAGCACTTATGGTGGTCTACACGGTATCTATGACATTTGCGTCACTGAGATAAACTCCCTTGACGAAGTTGATAATATTGGTGAAACCATGGCATATGAAGTAATTGACACCTACTCTCACTTGTTTGCGAATGATGATGTCTATGACTATGACGAAGACGATGATTGCGAAGTCACCTCTCCTGAATGGGAATATGCACGTATTCTTCCTAAGTGGGATAACATTCCTACTGCGGAACTTAATGCGGAAGCCGCGGAATTAGGTTATGAAGAGTTTGTCAATAAATATTGTAAAGTTGAAGGTATGAACGAACTTCTTACGGCGCTCGATATTCTGCAGCAGGTAGATGGTGTTGGTCATACGACAGTAGGCAAATACACTGTTGATACTTGTTTTGAGGGCGAGAACTACGAAACCGCAATTTGGATTAATCCCGATCACATGGCGATTCCTGCGATTTACCCTAATCGTGCAGCCGCAGAACAGGGACATAAATTTTGGTGTCTCGCAGCCGCAATGGCACCAACGCAGGTATGGGATACCGCAACCCGCACTTATCTTACTCTTTGACATTTGTTAAAATTTTTGATATAATATAAGTATAGAAAGAGAGGTAAGTTTATGGAATTTTATCAACTCTGGATGGAGGGTAGCACTCATTACTACCGCAACCTCAATAATGCACTCCGCATGGGTGAACTTATCTTGCGAGAGATGTTCGCGGATGACGCAGAGCAAGAGGAAGTAATTGACTACTGGTGGGATCGCTGGGAAGCATATGAGGGTGGCCGCAAGATTATGTGTATTACCAAAGAAATGATGGAGGATTAACATGAAAACATTGGTGCTCAAATATGACTATGGTTATGATGTTTTTGCATTTGATGAAACAAAAGAAGAAATCATGACTTATCCCAATCTCACAATCTTCCTAAATAAAATGTGCGGCCAGCACTTTGAAAACTATGAGGTACGTACACTATATGAATGTGATCTCATGGCTGAAGATAAAGAGTATGATGCTTATTATAGACTACGAGGTATCATCCCCGACGAGACACCGCAAGCATTTGAAGATTTGCTCACTTGTTACAATAGTGATTTTGCATATGATGGAGTGGAGGTAGACTAATGCAGATTTATGCTATTTATTATGTTGACGACGGAGATTGTGATTACTTTATGCGGCGAGCTGATGCGCTGAATTGCGGTGTGGAATATATCCGTCAGATTTGCGAAGAAGAGAATTGGGACCCGCAGGAAACTGAATCTCTTGTTGACGAGTTTCTGCGCGAGGAATGGGCTGCAGACATTTGCGCTCTTAATGTAATTGAAGTAAAGGAGTAAACCATGAATACTTATTATCTTATTATCAATGTTATCGAAGATAATACTCGTGAAATCTATCGACTGTTTCTTTCTGCGGCCTCTTATTGTGATGCCATAAATAAAGCTATGGAGCAGCTTTTTGACGAGGACTCTCAGGCAATTGAGAGTATTACTGTGACCGAATTCTATGAGACAGATATGTTTGTCAGCAAATCAACCGCTGACCGCATCATTGCAGATCTTAACGAGTATCCTGTAGTAGAAAAGGAGGATCTGTAATGGATAATCTGTTTTTGGGATATGCGCAGGAGCAAGAGGAAAGAGAAGAGGTTATCCGCAAGATGATGCAGGCTTATCGTGATGGTACAGCGTGTCGGTTCTCTACAATCAACTATTTCTCTGCGCGAGATATCGAGGAAATGAAGAAGGAGGCAATGCAACGTGTTGACAGAGAAGGCTTTTAAAGATTTCTTGCGGCGAGTGTGTTGCTGTGTGGTGGCGTTTCTCCTTGTGGGTGTACTGGGAAAAGTTGTAATTACGTTACAGCACCCTTCTACCCATCTTTTCTTTCCTGCGGACAGGGAGAGGTTTATCGAGGTAGATAGGGGAATGGCTTGCGGGCACCGATCGGTGGTTGCCGCAGATAGAGAAACTGGCGTATTGTATCTATTCACAGAGAACGGCGTTTCACCCTTATTTCAAAGCGATGGGGAATTAATGATTTATGACGCAGGATGAGCGGGAGTCTAAACTCTCGCTCTTTTTGCATTTTTGGAAAAATTATGTTATAATATAATTAAGATAAAAGTAAGGAGAAAAATATGAAAATCCTTGTTGATGAAATGCCCACTCAGGTAGAAGATTGTCCTTGGTCTAGTCCTATTAAAGACCCTTGGAAAGACCGCACATTTTGGTTTTGTGATTGGAGCCTAAGCTATGATAAAACTTGTTCCATGGCAAATTGCGGCGAGTGTCCTTATTTTGCTACAATAAAGAAAGGAATTAACCTATGACTCAGTTTAAAGATATTCGTGGAAATTGTTGGGCGTTTGTAAGAGCAAATATCTCACTAATTTATTACACTCCTAAAGACCAAGAAGGAATTAGTCATGTCACTGTGACTACTACAAATGATAATGTTTATTCATTCGATATTGATTTGAATGATGTATACTCAATTCAGGAGAGTTAAATGGGAACTGATAACAAAGAAATGGCTTGGATTCTACTAGACGAAGATACCAAACCCATCCGTATTGCATTCGATAATGAACCAACTTATGTAGTAGAGAATGATACCAATTATGCTATGAACATTCAACCTCCGGCAACATTCTCTGCGATTTTCAAAGCACGCCCATCAAAGATAATTAAAATTTTCTGGGGCACTAAATTAAAATGGTATCAAGCCCTATGGCTCGATTTAACATTTTATTGGAAGAAAGGAGTAAATTATGTATTCAAACGCTAAACTTGAAGCCATGCATGGCGGTATTCCTGAAATCACTCAAGTAGATAAGCTTATTGTTATGCTTGAGACAACGGATATTCCTTTTACAGTAACTTCAAGTCATGGTCGCCCGCAAGTATGGTATCCTAATGACACAGACCCAGTTTGCGATGCAATTTGTCACTGGGGCAGCTATGGCCATCAGACTGGTCTTATTGAAATCATGGGGCTTACTCACAACGATGACAGTGTGGAGGGTTATCTTAATGCAGATGAAGTCTTCACTCGCATTAAAGAACATTGGGAGGCGAACAAGTGAAAAGAACTTGCGGTGATTGCGGTTTCTATAAAGAGAAGCTATGCGGCGTTGCTATCCAGAACGGATTTCCAGAGTCACATGACATTTGCGAGTCTTTTTCTGCTATCGCCTGGAAATGTGAGATATGCGGCCAGCCTACCCCGTCGCCGCAGAACCTTATATGGGATGCTATAACAAAGCAGCTAGTTTGTCCTAATTGCTACATGATGCTTCCTATTGTTTCAGAGGAGGAGCAAAATGACAACTGAACAGTTTTTTAAATATGCAGTAGAAATGTGCCAAAAGTGTAGTAATAATGGATGTGAAAAATGTGAAGCTTTGCCTAGAGGACTTTCATGTTGGCACTCTACTAATCCTAATTTTTCTCAAGTTGAACAAGTAATACAGAATTGGGCTAATCGTAATCATCCTACTCGAAAGAGTGCTCTTTTGTCGTTATTTCCTAATATGTCATGTAACAAAAATGGATGCCCTAGTATTAATGCTTGTACAATTGAGCCATCTTTGAAAGATACTAAATGTGACCAATATGAAACTTGCGGTGATTGTAACAAGGATTTCTGGCTCAGTCCGCTTAATTGACAAAAACAAAAAATTATGATATAATATTTATAAAGAAAGGAGATGTGAGGCTACTTGGTTATATGGACACCCGAACAGTGGAAGAAAGAATTAAACGAATTTGCCGCTGCAGTTCGTAAGAAAAAATTTGATAAAATCCCTTATGATAAGTGGAAGAAGTTGTGGAGTTGGGGAGATCTTCCAAACACAACAGATATTTATTTAAAAGTTTGTGCAGGTACTACCAACCGTATTATGATTTCTCCAAAAGGAGAACCTGATTTCATTATTTTCATTAATAGCGAGGAAAACTGGTCATTTATAAAGTATTTGCAATTCAAATATCCCACTATATTTGGATTTGCTGAACCTTCTACCCCATATCCAATAACTGGTCTTGTTCAGCCTCACTTGACAACCGATATGACCTATTATACAGTAAATTATGCACCAAGTCCATATTCTACGATAGCTACTAGCGATGTTATATCAAATTCTAACCTTGCGACAATTACATATGATCCCAATACAGTACTTGCACCTGGAACCTATCAAACAGCAACAATAGACAATAAAAAGGAGAAAAAGGATATGAATTTCTTTAAGAATTTTGAGTTTGGCCCCGTGAAGAATGATAACGTGCGGCTGTCCCCTTACGGCCTTGCGATTAAGAACCTTGATGGCAGCTGGGTTTCTTATGATGCTGCCAGTGATTCTATCATTGACGTTGATGTATTCAACTTCGAAGGTAAGAATCTGATTTACAAGATCCCTGCGGCGCCGCATACCGTCCGCGCTGGCGATATGATTGTTCATCAGGGCAAGGGAATGTACGTTCTTACTGACGTGTGCGAGGGTGACACTTGCGTTAGTGTGATTGACCCCCGTGCTGGCGAGAGCAAGGAGATCCTGTTCACAAAGTCCCCGTTTGGGTTTACGTTTGTGACTAAGCTGGTCTCTCTGCTGGATATGTCTGGTATCAATGCCAATACCGATAATCCGTTTGGTAACCTGTGGCCTCTGGCCCTGATGGGTGACAAAGATTGTGACGCGGGTACTATGATGGCGATGATGATGATGATGAACAGCGAGGGTTGCAACTTTGATATGTCTAATCCCATGACTATGCTTGCCTTCACGTGCGGCAATGATAGTGATAAGACAATGCTGCTGTCCATGATGCTGATGGCTGGCCGCAAGTAAAAATTTTTGGACAAAAGAGTTTCAGAGAAATAGGAGATTTTTTAAAGTAAATAGAAATCTCCATTTCTCTGGCTCTTGTTCCCAATTTGATTTTTTCAAAAATTTTTGATATAATATATACATAAAGTTAAGGAACACATGAAGTATTGCCTCCACGTGGCGTGTTCTGGGTAAGTTTGACATAACTATCATGTCAACTTAGCGAAAATACGAGATAAGTAGAGAGCCAGTTGATAGTTGCAACTCTCGTTGAATACTGCCTCAAGTCCGAGGCCCGCAAGGATACAACAGCACCCGATGCGCGTGAATCTCGACTATATAAAATGGGAAGTCGTAGAAAGTATTCACTTATCGCTATTGCTGTGATGACGCAGCTAAAATTGTATCGGTGCGGCAAGCTCGTTTCTAGTCCGTAAAGCTAGATAAAAGATCTGAGACTGTAGCACAACCGGTAGTGCAGCGGCCTTTTAAGTCGCAGGTTGCGAGATCGTACCTCGCCAGTCTCACCACACCTCGTATTCTTGGTTTCCGAGAGGAGCGCCGGGCGCAGTAAATCAAGCGAAATAGGGGCTATCGTATAATAGGCCACTGAGAGGCTGCCCATATTAATTTGCCTTCTTGCTGTTGTTTTACCACTTTCAAACGGTGATAACATCTAAGCCGGGTAGCAGTAGTAATAGCGTAACGGCATACGCAGTCAATGACGAGGTAAAGGGCTCAGACGACTAACCGGACATTGACCAAAATAACGGAATGAGGAGAGGAAAGCCTGTATGCGGCGACGTCATCCAACTCACAGTGATGCAGCGTCAAGTAGTTCTGCTATTTTGAAATTTATACATACGGTGCAGGCATTATATTTGCACGTGTAGCTCAATTGGTAGAGTTCCAGATTTCCAATCTGGCTGTTGCGAGATCGTACCTCGTCACGTGCTCCATATGGAGGGTTAACTTGCACGGCTGCAAGCACGGTCCTGAAAACCGTTGGTGCGGGAGACCGCATGGGGATCGACACCTCAGCCCTTCGCCACTCTAATCTGGCCCTGTGGACGAATTGGTAGAGTTACCGCCCTTTCAAGGCGGAGTTTTGCGGGATCATACCCCGCCAGGGTCACCATTATCTGGCGTATTAGTTCAGAAGAGTAGAACGCCAGCCTGTCACGCTGGAGGCCACGGGTTCAAGTCCCGTATACGTCGCCACCCATCCAGAGTCTTGCTTCGTATTGAGGTAATGGGCAATACATAACGTAAGATTCTTTTTTAGGGCTGACCGCAAGGTCCTGGTCCACCGTTCCTATATAGATTGGTACTAGAAATGCTTGCGGGGCTTCTAGTCCTATGTAGGAACATGACTTTATTACTTATAGTAATGAAGCAGTCAAGGTTTTGAGTAATTGAACCGGATAATCAATGCTAAGTGAGATATATGCAAACAGAGAGAGTGCTAAGCTCACGGGTATTCTAGATGCCTTCTCTCTCCTATCTGCCTCTATAGTTTAATTGGCAAAATAAGGGATTTGTAACCCCTAGTCGCCCGATCGTAACGGGCTAGAGGCTCCAGAAAAGCTCGATAGGAATGGTGGGATAGTGCTGAGCATCATTGTATAAACTGCTCGTTTTATGGAGAATTTTATGCGTTGGGAAGAATATATAAAATTTGCGAATTTTAAAGTAGCAGAAAAAGCTGTTCATTTTTGTGAAAATGTAGAATGTGAAGATTGTCCTATCTATATTAATGATATTGAACATCGTACTCAATATGAGAGAGAGGTAATGCACATTCCTTGTGTTGATAATTTAATTTTTGAGTTAGTAAATGGAAGAACTTTAGATTAATATGCGGTAGTACTCAAGTGGTTGAAGAGGACAGTTTGCTAAACTGCTAGGCGGTAAAAGCCGTGCAAAGGTTCAAATCCTTTCTATCGCGCCATATAGGAACTATCTGATGTGAAAGGCATCTAGTGCAGCTATGGCACAATAAATGTTACATAGTTCGTGGTGGGTGGTACTTCGGTACAGGAGCGCAGATAGAGGTGTTTCCATCGCACACTTGCTCCAATTAAATATACAGAATTAGCCAAAAGAATATGAACATAATATGGGTCAGTAGCAAATCGGCAACTGCGGCGGACTGTAAATCCGTTTCCTCCGGGAGTAGCTGGATCGACACCAGCCTGACCCACCATACGCGCTGGTAGTTTAATTGGCAAAACAATAGTCTCCAAAACTATAGTTTCTCGATCGTAGCGAGACCGGCGTGCCAACACCGCACGGATGGCCATGGTTGCAGCCTAGCTAGCTTACTCTTTTTAAGAGGTTTGGTGCGGTATATAAATTAATATGGGCCTACTGGTAGGTGGTACAACCTTCATCTACCTTTTCCTTTCTTTTGATTTTTATAAAAATTTATGATATAATATTTATAGAAAGTTAAGAGAGGAGCAAAAACAAGTGGCGGGTAAGTTCTACGAAAAGAAGGAATATCTGTGGGAGTACGAGTGGCCTTTCGGAGAGTTTTTGCGGGAGTCTCTGCCTACAGGTAGTTATCGCCGCAAGTTTTCTATGACAGGGAATGGTATCTATAATCTTGTTACTCTTGATAGCAAGTTATATGAAGTAACCCTCAAGTCCGCAACTAAGCTATTGCCAAACGATGGTAAGAAAGCATTTCGTGATACAACTAAAGATAAATTGATAGACTTATTGAAAGACAAACTCAGCCAGTTAGGTGTTAATTATACGGTCAATAGTGGTAAGTTTATTACCTTCGAGTTGTTTGGTTTTGTAGCAAAACTGGAAATTGTGAAAAAGACAACTGAGCCAGCTTAAGAAGCGGTTTGATTTTTCAAAAAATTTATGTTATAATATATTTGTAAGGTTGAGAGAGAGGTTGTCGCTAAGCTCCTTGGTGATTGTGGCGACATTAAATAGCTGGTAGTTAAGGTGCGGCAGCCTGCTAAGAGATCTTATAGTCCAGTATGGCCGGGTGGCGGAACTGGCAGACGCAGCAGACTTAAAATCTGCCGCTGAATAAGCGTGAGGGATCGTAGCCCTTCCCGGCTACCATTAGCTCGAAAGAGCTTACTGACCTAGATATGTCATTAAACGGTCTCGTCGGACGACATGGCTTGCGGTTAAACTACTATGTGAGATACATAGCTTGTGGCTAGGGACGTTAAATAGAGGCAAAGGAAACCGTGATAGGACTGACCGCCCTATGTATATAAATAGCGGTTACGATCTGCGGAGCTGGTGTAAAGGCAGCCACGCTAGACTTAGGATCTAGTGCTCTAGAGCGTACGAGTTCGAATCTCGTGCTCCGCACCATGAGGCTAGACCTCAAAAATAAATACTGAAACGGCTCAGGTCCTATCGGCTGATTGGGCAGGCGAGGAAAAGTGAGGTAGGTTGCGGTGGAAATCCCTTGAATTAGCGTAAAAAAACCTTCGCCTGAGAAACTGGAAGTGGTTTCTTACGAATTGGAGTAGTGTAAGCGTGTGGCTGAAACATGACCACCCGCCCAATCTTTAGTATTTATTTGCCAAAACCTATATGAGAGTAACTCCTCCTTGATAGATACTGCGGGCATAGTCGGCAGGGCTTAATGTGGTTAAGCTGGTAAAACAGTCTGGAGGTTGAATAGGTCAGCTGGATTCTCTCAACTATATTGCGGAGTGGAGAAGTTGGTTATCTCGACAGCCTCATAAACTGTAGATCGTGGGATCGTGACCCACCTCCGCAACCATCTAGCTTTAAGACTAGACTCTGGGAACCTATCTGAAGCACTGTGTTTTAGGCGGCTTGCTGTAAGTGGCGATTTGAGAAATAATTTGCGGTCATGTGTTGGCAAACGCTGGAGCTCCCCGCATTGTAAAGTCAAAAGGTCATTACACAAGTGAACAGTCGAGTTAAGCAGGTGTAAACAATGATTGCAAGCATGGTTTACTTTGGTGGGCTGGGTGATAGATAGGCTGTCTAGGACGACATCTACCAGATTTTTACATCTCAAGTGCAGTTACACTAATTTACTTGGAAATGTAGCTCAGTCGGCAGAGCAACGGACTGTTAATCCGTGGGCCGTAGGATCATACCCTACCATTTCCGCCATAAGCACCTATTGGGGTTCCGATGCGTATTTAACGTGTCATCCACAAGAGATGACGGCTAAAGCGGTTGACCCACAACCGCAAGGAGGAACGAGCTTTATTTCTTAACAAAAGTAGGATAAGTTAAGAACCTAAATCCCGAATAAATCCGGGTTGACTGACAGACAATGAGGAACTGTACAAAGCGGCAACGTGGTGTAGATAGGCCGTACAGTAAGGTGATGAAACTAGTCCTTACACTATGAGTCCTTACCGAGATGATAGATGGATACAGACGGGTGACTGAACATCAAATCCCGCAAATTGATAACCGAGGATGTGGAATGTAGGATGCGGTCCCAAGAACGTTGGGGTGTAGGTTATCTTATTAAACAATAGAAAGGATGGCAATAATGTTTCACGATGTAGACGATCTGATTTTTTCAGCAGAGGAAGATAAGAAGTATCACAGCACTAAGTGATATTTCTTAATCACTGTAATGCGGCCGGTGACTAGTCACCGCAGGTTCCAAGTCCTGAAAAACGCAGAGGACAGAATAAATAATGGCTAACGGCAGTTGCTCCTTAATAAGGAAAGACGGGTCGGGGCTGACAAAGACAGGTCAGTAAGTAGTACAGCGGTAAGTAACAAATCCGCAAATCGAAATGAGCCAGGAAAACTGGATGATACGATTTAGTTTCCCTTTTGAGGGTTAGGAAGAGACTTTAGGTAAAAGGTAACAACTTTTAGCTGCTTCCTGTAAAAAGACCATGAAACCGGGTTATAGCTACTACATTATTTATTTTTGGTGAATGGTAGTAACCAGCTAGGTGCAGCGAGGTTCGAGTCCTCAAGCCATGGCGTTCGACTCGTCTGGCGCAAGGTGCAAAACCTAGCATCTATCCGGGTGTAGCTCAGTTGATAGAGCGCGTGGCCTGGGACCACGAGGCCGTGAGTTTAAGCCTCACCACTCGGACCATCTAGAGTAACAAATCGTAAAGGAGGGATTGCCGCTTGATAATTCAACTCAAGAATTTTCGTTGTCTTGACCAAGATCGCTATGGCGAAGATAATGACTGTACTTTGACATCTCTTACTGCGGTGGTTGACTTTTATTTTGCACATACTAAATCTGTATCAGAGATTTACGCCACAATTGAGAAGGTTGCCCGCAAGTATGGTTATACTGGTAAGAAAGGCGTTGATCCGTGGTTTATTCGCCGTATTTTTGATGAAGTTGCTCGCAAGTATTGCATTGTCCCTACCGCAAAAACAAGTGTAAGGTATTTCAAGGGCGTGGGATTTAGCTATGAGACTATTTGTGGCCAGATTGATAAGTGTAATCCAGTCATTATGAATGTTTGGAACGCAGGCAAATATCATAACCACACTATTACAGTAATTGGTTATGATACTACCAATAAAACCCTGCTGGTTTCTGACAACTGGAGCGTGCGGCCGCAGGTCCTACGGTGGGATGATGTTGGTTTCATCTGTTCTATCAATTACTGGGATTAAGAAAATTTGACATTTTAAAAAATTTATGTTATAATATTTATAGAAAGTGAGGGAAGAATACATGGAAATCAATTTTGGTTCTCGTTATCAGGACATTCACAATAATGTCTACAAGTTAGTGGGCGCCGCAAATTCCTATGACAAGAAAGACTCTGTTCTCTTGTTTGCCCCCGTTCATGCTGGTACAGTTGGTGATGTGTTTTATATCACTAAGGAGGCCGCAGATCAGTCATTCTTCCCTGTTAGTAAATACTTCTAAAAAAAATTGAGTAGTGAGTAAAGAGCCATTAAGGTTATAGGCTTCTTGTACAAACCATTCTAACATGGGCCTGTACAACCCTATGAATGGTGAAGCCATAAGCTGAATGTCATATGGTGTAAGTGGCAGCCCGCTGGGGGATGAACCCTGGAGGTACAGGTTCGAGCCCTGTTATGACAACTAGGTTAACAGCTTATAGGAAAAATCTTAATGAAAAACTTGCTTAGACGGGATTGAAGATAATGCTAATTAAAGCGCACCGTCGTTGAGTAGTGGTTGCAAACATTATTCAGAGTAAGTCGTAAAGGTGAGAGACCTTTACCTCAATTCTTTAATATAGCGGTATAGTGTAATGGTAGCACACCACACTTTGACTGTGACAGTTTAGATTCAAATTCTAATACCGCCGCCATTTCTTAGAAATTCTATTCATTCGCACTTTTAAAACTGCTATCAATGAGTTTATAGTAATGTTCCCCAGCATTATGAGTTTCAAGATAGCCATTGACCCAAGCAAGTTAAAGCAATAGTCCCCGTTAATCAAGCAGATGCCCATCTGACGGGATTATGGGCAGCGCTGATGTCTCTGCTTGAGCTATTGCTTGACCTTAGCAAGTCGTTAAACTACTACGGGAGTTAGTGGAACTTGTGGTGTGCCGATAAATAAAATTCACATTATATCCCTCTTTGGTGTAACGGTAGCAAATAATGTAGAGCGGTTCGACTCCGCGGTGAGGGTCGTCTGGCACGGACGAAGTGCAACTGAGGTTTACAGTATAATATAAACAAATGCTTCTTACGAAATGCGTGGTGAAAATAGAAGCAAGATAGAACAGTAGCCTATGTGAGTCTATCAAGCAGGTTATCCGGCAACAGAGAGGAGCCTTATGCCTGTGGGTGTTTGCGACGCCTTTCCTCTCATATATCCGGCGTAGCGTAATGGTAGCGCTAGACTCTCTAAAAGTCTAGGACTGGGATCGTAACCCAGCGCCGGTGCCAGGTCTAGTTTGGTAGAGTTTCACCCTGACCTTAAAAAATTCTAAACTACCACCTCTCTTTCCAGATTGTTCATTTGATTATGGTTGTTGTATAACTCAGTGCAGACACAATATCATGTGGCTGAGAATCCTCTCCTAATCAAGACGCCCCCTGCTTAGTAGTAATGACGGATACGTTATTGCGGCAGTGCTTCCCATTCGTGAGTTTGGGAACAACGAGAGATAAAACTCTCGCCGGCCGGGAGGATGTACTGGAATTATCGCTATCAAAACTACTGTCTCGTCGCCGTCGCAATAGAAGGCAAGCGTTAAAAGCGTAGCCCGAATCTTGATAAGGTTTAGATTTGGTACCCTATGCAAACTCAAGAAATACCACTAAGGCGGTTTGTCGTGAAGTTGCAGTAATGTAACTATAAGACGAGGTCAAGGTACAAGTAGCCCAAGACAATGACTAAGAAGAAAAGATGCAAAAATCTTTACTAATGTGAATGATGGGTGAACGCTGCGGATAACCACTTCCGCATAGGTAAGTGTACAGCATAAGCTGTTACGGCATAAAGTCTAGGGTCGCTCCCGAAAGCTCACTTATGTCGTCCTATTGAGTGAATATGATAGAAGGTAATGACCAGCAACCCGAAGGGGTATATGGCGATCATAATCAAGTGAACAAGATAATCCAGTCCTTCGGGGCTGGATTTTTTTTATGCTTTTGGCTGGGTGGGTTTGGGGCGTCTGCCCGCAAATCAAAATGGCCCTTAGAAATTTTTAGGACAAAAGTGATTAATCTACATACCACATTTTTTAAAAACAATAGAAGAATGAAAATCAAGAAAGGAGGATACAAAATATGGCTTATACGGCTATTTATGCAAATGGCTCTACATTTAATATGGTGAAAAAGTTCGTTATTGACTCGTTCAATGAAATTTATGAAATTGACACAAGTCAACTCTCACCAGGTAGTACAGCGTTTGATATTAGCTCTAGTAAAACATATATGTTAAATAATAAAAAACAATGGATTGAGGTTTAGATCGGTAGTTCTAGCAGTGGCACTGATTATGATGGTGGAACTCCAGGAACCTCTGGTGGAGATATTATTTATGATGGAGGTGGCGTATAATGGCTACCGTTTATAAAACCACTTTTAAACTGCGGCGAGGTACCATGGCAGAGTGGGATACTAAGAATCCCATTTTAAGTGATGGCGAACCTGGATTCGCGATTGACAAAAACATCTTGCGAATTGGTGATGGTGTCACCGCATGGAAAGACCTTAAAGATATTAATGGTAGTGATTCTGCTGTTCTAGAAGTGTTGAAAATTTATGATGATGAAAATACCTCTACTACAGTAAATGGTCAAACTTATAACACCCCAAGTGAAGCAATTGCCGTCGCCAATTCAGGCGATGAAGTAGTGGTCCAAAATAGTTTGGGCAATGAAACTGTTTCCGTTGATAAAGAGATTACTATTAATCTGAGTAATACGGTCACAGTGAACAATAACGCTTCTCCTATGACAATTGCGGCGAGCGGTAAAGCTACCCTTAAGAACGGCGGTCTGGAATGCAATAAAAATGGCGAACCAGCTTTAACCATAAATGGAGAAGCCATCCTTGATAACTGTAACCTCAGCCGCACCGTTGATGAAAAAGGTAATACCTATTATACTGGTGTCAATCATGGCAAAATGACTATTAATAGTGGTATATTTAGTGCTCCTGGTGTGATTTCTTCTATGATTGAAAACGGATACCAGAATTATAATTCAGGTAGCGAAAAAACTGGATATGTGGCTGGCCGCAATCAACAGTATCCTGAACTCATTGTAAGTGGTGGTTCATTCTTCAATAACTTTTATATCATCAAGAACGACGATGGTGGTAAACTTACTATCAATAATGGTGAGTTCTGCGGAACCATCCTACACAATGGTATTGAAATGATTATCAATGATGGTCATTTTACTACAATAGATGGTTACTATCCGCTGAGTATCCGTAACCTCAGCGATGACTTAAACCCCGCCCGCACAATTATTAATGGTGGCACGTTTGATGGTAATTGCAAGACTATTATCAAAAATAGCGGCGAAAAACCTCTCGACATTCAAGTCAAGGGTGGTAAATTCATTCTTGCTCTTGATGAGCAATATATCGCAGAAGGCTATGAGCAAAAGTTTGCTGATGGTTGGTATGTAGTAACTAAGAAAGGAGAATAACAATGAGTTTTAATGTAGTTTATGCGGCTAAGGATAAAATCCAAAATAAAATTGCTCAAGGTGTTATTCTTCCTGAGAGCTTAATTATTACTAATGAATAGCCGGATAATGCAGAAGTTTTCTACTATGATGAAAAAGGTAAGTTAAAACAACTAATCAAGCGCACAAAGTTTGATAGTGAGATGGAAGCAAGAGTCTGGATTACTAAGTATGATTATAGTGGTGAGAACATTTCCATTAAAGATGCCAATGGCAATTGGATTAGTTATACGGTTTCCAGCGATGGACAATTTGCTCCTGTTTCCCAGGAAGATTTAATTCTTACTGGTTATTATCTTAATGAAAATTTCTATACAGACAGCACTTATACAATTCCCCTAGAAAAGAATATTAAGTGCTTATACATCGACAAAAACTCTAATAATGGTTACACTTGGACAGGTGAAAAATACGCGGCGCTGACTGCCGAGGCTACGGCTGAACTTGCTGGCACGATGAAGCTATATCAGGCGCACGGTGAAAATACAGATGGCGCGATGAGCCAGAAAGTTGTAACCGAAGGTGTTAATTCTATTGCTCTAACACTGGATAACACCGATGAAGAATGTTTAATCCTAGATTTGCCCTGGGATTAACATATAAAATCTAATTTATAAAGGAGATTTTTAATTATGGCTGATATTTCCAAGATTAAACTTGCTAATGGCACGACTGTAACTCTTAAAGACGCTCAGGGTCGTGCTGATATTACTACACTGCTTGGTGGCCACGCCCTTAATGCTCTTGGCGCTGCCGCGTGGAAAGCTGTTGCCGCCAACATTTCCGGCGAGGGTCTTGTTGACGCTTCCGTCGTCAAGGCGTATGTTGATTCTCAGGTTGGCCAGATTCATAACTTTGACGTTGTGATCGATGCGGCCGGCACTGGCGCTGGTCCTTCCGTGACCGCTTCCGCAGACACCATGTATAAGATCTATATGGTTCCTTCTGATGATGCGGCTGCTGGTTCTTATGTTGAGTACATCACTATTCGTTCTGGCGAAGCTGCTGCCTATACCTACGCGTGGGAAGCCATCGGCAATACCAAGATGAATCTGAATGGCTATGTTTCTACTAGTACCACTATCGCTACCATCAAGCTGGATCACAACATCACTGTTACTGAACTGCAGACTACTCTGGGTCTGGGTGCTATGGCTTATGCTGATAAGGCCAATGGTTCTACCACTCTGGAGACTGTCGATAGCATCACTATGAATCCTGTGACCGTTGTTGGCAACGCTACTGTGACCACTAAGGCCGCTGATGCTACTCTGACTAAGAGTGATTTCACTCCCGCTGGTACTGTGAGTGCTCCTACTATCGATCTGACTTCTACTGAGAAGACCTTTGCTACCGGTCTGACTGGTGGTAAGGCCGCTTCCTTCACCGAGGGTGCCTTCACTCCTGCTGCTTTCCAAGAGGGCTTCTATACTGCTGGTTCTGTGGCTACTTGGACTGGTAAAGAGTATGTTGCTCCTACCATGGGCAATGCTACTACTGGTAAGTTTGCCTCTGAGGGTATTGTGGCTACCGTCGGTACTGGTGAGGATTCTGAGACTCTGATCTTCTCTACGGCTGGCACGGCTGATGCGGTGACTGCTCAGGGTGAGTTCAATGCGGGTAGTGTCAACTTTGGTACTTTCGATGGTGGTAAGGCTACTGTCATTGATACCACTAAGTTCTCTGGTGGTTCTAAGGCCAAGGACACCTTCTCTGCCAATGTTCTACAGACTGTTGAGACTGATACCGTTAATAATGTAACTGCGGCCACCGCTACTGCTCCTACCTTCACTGGTATGAAGTCTGAGGGCGTCCTGGTTACTGGCGTGTCCTATGAAAAGGCTGATGCCACTGCTGCCTTCAGCGTGGATGTTACTCCTGAGACCAAAGAAATTAAGAAGACTGCTAAGACCATTGAGATTGAGGTCTCTCCTGTCGTCAAGGTCTAATAAATGTCTGAAATATCCAAAATTGAATTTCCCGATGGTAACTTGTATGATCTAAAAGACGAGGAGCTCCGTCATATGATTGAAGTACTGCTAGGGGAACAAGAGAACGGATAATGTGGAGGTGGGTGGCTGCGGCTGCCCACCTTTTTTGTTAGTGATAGCTAGACTAACAAAATAATGTTTAAAAAGGAGGATATTCAATGGCGAACAAAATTACTAAATTCAAATTAGCGAACAATCAGACCTATAACGTTAATGATGGTTCCGCCGTTCATTTTGATGCTTCTCAAAGTTTATCCGCTGCTCAAAAATCACAGGCTAGAACTAATATTGGCGCAGGTACTAGTTCTTTTAGCGGAAACTATGATGATTTAAATAATAAGCCCACTATTCCTAGCAAAACTAGTCAAATTACTAATGATAGTAATTTTGCTACTACAGATTATGTTGACAATAAAACCGCGGGCCTTACTGGTGCAATGCACTTTAGGGGTACTGTAACTACGTTACCTGCTACTACGAATTATGCGGCTGGTGATGTTGTTATTTTTGGTTCTAAAGAATATGTTTGTGATAAGGATAATAACAAATGGGTTGAATTAGGCGATGAAGGAAGTCACGTACTAAATACTCAAAAAATTAATGGTCACGCCTTGACTGGTGATATTACCCTAAATGCGGCTGACGTTGGGGCAGCAACGACTGCGGATGCGGCGGCTGCAACTTCTAAATATTATTCTGCTACTCTCACTCCCGCAGGTTGGTCTGCTAGCGGAAGCGTATTTAAAAATACCTATTCTAATACAAGCTTGCGGGCCTCGGTTAGCCCCGTTGTGTCTTGTACCGAAAATGCGGCAGAATATGCCTATATCACTGACGCAGAAGCGACCGCGAAAACCGGAATAGTATTCACTGCCCGCGAGAAACCAACTGCCAACATTATCTTGACTATTGTTGATGTTGGATAATAGGCTTTTGCATCTAATTTTCTAACCCAGTCTATTTTTCGTAAATAGACTGGGTTTTTCTTTTTGCTTTTTTCAAAAATTTATGTTATAATATATATAGAAAT